>Ga0315284_10000895_pt1 | contig 40954 bp, 56 predicted proteins | sample YL17G09_16_MG_FD_203696 | JGI IMG/M metagenome (GOLD analysis project Ga0315284, IMG submission 203696) | Sediment microbial communities from Yellowstone Lake, YNP, Wyoming, USA - YL17G09_16 | ecosystem: Environmental > Aquatic > Freshwater > Lake > Sediment | place: USA: Wyoming | collected...
CCGACTACTTGCCTCTGGAGGTTACAAGTTCGAAGGCCGGGCGCATCGGACGGTCGTTCGTCGGTCCGGGTTTCTGCATCGGGCCTGACCAAGTTCGTTACATGGCCCCACTTCGCGGAGATGCGGGACTGAAGGACAGGCTGTTTATCGTGAAGGGGCCGTGGGACTTGCAAGCCATCCGCGAACTAGAGCGGCTCAACGACCCCGCAGTCATGGCTGTCATGCTCGGCTGGCTCGTCGCGACGCTGATGCGTGGTAAGCGCACGCCGTGTCCACCGCTGTTCATCGCGGGCGAGTCGGGCGCGGGCAAGACGCACATGACGCAGACCGTGCTGGAGGCGTTCGGTTTCGACATCAGCGCTAACCTCACAACGACAACGCCGTTCGGTGTTGACTGTTTCGTCTCCAGCACCATCGGATTCCCCGTGTGGTTCGACGAGTACCGCTCGGGTGCGCGCGATGACAGCATGAGCCGCCTGCGGCAGATGCTGCGCGACGCGTACAACGGGCAGGAGAGCGTCAAGGGTGGCATGTCCGCGAACGCGACCGACCTGACTGAAGTCACGACGTGGTCAGGCATCATCGTTTCGGGTGAGATGGGAACCGGGGAGACGTCACTCCGCGACCGGCTCGTCTACGTCGAACTTGACCCCGACATGCGCAACCGCGATGCCTACACGTACTTGCACTCGGACCTGATTCGGGGCGGACGCAAGCCGGTGAGCGCTCACACCGTGGGGCTGGGCGATGCGTTGTTGACATATCTTGCAAGCGTTCCCGACACGCTATTCAAAGTTCAAGGCGTCGGTGCTCCGAACCTTCCTGACCGGTTCCGCGAGACGATGGGATTCGTTGCGGCAGGCTGGGACATCTGGCTCGGCTTCCGACACTCGCTTGGTTTCACCGATACGCCGACTGGCCCTGCGTTCACGAACCTGTCCAATCTGCGAACGGTAGCAGAGGACCCGTGGTTGGACGCGCTGCGCCACTGTGAGGGCATCTCAGACAAGGATGGCAACCCTCTTGTCGAGCAGATTGGCACCGACGTCAAAGCGATTCTGTCGGCCGTGGTACAGGAAGCGAAGCGTGTGGAGATTGAGATACCAGCGGGCGCTCGCGAGTTCCGCGCATGGTTGCGCCGCCGGTACTCGCTCGACGAGACGCTACGCATTGGTAATCGTCGTGGAGTGCTCATCCGTGGGCTGGACCTAGACAAAAGGACATCGTGAACTGCGGCCGACCTGACTGTAACGGCGTTCACGACCGTGCGCGGCCTTGGGACGGGCTGTGTGAGGGCGCTAAGGAACGAGCGCGAGCTGCCAAACGTCGGCGGTACAAGACGCCGGGGACGCACGACTACAACGCGGCACACGGCATCGGTCACCCGGGCGAAGTGATGCGGAAAGCCTTCCGTCGTAGGACACAAACACCTGACACCTACGCATACAATCGTTGTCATGGTGTCGGCGTTCCTGGTCTCCATCGCTGGCTCCAAAGACGCACAAAGGACTTGCTCAGTGAACGTCCGATAGTCAAAGCCAAGTTGGTCGAGGTTCGCGCTGAGATTGCGCGACTGAAGGAAGGAGTTCAGAATGGCAGAGGATGTTGAACTAACGCGCGCCAGGCGCAAGCTCACGACACTTCGTCGTGCAGAGCGCCGACTGGTGCATCGCTTCTCAGACATCGACTACGAGCTTGACGTGCTCAAGGACGAAGTCAAGGCGCTGGAAGAGGGTCTCGCGCAGGGTGAGCTTCCCGTGTTCACCGTAGAGGATGAGCGGAAGTGAAAGTCCATATCGGCAAGACTTCGCTGCGCATCCTCGACCTCGACTCCGAGTGCCGACCGCTTGCGTGGTACGGAGGCGACTTCGTTACGAAACAGCCGACGGCCATCGCATGGAAGTTCATCGGCGAGCGCGGAGGCGTGCAGATAGGCGCTATCGGTGAGTCCGGTGACCCGGACTGCCTGGCCGCAGAAGAAGAAGAGATGCTTGAATATTTCCGGTTGGATTACAACGCGGCAGACATCGTGACCGGACACTACATCCGTGGTTTCGACCTGCCCGTGTTGAACGGCGCGATGTTGCGACTCGGACTCACGCCGCTCGAAGACAAACTCGCCTCCGACACGAAGCTCGACTTCTCGAAGGCGCAGGGACTCAGCAAGTCACAGGAGAACTTGGGCGCGATGTTTGAGCTGAAGCACCCGAAGGTCAACATGAACTGTTACACACCGAAAACGCGATTCCTCACCGAGGACTTGCGCTGGGTTCCATGCGGCGATTTGGTAGAAGGAGACCGCCTCTGGGGCTTTACCAAAGAACGTAAGTGGGCCAGTACCGCCGTTACCTACTCAGCACCTGCCGTGAAAGAGTGTGTCGAAATCTACCTTGACACGGGGGAGACACTTACCTGCACGGAAGACCACCCGTGGCTTGCACGAACTAGGGGAGACGGACACTTTGTTTGGACAACCCCGAATGACCTTTTGAATCGCTCGGTTCTCCACCGCCCAGTATTGCCGTTCGAGAGAGACAATTCAGCGGACGGAGGTTGGTTGGCGGGGATGTTGGATGGTGAGGGAAGTATTGGAAGAGCCAGCCGTGTAAGCGTGTCACAGTGTGTCGGAGAGACCGCCGACCGCCTCCTTACTGTGGCCTCTCGGTACGGGGATTGGTGGGTCCAGACCAAACAGCCAACACCTGGTAACCTGCCACCCGGCACCTATCGGGACCAGATACAGATGGTACTGCGCGGGGGCGTGTCAGCGAACATTTCTCTTTTGGGGCGTGTTCGTTCAGAGCGACTAATCAAGACGTTCGATATGTCTGGAACGCAACTCAGGTCAGCCCACAGTGCCCGAGTTGTGGGGGTTAGGAAGGTCGGACGTAGAGAAATCCAAAGCATAAGCACAGACGTTCATACCTACATCGCTGAGGGTTTCGCTGTACACAACACGACGCTCTGGGCCGAGGGCAACATGCTCACGACCAAGGGCATCGAGCAGACGAAGAAGCGCTGCGTCGGCGACGTGGCGCAGCATATTGAGATGCGAGCAATCATGATTGACCGTGGGCTGCTGCGCCCGCCATCTGTGTGGACCGCTGAAGGCTCGGGGAAAGGTTTCTACCATGCGTAGTGACGCCGCATGAGCCGACTTGTCCGCTGGGTTAGCAGCGACGGCTACTTCTACGGGACTGGCGACGCTGCTACCGAAGAGCAGTTGCCACCCGGCGTGTACGACCTCGTCAGCGTGCAGGGCGTCGTCTTCTTCACGCCCGTAGAGGCACGCACCGATGAGCTTCTGCGCTTCCCTGACTCAGCCATCGACACCGTTGTCGCCGAGATTGTAACGTTCTGGGAGCGTGAGGATGCTTTCCGCCTGCATGACCTGCCGTACAAGCGCGGCATCCTGCTCTACGGACCGGCGGGCTCGGGCAAGTCCTGTACACTCCAGATTGTCGCGCGTGACGTTGTCGAGCGCGGTGGAGTCGTGCTGATGTTCAACAACCCCGACCTGTTCCTGATGGGCTACCGCATCTTCCGCATGATTCAGCCGCAGACGCCACTCGTAGTCATGATGGAGGACCTCGACGCCATCCTTGAGCGGTCGAGCGAGACAAAGGTGTTGAACCTGCTCGACGGTATCGAACAGGTAGACAAGGTCGTCTTCGTCGCCACGACGAACTTCCCCGAGAAGCTCGGAGACCGTATCGTCAACCGGCCGTCACGCTTCGACCGCCGCTACAAGATTCCGCACCCGGCTCCAGCCGCGCGCCGGATGTACCTCGAAGCACTGTCGCGCGACGGAGACGATGTAGACCTCGACAAGTGGTCCAAGGACACCGACGGTATGTCACTTGCGCACCTGAAGGAGTTGTTCATCGGCGTCAAGGTGCTCGGGGGCGAGTACCCGGCCGTGCTGAAGGCACTGCGCAACATGAAGGAGAAGACGTCATCGGAAGACTATGACGAGTTCAATGGACCGTTTGGACAGTACGTCTAGGAGGATAACATGTTGATAGGACTCACGGGGTTTGCTCGCTGCGGAAAGGACTCAGCAGCGAACATACTGCGCGATGGGTACGGGTTCAAGAAGTACGCGTTCGCATCAGAATTGCGTCGGATGGCGAAGGCTATCAATCCGACCATCTCACTGCGGGATGTGCCCGACTTCATCCGCAACAGTTTCCGTTGCGCTGGTGTTCACCCCGAGACCGTGCGCTACACCCAGTTGCTTGAGACCGTCGGGTACGAGCGCGCGAAGGAAGTGCCGGACTTCCGCCGCTTCCTACAGAAACTCGGCACTGAGGGCGTCCGTGACATCTTCGGTGAGGATGCGTGGGTCGAGGCACTTGAGAACAGACTCGTGCGTAATGGGCTGATGGAACCTGCGAACGAGGACAACTACGCCGGAGTTCACGGCGATGCGCGCGTTGTCATCACTGACGTGCGCTTCCCGAATGAGGCCAAGTGGATTCACAACTGGTATGGCTCACTGTGGCGCATCGAGCGGCCGGGGTACGGGGGCGATGACCTGCACCCGTCGGAAGCGCACATCGCCGGGCTACCCGCAGATGTAGAGCTAATCGCCGCGACGCTCGACGACCTGCGCTATGTGGTGATGACACTGATGGAGTTGGAACTGTCGTGACGAGTCGCGCTGTTGTGACCGTGAAGTGTATCCGATGTGGCGCATGTGAGAAGCGAGACTGGCCGATTCCGTACGGCGTGTACCACATCTACGCGGGCGTCTGCAAGAAGTGCAAGTCCGACCGGAAAGGACAGGGAGATGGCGCTAGACAGAGTGAGGACACATAAGGCTGTAGGAGACGCTCTTCGGAGTGTGGGCATTGAGATTGGCCTACTTGCCCAATCCGTTTGCGTTGACCTATACGGCATCACCGTCGAAAGCATCAAGAGCACAGACGGCACTGTGAACGGCATCGTCGTGGCGGCTAGCGGCACGGATGTTGAGTACGAGACCATTCAGTACTCGTTCACAGACGAGGCTACCAAGGAGGACTGATGGTTGACGAACGGAAGGTCGTCGAAAGTCTGGTAGGTGAGAGGTATAGAGCCCTCTTCCAATCAAATCCGTGGTTCAGGTGCGGTATAGAGACTCTAGCGGAGATGACGCAATTCTTCGTGGAGGGTTTAGCCGCCAGTGCTAGGCGAAGCGACGCCGGGAGGCAACTACTCCAGAAGAGCATTGAACGCTACAACACACCGGAAGGTCAAGCGGACATCCACCGGGAGTGCCCGCCGGATGTCGTTACCGAGGGGAAGCGACATGAAGCGTAGCGAGCTGCACTACCGTGTAGTCATCAGCCACGCCTGCGCCCACATCTTTGTTGGCACGAACGACAGAGAGGTCGCGAAGGTGGCATCTGCGAAGTACCTACAGATGGTACGGGCAGGGTACAAAGATGTCTACACCGTGGAGCCTCGGTCGATAGAAGAGGTCGAAACGTGATGGAAACGACACTGGGAGACCCAACGGACCTCTGTGACCGCTGCCTTCATCCACGTGGCATCCATCCGCCGACAGGAGGCACATGGGACGGACATTGCAACGGTCTCACGCTGTACTGGCCTGACGACAGGTGCTACTGCGATGAGTTTGTAGATGTCGAGTCTGAAGGGAAGCGACAGGGAGGAACACCGTGAGTAACGAATCTGAGACTCCGCACATCGGGCCGTTTCATCCAAGTCTGGAAGAGGGTTACAAGGACTTGGCTGAAGACGAAGAGCGCAACGAGATGCTACGCGCGATGTTTCCACAGCGACGGGGGTACTGGACAATCGCGCTGCGCGTGGCGTACGAGTGGGGATTCAACAAGCGCGCGTACGACCGTGATGGAATCCTTGAGGAAGCAGACCAGCGCTGGAGTGTCGAAACCGAAAGGAAACGACATGCCTAAGCGTCTAGTCACTAACAAGGAAGCGGCAGAGATTCGGGTTCGCAGCGCTGGACTTTACGACTTTCACTCGTTTGCCAGTGCTTCAGAGACACGCGCGCTTCTCACCACCGTCAAGGTGCTGAGGGAGGGGCTAGAGGATGCCCTCGACGGCATGCGAGACATGCGCCCGTACGTGTTCGAGTACTTCGCAGAGAAGTGGGACCACGACGCCTACATCAGGCGTGCCGAGGAACTGCTCGCCCAGCTCGAAGGAACGGAGAAGCTGTGACCAAAGCGTGCTCTGAGCCGGAATGTGACAAGCGGGCAGTGACGGGCGGACAGTGTCGCCGTCACTACAAGCCGCTCAAGACGTACCCGGCCGAGCACCTGAAGCTGTCAGAGGTCAAGCGTCTGCTCAAGGCCGCCGCCGATGCGCCGCGCACCGGCACGCGCAACGTTGCACTGCTCTGGGTGCTCTGGCGAACCGGCCTGCGAATCTCTGAGGCGCTCGCGCTTCGACCGTACGACATCGACTATGACGAGGGCACAGTCTTTGTCCGGCGCGGAAAGGGCTCAAAGTCGCGTACCATAGGCATCGACGACTCAGCCTTCCTCGCGCTGCGTGCGTGGATTGCCGTTCGACCCGAGAGCGACTACCTCTTCTGTACGTCGAGCGGCAAACCGGTCCTGACTTCCTACATCCGCGACCTGATGGCGCGACTCGGGCGCGACGCTGGGATACAGAAGCGTTGCCACGCCCACATGCTCAGACACTCGCTGGCTGTAGAGATGATGAAGGAAGGCATCGGCATGGAGTTCATTCGCCGCCAGCTTGGGCACACGTCCCTCGCAGTAACTGCACAATATTTGGCATCACTTGCACCGCAAGAGACCATCGACATCGTTCGTAAACGCAAGCCACCGTGGGAGGAGGACCAGGATGAACCGTCAGCAAAGGCGCGCAGCCGTGCGCGCAGGGCACGGAAGCTACAAGGACGCTAAGACACTCCTTCGCGCAGACGCACTTGCGAAGGGAGCGGAGGAACTGCTCGAAACCATCGGCGTGAACCGCGTCGATGCCGTCGGCCGACTCATCGGACTGCTCTTTATGCAGGACCCGAACGGGGGCGTGTTCCGATTGCAGGGACTCGGCGGTCCGACAGGTGTGGTCTCAAAGGAAACACTCGACCAAGCAGCACAGACGGCCGTGTACTCGGCAGCCATCGTACCGAACAACTGGGTGAAGGAGGGAGAAGAGGATGTTCAAGAGGAAGAAGCAGGAGAGACAGGGGATGTTGGACCCGGCACAGCGGGCTCAACTGGACCCAGCGCAGAAGCCTGAGAGCGTGACCGAGACTGACGAAGAGGTTCTCGCCGGTATCGAAGATGCAACGCTGGACAAAGAGTTCGGGTGGACGAGCGAGTTCATGCACGAGCTTGTCGAGAACGAGCGCGCCTGCGTCGCGAGGTTCGTCAAGGCGCACCCGGAATACAGCATTACCGACGTCTACCGTGCGCTGGCGCTCATGCACATCTACGCTGTCACATCATCCGTCTTCTTCCGTCTGGTTGATTTGGATGAGGTTATCACTATGGTCGTCGAGGGCGTCGTGAAGCTCGCAGCGGCCCCGCCCGAAGACCTGAAGGATGAGACGCCGGATGGACCGTAAACAGAACCGCCTCGCGGCCGCCTCGACCATCAGCGTGTCACTACTTGGCACAAAGGCAAAACTCTGTCACATGGGGCGTCGCTGTGTTCGTAAGTGCCGCGTCGAGACCACATTCAAGGACAAACGTGTACACACGCGGTGCCACGCAGGCAAGTGTTGGCCGGAGGGATGATGCACGAGACATTCTGGACCTTGCTGTGCGACCCCGCCCACTGGGAGCTTGAGATATTCCTGATGGTCGTGTTCGACGTGCTCGTGGGCGCGCTCGCGTGGCCGCGCATCCGGCGCTGGCTGCGACACCACCGTGCAGAAGAAGTCCACCACGAGACTGTTGACCACGCGATTTTCGATGACCTGATTGGGCGCGTCGAAGCGCTAGAGGCGAAGGTGGCCCATGACTGAGCTTGGCTACCATCCAAAAAAGCGCAAGAAAGCGCGGCGCAAACCGCCGCCAGCATCCGTGTGCTCGCTCTGTGGAGAACTGGCGAAGATAGTCGCGCGCTCCGACCCGCGCATCTGCTGCGAGTGCGCAATCTGGGGACCGGCAAAGGTGGAAGGAAAGGACAAGGAACATGCCGCACATCGGAAAGCCAAGAAGCTACCGCGCCCCAATCGCTGAGCGATTCTGGCCCAAGGTTCAGCGCGGAGGTTCAACCGAGTGCTGGCTTTGGACCGTCTATCGAAGCCGACAGGGATACGGAATATTTGGACTTCCTGGCAGAGAGGGAGGTCACGCGTTAGCTCACCGTGTTGCTTGGGAACTTGTCAATGGTCCTATCCCAGACGGTTTCCATGTTCTCCATCACTGCGACAATCCGCCGTGTGTCAATCCCGCGCATCTGTTCCTCGGCACGGATGCTGACAACTCACACGATAAGGTGGTGAAGGGGCGAGCTTCACATCTGCGCGGCGAGGACAGTGGGATGGCTAAACTTACTGAGCAAGACGTTCGAGAGATTCGGCGCTTGTCGGCTTTGGGGTACGAACAGCGGCCGCTCGGCCGTATGTTCGGTGTCTGCAAGTCTGCGATTGGATACATCGTTCGTCGTGAAACGTGGAAGCACGTATAGGAAGGAGGACAAGAAGAAGCATGGATGACCCCACACACAACGCCGAGCATGAAGCTGCAAGCGCCGCAAAGGTCGTCGAAGACGAGGCTGCTAAGGCTATCGAAGCAATCCTCATGTCTGACAAAGAGCGCCCCATCGACCCGGCGATTATCAACCGTGTCAAACAGCGTGCCACAGAACGGCGTCGAAGAAAGGCACGTACGCGAGCGCACAGCAAGTGTGCCCGCGCGTCCCGCAAGGCCAACAGGAGATAGGAAGGAGAGAAGATGCTCAAGAGGATTCTCGTGTGCGCATCAGTGTTTGTGTTGGCGCTCGCGATTACGGGGACCGTTCACGCGGACCCGAAGACCACGACCGTGCGACTGACTCAGGGCAACGACGTGTACTACGCGCCGCACGGCGGGCACTATCTCATCCGCGCTCTAGCAGGCGATGATGTAGTTCACGCGGGTACTGGACCGGACATCGTTCGCGGTGGACCGGGCAACGACCGACTCTGGACTGGCAAGGGCGGCCCCGGCGACCAAGTATTCGGTGGACCGGGCAACGACCGCATCCACAACTGGGGTTCGGGCGAGTCACCCGGTCTTCTAGTTGGTGGCCCTGGTCACGATGTTTGCGTCGGTGACCCGCACGATACGTTCAGAGGTTGCGAAGTAATCAAGTTCCGTTAGGCCGCTGCTCCAACTCAATCAGGTTCGTAATCTGATTCGGCTCGACCTCGATACGCCGTGCTGAGATAGCCGCGACGCTATCGGGGTCGATGCTGTGTTCGGCTGCTACCTTCAGCCACCAAGCCTGTATCACCGCGCAGGCTGTTAGGAAGTTTGGCGCAGTGACGTCGGCAAGCATGTGGACGGTGTGTTTTTCCTTGTCGTCAATCCAGGCGCGTACATTCCGCGCGAGTGTCATCTGTCCAAGTGCGTGCCGCAGACTCTCGGCGACCAGTGTGTTGTGTTGTACGTCCATCTCTACGCGAAAGACGCGGATGGCATACGACCAGTCAGCCGCGCCCTCGCGCGAGTGCACGCACCTGGGCGCGCTCGAAGATGAAGATAGGACCGCGCCGTCCCGGTATCGAGACCACACGACCCGTCAGCCTGTCTTTCTTGCGCTGGTACAACACACCCGCTTTCGACATGTCGAGTATCTCGGCGGCCTGTTCCGTGTCTACCCATCCCGCCGGTACGCGGTCCATCTGCTCGGGCTCGTTCTCTCCCCCAACTGCCGCGCGCACACGCATCTTGCGTCCGTTGAACAGCATCTCTTGATGTGCGCCGCAAACGTCGAGGTTCAACTCTTTGCCACCAAGCGCTGACCGTATGATGAGTGTGTCTACCGCGCGAACCTCGCGACGATGCGGCATGTCGCATAGCAGGATGGTGACTTGCTTCTCGGTCATGCCGACCGCCGCATCTTCCGCTTCCTGGGCGGGGCGGCCTGAGCGGCTACGGGTAGCCGAATCACACGGCCTGTCTCTTCCTGTAGCAACGTGCGGAACCACTCACGCCGGTACTCCGACTTGAACGGACGCGTCTCGCCCTCAGCCAACTTGTGAAGATAATCCTCAGCGTAGTGGTAGTGGCGCTCGACGTCACCAGACCCGAGGTCTACGAGGTCCACTCGCTCAGTGCCACACGAAGAGCATATGAGTGTCAGTTCAACCTCTCGACCATGCCTTTCAAGACCGTCCCTGCTCCACAGATGGTTCACTACGCGGCACATGCCGTACTCTGACCGTGCGATTAGAGTCTCCATAGCTGAGATTCTACGACTGGCTTAGTCGGGCCGTCAAGCCCTAGAGCAGTGAGATTGTTCGTGCTCGGGAACTGGTCGTCGAGGCAATATACCGCTCGGTCACTGACAGTGATTTGTGCCCAAGGAGACGCTGAATATCCTTTGCGGAGGCTCCGGCGTCAGCCAGTAGGGTTGCCATCGTAGCCCGCAAAGTGTGCGGGTGAACGTCAGCCAGTCCGGCGTCCCCGGCTGCTTCCTTGACGGACTGGTAGAGCCGACACTTCGACCGGCCGAAGATGCTCTCAGGCTGCCAGCCCTCCAGTGTACGCAGCACGCGGAGCGCGTCGAGTGACTTGCGAAGCTCGGGATGGACGGCGACCGTGCGCTCGGCCCGACCCTTCGCACCCACAAGCACGAGGGAATCGCCCCTGTCGTGCGACCACTGTGCAGTTGTCGCTTCGCCGATGCGTGCGCCTGTGAAGTAGAGGAAGTCTACGAGCGCTTCGTGGTTCACGCTGCGCCTGCGGGCTGAGGCTCGGAGGCGAGCAACATCCTCGCGAGAGAGCGCCTTCGGTTCACGCTGCATCAGGTGCGGGATGGAGATAGCGACCGTAGGATTCTCGACCACATGTCCACGCCGGAGCGCCCAGCGATACAGAGACTTGACCGCCCAGTACGCGTTGAATCGCACGCCCGGCCGGAGTGTTCCGAGGAACACGAGCACGTCGTCTTCGGTCATCGTGCGGAAGTCACGTGCGTCGAGGAACCGCATGACATCGTCCCAGTACTTGCGTGCGGTTGACGGCGCGACCGTGACAGCAAGATATGCGTGCCACGCGTCGAGCGTTCCCACGCAAGGAGTATCGGCCCAGTGGGGCTGCACCTTGAGACTCATGGCCTACTTCCTCTCGACCCTCGGCCGTTGCTACTACGCTATGGTGTACCTGCCCCGAGCCTAGCACCGTGCGCGTTTGTCGGCCAACGTGACCATGACCTGCTCACAGACCGATACGCTCTTGCTGGGAAGTGCAGGGGCAAACGGTTTCCACTTGGCCTGCGAAGCGGGACGGCCGTCCCCTCGCCGGAAGCCGGAGCTTGCGCAAGTTCGGTCTTGGCCCCCTCTTAGCGATAGACGAGCCCCCTGGTCAGCGTATGCGACCAGGGGGCTCACGCGCGTAACAGCAAAGCCCGGTGCGGTATCGCACCGGGCTCGTTCGTTTGCTCTCAGATGACGCCACGTTCCTTGTGAGACTTGCAGTACCTACCATCGACCGTGAGAGTCGAACCACAGATGATGCAGCTCATGATGCTGCCGGTGTTGCGGTCGCGGTGAACGCGCTCGACACTCGATGAGGACGCAAAGCCTGCCGAGTACACGTACGACCTGTCGTCTGGTTTCGGCCTGCCGTCATCGGGCGGAAGCTCGTCGAACAGAAGCTCGATTGCCTCAGTCCATGCAACAAGCTCTTCCCCGAACTGCTCAACAAGTTGCTCTCGTGTTGGTCTCACCACTGCGCCGTGCCTTCCGAGTCTGAGTGCCTACCTGTGTGCCCCCGTGAAAGGGCGCAGACGTAGGTCCGGTCTGAAGTGCTGTGAGTCGCGCCGCACCACCGTAGAATGTTCGACGAGTCGGGAGTGGAGGGAGACAACCACTCCCGCTCGTCGAAGTTCAATCCTGCATCGACGAGCTTGCGCATCGCGCGAGCGTCGCCGTCCGCCGCTAGGTACATGCTCGCCAACTTCTGTGAGACGGAGTTCTTCTTGAAATGCACGCCGTCATCCCAGTGACGCCGCATCTTCGAGCCCATACCTGGCCGGTCGTGCCATAGGGAGATGACAACGTCGCGCGTGCGTGTGTGCTGACCGTAGAGTGTGTCCGCCGCGCGGATGAACGAGCCATCCTCGGCTCCCCACCCGCGATACCTCTCGTCATACCCGCCGACCTTGCGCCAACCGGCGGCAGAGATTATCTGACAGAAGCCATGAGCGCCCGGGCAGCGAGCCTCAAGCTGGTCGGCCGCCGGGAACACGTTGAACTTATACGTAGCTGGGTCTTTCTTGAGGATGGCATCAGAGAGCTTGCGCTTGAGACGATAGGCCACGTGGTGAGGCATGAACCAGAGCGGCATCTTCGTCCCGCGAATCTCATCGGCACAGCGTTCGATAGCAACCGGGCTCGACCACGTGTCGGCGTCGAGCAGGACGTAGATGTCACCGTGTGCGAGCTTAGCGGCGGCGTTGAGTGCGACACTCTTGCTGTAGGGCTCGCCCGCACACTCCCCGATTACGGTCTCTGCATCGGGAAGGTGCTTCCGGTAGTACGCCCTCAACCACTCGAATGGCGCGGTTCGTGAGCCGCTGGAATCCTCGCGGAACGGAACGAGTAGTGAGATACCCTTGCCCTTACCCATCGGTGACCGCCGCAAACGCTTGACGCAGTTGTCCCTGTACCTCTTCGACCGCCTGTCTTGGAGCTTCGACCCACTCGCCCCAGACGTGTTTCATGCCGATGGGCGCGAGCGCATCGTGCCACTTCCAGTCCCCACCCTCGCGCGATGTGCGTCCGTGTGGGAAGGCCATCGCTGGGATACCGAACGCAAGCGCGACCAAGAACGCGTGAAGCGAAGATGTTACGACTTGCTGTGCCATCCCAATCTCGCGTATGATGCGAACGGTTGCCGATGCGGAGACCCTCAAGTTGAGCACTGACGCCTCGGGATATTTCCCTTCGAGTTTGTTGTCAGACCAGTGCGGGGCTACCACGAGCTTCCTAACCCGCTTTGGACTTTGCTTCAGCAGACCGGGTGCGAGGAAGCCTGGGTCACCGAGGATGAGGTCGGTTCGCTTGAGTGCGTGGGCTGTTCGGGGGCCACGTACCGCTAGTATCTTGGCTTGGGACAGGTCGGGGAGCCTCTGCTGTCCGAGAGAGCCAGTGCCGAGTATGATGCCCTTCCACTTCTCCGGCAGCAGTCGCAGAACCGAGCCGCAGACAACGATGTCCGCGTCCCACGGGTCTGTGACCGTGGCTTTCACGTTGGAGTAGCGCGCCAGCAACGGAACACCTAGCAGGTCGCCGAAGTTGCTTACCGTCGGGGTTTGCCAACAGAACATCCGCATGGTTCTCATAGTTGATTCGCTATCTTCTTCAGCGCCTCGGCGTGGAGTTTGCCTGACACTCCGTGGTACTCGGGCGCGAACAGGTCGTCGATGAACTTGCGCGCAGGCGCGTCGATGCCGTTCTTCAGAGCGCGGTCGATGAACTTGGGAAGTTCTTCTGGGTTGTCAGCCTGGTAACCGTACCCGCCTTGAAAGACTCCCTGTTCGAGGGAGTGTGCCGCTTTCAGCAATCGCGTGCTGGTCCAGATAGAAACGACCACCGGCTTGCCGAGCGCCCAGCCCTCGTACATCAGACTGCCCATGTCGGCGATGACCACATCAGCGTCTACGAGCGGTTGGAACGTGACGACACCGGTCTGGCTAGGGTGGCCCGCGAATGTGACGTTGTATTTGTCCTCGGGCAGCGCGCGCAGAATAGCATCCTTACCACTGCCACCATCGTGCCAGGGATGCGACCCGGCATACAACACGCGCGGTCTATCGTCGGTGCGCGGGGTCGGCGTGAACTTGCCCTGATATATAGGGTCGAGCTTCGTGTAACCGACCTCAAGAATCTGACTCTCCTTGAACCCGGTCTTCAGTAGTTTGCGCGTCCAGCCCGGTCCCGGCGAGACGACGTAGCGGAACGTCTTGCACTGATGGTAGTTGCGGTAGTGCTTGTCGGCGAGCCCGTGACCAATCATCACGTCGCACTTTGTAGGCTGTGTCTGCAACTGTCGCATCCAGAAGCCGGTCACGTTTACCGTTCCGGTGACCGTATGCGGCTCCCACTGCCAGTCTCGCGAACCCAACGCGTCTGTGATTGGCTTCACATGCGCCTGCATCATGCGCTTGAAATAGGGAACCTTCACAGTCCCTTCGCCAACTTGGTCGGCTTCGTGTTTGCCCGTCCCATAGACGAAGATGATGGGCCTCATCGGTTCCCTTCCACAAGTTTGAGCATCTCTGCCTTGTTGTTGACCGTGCGCGAGTACTTCCCTGATAGTTGTCTCGCGAGGTACGGTTCTTTCTGACCGACCCACGCGTTCTTGCCTTGTACGCGGAATCGAGGGTGGAACAGATGCACAGCGTCTTCAGTGAACTCGGATGTTGCCGGGCCGACGATTGTCTCCAGCGCCAAACCGAACGCTCTGTCCTCACCGCCCCAGCCCCGGAAGCGCTCATCCATGCCGTTGACAGCCGTGTACGTAACGCGCGTGAACATGATAGGCGGCGATGTCTTTAGTCGTGAGTGCCACTCCGCACGTTCGCGTTCTTGGTCTGTCGCGACGCCGCGCCACCTAAGCGGGTCGATGCGGAGCAGTGCGTCGGTGTCAGCCTTCGAGAGTCCAATCTTCTGACGCTTCGTCACCCACGCCTGCCCGCGTGTGGCTGCCTCACGAATCACGTTCGGTTGGAGCCACACATCAGCGTCGGTGATGACGAGGATGTCGCCGGTTGCGCGGCACACAGCGCGGTTCACTGCCATCGACTTGCAGAACGGGTTCTTCCCATCGTCGCCCTCGACGATGACCTCGGCCTCGGGATACTCGACGGCCCACTTCTTCAGGAGCCACTGCAACACGACCGTGCGTCGCCCATTCTCGGGGTCGCGAAATGGGATGAGGATGGAGACTGTCACTTGAGCCGTTCCTTCAGAATCGTCGAACTGATGCCGGGCGTGTACGGGATGTAGATGACGTCGATGCCGCGCTCATCGAGGTACGGTTGGTCGATGCCGAGCGTCGAGAGCCAGTCACAACCGGCCCAGTCACTTCCGATGGCGAGCAGGTCGGGTTTGACCACTTCGATTAGCTCGCGCGCGAGATGTTCTATCGGTATGACCGTGTAACCAAGTGCCGCGATGAGCCGCATACGCTCCACGAGCGAGAACACTGGGCGCTTGCCCTTGTGCTTCTCTGCGAGGTCGTCGCTGTTGATTCCAACGATGACCTCATCCGCGTACCGCTCGCATCGCCGAAGTAGCACCGCGTGGCCCACGTGCGGCGTGTCATACGTGCCGAAGGTAAGGAGTGTCGTCACAGTGAACGCACAACCTTCGCAGGATTCCCGACGACCAGCATGTCTGCGGGAACGTCGTCTGTGACCACGCTCCCAGCGCCGATGACCGACCGCGCTCCGATGGTTACACCGGGTAGGATGATTGCGCCGCCGCCAACCCAGACATCATTCTCGATGACGACTGACGCGAACCGCCTGTCTTTGCGCCGTCCCTTAGCAGGTGTCACCGGATGCGTGGAGCAGTAGATGCTGACGCCCGGTCCGAAGATGACGTTGCTTCTGATATGGATGCTCGCTGTTCCCTCGACGAGGAAGAGGCAGTCCGCGTTGATGAACACGTTGCTTCCGATGTGAACGCGGCCGGGGACTGAGCACAGGAACGGTTCCAAGACTCGGACACCCTTGCCGCAGTGCCCAAAGTCGCTTAGTTTCCGGTTGCGGAAACTCATGCGTACTTCTTCATGGTGATGGGATTCGCGTCGAGGTACGCGCCGCTCTCGGCGAGATACTCGACCGTGTACGCGACGTCCTCAGACTGCAACAGGGACCTCGGGTCCTCTTCGGGATACAGGCGCGCGCGCAGTGGCGTGGCAACCGGGCCGAGCACGAGGGTGTAGACCTTGATGCTGTAGGGCCGCAGCGCGACAGACAGTCCCATACCGAGACTCACGAGCGCAGCCTTCGAGGCCGCATACGCGAGGTAGCCGGGATGTGGCGGTGGATTCGCGGAGGTCGAGGCGATGAGTATGACGGTCCCGCCGGTCTCAGCCGCGATGTGTCGCCGCGCAAACTCCTGGCAGACGATGAACGCGCCGGTCAGGTTGACATCGACCGTGCGCCGCCACGCCTCGACCGGCGTGTCGAGGAAGTCGGACGGCTCTAGGATGCCTGCGTTTGACACGAGCAGGCCGGGCTCCGCGCTCCACAGCTCCGCGTAGCGTGCGAACGCGCGCGCGACCGCGCCCACATCTGTGACATCGACCCCGGCGTGCCGGGAGAAGTCACCGACGGCGACGCCCCGCGTCTCCAACTGGCGCTTGACAGCCGCGCCGATGCCAGACGAGGCACCAGTCACAATAGCCGTCTTTATCAACATCAGTAACAGTCTCCCTTGGTTAGCCGTGTGACCTGCGGAAACGTCCTCAAGATGGTCGGGCCGCGTTGTACTGCAACGGTTTCAGAGCAAGATAGCGAAACCCACTGGAAACGACACCTTGAGGCCGCTCAGTCAGTTGCAGGCACGCTTGTGCCGTTTCCGGGCTCTAGGAGCGCTCAGGACGCCGTTTGTGCCTGTTTCGGCGTCATCGTGCCGCTTTCAGGCCACATGTGCCCACTTCGATAGGTTGCACGGAGGGCAAGCTGCCTGACAGTTGTCTAGCAAGTCCGAGCCGCCTCTCGACAACGGAACGATGTGGTCCTCGTGCCAGTTGTCGCGCCGGAGTTTGCGCCCGCACATCTGACACTTCCCGCCATCGCGCTCAAAGACCTCAGCACGAGAGTGGCCGTCCGTTTCCGCTCCGCGCTTACGTGCCCGGCGTATCCGCTCGTGCGAACTTCGCTCGATTGGATGAGTCTCGTACCAACGCTGCTTACTCTTACGGACTCTACCTGGATGAGCCGCACGATAACGACAAGCACGTATCCGAGTCCATTTACGATATTTTTCAGGATTGGCTTCACGGTAACGCCGGTCGCTCTCGCTAACCCTATCTCGGTGCACTTTCTTGTATCGACGAGCACCTTCGCGTGCCTTGACCGCGCAGTACCAAGAACCACCGGCACGGCAGCGAGTGTTCTTGTTCCAGAGCATCGGTTCGTTATGACACTCACAGAGTGGACTCACCGCGAATACCATCCCTGGCGACTTCGCAGTTTCGTAAGGTCCGTGAAGTACGACTCGTAGTCGAAGCGAATCTTCTGCATGTCAAACTTCAGACCGTGTGCTCGACACGCAGCCGAGTCCAAGTTGTCAACATGCTGGGCTGCGCTCAGGAACTCCGCGTAGTTGTTACAACGGAATCCTGTGACTCCCTGTACAACTGTTTCAGGGAACGCGCCAAAGTTCGTTGTGATGACGGGCGTCCCACTAAGCGAGGCTTCGATGACAACCTTGCCAAACATCTCCGTGTAGAGTGACGGGACGAAGACAGCACGAGCGCCAGACAGGATGCGAGCGCGCTCTTCGACACCAGCGAGTCCTCGATAGTCAACGCCATGAGGCACGGCTCCTTGGCCCGCAACAACCAGTCTTATGCCCATGTCTTTGGATACCTGAACTGCGATGTCGATGCCCTTGTCCACATTGAGGCGACCGATGAAGGCAAAGTAGTTTTCCTTGTCTTCGCGGTACGTGAAGTCATTCACATCGAAGAAATGCGGTATCATTCGGTCGAAGAACCTGCCACGAATAGCGTTCGCGCCTTGCTGTGGGCCGTACCAGAACCCATAGAGAGTGTTCATCCATGAGAACGATGGAAACACATGGTGCCCTTCGTGCAAGATGCCCGCGTAGCCGCAGTAGGGTTCAACCATGCACAGTTCGGGGAACGTCGCAGCGATGGAACGCTCTGCCCAACCCGAAGACAGACACACAAAGTCGCCCTCCTGTGCTCGCTCGCGTATCGCTGAGGCCGTGCGCCCAAGGAAGAGCCGCCAGTACGGAGTGTTCTCATCGTACTTCGCTCGCAGGATAGTGTCCGGTCCGGTGACTCCGATAAGGTCAGCTTGTTCTTGACGCGTGATGCACGTAACAAGTTCATCACAAGCGGCTTCGTTCTCTTCTCCTGCGTATAGGATGACCGTGTGACCGAGTGACTTCATCATGTCACAGAACTTGCGGATGAGTTCAGTGAAGGCACAATTGCAGTATGCCCTGGTGGTCTGTGTGTGAGGCAACCCAACAATATGGAAGGTGAACATGGGCCTCCTTACGCTACCGACGAGGTGTTGATGAGAGAGGTAAAACCGGCAGCAGGTGGTGCGTGTACGACGACGAGTTTGGGGTCCGTCGTAGTACCTTCCGCATACTCTGTCGTCGTAAAGTACACATACTCCTTGCCAGTAGGCGTGTTTCCGACCCGCTGACGACTGCTACTCAAGAGTATCTCTGTGAGACCCGTCAGGCTGATGGCGTCGACAAAGGCTGCCTCAGATACAAAGACGTTGTAGTCGGAAGTAACGAAGTTGAGTGTGCCGAAACTCGCCAACAGTGTCTTGCCCGAGAGGCTTGCACCTGCTACCCAGTCGTCAGTCCCAAGTCCTGATGTCGTCCAGGAGTGTGTCCGCGCCTCCACAACAAAGTCAGAAGCGTCTGTGTAGTCCGTAAGGCCGTACAGGGAGAGGGTCGCCGTCTCGACTATGTCGGTGTCGGGGATGGGTGTGCCGGTGTCGAACGATAGGAAGTTCTCCCAGACATAGTACGTACTGTTGGTGTGGTACAACTGCCCGACAACAAGGGTTGCCCCTGTGTCGTCGTAACTGAGATTGCTCCCTGTACGCGCTGTTGCATACGTGGTGTTGTAGGACCGCACAAAGCCGTCGGCCGTTCTTCCATAGACGGTCGTGGTGGTGCTCAACCGCCCCACCCCTTCTGGCGGGCGACGAGGAGGACCGTCTCCTCGACCATCCGCTTCGCGGCAGCGAGCGTGGAGTTGGCGACGATGTTCCCGGCTGTGTCGCGAGTTGCGGTGGGCGGGTTGATGAAGCGGTAGGAGTCGGTCGTCGGGAGCGGGCCGTCCGCGTCGTGCGCGGTGACGGCGACCTCGATGCCGTGGGGGATGAGCTTGAACCCGGACAGCGTAAATGTGACCCCCGCCGTTGTCCACGACCAAGTTTTACCGCCCGCGAAGAAGCGGGCGACCTTGGCCGCTATGGCAGACGTGCGTTCGTCAGGTGTCATCTACACTCCCCTAGGGTCGGGTTAGGTCTACCTGGATGTTGGCCTTGGTCACTGCGCCAGACGTGGAGACCAGTCTGACCTCAATGTCGTGTCCGGCCGCGACAGCCTGGTTCTGGTCCGCTGCTGTGCTGTCCCAGGCGTTTGCGGTGCTGTTCGTGTGGTTGCCTGAGAGGAAGTCCGAGGTCTGGTCGAGTCGGGCATTGACTACGATGTTCGTCCCGGCGTCGAAGTGGGAACGAATGGCCGTCACGGTGCAAGCGAACGGGGCTACGAACACCATGCGGTACCCGTTCGCGGGTGGCGCTCCTTCGAGGAGGGCACCGACAGAAAATACTCCTCCTACGCCTGTTGCTCCTGAGCCACCTGTACCGCCGCTTCCGCCGCTTCCGCCGCTTCCGCCGCTTCCGCCGCTTCCGCCGCTTCCACCCGAGCCGCCCGTTCCACCGCTCGGCCCGACGTTATAGTCAAGGTCTGACCAAACATCTACGCCATTACCTACCTTGAAACTTCCGCTGAGAAGCGTGACTGCAAGCTCGCCCTCGGCCAGTACAGGGTCATTGGCAATCCAGTTCGCCTCCGTATCTCGTCTGAGCTGAATCTGAATCGCCATCACTAAGCTCCTTCATCCGCGTCTATCGGGTCAATGCCGCCGTAAACAGAACTTGCAATCCCACCGTCCAGATTTGCAAAAGCAGGGCCGCTACCGCCCTCCTGAGCTAGGAGGTCCCAATGGTCAGTCGCGGTGGCCGGGTCATCGTCGTTTGCATCGGCCGCGACCGTGCAGACGTAACTTGACCCGGCGAACTCGACTGCATCGAGCGGGTCGTATGTTTCTGCCGTATCCCAGGGGCCGCGCCAGACAAAGCCCGGCCCCATGAGGTTCAGTTCAAGAGGCATCTATCTCCTTTACACCCAAGTGCCTCCGGCTTTCTGGTACACGTCGCCTGTATCGTCGTCAAGGTAGAGGTCACCGTTGACGCCTACAAGGTCGTTCGGCACACCGCTGCCGGTGTACCAAACTGAGCCCGGTGTTCCTGGGTCACCTTCGCCACCGGAACCGCCCGAACCGCCTGTGCCACCCGAGCCGCCCGAGCCGCCTGAGCCGCCCGGCTCTCCGGGCTCACCCGGACCACCTGAACCGCCGGACCCGCCGCTTCCGCCGCTTCCGCCCGAGCCACCGCTGCCGCCGGTCCCGCCGGAGCCACCACTGCCACCTTCCTCAGCTATGACTTCCCAGTGCTCAGGAGCGTTCTCAGGGTCGAGGTCGTTCGCGTCGGCCGCAAGGATGCAGACGTAGGATGAACCGTTGAACGACGCAACGTCCCGAAGGGCGTATGTCTCAGCGGTATCCCAAGGTCCACGCCATGCAAAACCAGGACCGAGTATGTTGCTAATCAATGCCATATTCTCACCACCCTTCGCCAGTCTTCTTGTAGATGTTGCCTGTATCGTCGTCTAGGTAGTAGTCACCCACGTTGCCGAGGCCGGGGTCTGGCGCTCCGTGGCCGTCGTACCAAGTTGCGCCTGAAGTGCCCGCGTCCCCGGTGCGCGTAAAGCTAATAAAGACATCGTGATTCTGGGGGAACGGAACGCTCCCGCTTCCGGCGAGGAAGGCTACCGGGATGGTGTAGTAGTCATCGCCGTCCTCTACGCGGGTAAGCGCACCTGTAACCGCGTAGATGATGTAACTAAAGGAGTCATCAGTATCGGCGATGAGGATGTAGCCCTTGGTCGGACTTGTGGCGTCATCGAAAGTCTCAATCCATGTGCCGATGTCGGTGGCGTTCCCATCACCTGCTGCGAGATGAAGCGTTGTTATCGTATCGTAGGTGTCGGCGAAGTCGATTCCGACCCAGCCGTACCAGGGAGATGTTTGTTGGTCCCAGTCGTTTATCCACCATGCCGCGACCGAGTTTCCGCCGAAGCCACCAACGGGACCGGCGGGACCGACAGGGCCTAGCCCGGCACTAATCTCGTTCGGGTAGCATGTCGCAACGACAGCATCCCCAGTTACCAGCGACCCTAGTGTTCCCGGCTGTTGGACGGTCAGGTAGTACGGGTAAGTCGGGGGGCCGCCTCCACCCATCCCAATGATGACGAAGTCCCAGAGGACTTCCTGTTCGCCCTTGACAAGCCGCAGGGTTCCAAACTCAGGACTGGTCCCCCAGGTGTACGCCAGAATCCAGTATTCGATGCTGTTGCCGTTGGCATCGTGACAGGGCCGGTTGAAAGTGAGGACGTAGGGGTCCGTGTCGTCAAAGAAGACGTAGCCATCAGTGTCTTTGTAGGTCTCGTAGTCATCGTGGTTCGCGTATATCAGCGGGATATCAGTGCCGCCGCCTCCACCGCCCGAGCCACCCGTACCACCGGAGCCGCCCGTGCCGCCTGAACCACCTGTACCACCGGGTGGACCAACTGCACCCGCGCCCTCCGGGTCCATCCACCGCAGACGGCCCGGCCGTGTCGGGTCGGTGACGAGAATCTGTCCGTCCTTGCCTTTCGGCAAGAACAAATGTTCAACAGGGTCAGCGGTCATCGGTTAGGTTTCCTTGCATCACATGTGTGTTCTGTTGGTGGACTGAATCACGGACCAGCCCTCGTCAATCGGAATGTAGGCGATGCGCGGCCTCCAGGCCATCGTCTCGCTGCTGTTGCCCCAGTTCACACCCGCTCCCACATCTAGGCTCTGCCACTCCGAGATGACGGATGAGCAGTGGTCATACTCGGCCTCGCCTAGTAGGTGCCACGAGAGCATGAGGCCGACGCGGATACGTTCGTTCGTCGGTGATGCTGGGGACAGTAGGAAACTCTCTGGCGTGAGAAGTACGTCATGCCCAGTTTGGTTACTCCAAGTAGTAGTTAGCGGGTCTACAGGGTTTTCTCCTGTACTCTCGTACGGTGGCGCTGTGTGCGGCCAGGTGATGTTTCGAAAGTCCCAAGTCAGGATTACATCGTCCTTCCAGCGGTAGGCAGCAGGGTCGAAGAACCCTGGACGGTCTTTGTAAAGGTCCATGCCGAGTGTGTGCCAAGGACTGGCCCAAGCCGGATTAGATTCAACCCCACCCTCCCACCAGATAGACCCACTCTCGCCCGCCTCTAGCGCGTAGGGTTCCCAGACACCAAGCATCACCGAATCATAGGTTTGATAGGTGCCTCGGACTCCCACGACGGTTCCGCTCTCGGTCCCATCACAAGTCTTCCCGAAAACCCCGTGGTAGTTCGCCCCAAGGCCCGCGTAGGCCCAGCCAGGTTGAACCGTTGATACGTTCGAGCCGTAGTAAAAGATGTACGCCTTATCACCCTCGTGGACATCAGCAGGGAAGGTTAGGGTGTGAACCCAAGAACCGTCTACCAACACAGCGATGTCGGCGTTCATATCGCCACCGCGCCAAGTTTTGAGGTACTTGAACGTACTCATCCGACGCTCCCCGAAGTGTGAAGGACGGTCCAGTCCTCATCAGGGAGAAAAGATTCTTCGAGCATCTCCGCGTCATTCAGCCAGAATCCGCAAGTCGTTACACTCATGGTGTGATTGGCACTGTCCGTAACGGCCAGAGTAACTGGTTCGACGACCCCTGTCTTGTTCACCGCATCGACGAGAACAAGTCCCGATTGCTCGTTATATGGATGAAACCAACTCAGGTCCCCCCGGTCATTCCATTCTGCACTCGATAGAGGGTACGAGAGAGACACCGAGTCAAAGCAGTTGATGTGCGCGAAGACTCCAACGATAAGATGTGTGTCTCCGAGGTCGCCCGGGTCAAATGGTCCAACGATAATCGGGCCATAGCTGGCGTAGTGCAGGGACTCGCCCCAGCCCAATTTCCAGTCGATGTCATTGGGGTCTATGGCCGGGTGATAGCGGGCCATGCCCGCCCAGTACTGCGTATTTGGCTGCCCGTACCCATACAGCATCTGAGCAACCGTTCCACCCTCCGTCCCGCTAGCGCGGCGTCCGTAGGTCCGCATCGAGTGGTAGCCCACGCTCTGACCCCCCAGGAGCGCCCAACCGGACGCGGGCGTGGAAGAGCCGTATACCAACGCTGCTATCAGGTAATCGCCATACTGCGTCTCGGCAGGATAGTCTACAGCGCAGTAACCACTACCATCAGAGAACCCCCAAGACCACGCAATATCTCTGAACGCGCTCATCGCGTCTCACCGCCCCACACAACGGACCAGTCTTCATCGCGGAGACCAAGCTGCACCCACAGTTGTCCGGCCACACCAGGCACACCACCTGCTACCGCATCAAGCCACGATGTCTGAGGAACATCGTGTCCGTAGGCGTAGTCCGGCCATCCAGGTAGGTGCCCCAACCACTCACCGTCGATGTCGTACGTTGCCGTCGTATCTGGTGAAACGTGCGCGTAATCCAGTTTGCTGACTATCGCCATCCCGAGCGAAGTTCCAACATCAGCATCAAAGTCCGGGTACTGGTCCTGGGCGGGGTCCTGCCGGAACCGGTTGACAACCGAATACGAGTCTGATGCGAGTAGGTCACCCGCCCCACCTACGCTAAAGCCTGTAATCGACGGCGGTGTAGCACTAGCGTACGTGCCCCACCTATATGGGGGTACATTCTCTTGAAACGGTCCCTGCCACGCATCCTCGCGAAAGTAAGCGAACTTGATTCCGGCTGCCAAGAGCCACTCGCCCTCCTCCCAGTCCCACTTTTCGTCGTCGCTTGCGATATTAGAATCGGGGTTAAGCCGAGAACTCAGGTCGATGGCAACGCATCCGATGATGTAGGCGAACGGGTCAGGTGCGTCATGGTCGAGCCAATACAGTGGGTTCAACTGCGTATCGACGGGATAACTTGTGCCGATTATCGGCTCTGTTGCTGTAAGGTGATGTATCCCCAAGGTGAATCCCGGGTCCCCCGTGTACAACTGTGGACTGAAGTAAACCAATAGGTCACCAACATGTGCCCCAGCCGGAATGTCCATAGCCATGCGCCGGTAACGGGTTTCAGCGGCACCGTAGCCAATATCGGTCGTCAGCCCGTACGAGATAGAACTGTCGTGGATGATTGATTCTGTCATCGCGGTTTATCTGACTGAAGTGTGACGTAGACGTACGCGACCATCTTGCCAGATGCACCGTGCAGCGCTGTACACTCGATTGTCAGGTCATCGACATCGACAACATCGTCGTTGCTGCCGGTGCCGGTCGGGCTTGTGCAGGCAACGATACCGCTGTCAAGTTCATCCGCATAGACGGTCACTGCCTGGAACGTCGTTCCGTTGAGCGCGAACGTGAAGGTCGCATCGTTGTTGGGTTCACCACCATCGTCGAGCACTACGCGGACCGCTTGAATCGTGAACTGCCAGTCCTTGCCGTTGTCGTCGAACGGGATGCTGGTCAAACCCTCTGTGATGTCCGAGCACTCGTAGCGCAGAACACGCTCGGGAGGCGCATTGTCCTTCGAGATGCGCGGGCGCTTTCCCAAGATGTCGGCTATCTGCCACCGTGAGTGCGAGGGTTTGTACACGTACAGCACCATCTCAGTCTGTCCGCTTCCTATGTTGCGCGCGCCGACAGGAAGCCACGCGTAGAAGTGGTGCGGAACAAGACAGGTGGTCGTGTCATCCTCCAGCACATCCTGTACTTCCGCGTAGCGCTGAATCACGCGCGGGTAGACGCGGATGGTAGTGCCGCCGACCGTGTAGTCGTGCGTGAGTCCTGTTACGCCGGTCAACGTTAGGGCACTGTAGTCGAGACCCGTGTACGTAATCAGGTCGCGCTGGTGCGCGTGGTCACGTATCTGCGCCTGCCCGCCATCCTCATCGAAGTTGTCGATGTCCTCCATGTACACCGTATCAGCACCGATGGAGACAGCCGATGCGAGCACGCTTCCCTCGTACTCGGTAAACACGTTCAGGACGTAGCCTTTACCCGAGAGCATTACGCACCCTTCCTAGCCCTGATAGCCTTGCTCGGCCAGTTACTCGGGTCGTGGCCGCCACCCTTGTTGCCCTTGCCGCCCTTGTCGGTTGCCCCAGGAGACCCGCCTCCGGGGCGGTGGTGCGTTGAGCCGGTGCCCTTGTGGTGGACTGGCCGTGGGAGCTTCGTCTTCGTGATGACGTGGACCGGTGCGTTGTAACCGAGCGTCATCAACTGGTTCGGCACGAGTGGCAGCGTCCACTTCTGTGGGATGAGGACGGGATTGTGAATCGTGGTTAGTCCATCTAGCTCGTCGAGGTACACGCCGACCGCATCGTACAGTTCAAGGTGTGGGAACGGCAGACAGTCAAGCTGCAACTGCTCCTGCTGGAGCAGCGTCTGAGAGAGTGTCTGCTTGCCAATCTTCACCGCCTGTTCCTTGCTGATGTGACCGGGGTTGCTGACGAACTCAGTCATCGCGCGCGGGATGTCGTTGTGAGCGAGGTCCAGTTCGCTCGCGGGTTCGTCCTGCTGCTCGTACACGACCGCGATGACCGCCGTAGCCGCGCCCGACGCTGAGTGCCAAGGCATGTCAACCACAACTTGGTTGCGCCATGTGGTTTGCTCGAACCCGACCGTGGGCAGCGTCGCGATGCACGAGGGCGGTGCCTTCGATGTCGGATGGTTACTAATCTGCGCGCGCACGCGGACGGTGTTGTCCTCGCTTCTCTCCGGCATCTTTCTGAGTCGGCAGAAACCCTCAGTGTCGAAGAACAGGTTATAGCCATAACCCTTCGTCCACTGTTGGAGGTAGGGCCACAGTCCGTTCTGTTTGATGTACGCACGCGCGATGTTACGTTTGTCCACCACATGTGTGTCGGGTGTCTTGCCGAGACGAAACTTCGTCTCACCGTACTGACGAAGCAGTCCCTCGACGAACTCGTCCAGCGTCTGTCCCGCGTTCGGGATAACAGCGAGTGCGGCCGTGCGGTCGGACCATTCGAGGAAGTTCGGCAGGTTGTACAACATCTCCTTGCTCTGCGCCTCGATGTGCAGCGTGCCCCGCGTCTCATCCCCCGCAGCATGCGTCATGGGACCGTAGAACACAGGCACCTTCACCCATGTGTTCTCGGTTCCGTTGGCAGGCATGCCTGACGGGAAGTTCCAGCCCTTCGGTCGATGCACGAAGACCTTGTAGTAGACCTGAATGTAGTTCGCCGGGTGGAACGGCCCCTTGTCTGTCCCCGCACCCGGGCTCTTGCCCCAGACGTGCTCGTTGAAATCACCCGGGTTCTCTACAGCCATGTCGAGCGAGAGCGAACGCGGGATGGCCTGTGTGATATCCACATCCACCTGTCCGCTGATAATCGCGTACCTGTTAGGGTCGAGACGCCCGATGTCTTCCTCATTCTGATTGAGAATATGAACCTCAATCGACATCAGGTGCGAGTCGAAGAGCATGTTGTAGTAGTCGCCTTTCATCTCCTCGCCCGCGCGCGGAAGGTAGTGGAAGATGTCGAACGACTCGATGGCCGGGTCCGGCGGTTTGCGTGTCTCATGGTGGTCGCCGTCGGGATGTCCGCCGCCGCCCTTGCCACCACCGCCACCGCCGTGGCCGCCGTTAGCTCCCTGCTCGGCAGAATCCGGGCTGACTCCGAAGTAGTTCGGCCACAGCATCTCCGACATAGCCACGCCGCCGAGCCCAGGTATCGACTCTGGGAAGACTGTCTGGTCACCCTGCCCGCTCGACCCGGTGTACTGCCACGCAGCAAACGGTTTCTTCTCGGCAGGACCCTTCCTGACCTCGCCCGCCTTGCTCGCGTCCCAGTCAATCCACCACACGGCATCCACCGACTTCCACGTGGGGTACGTCGCCCACTGCTGCTCGGGGAGGGTCATAACGATGATGGGCAGGTGTGGTATGCGCCACCGCAGTTGCTCGCAGTACGCCATAGCCTGACCCTGCGTAATCAGTACCTCGCTCCAACGAACCACGAGGAAGTTCGGCGTCGCGTGATTCTTGACCACGTTCCACATCGCGTCCGCCTGGTCGGGGAAGAATCCACCGTCGTGCGTCGCCATCCCGAGCGCACCGAACGGGAGCCGCTTGTTGCTCCCGAACAGGTCCTTCACGATGTCAACGTGGTCGCCGTAGAGTGGGTCTTCGTCGATGCCGTCGGTCGCCTTGATGCACACTACGTCAATGACCTTGGATGCGGCCTTGAAATCGTTGGCCGTGTAGAGCCCGTCGGAGTCGGAGATGTTCGGCATGAGCGCGGGCTTCTTCCAGTGGAACGTGTAGCCGGTCTCATCGTGGCCGTCATGCGTGCCGCCGTTGCCGTTCCCTTCCGACAGTAGTCCGTCCAGAAAGCCCTGCGAGAATGTGTCGTTCTTCATCGCTTGTGCGGCCTCACCAAAGCTGGCAGGAGGCAGTTTGCACAACTGACGCACCTTCGAGTGCGCCGTGTAACCGTCCCACCCTGCCGGGCAGTAATCGTCACCGGAGAACTTGTCATTGTGTCCGAGCCGCCAGCGGACCGCTTCGGCAATCCACTCAATCCAATCGGCATGCTGTGGGAAGGAAGGATTCTGCACCGCCATCAGCAGATGTGCGCCCTCGTGCAGAATCACGCCGGGGTCAGTAGGTGGGCTGAAGTAGTTCTGGTTCATCCATATCTGACCGCTGATTGTGTAGGCTACCTCATTGACACCATCAAAGACATGCCACTCCGGGCTTGCTTGGTCCACGCCGAGCAAGCGCGCCATCGCTTGACCCTTCACGTCCCAGACGTCCTGCGCCCAGTCCTTGATGTCTTGCTCGGTCGTCATTACTGGTCGGCTTCCTCATGCGAGATAGGAACGTCGAAGTCACCGGTCTGCCACCAGTCGAACCCGATGACGTAGACGGGCTCACCGTGCGACCACTTCGACTGCGTGAAGTTCGCGATGATGACGGGGTAGCTGTTGCTCCCCCACATCAGACGTAGGTGCGGAGTCGTCGAGAACTTGCCCACGACGGTCTGCATGTCGCCCAGATGGTCGATAGCGTCGCCCTCATCGTCCCCGATAAGCTGCCCATCCACGTGGCCGTACATGCCGCGCGGAAGTCCCTCGATGCGGACCGGGTCGCGCCGGTTGACGAGATAGAACGTCTCGCCGTCACGCGACAGCGTTTCGTCCATTGCCATGTCACCGTAAATGGGAATGATTATCTGGTCGGGCATGTAGATGAGGTAGATGCCGAGCACCGTGAACACGACTGTCTCCGTGTTGCTCGGGTGTGACCAGCCCGTACCGGGGCTGCCATCTCCGACTATCTTGGCCTTCACCTGAATGTCGTACGTCTCGTTCGGGCGCGCTCCGTACCACGTCCACGAGTAGTGCCCCTCGCCGTCATAGCAGTCGGGGCCGTCAAGCGTGTTGATTAGCTCACCATCGACGATGATGCCCCACTTGTCGGGGCACTCCAGCCTGTACCACGCTAGGTCGATACCCGCGCCCACCACATCGGCCGACAACGTGTCCGGTGGGTCCACCGTGTCATCGTTGACGAAGTAGAACGTGCGCGTGTCCTTCGGCGTGTCGGCATCTTCGGGCGAGCGCCCGTAATCGTGGGAGTCCTTGCCGTCGATGACGAATACCTCGACGCGGTACTGAGAGCCATTCTTCTTGATGAACCCTTCGTCCGGCGTCCAGTCCTTGACTGCGGTCTTCTCCCAGCCGGTGGTAGCCAGCCGGGTCCATCCGCCCGCGCCGTCGGCGAGTGAGAGAACCGCTTTGCGCATCGTCTGGTCATTGCCGTCGCCGCCGGGCGTGAAGGTCCACACGATAGGCGGCGTCGTGTCGTTCACAGGGTCGTCATCTGTGACGGGCGCTGTGATTAGGACCGTGCCCGCGCTGTCGTAGCCGAACTCCGCAGTGTCGGACCAGGGTGAGTCGGTGCCGACGTCGGCCCACACCTTCACGCGCCACAACCGCTTGCCCTCGTCGGGAATCGGGTCGAACGTCGGGTCTGTGGCTGCCGCTAGGTCCCACATCCCTTTCTCGTTATCTTGCTGGAGCGAGTCGTACTCCGGGCTGGCAAACTCGGGGTCCCCAGCGCCCGTAACCTGCACGCGGCTGTGTGCCTGCGTTCCATCGAGAGGCTTGTGACCCATGTGCCACCGTAGAACTGGCTGGCTATCGTAGATGGCGATGCCGTTCGGCGTCAGGTCAGTCGGTGCGTCGGGTGCGCCCGCGTACACAAGGTGCAACTGCGGACGGTCACCCTTATCGTTACACTCGGACGAGTGCAGTTTGTGTGTGTCGTTGTCGCCGCTTATCTCAAGGCGGATGCCGTAATACTTGTCACCGTCCGCAACATCCTCAAGCATATCCGAGACGTCAATCTCATCCTTGCCGCCCACGCCATCGCCCGAACAGGATGCCTGGTTGGTGCCGCTCGCGTTGGGCTGGTTGTTCCAGCTAACGTCGCCTTCGTTCCAGGTCTGAGAGATACGCTTCGCCGTGATAGTGGTTCCGGCAAAGTCGCTGGACTTCTCGTGAAGCTCTAGCGTGGCCGTAAGAATCGTGTAACGCCGGATGTGTTTGGGCAGCGGAAAGAACAGCAGCGCGTACTGTGTCTCATTGGTCTTACCGCACAACGACAAGGTGCGCTGCCCGCCGGAGTTCTGCTTCGGGTTGTCTTCGTCGATGCACGAGTCAATCTTGGCCGTGGCGTGGAAGTTACGTGACATGGTATCTGCGCCTCACTCGTCTGTGCATCCTCTGTTGTGACTCGCTGTAGGTCTGTCGCTCCGCACTCTCATCGCGCGCCAGATAGCGGATGTAGCCTGTGCCCTCGTCCCAGTTCGTAATCGTCAACTCAGCCTCCCCAGACTGTTCGCCCATGCTCTCGACGACCGCGCTGTTCGGGACGATGCGGCCAGCCTGGTCGGGTGTGAACAACTCCGGCCCGCGTTCGCCGACGAGATACGGCGTACCCGCACTGACAGGGCCACCGAGAGCGCGACCTGCAACCGGCGTGATGTCAACATTGAAATCGAGCCCGGTGAGGACATTCAGGGACGCCGCGAGTTTGCCCACGTCGGCGTTCGCCATCACGAGCCCCGAACTGTCATACGGAATCTTGATGCCGATTGCGTTCAGGTTCTCCAGCGCGCCCTCTGCCTCTGCCGACCGCTCGACGATGTCAAGTAGCACCGCAGTGGGGCCTACCGCCGCAGCCTTCGCGGTCCTGTCCTGCGCGGTCTGCCACTTCTTTGCGTCCGCAATCATCTTGTCGAACGACTTCCCAGACATGCCTGCGATTTGGTCTAGCGTCTCCGAGGTCATCTGCCCGGTGGCTTGCAGGTACGCGTACATCTGCTGCTCGTTCTCGGTGCCCGAGCGCCGTAGGATGGTCCGCGTGTCCCTCGCCCTTGCCTGGATGTCCTTGATGTACTTCGCGTTGTCGTGGAGGATTATCGCGGTCGTGTTCTTCGACTTCTTCGCAAGGTTGTCGAACTCGCCCTCCACCGTGGCTACCGCCGCACCAACACCCGCCGCCCAAGACTTGATAGACTGCTCGGTTGACATGATGAGGTCGAGGGCTGCCTTGCCTTTCTTGTCGCTCTCTGCCAGCGTGGTCATCACGTTGGAGAACTGGATGGCTAGCTGCTCGCCGGTTGTACCGACGATGCCAGCAACGGTGTCGAACTCGTTGCCGAGGCTGCGAATCTCGATGCCGGATGCGCGGGCCGCGTTCTGTACTAGCAGTTCGGCCGCCACGTAGTCACCGGCCGAGACCGCAGCGAGTATCTGCGCCCGGTTCAGCCCCTCCGTGCTGCCCGTCAGGGTAACGTACTGCCCAACGAGTCCCGCCAGGGACTGCTTCGTGACGTCGGAGATGCCCGGCATCAGCGCCATCGTGCCGAGGAGCATGCCCATCGACTTCTCCCCGAACAGGAGGGACAGCCCCGTCGTGTCTGCTACCTGTCCCGCGTTGGTCTGCGCCTTTATCCAGGCGTTCAGCGCAAGGGTCGCATTGTCGGCCACACCGACCTGCTTCCCCATGATGACGACGAGGTCAGTCGTGTGACTGTTTATCATGTCGAGGGTCTTGTAGTATTCGTCATACCACACCTGTGCAGGGGACGGCTTGCCGAATATGGAGGCGAACCCCTCTCTGATTTGGTCAAAGAAGCTCGGTTGCAGCGCCTTGTTGTACTTGTTCTGAATCTTGACCAGCGCGTCCGTGGCCTCGCCCGTCTTTGCGATTTGCTGTTCGGCCTGCTTGTACACGGCCGCAGCCTCCGCGACCGCCGCGTTGCTTGCATCCCAGCCCTGCTTAGTCAGCCACGCGCCCGCTGCAACGACCGCGAGCGCCGTGACGAGCGGCCAACTCGCGGCAATCCATCCCTTCAGCGCCGCCGCCGAGGACAGGGTGTAGATGCGCAGCGTTTCCATCCCGCCGCTGAACCCTCCCACGGCGAAGGAGGCCGAGATTGACTCTGCGGCCACCGCGCTCAAGCCAGGGATGACGCCAAATAGTGCCTTCAGTAGTGCGCCTCCGAGCAGTATCATCTTGCCAGACACGAGGTTCCAGAGCACCATCGCGCCCGCTGCGACGCCGATGGCTTCCACGGCTACCATCATTGGACCCGGAATCGCCTTGATGACGTTGTCGAGCAGCCACGTGCCGACCGACAGTACCTTGCCGACAGCAATCTCTAGCTGGTTGAATCGGTTCTTCAGGTCCGCCAACGGCGTCAACGCTGCCTTGGCACCGCCCGCGAACCGCTCATTCGTCAGGTTGATTATCTCCTGAGTCGCCGCCTCTTTCTTACCGGCGGCGATAAGGGCGTTGATGTGCTGAACCTGCAAGAGTGTCAGCGCGCCAAACTTCTGAAGCATAGGAAGCGCGCGTGCGGGGTCATTCAGGATGAGCGGCCCGAGGCTTCGCGTCATCAGCGCGAGCGGCTTACCCGTCGCAGCCGCCATGTTGATGAGACCCTCCGTCAATCCCTCAATCGCTTTCTGTGCGCCTGCTGGCCCGAGCGCGGTAAGCGTTGTCTGTCCGAGGCTTACAAGGTTCGCCTGTAGCTTCAGGATGTCGCCCTCGGTCTTGCCCGACTCAAGGGAGAACGCCTGCGCGGAGTCTATCAAGGGCTGGAACAGCGCGGGCATCTCCATCTGTGTTAGGCCGTACTGTATCCGCTGCGTGTTTGACTCGATGGTCTCGTACGCACTCAGGGTCTGCTTGCCGAAGTAGGCCGCGAATACGCCTCCTAGAACCGTTCCGAGGGTGCCGAACCGCTGCACTACCATAGGTGTCGCGCCCAACAGCCCGAAGGAGTTGCCTAGACCCTGACCCATGCCCTGTCCCGCCGCAGTCCCCGCGTCTTCTCCCGCAGATTCCGAATCGCTGGACAGGCTGTCGGACATATCCGCCATCGCCGTGTCGATGGCATCGGTGACCGACTCGGAGACAGCATCGCCGAACGCGGCTGCAAGGATGTTGCCGCCCTCTTCCCCGGCCAGTCCGGCGGCACTCTCTACCGCATCCACCAGGCTAGAATCGAGAGTGCCCTGCACCGTAGAACTGAAGTTCGACTCGAATGATTGCGCCGCAGTCTCGCCACCGGCTTGCCCGGCCGCGTCTCCGGCACTCGCCACCGATTCCTCCATGCCGGAAGTTAGGTCGGAACCGCTTCCCACTGCGGAACTGAAGGTATCATTGAACGCCCGACCTGCAACCTCACCACCGGTTTGCCCAGCACCTTCGGCAGCCTGAGACAGCCCTTCATCGAGCAGGTCGTCAAACCCCTCCATGTTGGGAATCAAGTCTACAAAGACATCACCAACGCCTGATGCCATTACTTCTTCGCCTTACCTCTCTTGATGCGGATACCATCTACCGCCATGAACGCTTCTATCTCTGCCTCAGAGGACATGACCGGCTTGTCTTTTTCCTTGCCTATGTCCCTCGGTCGCGGGATGTGGATTGGCTTGCGGACGCGCGAGTTCTTCTCTCCGTACACCTGCATGAGAATGACGTTCGTCACGTCTGCGACCTCTGCAATCTGTGCGAGCAACTCCTGCGTAGTACTCCAGCCGAGCCCCGCCCCCAGCGGGTCCTGCGAGCGCGCGAGCGGTGAGTCAAGCGGCAACCACTTGACTAGGTTCCACAGCCGTCGTGCGCCCCACGGGTTTGGACCGTAGAGCAGGGTTCGCAAGTCTAGCTGGTAGCTTTGGCGGAACGCCGCCTCGGCCGCGCCGTAGTGCTCTTCACAGGCGTCGGCGAGGCTGAGGATTCCCCCAGTTCCATCCCGTACTCGGCCGGGATACCTGACACGACCGCAGCAAGGTCCTGAATCGAAGGACCGTTTGTCATGAACTCGGCGAACTCCCTGCCGAGCATCGCCTCAAGCGCGCCCAGCAGCGCGTCGGTGATGGCATCGCCGTCTTTCTTCTTCGTCGCCTCAGCAAGTGACTTCAGGTGCCGGATAGCCTCCACCGGCAGCTCGACTGGTAGTTCATACTCTTTATCCCCAATCCGCAGTACCGGGTGAATCCCTGCGGTCTCACGCCGTGCAGCGCGGGCTTCATCTAGGTCAATCATGACTCTGTATCTCCCTTCGTGGCGCGCGCCGTCCTCTTGAGACTGCGCGCCCTATCTCACTTCGCCGCTCCGGCGAAGTGTCTGCCCAACGAATCTTCTGTGCGACTGACCGTCGAGCAAAGTCCTCTTCAGATGTAAGTGGTTGCGACACCTGAGAAAGAACCTCTGTTGCTCTTGTACGCCTCCGTTCACCAAGCCAGGGCCACAACATCACAATCGCAGCTTGTACTTTCTCGAAGGTGTGGAGATTCCAACTCCACATCGCAAGACCCGCAACGTGCGTGTGTGGGCCATTCATACAGCCTCCCATCACATTCTGGAATCGCTGAATAAGGTCTCTATCCGTCAGACCCATCGACATCTCAGCGTGTTGGCGGTGGTTCGCGCGTTTCACCAGCACAATAGAGCCTTCACCATCAAAGAGACCGGCGGCCCAGGCAAGTTCTTCACGTGTTCTCAATCTCTCTCCCCCTGATAAAGGAACAGCCCCAACACTGCCGCTTGTATTGCGGCCATTGGGGTTGGTGTCTCCCTGCACTGCTGTCTCCCTACTCTCGGGGGCGGGGGCTCCCAACCCCTTAGACGGCCGGAAGCCCCGCCCTTTCAGTTACTGTTATTGGTGCTTTACGACCCTTCCAATCCAGCGTCGTTGCTGAATATGTTGTAGGGTGCGCCTGTGCCCGAATGGTTGAGCTGGAATTTCACGGGCAGTTCAGCCGGAGCCGTTCGACTCAGGGTGAACGCGGCGAGGTCAACCACCTGACCGTTCGGAATGTAAAGCCGGAACAGGCGAGTCCCATCCTGCCAGTCCAGGCACAGTGACCGTAGGTCAACTGCCTGCGCAAGAGGCGGTGTGAAGGTAAATGCCCCGCCCTGTGGAGCCTCGACAACCGAGCCCCCGCCCATCGCGAACACGAGCGCAACTGGGTTGGAAAGCTCCCGAAGGATGAAGTCCAACTCAAGTCCGCGCGACGTGATTATCTTCCGCGCCGGATATGAACTCTGCCAAACCATCACGGGCGTGACGGCCTGACTCGGTGTCACAACCACACCGTTCTCTGCGACGAAGCCCAACTCAACCCAATCGCCTGCGACCGCATCGTGCGGGGCCACAGCGCCCAGGTCAGTCGTGGCGTCGGTCGGAGCCGTGGCGGTGATGTCTGAGACGTACACCGTTCCGTTTGCACCAACAACGATGCGACCTGCATCATTGCCCTGATACGTCATCTTGTTTCTCCTTCCCTCTCCTAAGAGAGGTACTTCACTGCTCGCTCCGTGCGGGCAGGTATGCCAGTCTTGCGCTCCGTGCGTACGACTGTGGGCTTGGCGTGAACATGCAACGACTGTTTCAGCCCACTACAACGGTCGTTGACTTCTTAGACGTTGTGAACCGTTAGATACACTCGGAAGAGGTATCTGGGTTTCAAGTTAATGCTGTCGAACTGCCACTGGACTCCTAGCGCGTCCTCCGTACCCGTGACGACAGCAGGCGGCTTCGCGTAGACCTTGCCCTCGGCCTTGAACAGAGCGACCCGCGCGAGCTGCGCGATGCTGTGTGCGTCTTTCTTGATGTCATGCCAGACGTCCACCTGTATACAGGGATGGTCAAGCCGCCTGCGCTGAGTCGGCACACCGCCGATGCGCTGCACCGTGAGAACACCCTTCGAGAAGTCAGGTGACGCAGGGATGCGCGTACCGATGCGCGGCGTGTGGCTGGCGAACTGCCCGGCCGTGACAGCGGCCTTCAGAATCTTGACAGCCAGATATTCACTGTCTGGAAATATGTCAAAGTCTGTCATACGTCTGTCTCGCTCTCGCCGTAGTCCCCGTGTGGGTGGAACTTGCCCGTGGCGTCAGCGGCGTTGAAAAACGGTGCAAAGACTGGCATCTCGCCTCGGTAAGCTCCGGCTTTCGTCTCGCGCTCGCCCGTGCCGAACTCAATCAGGTGGAACTTCGGTGAAGTCGCCTGTACGCGCCAAGCGTTCGGGATGTCTGGGTGCTCGACAACCTCGATGGACTCCACCGCGTGGCCCGTCTCACCTACCGGTGTCAGCGACCGTACGGTTTCAGCAAGGTCGTTAGCCATCTGCTCAATCGCTTCGTCGATTTCCGCCAGCTCGTCGAGGGCAGCGCGAAGTGCTTCCTTGTCTATCTCGTGGTACATGTCATCCCTCTATGATTCGGACGATTGCTTCGATATGACTCACGCGCGAACGTCGGCGCATCGGACTGGGGTCACCGAACACTTCGTACGTGATGTTGTCGATGACCACGCGACTCTTCGCGGTCAGTTCTCCAGTGGCTTGCTCCGTGAGGAACAGACGGAAGAACGACTTCCTCGTGTCGCGGTCAGTCTCGTATTCCTGTGAGGACGTCGGCTCGATGCGGCAGTCCCAGACGATGCCCGACGTATCCGTGAACGTGCGAACGTCATCGCCGTACTGGTCCTCGGTTGTGTCAACCTCGTTGAGGATGACTGCGTGCTGACACATCAGATGTTTCAACACGTGCGTTATCTCCGTCGGTCGCGATAGCGGTCGAGAATCTTCTTCTCGTCAATCGTCAACGTCGCAGGCTGACCTGCGTAGGAAGCTGAGTAGCTGCCGACGCTCTCCTGATTCGCGCCGTCCTGCGCCCACGTGCGCGCGGCGCATGCGACCGCGATGAGTTGAATGTCGGCGGGCATCTGATTCGCGACCTCGAACGTCACGAGCAGGACGTGGCCGGTCGTGCTGGTCGCAAGAGTGAAGCCGTCGCCGTCGATGTCAAGCGTCGGCATCCGCAGTGCATGAGAGGTTTCGTCATAGACAGCCACAAGTGTGTCGTCCCGTAGCGCGTCGAAGCCAGGTACGTCGATGTCCACGAGCGCAGCCGCGCCCATCACGCGCACGGACACGAGCCCGCCCAGGCTGTAGCCGTGCGAGTACGTAACCTGCACGCTGCGCCTGCGATTCGGGAACTTGCCGAACGACGCAGCGAAGCGGCTCTCAACTGTGACGAACTGCCCGTGCCGACGGAAAAGTAGGCCCGAATCGCTGAAGTCGTACTCGGAGTCTGAACCGCTGTCCGAGCCGAGCAGCGCGTGCGGCGTGGTCCAGTCGCAGTTCTCAAGGACTTCGGACACGTCGGTAACCGGCAGGTCTGGCAGGAGCAGGGTGTCAGAGCCTGTGCCGTCCACGACGACCGTGTCGTTCTCGATGTAGAACAGCGTCTGGTCGCAGTATTTCTGAATCGCGTGGGACGCGCCGAGCAGGGCGAGGTTCGCGAGTTTGCTACCTGCCGGGACGGTCTCGACAAGGTACTCACTGAGTAGGTCCACCGTAGCAAACGGCACTGTTGCCAGTCGAATCGCGATGCCTCTGTGCGTGGTCACGCCTTGCTCCTTCGTGAGCAGTCCTTGTAGTGAAACAGTTCTCGCTCGATGTTCCTGTCTGCCGGTCGTTTGCGGGCGCGCTGCATGGATGCCATGAGCGCTATCTGCCGTGAGCGCTCCTTGCGGAGTCGCTCATTGCTTGGTATCGGCGTGTCCGCCATAGCCATGTACCCTGTTCCGGCGTTGTCGATGAAGTACTCAATCGCATCCACTGCCGTAGCCGCCGCGTCGCCTCGGACCGGGTAGACCGCCTCGACGGCTTCCTCCCGTTGGAATCGCACCATCGTAGGGTCTACCTGTGCGGTCGAAGCCGCGCCGACAAGTTCTGATGGCTCGTCAATCTGCAAGCCCGGGATGTGCTGCCAGAAGCGGAGACCGTCGTCTTTCTCTTCGCGGTAGGCCGGGCAGTTCAACGACAGCACTGGGCGTCCAAGGCTGGCGAACTCGTAGGCGACACTGGTAGCGTCTGCGATGAGCATACTGGCGGTCCGGTACATCTCCTCCAGAGTGATGTACGGGATTCCCAGTGACAGACAGAGGAACTTGACCTCCGTCTCGATGCGCGGATGACTGTGGCCGACCAACTCGTACCCCTGCTTAGCACACCACTGCGCCAGTTCGGGTAGGGCGTCCCGGTAGTGCTCCAGCGCTGAGCGCGTTCCCGGGGCGACAAGAGCATCCCAGTGCCAAGCCATCGCAATCCGCTTCCGACCGTGTAACTTGGGCGGCGGATACCATCGGTCCATCTTCGGCGACCCGATGACGGCCTGCGCCGCGTACGGGTGCGAGCGCGCGTTCGCGTTGAGCGCGTACTCGTTCACGTTCAGAAACTGCACCACATTCGGCCGCTCCAGCGAACCGGAGTAGGAGTCGAGCGTCAGACCGTCGCTGCCCTCGAAGGTGAAGCCCGCACCGTGTTCCATGAAGATGATGGGCCGCGCCAGCTCCGCGAAGTGTGCGAGCATCAGGTCACCGTAGCTGCATGTGAGCCAGAGGTCGCCGCCCGCGTCGGCGCGCTCCGGCATCTTAGCCGGGGCGAACTTCGGCTCCGTGTAGAACGAACCGCGCATCGAGGGCGGTAGTGCCTGGTAGACCGGCAACAGGTGCTCCGTGAAGTGCGGACCGCCGCCTGCTACGAAGTCGATAACCAAGTCTCGATTCACGGACATGTCTCCCTCATGTCATGTTGTCCTGATAACCGGACAATGTAACGGTGTCCTGATAACCGGACAGTCGTTTCCGCTACGTTTCGACACCTTGATTCGCAAAGTGTGAAGACTGCCGAACAGTCGTTGGTAAGACGACCTGTCCCGTTTCGACAGCCCTAGCCGTATCCCACTCCCTCTACGGGCTCAGGTGGGGCGGGGTCGCCGTTTCGACGTGCTACCAATCACGTCTCCTGCGACCGGTGAACCTTCGGGTGGCGGACGGGATTTGCACCCGCTTCGACGCGGGCCACAACCGCGCGCTCCGCTACACGAGCATCCGTCACAGTGGATGCGGAAGCGGTCGAATCTCCGTCTCCCGCTCTTCGGGCGGGCGCTTGTACCGTCTCAGCTACGCATCCGTATTCTCGTGCATGGGGAAGGAGTCGAACCTCCACAGCCGCAGCCACTGATTTACAGTCAGCTACCCTCGCCAATGGGTTGCCCATACGAGCGCCACGTCGGACTCGAACCGACGACACCTACTTGGAAGGAAGGCGTGATACCACTTCACCAGTGGCGCGTGTTGCATCGAGCCAAAGAGTCGAACTCTGTCCTGCTGCTTTGGAGGCAGCGTGGCTCCCCAGCCTGCCCGATTTGTTCTCTCACTCGTAACGCTCGATGACCTCGTGCGCCCAAGCGAGCAAGTCTTCTACTCTCTGTCCTGTGGGTTGTGCTGTGCTCCACAGTTCCAGGTTTTCAGGACGGTTATCGTCCTTCACACCGTTCTTATGGTGAACGGATTCGCCCGATAGCAGCGACCGCTTGAGTGTCTGCTCCATCACTGTGCGATGTTCTAACACTCTGCGGCTCCGACCTCGACTTAGCTCTCGGTAGCCATTCGCCGTTACCCAGCCTGTCCCGTCGTTCTTGCGAATCGGCCGGAGAGTCTGTCCCATCCGTCGTTGATGCGCGTGCGCCTGACAATGTGGCTCTGACGCACGGGGACGAGCACAGCCCGGAAATGCGCACGCTGGCCGCGCACTCTGTCGTGTCCTCACACACTCCTTACACTCGGCCGCGTAACCACCACGACCGGCACTCTGTCGGTAGAACTCCGCAAGTCGCCTCGTTCTTCCGCACTTCGTACAAGTCTTCATGTTCACTCCTCTCGTCTAGTACGCAGTGAGAGCGGGCGGGTACTAGACCACCCGCTCTCAACCACGAGGGTGTTACTTTTGCTGCTTGTGCTTCGGGTTTAGCTGCCCAGGATGAGTTCGCCGATGGCCTGCGGACGGAACACCGCAAACGCAACACGGACCTTTCCACGGATGGCGACAAGTCCCTCGCCAAAGTACGTGCCGTAACCTGTCGAGCTTTCGACCCTTAGCCCACCGTTGCGGAAAATCATCGCCGCAGTGGGGTTCGTCACGAACACGCGGTCATCCGGCACAACGGGGGTAACCACAATCGGAAGACCCCAGATAGTGCGGACAGACGCGAGCGTCGGAGGACCAGCAAGGAACTGGCCGAGTCCGCCGTTCAAGTTCGTGCGGAGCGTGACGTACGCAGCCCACGTTGCGGGGCTCATGAGCACGTTCTTCGGGTCGAGGAACGAGTTCTTGAACACCTTCGCGCAGAGCTTCATCACAGCAGTGTCGATGTCATCGGCACCCTGCGCTGCAATGGTACGGTCTTCGAGGTTCTGAAGGCCAACAAGGTGCGCCCCAGTTCCATCTCCGGTCAGTAGCTCCTCCTCTTCACGCAACTGGACGAACTTCGCCAGACGCATGCTGAGGTAGGCGGACATCGCAGGGATGTCCATTAGAACGTCTTCCGTGACTGGCAGCAAGGTCGTAATGTCCTTGACAGGCGAGTCAAGCGGAGAGACTTCTATCTGCGAAGCGTTGTACGCCTCGCCTTCCTGACGTGCCCGGGCACCCTTTACGGTGACCGTTTCCTTCACCAAGCGAACGAGGTTTGACTCGGTAGCGCCCTGTGCGAAGAGGTCCGCCACGACCGGAACCCGGGTAGGCGGTTCGATAATCCCGGGGTAATAGAACGGCGAAACGACTCCACCGTACTGCTCACCGGGGTCGGTTCCTGCTAGCACAACAGCGCCCGCGCTCGTCTCAGATGTAACTCCGGGGTCCACTACCTTGTAGCGGATGTCGAAGCCCCAAGGCTCACGCGTCTTGTTCTTCCATGTCTTCACCGCGCTCGCGAACGCCTTACGGTCAGCGACGGCCTCGTACTGGCGACCTTCCACCAGTCCAATGACAATCTCTGAACGCGCAGCATCCTTCGGAGCCGGAGTACTTTCGGATAGAGTCCGAGTGAACTCGTCGATGGAGCGCTCCTGATGAATCTTGTCGCTAAGGGACTTGGCCTCGACCATAGTGTCGGCCAGTTCCTTCGTCTCAACCTCATCGAGAGCGTCTTTCTCGGAAAGCTCACGAGCCCTAGCCAGAACAGTCTCCAGCTTCTTCTCGCGCTTTGCCATTTCTGACAACTTTCTAACGCTTCACATCTTTGCGCGTCCCGCGTGCGCG
>Ga0315284_10000897_pt1 | contig 40944 bp, 41 predicted proteins | sample YL17G09_16_MG_FD_203696 | JGI IMG/M metagenome (GOLD analysis project Ga0315284, IMG submission 203696) | Sediment microbial communities from Yellowstone Lake, YNP, Wyoming, USA - YL17G09_16 | ecosystem: Environmental > Aquatic > Freshwater > Lake > Sediment | place: USA: Wyoming | collected...
TAGACACTGAAGGAGTTACATTTGAAAAAATCAAACCTGATCGTAGAGAACTTGATAAAATCATTATGGGAGATATTCTTGGTCTTTCTGAAGAAGAACAGCTTGAGGTATATCAGGCGGTAATTGACCTCGTAAAATCACGTATTGATAAAGCAAGTAGTGTAAAAAACAATAAAATTAAAGATGGGATCAACGTTGACGCTTTTGTACAAAACGTCGTAAAACATATTGAAAACAATTCACTCGGCAATTTTTATCATAAAAAAATATTGACAATATCACCATTGAAAACTGTGATTTTACCGAAACACAAACATAAAATCGAAATAATTTACGATGTATTTGGAATAAGAATCAATACAGATATTGAAAATTTTGAATGTTCATCGGAAGAAGAAGCTCGCTATATGAAAGTTTTTATGGAAGCAGAAATTGATGAGATTAAAATTCCTATGGAATTAAATGTATTAAAAACTATCGTTCCAGAACTGGAAAAAACAAAACATGATAATGATGAAGTGATAAATTCTTATCTTGATACTATTCAAAGTGTAAAAATGATAAATAATCTCAAATATCAAATCTGGAAAGAAATAATGAAATAAATTTCACCCTTTAGTATACTTTTGCAGCCGCTCGAAGGTATCGCGCTGCTTTTTGACGAGGGCGCTTTTTTTCTCCATGTCGGATTCCTGCATGATCTTCCGGCTGATGTCGGCGATTTCGTCGCTCAGTTCCCGGACAACATGCTGACGGAGGCCGCCATCGATAAGCCGCCCGGCTGCCTCCTCGTCAAGCTGAAACATCCCCGCCGCCGCGATGAGTTCCTGTGCTGTCCGGTCGGAAATGACGTTCATCAGCGAGGATGGGGAGATATCCAGCCCTTCGACGATGCGGTGAAAAACGACCTCGGCGATCTTCTTCATCACCGGGTGGGTGAAAGCCTTCGCACCGGCTTCCTCCATGAAATTACGGGCGAGCACTGGGTACTGGACAATGCTCGCGAGGAGTTCACATTCACCCGGAGGACAGGTCTCCCCACGCTCTCCGCCACCCTCGGCCCGTGGTGTTCTTCTCCGCCTGATGCGGCCTCTCACCGCCTTGTCCATTGCGTTTATGTCGATTCCCAGCTTATGGGACAAATCCCGTATGTACACGTCACGTTTAATTTCGTCGGCGATGAGGGAAATCGAATCGGCGATCTCGCCTGAGAGCTTGATACGGTCTTCGGTTTCAGTGATGTTCCCGCCGAGCGCTTTCAGCTTGAACTCCCAGATATCCATGGGATTTTTCAGGAGTTCTCCGAGCACCTCCGCGCCCTGCTCGCGGACATACGAATCGGGATCGTGCCCCCCGGGAAGCACCACAACACCGATGGCAAGATCGGTTGCAAGCAGGTTGTCAGCACCACGAGCCGCGGCGGTCATCCCCGCGCTGTCACCGTCGAACAGGAGGGTGACATTCCGTGAGAGCCGGTTGATCTGGCGTCCCTGCTCCACGGTGAATGCGGTGCCGGAAGCGGCAATCACATTCTTTATACCCGCCTGATGGAGCGAAATCACGTCCATGTACCCTTCCACGACGACTGCGGTGCGTGTGCGTTTGATCTCGGCCCGCGCCTGGTAGATGCCGAAGAGGACAGTGCTCTTGTGGTAGACCGGCGATTCCGCGGAATTGACGTATTTCGCTCCCTCGCCCTCGAGGATACGGGCTCCGAATCCTATTATCCGTGCCGTCTGGTCGATGATCGGAAAGATGACCCGCCCACCGAAACGGTTGAACGGAGCGCCGCTGTAACTGCTTTTCTTGATGATACCTGCGGCATCGAGTGCTTCCTCGCCCACCGACTTTCCCCGGGCGAACGCGAGAAGCCCCGACAGTTCAGGGGGGGCATATCCGAGCCGAAAAACCCTGATGGTTTCTTTCGATAACCCGCGCCCGAGGAGATAGGTCATGCCCGGCTCCCCGGCGGCTTCATACAATGTATGGTGGTAATATTCAGCCGCGGCGGTGTTGGCCGCAATCACGGCATCGGCTTTTTCCGCTCCTTCGCGGCCGGTGAAACGGGTTTCGGGCACCTTGAGACCGGCGCGGTCGGCGAGCTGCTTGAGCGCCTCCATGAAACTCATGCCGGTGATGTCCATGAGGAAACTGAAAACGTCGCCGCCCTTGTTGCAGCCAAAACAATGGTAGAACTGGCGTTCACGGTTGACATTGAAGGAGGGTTTGGTCTCGTTGTGGAAGGGGCACGGCCCGATATAGTTCACCCCGCGCTTTTTCAGCTCGACGAACTCGCCGATTACTTCGACGATGTCAACGCGGCTCTTGACATTTTCCTTGAATGTCGTGAAATCATCAACCACCGAAAAAAACTCCGCGCTGCATACACTTTCAATGAGCCGTTCTCGTCAGGGCGGACAGGAATCATCCGGAAGGGGCTCCGGGAAGGCTTCTGGGACGGCTCAAACAGCATGGTGACCGTCCACACCGGGCGGACTGCGGCGTTTTCGAACGTGTCAGCCGAGCGATTCCGGCCCGATCTTGTACATGACCAGCCCCGACAGCGTCTTGGGATAGAAATAGGTGGATTTCTGCGGCATACGCCTGCCCTTGAGCACTTCGCGGAACATCTCCTCCGTCGTCAGCGCGTTCATGAAAAAGGCGGCCTGATCCTTCCCCCGGGCGACATCCTCGTACGCATGCTCGGGGCTCTTCGAGAAATGAAGGTACAAACCCTGGGCGATATCCTCTTTTGTGATACCCAGCTTCTTCTCTATGATACTATCATGAAGCACATCGACATCGAGCAATTTCGGCGCTGCAGGAGCCTTCATCCGCGCAATATAAAACACGTCTTTCAGATAGAGCCCGAAAACATTCGTCACTGCGGAATCGGCCTTTATCCGGTCGAGCATCTCCTCGATGGTCGCTCCGTAAAACGGAATGAGGTCGAACTCACGGCTCATATCTCTGAGGAACGCTTTCCCGTCGAAACCGTGAAGCTGCCCGACCTTGCGGTGCGTTGGCAGAATAGTCATCCCCTCCGCATTCCCGCTCGAAAGGTACATCGAAACATAATCGAACGCTTCATCGTCGCTTCTTCGGGTTGGTTCCATGAATTCTTTATATGCCAGCGAGGTTTCATAACGGTGATGGCCGTCGGCAATGATGATATCCCGCGATTTCATTTTCTCCGCGAGACGGCTGATGACGGTTTTGTCATCAACAATCCATATCTTCCTTGTGATTCCCTGCTCATCGACAAAGTCGGCTTCAGGTTTTCCTTTGGCGACTTCAAGGAGAATCTTCTGAATTTCATGATCCGGGTCGCTGAAAATCGAAAAAATCTGGCTGAAATTGGTACCGGTTGCTTTTACCAGGTTGAGACGGTCGGCTTTCGGGGCTGAGAGGGTCCGTTCGTGCGGATGAATCGAACGGCCGAATTCCTCCACCTTCACCAGTGCAATGAAGCCGAACCGCGTTTTCGTCATGCCGTTGACCCCGTATGTTTCCGAACGGACATACAGAGCCGGTTTTTCATCGTATTTCAGGATGCCCTCACGGACCCAGGCCTGCTCGTAATCACGCGCACGGGTGTACCTGTTATGGTTTTCGTTGTCGCCGGATTCCTCCCGCGTCTTGATGAGCCGGATAATGTTATAAGGATTGCGTTCATACAGCCTGTCCCGCCACTCGTCATAGATAATGTCATAAGGCGGGGCGACAACCCTGCTCATATCGCCGATGATCACGGGGTCATACCTGAGACCTTTGAAAGGTCGTATAACCGGCATAAAAAAACCTCACACGTACACGGTGCTCTCGTTTGCGGTACTTCCGCTTGGTTCGCCGGACCGGTTCAATACCACCCGGCCGGACGGTAAACATATTCCAGTTTCACTCCACCGGTGATCGATCTCATGGTTCGTGCGCATGTTGTTGAAAGCCGATGGTACTTGTCAGGGAAATCACCCATAACCGGCACGGCTCACCAGTGAGGCTCGCCGGCGACTCAGGTGTGTAAACCTTCGGCGCCGCCGACTATTTCGGTGATTTCCTTGGTGATAATCGCCTGGCGGGCACGGTTATAGGTGATAGAAAGCGTATTCAACATCTCGTTTGCGTTCTCCGTCGCGGCGTCCATGGCGGTCATCTTCCCGCCCATCTCGGCTGCATAGGACTCCAGCAGGGTCCGCCACATCTGGACTTCGAGATGATACGGAATAAGCCTGTCAAGAACTGTGAATTCATCAGGTTCGTAGATGTATTCGACCGGATGACGGACATCCTCGGGTTCGGCGGGAACAAGCGGCAGGAGTTGTCGTGTGGTGATGACCTGCTGAATGGCGCTCTTGAACTGATTGTATATGATGTCAACCCGGCGGTAGTCTCCCCCGAGAAACAGGTCTTTGATCTTCGAGATTGCCTGGACAGCGTCAGCGTATTTCAGCGAATTGAAAAACATCACTTTCTGGCCCACAACCGGGTACTCGTTCTTGATGAAAAAGTCGCGACCTTTTCTCCCCACACAGAAAACCTCGACGTTTTCGTCCGCATGCTCTTCGAGGTACATGCGCGCGGCCTTGATGATATTTGAATTGAATCCGCCGCAGAGTCCGGAATCGGCTGTAACGACGGTGAACAACACCTTGCTCCCGTTTCCGTTTTCATGGAGGAGCGGGTGCACGTCGCGCTTGGTTCTGAGTGCCACCTGTTCAATGATGTTGTCGATCTCGATCGCATAGGGACGGGCTTTCAGAATGTTTTCCTGGGCGCGGCGCAGTTTCGCCGCAGCCACCATCTGCATGGCTCTCGTAATCTTCTGGGTCGACTTGACCGCAGTGATACGGCGCTTTATTTCACGTATCGTTGGCATTCCATACCTCGAAAACGTTCACAGCCTCGTTTTACCCCGACATGCAGGGGACGTCCGATTACAACCCTCCACAGTCACCCGGAACCACGGGAGCGGCAGCCGCACATTCCCGTCACTTCGAGACAAACGTCGGCTTGAAATCCTCGATCAGTCTGCATAGAGCCTTAACCGTCTGGTCGCTCATCACCTTTTCGGTCTTGATGGCGTCGAGGACGGCTTTGCCTTCGGTATCCATGAACCTGAGGAAATCCGCCTCAAACTTGCGGATATCCGGAACCTCCACATCGTCGAGATACCCCTGAACACCGAGGAAAAGCACCACAACCTGCTTCTCGACCGGCATCGGCGAATACTGGTCCTGCTTGAGGATTTCCATCATGGCCTGACCACGCCGGAGCTGCGCCAGAGTCGCCTTGTCGAGGTCCGAACCGAACTTTGAGAAAGCCTCGAGCTCGCGGAACTGCGAAAGGTCGAGCCTCAACTGGCCCGCGACCTGTTTCATCGCCTTGATCTGCGCGTTGCCTCCCACACGGGAGACAGACAGACCGGCGTTAATGGCCGGACGGAATCCCGAATAGAACAGGTTCGATTCAAGATATATCTGACCGTCGGTGATCGAAATCACATTGGTCGGTATATATGCCGAAATATCACCCGCCTGGGTTTCGATGATCGGCAGGGCAGTCAGCGAACCGCCGCCGAGTTCGTCGCTCAGTTTCGCCGCACGTTCGAGCAGGCGCGAGTGGAGATAGAATACATCGCCGGGATACGCCTCGCGTCCGGGGGGCCGCCGCAGGATAAGAGCGACCTGCCGCCAGCTTGCCGCATGCTTGGAAAGGTCATCGTACACGATGAGCGCATGTTTGCCGTTATCGCGGAAATACTCCCCGATTGTCGTACCCGCGAAGGGAGCGATGTACTGCATCGGAGCGGGTTCGGACGCGCCCGCCAGGACGACGATGGTATATTTCATTGCTCCGGCTTCCTCGAGAGTTGCCACGACATTCGCGACAGTCGACATTTTCTGGCCGATCGCCACATAGATACAGACCACATCGCTGTCTTTCTGGTTGATGATGGTATCGACCGCCACCGCGGTCTTGCCTGTCTGACGGTCGCCGATGATGAGCTCGCGCTGTCCGCGCCCGATTGGAACCATGGAATCGATGCACTTGAGACCGGTCTGGAGCGGTTCCTTGACCGGCTGGCGGTTGACCACTCCGGGAGCCTTGATGTCGATCGGCATGTTCTTTGACGATTTGATGTCCCCCTTGCCGTCAATCGCCTGGCCGAGGGGATTGATGACTCTGCCCATCACATCCTCGCCGACGGGAACGCTCATGACACGGCCAGTCCGTCTCACCCGGTCTCCTTCTTTGACAAGCGAATTGGAACCGAAGAGGATACATCCGACGTTCTCCTCCTCGAGGTTGAGCGCCATACCGAATACATCGTTGGGGAACTTGATAAGCTCGGAATACATGCAGTTTTTCAGGCCGTAGACCCTCGCCACACCATCGCCGACATAAATAACCGTCCCGACCTCTTCAACGTCGACTTCAAGTTTGAACTGGCTGATTTCCTTTTGTATGACGGAACTGATCTCTTCGGGTTTGATATTCATTCTTCTCGCCTTCCGCCTCCATATATCATGTTGATCATTTTAATTTCAATTACCATTCACCACCGTGATCATCAGATGTCAGACAGCGCTCTCTGTATCTGTCCCCTGATACTCATGTCGATCAATTTGTCTTCGCTTTCGAGTATGAATCCACCGATGATGTCCCTGTCGATGAACCGCTCGACTATCGCTTTACGTCCGAAGTAGTTGCCGATTCTCCGGGATATATCCTCAAGCTCGTCCTTCGAGGGTTCGTAGGCAGTGGTTATCTTTACCCTGATCCGCTCGTGGATTCTGTCGGAAATGCTCTGGAATTCCTCGAATACATCCCCGATGATATCCATACGGTCGTGTTTGATCAACAGTTCCATGAGTGACAGCGTAGAGGGTAAGAATTCGAATTTTTCAGCGAGATTCTTCACGACGGTCAGTTTGGCGCTTTTCGGAATGACCGGGCTTGTAAAAAACTTCCTGATCTGCCCATCCTCGCCGATTGCCGCAACCAGCGACCGGACTTCTCCGGTCATACGGTCGATTTTATCGGTATCGATTCCATCGAGGAAAAACGCTTTCGCATACCGTTTGGCAATTTTTCTGTTATGCATATATCATGTTTCTTTCTGAACCGATCACACGGCGCCATATCATCATATCACCGTCCCGTTCATTTCCTTCACCGGCCAGATTCCGCTACTCATGAACCCATGACATCGAGGCTTTTCCTGATGAGCTCCTTGTGGTCATCTTCCTTGATTTCACGGTCGAGCACTTTGCCCGCGAGCGATACGGTCATGGAAGCTATGTCATGACGCAGTTCCTGCTTGATGCGCTCGGCTTCCATCCTCATATCTTCCTTCGCGGCGGCAACGGTCGCCTGGGCGTTTTCACGGGCTTCTGCGACGATAGCCCGGCTTTCATCGGACGCCGACGTCATCGCCGTGTCGACTATCTCGGCAGCTTTCGTCCGGGCTTCCTTGATAATCTCGTCGCGCTCGATGTGCATTTCCTCGGAGCGCTGCTTGTTTTCCTCGGCAAGTTTCAGCGAGTCGCTGATCATGCGGGCGCGTTCGTCGAGGAACTCCACCATCGGCTTCCAGAGAATCTTCGCAAGCACCGCGATAAGAAGAATGAAATTGAGAACGGTCAGAATTAATGTTGCATTAATATTTATCATCGCTGTTCAACTCCGACCCCGGTATTCCCGTTATAGAGGAGGCAGTATGAGAAATTTTTCGCATAAGCCGCCATACACGGATTTTTTAGAGGTCTTCACATGAAAACTGTCTATTCCCAGTTCGTGTCAACCTGCCGGTTACTTGCCGCCCACGACAAAAATGAGCAAAAGCGATATAACCAGCGAATAAATACCGGTGGACTCTGTCACTGCCTGACCGACAAGCATCGTTCTCGTCAGAAGGGGAGCCTGTTCCGGGGAGCGGGCGACACCTTCGCATGCCTTACCCGCCGCGAAACCTTCGCCAAGCCCCGGCCCGAGCGCGCCCATGCCCATGCACAACCCGGCGCCCAGATACCGGGCCATGTCAACCAGATGCACACCTTCGATAGCCATTGAATACTCCTTTCACGTCAGAGGACATTTGAATTGTATGTGTGTTTATCCCTTTTAACTGAACAGCAGGAGGAATGCCACAATCAAAGAATAGATCGCACCTGCATGGGCGACCGCCTGCCCCAGAAGCATCGTCCGGGTCAGGATTCCTCCGATACGGGAATCGCGTGACATACCCCATATCGCCTTTTGCGCGGTGAAGCCTGTGCTCACTCCCGCGCCGATCGCGCCGAAGCCCATGGCGCATCCCGCACCGAGCATTGCCCCGATGGCGGCAAAATTCTCCGATTCGCTCGTCTTCAGGCAGAGAAGCATCGAAACGACGAGCGCGAAAATGCAACCTGTCTGCACAATCGCCTGCCCCACAAGCGTCGTCAGGAGCACGGACGTCGACAGCCGCGGAAAACGGCCGATGGATTCGCACGCGGCGCCGCCAGCCAGCCCTGAACCGATTCCGGCGCCGATTGCACCGACACCCATGCAGATACCCGCGGACAGAAGGCCCACTGCGAACGCAACTCCGCCCTGAGTTTTAGCGACAAACAGGAGGATGATAGACACCAGAAGGCCGAAAATACCCGCTGTCTCTCCAACAGCCTGCGTGATGAGCATAGTTCGGACGATTTCGCTGGACGCTTTCGGCTGACGCGCAATCGCCTCGGATGCTTTCTGTGCGATACACCCCTCGCCGAAGGCGCTGCCGAAGGCCGCAATACCGACCGCCAGCGCAGCACCAAAATACTTCGCCATATAAATCCATGTCGTGATTGAAATCGATTCCATAGAAATGCTTTCTCGCTTCTCAGTCAGCAATCGCAACCGCGATATAGGTCATGGCCAGCATAGTGAACACAAGTGCCTGGATCGTCCCGACAAACAGCCCGAAAAATATGTTCAGCCCGACCGGCAGCATGGTGTATTTTGCCAGGTACGAGATCACCGTCACAATGATTGACCCTCCGAGTATGTTCCCGAAAAGACGGAACGAGAGGGAGACACCCTTGGCGATTTCACCGATGATATTGAGCGGCATCATGAAAATGAAAGGTTCGTTGTAACTCTTGAGATACGCGCCGAACCCCTTGACGCGGATGGCTTCGAAATGAACAACACATAATACCACGAGCATGTGCCCGAAGGGAAAGTTCAGGTCTCTCGTCGGCTCGACCGCCATGGGAATGGACCCGATGATGTTCGATATCCACAGGATCAGAAAGAGAGAGCCGAGCATCGGTATGTGACGTTTCCCGTGCTTGCCGAGCGCCTGCTCGACCAGGCCGCTGAACAGCCCCACGATGAGTTCGAGTGCACACTGAAGCCTTCCGGGAATCATTCTGAGGGTTTTCGCTCCCAGAAACGCCGTGACAACGATCAGAATATCGATAAGAACGAGCATGACGGTCGTGACTTTGTTCAGCAACCAGAATGAGGATCCCTCAACGAGCGTCCAGCGGGGAATGTTCTGAAAGTCATCAAGCCCCATGTCATATTTATTCAGTACCACCGGGCCGATTTTCACCAGCACCTCGCCCGGCTTCTGAGAGTTTGCGCCGAAACCCCCGAACACGATAAGCACGATGGCTTCAAGAATCAGGATACTGAGAGCGAGTATTAATAGTTTTTTTCCGGACATACAGTCAACCCCTGGATTTTTTCCGGGACATGCTGAGCCCCTCAACAATCAGTCCGCCGATAAGAACTATTTTCACTAAAAAAAGACCGATAAACGTCGCCACCACATTGAAATTCGTCCTGGTCACCACAAGGGCGAGAAATCCGAACATGATGACTAACCGCACAATAAGCCGTCCGTTAATAAACCATCGTGTCTTTCGGGGCGGATTCACAGCGAATTCATACGCATCGACAGACATGAGCTGGAAATTGATCATACCGACTGCTGTACCCGCACAAAATCCGAGGCCAACCTGGCTCGACCATACCACAGTCGTCACCCCTCCGATGAACAACCCGGCAGCAAGCGTGATTTTCAGCACTCTCCGTACATAAGCCCGTGCATCTGTCAACCTCTCTGTATTCATGTCAGCCGGAATAACCGCCACAACCGCTTATCAGTCTCAACCGTCAATTTTTTTCGAGCCCGTCTCGCCATGCGATGCGGGGACATGAGCCTGTTCGCCGCTTCTGCAGTTGCCCGTGAACAACGCACCCTCCTCGATTACAAGCAGTTTTGCCGTGAGATCCCCGTCAAGCCGAGAAGAACTTTCAAGCGTCACCTTGCTCGTGGCGATAACGTTGCCTTTTACCATGCCGCCGATAATGGCGTTCTTGACATTGATCGATGCTTCCAATAGTTCTCCAGTCGCTCCGACAATCAGGGTATCAGAAGCCCTGAGGGTCCCCTTGAAAGACCCGTCGATACGGATACTCTGAGTCACATCCATGGAACCCTCGACCCTGGTTCCCTTACCGATAATGGTGTTCATCGCTCCTTCGGGCTCGTTGTTTCTCGCCATGACAATCTCCCACAACGGTTATAAAAACTGATTCATGCGCAGCTTATTTTCCCTTAGCTGGTGAGCAAAATGTTTTGAATTATTAAAAATTTATGAATAACCTTTATGATATAAATAGTCACAACGAAAAATGAAAATGTATTTTCAAATAAAATTAGGTTTAATAAATATATGAAATAAATATTCCCAATATCAATCTTTCTTTTCGCTGTTCTGGGATATTTTCACATCATCCTGGATGTAGATAAGCGGATCAACCGGCTGTTTTTTAAAATACATCGCATAATGCAGGTGAGGTCCGCTGCCGCTGACATCTTCACCGCCGTACAGGGCGATAGTCTGCCCTTTTTTAACCTCGTCGCCGTATTTGACCAGGATGGTCGAGGTATGACCGTATTCGGTCACCCACCCGTTCCCATGGTCGATTTCGATACGGTTGCCGAGTTTTTCCGTTCTGTCGGCAAAGGTGACCTTCCCATCGGCGGTCGCAACTACCGCCGATCTGCCCCACGAAATAATATCGATACCAGTATGATCCGTCCGAGGATTGAGCGTATAGGAAAAATTCTTGGAAATCTGCCAGACAGTCACCGGCCAGATCGTCGGTTTACGCCGGAGGTTTGCCTCCTCGCGTGCGATTGCATCCTCGAGTTCCTTAAAACCGCCTGAAGAGCCGGTCTCCAGGAGACCGGGATTTTTCGTGACCTGGTCGACGGTCACCGGCTTCGGGATATTTAAATCCCCGCCGAGAATAGCCCTGAGCTTCTGCTCTTTCTCCTCGTAATTAGAAAGCCGCTGGGCAATGACATCGATTTTCGATGTCGCATCGAGGAGTTCGGTGTTCGCCGTTTTCAGTTCCCGCACCTCAAAAAACATGTAGATGAGGGCAAGAAACGACACAAATCCGGCAAACAGGGAAACCGCCACCGCCCATACAAGGGCTTTCAACAGGGAATACTTTCGGGTGGAAATACGCCATTTCCTCATGCTGGCCCCATCCTCGGGTACAATCATGATGGAAATCCATTTTGTTTTTCCTGCGTCCATTTTCCAACTCCGAAAAGCATGAATGACAAAGATAGATTTTTTTATCTCAACTGTCAAACAGTTTTAATGGGCCTACTGTTCAATTCAGTCAGATTTTAAGTCGCCCGCATTATCAATGAATTCACGGAACGCCTGCGAGATTTTCGAATAGGTGCGCCGGAGCGATTCGGAAATAACTTTCGTTCCGGAGACAACGGGCATGAAATTGGTGTCCCCATTCCAGCGGGGAACCACATGCAGGTGAAGATGCCCGGCGATACCGGCACCCGCGGACCTCCCGAGATTCATCCCGATATTGAACCCGTCCGGCCTCATGGTCTTTTTCATGGCCCGGACGACGAGTTGTGCCATATTCATCATTTCCATGAGGGTTTCGTTGTCGAGAGCCTCCAGATCAGCTTCATGACGATAGGGAACAATCATGAGATGGCCGTTGTTATAAGGGAAAATATTGAGTATCACAAAACAGCGATTCCCACGATGGATGATATAATTACCGGCGTCATCGTCCTCGCGGGGTTTCTCGCAGAAGATACACTCCCCGGAATCTATCGAATCAATCTTCTCGATGTAATCAATGCGGCAGGGGGCCCAGAGTTTTTCGAACTCGCGCAGGATGTTGTCATTGTCGTTCATCGTATCACCGCAATCTTTCCTGTTTGCCCGTGGTTCCGAAACCGTATCCTGTAATAATATATTCCGGGTGCGACATCGTCACCGGTGAAATTCGTCCCGTCCCAGCTTGGCGCCTCGATACGGTCGTGTTTCTCACCTGAATTGTCAAAGGTTGCCCGGACTGTCTGGACGTTCTCGCCCGCACTGTTGAAAATGTCGAGTTCGACCACCCCTTCCGATGGAATATCAACCGGAAAAAACGCCTTGAGGTCACCGTTCGAAAAATTGAGCGGCTGGGGATAGGGATCGTACGCCCTGAACGCCGCCACCGGTGGCTCGGGTTTCTCGAGCCCCGAGGCTGCGAGCGCGTCGATCAACCCGTACCCGTACGTGGTGTCTGCATCGGTGATTCCCCGAGAGGAGGTTGCAATAAGTGCGCTTCTCACTTCATCGGGGCCCCACGATCTGTTCACCTCGAGGATAAGCGCTACCGCCCCACTCACCGAGGGCGCCGCAAAGGAGGTGCCGTCATCGTACGTATAAGACGAGAGTGTCCCGGTATCCACCATCGCGACACGGACGCCGAGAGCGACGAAATCAGGCTTGATTCTCCCGTCGAATGTCGGTCCCCGCGAGCTGAACGCCGCTATCGTTCCATTCACATCTACTCCCCCGACCGCTAAGACACCGAACCCGTCGGCAGGCGTCGTCACATACCGCCAGGGTTTATCGCCCATGTTCCCGGCGGAGGTCACCACGACGATCCCCCGTGAAACAGCGATGTCCGCCGCAATCGTGGTCACCGCTGTCTTCCCGTCGAGGTCCTCGGGGGTATAGCCCCCGTCGTCGTCGAAGGCCGTGTATCCGAGTGAGGAGTTCACGATGTCCGCACCGAGGCTGTCTGCCCACTCCACAGCGGCGACCCAGTAGTCCTCCTCTGCACGGAATTCGCCGGAAACGATTTCCGTTCGAGCCAGGATATAGGTGGCATCGGGTGCGACGCCGACCATGGCGTCCCGGTCGAGAGCCGCCATGATGGACAACACTTTCGTCCCGTGGTCGTGCCCGCCGGGGATATCGTCGCCATCCACGAAATCGCGTGCATGCGACACCCTGAGACTGTCGAAAGCCGTATGCCCGAGATTGTCGAAGCCGCTGTCGAGCACAGCGATAATGATTCCCCCGCCTCTGTACCCGAGGTCGTGCAGGTCGACCGCGCCGACCATACTGACCTGCTCGAACGATCTGCCATAGGAGTGCTCCCCGGTATTTTCCCCGCGAGCTGGTTTGTCAGCCCCGCGTCCGGGAGGCACAGGCTGCCCCCTTACTCTCCTCACCGATCTGACCTCTTTCACGAACGGCAGGGCTTTCACCCGTTCGAGTGCATTGTCGTCAAGGTCGGCGGAGACCCCGTTGAAATACCTGGTAACCGTCCGGAGAGCCCCGGCAATCTCTCTGACCGCCTCGCAATACCCTGCATATACCGGCAGGTCCCGTTCGTCGGAAATCGCTTCCTTTCCGAGTATGCGGGCACGGCGCGACCGGTTTTTCGGCTCTTCGGACGATGCGATCTTCTCCGCGACTGCACGCTCGACGTTCACTGGCCCACGGTCGGTGAAGAGCACCCAGCAGGGAAGCGTCCCGCACACCGCATCCAGTGAAATGATAACCATCGCACACGCCGTAGCGAAAATCCGCAGGATCATCCGTATCTGTCACTCCCTCAGATCGATCAGTTCCACACCTTCCGGAACATGAAACGTAAACACCTCATCCCCGATGGGCTCGTTGATCACCGTGTCGCCGAGGACAAACGTTACAGAGTCGCCGTTCTGAAATGTCTCCATCGTCTTCACCGGGAAACCGAGGTCACGGTCGATCCAGACGGTGACCTGAACATCCCCCGGTTTTTTCGTGACAAGTTCGAGTACATCGCACGTTCGCCCACCGATATCCTCAAGGCCAGCATTTTTGATTTCACGGTCGCGGGCATAGCGCCCGAAAATCCCCTGCGGTGTGGGAAAGGTCTCCTCGTCGGCGATGAATGTCGACACACGCACCTGCCTGTTCTTCGGGGCATAAACCCAGACCGACTCGCCGTCCACCACGATGGTCTGGGCGGGGTACTCCACGCGGAGACGGTAGGGTCTTTTCATGGTGAGCGTCCCGGAGAACCGGACCGCCCGGTCTGCCTCTTTCATGAAGTGGGTGCGCTCGAAGGTACACTGGAGGGTTTCGAGGTGCTCGATGGTCCTTTCCACACGGCGGACAATCGCCCCGGGATCCTGCGCAGCCATCACCGCGGTCCCGCCCGTCATGTATAAAACCATAAGAGCTATCCGGAAAACCCGGCGGTTCATAAGAAACCCCCCGATTCGAGCTCATTGATATACAGGTCGTCGACCAGCACTTCACGGGCCTTCGATCCGTCATACGGCGATACGATCCCGGCGAGTTCGAGCTGATCGATGAGCCGTGCCGCCCGCGCGTATCCAATCTTGAGCCGCCGCTGGAGGAGGCTGACCGATCCCTGGTTATGCCGCACGACCAGCCGCGCAGCCTCGAAAAACAGGCTGTCGCGCACGTTGGGGTCACGGAGGCCGAGCGTGTTGTCCGTCTCTTCCTTTTCGTCACGGAATTCGTCATCGTCGATATGCCGGGGTTCCCCGACCATCTGGGATTCCACGAAGTCCACGACCCGCTGGCATTCCTCGCCCGATATGTATGCACCATGCAGGCGGACCGGCTCGGGCTTCCCTGCCTGAAGAAACAGCATGTCGCCCAGACCTATCAGCTTGTCCGCGCCGCCCTCGTCGAGGATGATGCGCGAGTTCGACGCCTGCATCACCTTGAACGCAATCCGTGAGGGGAAATTGGCCTTGATCAGCCCGGTGATGACATCGGCTGATGGACGCTGGGTCGCGAGCACGAGGTGAATCCCCACCGCACGTGCCATCTGGGCGAGCCGCGCGATAGACTCCTCGATCTCGTTGGACGCGACGACCATGAGATCGGCGAACTCGTCGATGATGATCACAATCAGCGGCAGTGATTCGGGGATTTCAGAAAGATTGTTGGATTCATCGCCCGCTTCTCCGGCTTTCAGGGCAATAGCGGCGACTTTCGTATTATACTGGAAAATGTCGCGGACACCGAGGGAGGCGAGCTTACGGTACCGTCGCTCCATCTCCTTGACAGCCCACCGGAGCGATCCCGCCGCCCGTGATGTATCGGTGATAACCGGTGTGAGGAGGTGCGGGATGGGATTGTAGATGCTGAGCTCGACCACCTTGGGATCGATAAGTATCATACGTACCTCGTCCGGGGCTGCGTTCATGAGAATGCTCATCATAATTGTGTGAATGCACACGCTCTTGCCCGAACCGGTGGAACCCGCGATGAGCAGATGCGGCATTTTCTCGAGGTCCGTGACGACTGTGTCGCCGGACGTGCTTTTCCCGATAGCACAGACGAGCGGTGAGCCGGCGGTCTGGAAGGCTTCCGATTCGGCGATTTCCCTGAAATACACGATCGACCGTTTCCTGTTAGGCACCTCGATACCAATCGCAGCCTTTCCGGGTATGGGTGCGATGATCCGGATACTCCCCCGTGCACGGAGCGCCATCGAGAGGTCGTTGGACAATCCGACAACCCTCCCGACCTTCACCCCTGGTGCGAGGGTGAGCTCATATCTGGTTACTATCGGACCTGGTGTGATCTGCCGGACTTCCGATTCGATGTTGAAATGCCGGAGGCTCTCCACGATCCGGGCGGCCTGTTCGAGCATCTCATCACGGGTCTCGGCCGGTGCGTCGTCACGGGGTTCATCGAGGAGGTCTGTATCGGGGAGTACATAATCCCGGGTCAGGGTATCGAGCTTCCTGTTGATCGAATCGAAATCCACATCCTCAGGGGGTTCTCCGTGCATGGCGCCGTTTTTCACGGCCGATTTCACTGCCCCGGCGAAAGGGATGGTGATTTCGGGTTCCCGTACAGGTTCGTACCGCTTGGACTTCTGTTCCTCCCCGAAGGAGGTCAGAAACGGGCTCTCATCCATGGTTTCGGGGGGAATGGGCTCCTCGTCCCCGGGAAACTCCGGCCGTACTATTGGTGAAGGCCCCGGTCTTTTCGGCTGGCTCTTCATACCGGAACGCACCAGGGCGGCAAAGGGCGAGAAAGCCCGTATCACCAGTTCTACAACAGTCGAGGGTTTCAGATTGGTGGTCAACACAACGGTGACAAGAATAGCGGCGATGGACACAAGGTACGCACCCAGCCGTCCCAGATAGGTCACCATGAAATGGGCGAGGAATCCTCCGAAAACGCCTCCGTACCGGAACGCCGGCTCGACGCGGGTATTGTCGGTCCCTATGTCCGCTGTCAGGGCAACGAGAAGCGGGATGAACAATCCGGCAATGAGAAGAAACACGACCGGACCGACCAGGAGTTTCCACTGCTTGTGGAGGAATGCAACGATGCCGGTGACAGCGATGATAAGCGCCGCGGCATACGATGTATAGCCGAGGACCAGGCGCATGACATGCGACAGCCATGCACCGACGAATCCGATTTTGTTGTGGTAGGGTTCATCGAACGCCCGTGAAGATCCCGGCCAGTCACCAGGATCATGGGTTGCAAGCGCCACCAGCATGATGATAGCGATCACAATGAAAAGGAGGCCTGCGATCTCCTTCTTTTTACTCTTCCCCGGGCGGGTATTTTTCGTGTTTTTACTCATGGTGGTTTTATGTGCGGCTCCCCCGTTCAGATGGCTGGTCTTTTCGGGTTTTATGCCTTTAATATAGTATACAAATACCGATAATGAAAGAAAAAGAAAAACCGGCATTCACAGCCATTCTTCTCACATGTGGCTTCAATCATGCGTTTCGGGAAGGGAAAAAACGAAAAAAACATCCCATGAACAGTTTATGCCGTTCAATGCAATCCTTTTTGTTTTTCAGGTTTTATTTACTATATTAATTACAACACTACTGTCCGGTTAAATTTAAAAACCATATTGAGAAAGCCCCCTTTCTGTCCTACGGACATCCTTCCCCCGATGGGGGCAGGAATACAACCTGTTGTTAAACGATAGCTTGCCCCCTATGGGGGAAAGTCGGGCGTGAGCCCGGAAAGGGGGTAAAAGCAAGAAAATATTTTGAAACCATTTTCAAGTTCATAAATTATAAAAATAGCTTGAAACTGCTTGTATAATAACGGATTATCATTACTTAATACCAATATTTACCTGACACTACTGATATTACAAAAATTATGAAAGTTTAAATACCGAAACTTCGTTCTGAAACCTCATATACTCGTCCGGAGGAATACACATGCCCATGCAGAAAACCGCCAAGATCTGGTTTAACGGCACATTCGTCAACTGGGACGATGCGAAAATCCATGTCCTCTCCCACGCCCTCCATTACGGCACATCGTTTTTCGAGGGTGCCCGGTGTTATAACACGTCCGGAGGCCCGGCGTGCTTCCGCCTGCGGGATCACATCAACCGGCTCAACACGTCCATGAAGATATATCGCACCGTTCCACCGTACACGGCTGAAGAGATGATCGACGCCGTGCTCGAAACGATCCGTGTCAACAACATGAAGGAATGTTATATCAGACCGATTGTGTTCCGCGGGTATGGGGAACTCGGGGTGAATCCCGTGCACTGCCCCCTCGACACGGTTATCGCGGTGTGGGGCTGGGGCGCCTATCTCGGCGCCGATGGGCTCGAAAAGGGGGTCAACGTCTGCGTCTCATCGTGGTTCCGCCTCGCCCCGAACACACTCCCGAACATCGCCAAGGTCGGTGCCAATTACATGAACAGCCAGCTCATCAAGATGGACGCGCTCGCCAATGGCTTCGACGAGGGAATCGGTCTTGACACGAACGGCATGGTGAGCGAGGCATCCGGCGAAAACATCTTCCTCGTGCGGAAAGGGATTGTCTACACGGCACCGATCGGCGCGAGCATTCTCGACGGCATCACCCGCAACTCGGTCATCTCGCTCGCCCGAGACATGGGCATCGAAGTCATCGAACAGATGATACCCCGTGAAATGCTCTATATTGCCGACGAGGTGTTCTTCACCGGGACCGCGGCTGAGGTGACACCGGTCGTATCGGTCGACCGGGTGAAGGTCGGCAATGGTACCCGCGGACCGGTCACCGAGCGGCTTCAGAAGGCGTTTTTCGACATCGTTTCCGGCAGGACGGAAGACAGGTACGGCTGGCTTTTGTTCGTTTAACGGCGCCAATCCCGTTGTCACAGGGAAGGGGGGACGTATGGCACTCGGCAATCTGGGAGTTATCGGTTTCGGCACCATGGGGTCCGCCATCGTGGGGGGCCTGATACAGGCCGGAGTCTACATGCCTTCGGACATTCATGTTTATGACATCGACAGTGATAAGATAGCCCGTGCGAAGGAGAACGGGCATTTCGTACATTCCTCGGTCGCACAGCTCGGTGCGTCCTCCTCAACGGTGCTTCTCGCGGTCAAGCCCAGGGACATCCCGGACGTGGTGAAAGCACTCCGCGGGATAGACACCATCGACCTGGTCATATCGATTGCAGCGGGTATCAGTACAGAGCTTATAGAGTCCGTACTGACCGATACAGCAGTCGTCCGTGCCATGCCCAATACCCCCTGCATGGTCGGCGCCGGTGCGGTCGTGATCTCGAAAGGTACTAACACCCGCGAAGAGCACATTAAACGGACGAAAACCATCCTCGGCGCCACAGGCTTCGTGACCGAGCTTCCGGAAACCCTCATGGACGCTGTAACGGGATTGTCCGGGAGCGGACCGGCGTTCGTGGCGCTCATGATCGAGGCATTGAGCGACGGCGGTGTGAAAATGGGGCTTCCACGGCAGACCGCCCTCAAACTCGCAGTCCAGACCGTGTACGGCACAGCATTGCTGATAATGAAAAACGGCATCCACCCGTCGAAGCTCAAGGACATGGTCTCCTCCCCGGGCGGCACGACCATCGAGGGGATCGCCGTGCTCGAAACGGGTGCGTTCCGTGGTACGGTCATCAGGGCGGTGGAAGCGGCGACACACCGTTCGATGGAACTCGGTTCGTAAACAGGGTATCTAACGGCTCAGCCGTTGACAACGCGAGATGATAAAGATAGTCGATTACGGCATGGCGAACCTCGGCAGCGTTCGCAAGGCGTTCGAAGCAGTCGGTGCGGAGGCGGTCATCGTGGACAGACCGGAAGACCTGCGGGACGCGTCCCATCTGGTCCTTCCCGGCGTCGGGGCGTTCGGCGACGCAATGAAAAACATCCGGGCGAACGGTCTCGACGAAGCCCTCCGCGAGGCTATCGACAACGGCGCCGCATTCCTCGGTATCTGCCTCGGTCTCCAGGTTCTGTTTACCGAAAGCGAGGAGAAGGGGATTCACCGTGGACTCGACATTTTCAGGGGGAAGGTGCGTCTCTTTTCCAGGGGTCTTGTCCCGCAGATAGGGTGGAACCAGGCGCACATAAGGCGTACCAACCCGTTGCTCGCGGGCATCCCGGATCATTCTTACTTTTACTTCGTCCACTCGTACTATGTGGATCCGGAAGACCGGAGCGATGTCATAGCTGAAACGGACTATCACATCGATTACGCATCCATTGTCGGCCGGGGGCGCATCTACGGAATTCAGTTCCATCCTGAGAAAAGCCAGAAACTGGGACTGCGGATACTCAGGAACTTTACGGAGTTGTAACACATGATTGTCATACCGGCGGTCGACATAAAGAACGGAAGGTGCGTGCGCCTGCTCCAGGGGCGCATGGAGGACGAGACGGTCTACAGCGACATCCCTTGGGAAATGGCGCTCAGGTGGCAGGATGCGGGCGCCCACATTCTCCACATCGTCGACCTCGACGGCGCCTTCGAGGGCCGGGGGGTCAACGACGACGCCGTCCGTGAGATTGTGGAGCGGGTGAACATGCTCACAGAGCTCGGCGGCGGCATCCGCAATATGGCCCGCATCGATGCGCTGCTCGGCATGGGTATTGGCAGGGTTGTCATCGGCACCGCGGCGATCGAAAATCCCGGGCTCGTCCGTGAAGCAGTCGGGAAACATGGCCCGGAGAGAATCCTCGTCGGCATCGACGCGAAAAACGGGGTCGCCGCCACGAGAGGATGGGTTGCGGACGGCGGCCGCCCGGTGGTGGAGCTCGCGCTCGCCATGAAGGAACTCGGGATAACGCGCATCGTCTATACCGATATCGCCCGCGACGGGATGCTCACCGGCCCGAACATCGCCGAAACGGAGAGCATCGCGCTCGCAACCGGCCTCAGGGTCGTCGCATCCGGTGGGGTGTCCTCGCTCGCGGACATCGCTGCGCTCAGGGAAATTGAACAGAGCGGTGTCGATTCTGTGATAACCGGAAAGGCGATATACGAGGGGACGCTCGACCTGCGTGAGGCGATAGCGGTGGCGGAGGGGGGAAAATGAGTCCTATCAATAGAAATGGTTTGCTTGGAAAGGAAGTTATTAAGCTGATTGAAAAGACACATAATGATCATAAAGACTATTTCGTATATGCAAACAAACTCAATGTGTTAATTCATGATATTTTGAATCAACTTTCCATTGTACCAATTGACGGTAATGAATATATCAAGGAATTGATTTTTCGAACATGTTTTTTAAGATCTTTAAATATTTATAATTGCATTATTGTGCTGATAGAAAGAAACATGACATCTCAGGCTGGAGTTCTTCTGCGTAGTTTAATTGAATTAAAAAACTTATTATCAGCTTGTATCAATCGAGAAGGTTTTATTGATGAGTATATAAAAGCGAATGAGTTACAAGATGTTAAAAACAATAAAGGTGTTTTAAAAACACAACTTGCTAAAGAAATCGTTAGTTCTGATGTTGAAGAAAAATTGAATGAGTTACAAAAAGAAATTGAAAAAAGACAAAATGACCATGTATCAGTAGAAAAAGTAGCAAATTACGCAAATTTCTCAGACGAATATAAATTGGCTTACAATGAGTTAAGCCAATACGTACATCATTCATTAATTGGTCTAATAAAAGATCATGCAGTATTTGATGAAAATGAAGATATAAAGTCTTTTCAATATTTTCCAAGGCCAGAAAAATTTGACAGTTTCTTCTCACATACACTCGCAGCCATGTTATTTATATCAGATATCATAAATATGGAGTTCTCATTAGGGTTTAAAAATAATATATCTGAACTTGATAAAGAGTTTAATGCGAGATTTATACATCAAAACAATAAGGATAAAATTCACACATGATCGCAAAACGCATAATCCCCTGCCTCGATGTTGACCGTGGGCGGGTCGTCAAGGGCATTAACTATGTCAACCTCCGTGACGCCGGGGACCCGGTGGAGCAGGCACGGTTCTACGATGCCGAGATGGCGGACGAGCTCGTGTTCCTCGACATCACCGCATCTTCGGACGCCCGCGACATCGTGCTCGACATGGTACATCGTGTGGCAGATGCGGTGTTCATCCCGTTCACTGTGGGGGGCGGGATCAGGACACTCGAGGACATCCGTGAAATCCTCAGGGCAGGGGCGGACAAGGTGTCGATCAACACGGCGTCAGCGCTGACACCCGATCTCATCAACAGGGCGTCCGAACGGTTCGGCAACCAGTGCATCGTTGTGGCGATAGACCCGAAGCGCTCGAAGACCATCCCGCCGGGAGAAAAGAGTCATTTCGAGGTTCATATCCGCGGCGGGAGGACGGCGACAGGCATCGACGCCATCGAGTTCGCCTGTGAGGTCGAAGAGCGCGGAGCGGGGGAAATAATGCTGACGAGCATGGACCGTGACGGCACCCGGGACGGTTACGACATCGAACTGACACGGGCTGTTGCGGATGCAGTCAACATTCCGGTCATCGCATCGGGCGGATGCGGCAACCTCGACCATATCTACGAGGCCCTGACTTCGGGGGGTGCAAGCGCGGCTCTCGCCGCCTCGATTTTCCATTACCGCGAGTACTCTGTTCGCCAGGCGAAGGGGTATCTCGCAGAACGTGGCGTAATGGTCAGGCTGTAACCGGCCGTGACCTTATTATTGTCATGAACGCACAGTATGGACCAGTGCGGCACCATAACCGTCACGAACGACAAGGAGCTCATTTCAATGATTATCGTCATGCAGGAAGGCGCAGCGAAAGAACAGATCGATCATGTGATTGACCGTATCAGGGACCTCGGGTACACCCCCCATCCCATTTACGGCGACAAGCGGACGGTCATCGGAGCTATCGGCGACGAGCGCGGGAAATTCCGTCTCGAGTCGCTTGCGAGCGTCCCCGGTGTCGAGGTCGTCATGCCGATCCTCAAGCCGTACAAGCTTGTCGGGAGGGAACTGAAGACCGAATCAACGGTCATCAGAATCGGCGAGCATACTGTCGGCGCACATGAATTCATGCTGGTCGCCGGGCCGTGCGCTGTGGAAAGCCGCAGCCAGATCATCTCGACTGCGAAGTCGGTCAGGAAGGCGGGCGCCCAGTATCTCCGTGGCGGAGCTTTCAAACCTCGCACCTCGCCTTATGCGTTCCAGGGGCTCGAGGAGGAAGGCCTGAAACTGCTCAAGGAAGCCTCGCAGGTCACCGGGCTCAGGATCGTTACTGAGGTCATCACACCCGCCGATGTGCTGCTTGTCGCCAAATATGCCGATGTCCTCCAGGTGGGGGCACGGAACATGACCAATTACACCCTCCTGAAGGACCTCGGAAAAATCGAGAAGCCGGTCATGCTCAAGCGCGGGATGGCCGCAACGATCCAGGACCTTCTCATGGCGGCCGAATATATTGCGAGCGAGGGCAACTCGAACATCATTCTCTGCGAACGCGGGATACGGACGTTCGAGACTGCGACCCGCAACACGCTCGACCTGTCCGCGATTCCCGTGCTCAAGCAGAACACCCATCTTCCGGTGATAGTGGATCCTTCGCATGGTACGGGTTTGAGGAACCTTGTGGCGCCCATGAGTAAAGCGGCTGTCGCCGTCGGTGCCGACGGGCTCATGATCGAGGTACATCCCAACCCTGAGGAGGCATTCAGCGACGGCGCGCAAAGTCTCATGCCCGATGAGTTCGCCGGACTGGTCGGGGAATTGAGAAACTATCTGAAACTGGCAGGCAGAGAATTGTGAAAAAAATAGATAGAGCACAGTGCATGAAGCGGGTTCGCCGCATCGTACTCAAGCTCGGCACCAGGATGATCACGAGCGGGCCCAATTCGCTCGACATGGACGCTATCATGCGGCATGCAGCCGATATCGCGGGGCTCCGCGCACGGGGCTACGAGATTGTCATCGTGACCTCGGGCGCAATAGCCGCGGGGATGGGGCGGATGAATATACACATCAGGCCGAAATCCATCCCCGAACTTCAGGCACTTGCGTCCATAGGCCAGAATCTGCTCATCGATGCGTACGACAAGGCGTTCAGGACGTTCGACATCCCGATAGGTCAGGTTTTGCTCACCATCGACGACATTAACGACCGCAAGAGGTACATCAACCTCCAGAGCACCCTGAACGAGCTCCTTCGTTTGGGCTCTCTGCCGATCATCAATGAGAACGACTCGGTGGGAACCGAGGAAGTCAGGGTCGGCGACAACGACAACCTGTCGGCTTTTGTCTCGAGCCTCGTCGACGCCGACCTGCTTGTGCTCTTCACAGATGTCCCGGGGTTGTACGACCGTGACCCCTCCAGCGGGGAAGGGAACATCATCCCGCTCATAACCGAAATCACCCCCCAGCTATTGAAACTGGCCGGGGGGGTGGGCGACAAGGCGGCAGTCGGCGGTATGCGCACCAAGCTCGAGGCAGCGCATAATGTCCTGAGCGCGGGCGGAATGATGCTCATCGCGCACGGCAGGGAAACAACTCTGTCGGCAATTCTCGGGGATACCGGTACAGGGACACTGTTCTGCCCGGTCGGTAACGGGCTGAAAGCCCGCCGTCACTGGATAAAGCTCTCGGCGCGGGTCAGGGGACGTATCAATGTGGATCAGGGCGCGGTCAACGCAATCATGACCTCCAACGCGAGCCTCCTGCCGAAAGGTGTCACCGGCGTCGAGGGATCGTTCGACATCGGCGATGTCGTGGTGGTCATCGGGCCGGACGGAGTTGAAATCGCGCGCGGGGTCACGATGTACAGTCACGACGAAGTCAAGGCGATCATGGGACGTCATTCGACAGAGATCGACGATATCCTGGGCTATGACAACGGGGCGACCGTTATCCATCGCAACGACCTCGTTCATATACATTTCTGATCGCCGGACATCACATCCGGGGACTCTCAGCGAAAGGAAATCGTGATGGACATATTCGAGCATGTCATGGAAAAAGCCCGCACAGCGAAAAGCGCGTCCCGGAAAATGGCAGTGCTTTCCACCGCGGTCAAAGATGCTGCGCTCCGGGCCATGGCCGATGCGATTCTCCGCAACCGCGCTGCCATCCGTGAAGCCAACGATAAGGACATCGCTGCCGCCCCGGCCTTTGGGTTCACCAAAGCGATGATAGACAGGCTGACACTCACCGACTCCCGCATCGACGCCATGGCGGAAGGCCTCAGGGAGATCGCCGCGTTCCCCGATCCTGTCGGAAAGCTCACCGATGTCGTCAGGCGCCCATCGGGAATACGGGTCGGCAGGATGACTGTGCCGATCGGGCTCATCGGATTTATCTACGAATCGAGACCCAATGTCACGGTCGATGCGGCGGGACTGTCGCTCAAGGCGGGCAATGCCATTCTCCTCCGAGGAGGGAAGGAGGCCATCACCTCGAACGTTGTGCTCGCCGGCCTTCTCAGCGAGACCGCGACTGCGAACGGTATCCCCGATGGCGCAATCTCGATCGTCGAGATGACCGACCGTGAGGGTGTCAGGCACATCGTTGAAGCCGAAGGCATCGTTGATCTCGTGATTCCGCGGGGCGGCAAGGGACTCATCAAGGCGGTCGTGGACAACGCCCGTGTCCCGGTGATCAAACATTACGAGGGCAACTGCCATGTGTATGTGGACAGGACGGCCGATCTGGACGACGCGGTGAAAATCACGGTCAACGCGAAAACCCAGCGTCCCGGTGTTTGCAACGCGGCCGAAACCCTGCTCGTCCATACGGATGTCGCCGGGGTCTTTCTCCCCCGTATCGCCGCGGAACTCGAATCACGGGGCGTCGAACTGCGTGGGTGCAAACGGTCACAGGCGTTCGTCCCGTCCATGAAACCGGCAGTCGAGGACGACTGGTACACCGAATACCTCGACCTGATTCTCGCGGTCAGGGTCGTCGATTCGCTCGAACAGGCGGTCGAGCACATCAATACTTATTCCTCGGGACACACCGATGCAATTGTGACGTCCGATATACAGTCGGCCGAGTACTTCGTGACCGCTGTGGACTCTTCGTCGGTCATGGTAAACGCCTCGACCCGTTTTTCCGATGGCGGCGAATACGGTCTTGGCGCCGAGATCGGTATTTCCACCGATAAGCTCCATGCACGCGGCCCCATGGGTGTGGCAGACCTCACAACCTACAAATGGGTCGTCTACGGCACAGGTTCGATCCGGGAATGAGAAAGAAGAAAAGAGCGAATATCCAAAATCGGATGTTCAATATCCAATGACCAACGAGTAAAGAAAAAGAAACAAGATTTTAATTATTCATATGCTGATAATAAAAAAAAGTTGAAGTAAATGGCTTTCATGGTACTTTTGGCCTATCTATTACTAATTTAAAAACTTTTGTAGAAAAAGGAGGCTAAGTATATCCACAGGTTATGGGAAATTGAAAAGATGAAGGTTGACTGAGAAGCTACTTTTATTAACATATTTTAAAATGAGGTGATTTCAATGAAAAAGAAATTATTATTGGGACTTGTAGTTGTTTTAATAACTATAGTGGTTTTTGGTACACCTTCTTATGCTGATAGTCCTCTAGAGCACAAAGGATTCTATTTGCGAATGCAATTAGGTATTGCGGATGCCAATTCAAAAGGAACAGAGTACAGTGACGGTCTTGACACAGAAGTTTCAGGGATTGCTTCAGTAATACAAATTGATGTTGGTGGAGCAATTAAGGAAAATCTAATACTTTTTGGCACTTTAAGAGGCATAACCACCTTAGATCCAGATTATAGAAAAGGTAATTTTGATTTTTCTTCATCCGTCACATCATATAATTTTTCTGATATGGGTATTGGTATAACATATTACTTTATGCCAACTAATTTTTTTATAGGAGGTTCCTTAAATATTGAACAAAATAATATGGAAATCAAAAGTAATAATGAGACTGATAAATTTAACACTGATAATGGTTTTGGATTGAATCTGAACGTTGGTAAGGAATGGTGGGTTTCTGATAATTGGGGTCTCGGTGTTGCGCTTTTTGGTGAATTCGGAAATGTTCCGGACGCAGAAGGCAAGATTAAAAACATTGCCTACGGTTTGCTTTTCTCTGCTACTTTTAATTAATGCCCCATACAGGGAATGGGAGAAAATCCCTCGCCTTTAGGCGAAGACTTTAGTATGCTTGCGGCGTATAATCAAAGGGAAGTTCCAATCGATGATATAATAAGCCGCAAGCCGTATTTTATTGTTTTCAAGCGGTTGTGAGAAACAGATTTATCCGTCCGAGCAAATCAAGCCGCTTCAGGCTACCGGCTTCCAGCCGGTAGTAGTTGACTTAATTAATTAAAATAAAGGGAAATTCCGTCAATGAAATCGTGCGAAGAAATTATAAAACTTCTTGCCCGTGACAAACCTCATTTTGAACAGCGATTCAAAGTACGGCGCATCGGGGTATTCGGCTCGGCGGCGCGGGGCGATGCGACGCCAGGAAGCGATATTGACATAATTGTCGATGTGGATCCATCCATAGGGTTGGATTTCGTCACTCTTGCCGATGAAATTGAACGTCTTCTCGGGGAAAACGTTGATGTAATTTCCCGCCGAGCGATCAACCCCCGTCACTGGCGGGAGATCGAACAAGAAGTTGTGTATGTCTAAACGTACTGAAAAAATACTCATCGAAGACATCTGGGAATCCATAGAAAAAATTGATCGGTATGTTTCCGGAATGTCCGCTGATTTTTTCATGCATGATGATAAAACAGTAGATGCCGTTGTACGGAATCTTGAAATCATCGGTGAGGCTGCGAATCGTCTGCCTGCACAATTCAAAGAGCATCATGGCTTAATCGAATGGCGCAAGATCGTAGGATTACGCCACCGCATTGTACATCAATACTTCGGGATAGATCGTGAGATTATCTGGGAGATCATTACTGCTGATTTGCCGTTATTCAAATCACAATTGGAGCGAATCCATGATACCTTGTAAATAGCAAGGAGCACACGATTGGACATAGACACCATTAAATTCAACGACAAAGGGCTCGTACCTGTCATCACGCAGGATGCCAAAACAGGGGATATTCTCATGTTCGCGTGGATGAACAGGGAGAGCCTCGAAAAGACCCTTGAAACGGGCATAATGACCTATTGGTCACGGTCGCGGCAGGAACTCTGGATCAAGGGGAATACATCGGGAAACACCCAGGTCGTCCGTGAAGGTTTCGTCGATTGTGATGCCGACTGCCTTCTGTTCAAGGTCGATCAACAGGGGGCCGGGGCAGCATGTCACCTGGGTTACCGGTCCTGTTTCTTCCGGAAGATCAACCCACAAGACGGATCGTTTATAGTTATAGCCCGGAAAGTGTTCGATCCCGGTGAACTGAGTACTTGATCGAAACAGCAGACATCAACCACCATGGTCATGCGTTGAATAACACGGTTCAACTGGTATGAATGTACGAAGAAAGAGAAAAAGCCTGAAACATACAAGAGGCTGGTATGTTGTGGTCATAACGCTCGCTGTGATTATTCTGTATGGGGGAGCGAATTTCAGCAGGGGACTCCTCAGGATCTGGCGGCTGTCTTCATTGAAAAGGCAGGAACAGCACACGATAAAAAAGACACAGGATGAAATTGACCGGTTCGAAGGAGAAATTAAAAAACTCAAGTCGGATTCGGTCTATATCGAGGAAATTGCCCGCAGGGAATACGGCATGGTGAAGAAGGGCGAAGAAGTGTTTCATATCACCCTGCCCGACACTGTGGACAAGAGGAAAAACGATGGACACTAAGAGCACGAAAAGAAAGGCCGGGATTGTTCAACGGCTGCTGCTCAAGCTGAGGAATTACTTCACGACCGGGATACTCGTTCTTGCACCGACAGCGGTGAGTATCTGGATTCTGGATAAGATGTTCCGGTGGTTCGACAACATCCTTGGCAAATGGTACACCGAGTTGTTTCGAGAACTCAGTCTCGACCATGCCTATACGATACGCTATATCCCCGGCATCGGCGCGGTCACGCTGGCTATTTTTATCATTATCATCGGCTTTTTCGCCCGCCAGTACGCCGGCCGGAAGTTTTTCGACCTCTGGGAAAAGGCCATCAACTATATCCCGCTCATCAACAGGATATATATTGCAGTCCGCCAGTTATCCGATTCCGTCGCGAAAGGCGGCGGCATCGCTTTCCAGTACCCGGTCATGGTTCAGTATCCCCGGAAAGGTCTTTTTTCGATAGGTTTCGTGACCCGCCGGTGCGAGGGGACTTTCTGCCAACTGGCGGGAACCGCTGTCAGCAGTGTGTTCATCCCCACAACACCCAATCCGACCTCGGGTCTTGTCGTTTTTGTGCCCCAGGAGGATATCATTCCGATTGAGATGAGCGTGGAAGATGCCATGAAGCTCATCATCAGCGCCGGTTTTGTGTCGCCGGACATCAAACTGCCGATTGTCAGGGATAACGATGAATCTGAGGACGACTCGGGCAATAGTATCTAAAACCATGAAGATGTCCAATTCATCCAAGCTCGTTTCTCTCATCACCGAGAAGCACGGCCTGGTGAAAGTGATGGCGAGAGGCGCCCGTCGCCCCAAAAGCAGGTTCGGCGCTGCGCTGGAATCCATCACACTCATCGACGCCATGTATACATTCAGGGAAAACCGCGATATCCAGAACCTGTCCGGCGCCGACATCATCAAATCGTACGAAGGATTGAAAGCCGATCTCACCTTGCTCGCCGTGGCCTCAGCAGTCGTCGAGATAGCCCAGACCCAGACGGCTGTCGAAGACCCGAAAGCGGGCACATTTCACCTCGTGGTCGAATCACTGGACCTCCTCGAATGCGCTAAACCCGGCGATGCGGAAAAACACCTCTGGCGGTTCGCCCTGCGTCTCCTCGCCGCGGCCGGATACCAGCCGTCCCTCGATTCCTGCGCCCTCTGCGGCGGGAAACCGAAAGGCACATCCGTTTTCTTCAGTTTTGCGGACGGCGGATTGATATGCTCGTGCACCGATCCCGGGGACAAAGCGGGATTCAGGGTCAGCCCCGGCTCGCTTATGGTCATGAATAGCCTTTCGGCGGGCGACGCGGAGGACCTGACACGGCTCAGAATAAACAGCCATCAGCGCGCGGAAATCGAGCAGGTTATACTCAAATTCCTCGCGTATCATGCGGGGACGACACGGCCGCTGCGATCACTCGCATTCCTGAGAAAAATCGAGGCGGATTTGAAGAGAAATTGATATAAAAAACTATATATTTTACCTGAGATGGAGGGCACCGGTATGTCATTCGTGATGATGTGTCCGCACCGAAGGTTACGAACATGGGAGGATGCATGTCTCAACCGAGAAACAACAAAGCACCGATAAAAATGGAAAAACTCATGAGCCTGTGCAAACGTCGCGGGTTCATCTACCAGTCGTCGGAAATATACGGCGGACAGTCGGCCTGCTGGGATTTCGGCCCGCTCGGGGTCGAGATTAAGAACAACATCAAGCAGCTCTGGTGGACAGCGATGGTGCATGAAAACGAGAACATCGTCGGTCTCGACGCCGCCATCATCATGCATCCGCGCGTGTGGGAGGCATCCGGCCATGTGGAGGGATTCCACGATCCGATGGTGGACTGCAAGGACTGCAAGAGACGATTTAAAGCGGATACTATTCCTCAAACTATTAATCCCCGGTGCCCTGAGTGCGGCGGCGTGCTGACCGACATCCGCCAGTTCAACCTCATGTTCAAGACCAATGTCGGGCCGGTCGAGGACTCGGCTTCGATCGCCTACCTCCGCCCGGAAACGGCGCAGGGAATCTATGTCAACTTCCTCAATGTGCTCAACTCCAGCCGGCAGAAAATACCCTTCGGCATCGCCCAGATCGGGAAGGCTTTCCGGAACGAAATCACCCCGGGGAATTTCATTTTCCGCTCACGTGAATTTGAACAGATGGAGATGCAGTTTTTCGTCAGGCCGGATGAAGCAGATTCGTGGATGGATCACTGGAGGAAACAGAGGTTTGAATTCCACAACCGCCTGGGAATACGGCCCGAGCGTATTCGCTGGCACGAGCACGGTCCCGATGAGCTCGCCCATTACGCCAGGACCGCGTTCGACATCCAGTACCGTTTCCCGTTCGGCTGGTCAGAACTCGAGGGTGTCCACAACCGGACTGATTATGACCTCAAGCGCCATACAGAGTATTCCGGCAAGGACATGAGCTATTTCGACCAGGAAACCAAGGAGCGGTATATCCCCTACATCATCGAAACCTCGGCGGGATGCGACCGCACCATGCTCCAGGTGCTCGTCGACGCTTACGAGGAGGAGCCCGGGGAAAAGGAAAACCGCGTCGTCATGCGCATATCCCCGCTCATCGCACCGGTCAAGGCGGCGGTCTTCCCGCTTGTCAGGCGTGACGGCATGCCGGAGCGGGCGCAGGAAATATACCAGGAACTCAAACGGTATTTCACCGTGTTCTACGACGAAAACGGCACCATCGGCCGTCGCTACCGCCGCATGGACGAGGCGGGAACGCCCTACTGCATCACTGTCGATTCACAGACTGCACTGGACGACACCGTCACCGTCCGCGACCGTGACACAATGGCACAGGAGCGGGTTAAAACCGGCGATCTCAAGGCCATGATCAGCAAGTCGATGGAAGAGTACAGGCGACCCGATACCGTCGACATATTCGAAGACTCATACGTTGAATAATCACCCTGATGGCGGGGTTTTCCTCACTTTTTTGTCCCAATACTCACTTCTCGGGGATTTCGCTGGAAACACCGCTGTTTATACGGTATATTAACGGGCGATCATTCAGGTTTTCAGCGCGGGCACGCGCCCGCCCCTTGCAGCAACTATGCACCGATAATCCCCGCTGTCCAGTTCGGTTGCATGCCCTGAAAGCACTTACGCCCTGGAGACACCATGCCGTTGTGCGACCTCCATGTTCATTCGATACGCAGCACCTGCGGACTCCATACGCTCCTCGAGATCATCGGAATCATGAAGGGCAAAAACATCGAGGCGTTCGCCCTCACCGACCACAGCCCCGTTCTTGATACACCGAGAGCGTTCTTTTCCATCCTTCTCAGGCGCATCCCGCCTGTGATTGACGGCATGCGGGTATTCAAGGGTATTGAGACCTCGATTCTCAATGTCGAGGGGGATATCGATCTTCCCGTGTTCCCTGGGTATTCCTATGACATCATTCTCGCAGGCCTTCACAACCACGATGTGTTCGAAAACAATCAGGGACAAAAGTTTAATACCCGCACAGTGATCAACGCCCTGAAACGTAACCCTTCGATCAACATTCTCACCCATCCCTATTATTCGATGCTGCCGCTCGATCTCGATGCGGTCACCGACGCGGCCATGGATAACAATGTGGCGCTGGAGATCAACAACTCCTATATCCTGACGGGGAAGGCTGACATGGAGAAAATGGCACGTCTCGTTGAGCTCGTTCTCGAGAAAGGTGTCAGGATCGCGGTCAATTCCGACGGCCACGTGTTCAATGAAATCGGGGAATTCAGTCATGCACTTGACTTTCTGAAACCCTACGGTCTCGACAGATTCACCATAGTTAACCGGACGCTGGAGAGCACGCTGGAGTTTTTACGATTGGATGGATAGTGTTTGAAAAAATTGAACTACTATTCCCGGATATGTGCACGTTTTTTCGCGTACATAACAACAGCTCATTAAGGGTTTTTTCCGCTATTTCCGGTAATATTACAGGCCTCGTGAAAAACCTTTAACTTTTGTTCAAACCACTGTCAAGGGTCAGCGCGAAGCGCCGATTTACAAGCTCTTGACAGTGAGAAAGCAACATATTTCAGCACGGTGCTTGTGAAAAGACTTTTTCACCGCCCTCTTACATCATTATATGAAACGGAGAAGGACATGAAAAAATGGTTTATGCTGTATGGTATGCTGGTGTGCATTTGGTGCTCGGGATGCGGTGGAACGGGAGGTCAGGGGAAAAGTATCCGCATTGCAGTGATCCCGATGGGAACGACGCATGAGTTCTGGAAATCCATACACGCCGGCGCGATGACCGCAGCTCGTGAACAGGGGGTCGAAGTGATCTGGAAAGGTCCCCTGAAAGAGGATGACCGTGACGAGCAGATCCAGATCGTCGAGACATTCATCGCCGCCGGCGTCAGCGCCCTCGTGATCGCTCCGCTCGATGACCGTGCGCTCATCAGACCGGTTCTCGATGCGAGAAATATGGGTATACCAACTGTCATTCTCGATTCGGAATTGCAGGAGAGTGTCTACGCCTCGTTCGTCGCGACTGATAATTACCATGGGGGCGTGCTGGCCGCAGAACATATCGGCAGGCTCATGAACGGCACAGGAAAGCTGATCATGATCCGTGTCCTCGAGGGGATCACCTCCCCGATGAAACGCGAGAACGGATTTCTCACGACCATTAAGTCACAGTTCCCCGATATCGAGATACTGTCGGATAACCAGTATGGCGGCATAACATCCGAAACGTCGTACAGAACCACCGAAAACCTTCTCAACAGGTTCGGCGATGAGGTCGACGCCATCTTCACACCGAACGAATCGACGACATTCGGTTGTCTCAGGGCCCTTCAGGATGCGGGACTGGCGGGAAAGGTCATCTTCGTCGGGTTCGATTCATCGGACAAGCTCATAGAGGCGCTCGAAAAGCGTGAACTCCTCGGTCTTGTGCTCCAGAATCCCTTTAATATGGGATATTACGGTGTTAAAAATGCCGTCGCTGTCCTGAGAAACGAGCCATACGAGCAGGTGGTCAACACCGGAGTCACCCTGGCGACACCGGACAACATGAACAATCCTGAGATCAGGAAGCTCCTGTCGCCCGATCTTTCGATTCTTTCGGAGTAGGGAAGACACTAACGGTGCGCGGCTGTTACCCTGACCCGGAAAGGGGGAAGGGTCAGAGGCTGCCGTACGGTTCATCAAAGTATTAAAGCACGGTGAAAAATATCATCTGTGTAGATACATGCTGTCAAGGGTCAGCACAAGGTGCTGATTTACCCCGTATTCCCCATATTAAACCAAAATAATGCTTGATAAATCTGTCATAAAATGTTATTATAAAATAAGTAACAATCTTTTATGACTGACAATCTCTGATCACCTGGAGGGTGAAAGCATGAAAGTGGGTTTTGATGGGGGAATAAGGCTTGAATTTCATGGTGCCAAGATAACATCTGACGGCGGACTTCTTGCGTATCGAGACCTTGATGATGCTCTTGGGCTATTCGACTCCGTCTCAACCAATTTTCATGACAATCGCACAGGGCGTAATATCCAACATGCTATGCACACTTTCCTGCGTCAATCGATATACAGCCGACTTGCGGGTTATGAAGATGTAAACGACACCGAGCGTCTATCTGTCGATCCCGTCATGCGAGCAATTACCGGCAAAAAGGACAATGGGAAACAGGTAGCGAGTGCCAATACGATAGGACGTTTTGAAACGGATATCCTGACTCAGCAGGAAAACCTTTCCTGCCTTTCCGACGTCAATGGCAGGTGGGTACAAAGAGCGATGGGCAAAACACTTCATCGCCGAATCATTCTGGACTTAGACAGTTCAGAGAGTCCGGTTCATGGCGAGCAGGAGGGATCAGCATATAACGGCCATTTCGAGTGTACCTGTTTCCATCCGCTGTTCTGCTTCAATCAGTTCGGGGATTGTGAAGGCGCGATGCTTCGGCCTGGCAATGTTCACAGTGCCGACCGTTGGAAAGAAGTTCTGGAACAGGTCGTTCAGCGGTATAAGCACAAGCAAATCAGGAAATACTTCCGTGGTGATGCCGCATTTGCGAAGCCTGAGATTTATGAATATCTGGAGGAAAAAGGTTTTTTGTATTCTATACGGCTGCCTGCAAACGACATACTCTATAAAGAGATACGACACCTAATGACTCGGCCTGTTGGCCGTCCGCCGAGGAAACCTATTGTGTGGTTGTACGATTTTTTGTATCAGGCAACCAGTTGGGATCGGCCTCGCCGTGTCGTTGCCAAGGTAGAGTGGCATGAGGGTGAACTTTTCCCGGGAGTGGGATTTATCGTAACCAACATGAGTGCGAAACCAGAAGGTATTGTACACTTCTACAATGGTCGTGGTATTGCCGAACAGTGGATTAAGGAAGGTAAGTATGCTCTGAACTGGACACGTCTCTCATGCAAACGCTTCGTCTCAAATCGGGTTAGGCTCTGGCTGTTTGTTCTGGCCTATAACCTGGGCAATTTTCTTCGACGGCTGGTTCTCCCAAAGATAATAAAACACTGGTCTCTTCGCAGTCTCCTCGTGAAACTCATCAAGATTGAAGCGAAGGTTGTCAGGCACAGCAGATATGTCACGTTTCAGATGGCGGAAGTTACAATAGACAAAAGGTTGTTTGCCGAGATATTGATCCGGATAGAACGATTGCGTTGCTAATCCGTTTAGCTGTGCTATTGTCTTGGTTGATTCAAGGGATACATGTCTCTCAAAAAGAGTATTTAACTGTTTTAAAAGCATGTACGTAACATACTTCATCGGTCAGTATGAAGAAAATACTTGCTAAAATTTTTTTATCAGGTAATATTCGTTTATCAACAAGATTTTGGAGTATTTTGACTACTGATAATTTTGATATGGGGAATCCCTGATAATGCGCGTTATGAAGAAAACTACAGAATTACTTGTTAGGCACAAACGAAGGGAAAGCTGCATGAAGAAGATGCTAGTAATACCAGCCGTGTGGGCACTGTCGGCGATAGTGCTCCTTGGCGGATGCTCGTCCGCCAAGTTCATCAAGACGGGGACATCGATGGCTGCAAAAGCCGATGGCTGTGACATCGAGGTCTTTAACTCGAAGCTGCCAGACCGGGAGTATGAGGAACTGGGCATCATCGAGGGCGAGGGGTTCTTTGGTTCCGACACCCTAGAAAAGGTCTTACCCAAGATGAAGATAGAGGCCTGCAGAGCAGGCGGAGACGCCATCATCCTCAAGCCCGGTCAAAAGTACTATGACGGCCTCGACGACAAGCTCAACGTAACAGCTACCGTCATTCGGTGGAAGGATTAGCCGTTGACAGGCTCGACTTGCACCCGTACAGCGACTTAATCCTACTGTAAAGAGAGTGATCGCGGATCCCCGACTGAAATAAACTATAAATTATATTACCGTCAAAAACAATTGTTTTTGACGCACAGAAATTCACCCCCTGAAAACGCTTTTACAGGGAGTTTTGTTGCTGTTTTGAAGGGTTTTTTACTCGAAGGGTAATTTCTATTATACGGTGACTGAAGAAAACACGCTATTTCAAAATGCAATACACTTTCACGGAAAGGAAACACCTATGAAGAATACCTATTTACATGCCCTTGACAGCACATAGACAACATATTTCATTATCGGGCGCGTGAAAAAAATACTTTTTCACCGCTCTCTTATTTTTTTCCACATTGTCATTCCGGTAACCGGACAATGTCGATTGTCTCGCCCTGAGCGGTCCTGAATGTCAGGAGCGGTCCGGTGAGCTTTTCCGATTTTTTCCCGTTTCTGACCAGGACGACCTCCGACCCGGGCCAGGGATTCACCAGACGGCACCGGATGTTCCGCCGCGATTCAATCTGTACTGTGGTCGTCTCGCCGCCGATACGTTCCGCGGTGACGAGAAAACCTCCCCGAGCCTGAAAACGCCTGAACCCGACGGTGCTGTTTTCCGGAACGCACGGGAACAGATGGATCGAGCCGCTGCGGGAGTTCAGCAGACGCTCCGGCTCGTCTGTAAGGATTCCCATTAAAGCCTCGTGACTATCGACCGGCTTGGGTTTTGAATACCCGTTGTACGTAAGAGCGGGATCGAATTCCCTGCCAAGTAAATGAAAGATGAAATTGTTGGGCCACCCTTTGGTCAGACGGGCGGAACGGAGCATGATTTCTTTCTCCTCGGGCGGGGAATCGAGGTTGATTTCATCGGCGAGAATTGTGGGATAGACGCCTGCAAACCAGTTGTAGCCGACACCGAGGGGGTTGACCCCCGCCATATCGGTATAGATCGTACCCTCGTCAGACTCGAAGGTCGGATACGGGGCCATCTGGTCCGCCATCCGAAGCCATGTCCCTCGCAGATCGGCATCGACACCCATGATTTCCGAAGCCTCGGCGGCACGTTTGAACGTCCATCTGAACATCGAAAGCGCCGAAGCCGAATCGCGGTTTTTCTCGAAACGATACGTCCACCCCCAGTGTTCTGCCGACATGGTCGGGATGACATGGTAATAACCATCATCCTGTTTCACAGCGTATGCGGCATAAAAGATCGCGAGGTCGCGCAGCGCCGGGTAGACGGTTTCCGCCAGGTAGCGCTCGTCGCCGCCGTAATCGAAATTGTCCCATCCGATCTTCATCACCTGAGCTGGTATCTCCATGCAGAATTCCCATGTATTGATCGTGTGGGGATACACATTATCAGCTTTTATTGGAGGTAAATAGCCATGGGCAAGGAACATACCGGGCAGCCCGAAGGTCTGGCGGGCGTTAATACGGCATGTTTCGAGCCAGTAATTGACCAGTTTGGGATAGTATTCCAGTCTGTCCTGACGGTTGAGAACGTTGAGTTGAGTGAAAAAGAGCTCGTTGTAACAGGGCAGGCTGTGCCAAAACCCGGTGTCCCCAATGATGCCGTATTTCGGATCCGCCTCGAACCGTGTCGGGTCCGGTTTGCAGTTCGGGAAATGCGTCTCGACCCAGCTTTTGAAAATACCCGGGATTTGTTTTTGTGCGAAGCCGGGAGTCCCGTCGAAAATTCTCCCGTTTTCGCGGAGATTGTAAAGATCCCTGTACCAGCTGGTATTTTCTGCAATCAAGCCGTCCATACCCTTATTTTCAGCTTCCAGTAACTTGCGCCGTGCTATGCTAATCAAATCATCCCCGTCATTACTTGTCACAACGGTCACAAGCGCTGTGAAGCGGACATTTCCCTGCGATTGTACCCTCGCGGTCGCAGCGGAACCGGTTGCGTCACGAATCCGGTCGAGCTGCTGAAGAAGATACCAGCGACCCTCATAGATACTTGTAGTATCTGGCGCCATTAAGGCATCTCTGTCTTCATGGGGGGAATACATCTTCGTCCCGAGGTTCCGCTCACGGTCGGCTGTTTCAAGGACAGGGTTGCCGCCGGTAATCAGGCCCATAAGGACATACTCGAATCCATCTGGGAAGGTTTTTTCTTCCGGGAGTTTCTGGCGAATCCAGAAAAACCTGCCGTCAGTACCCGAAGACGGCGGATCGAGAGGTCTGTTCCACGGCGCATCCCACTTCCATGGATCGGTGTCGCGATGACGGTAGAGGCGGATAAACGGCGGGGAATTGAGGTTTGTGCCCTCGAATTCAATAGCGATGATAGTACCGGTCATCATCGTCAGGTAGGTGATGTCCGTTTCGGCGCTGCCCTTTTTCATGTGCACACGTGTGGTGCCGTCAATGCACCGGAGAACCGCTTCCGGCTGCGCAGTGCCCTCAAAATCGGGAGTGCTCAGAATGACCTGACCGACCGCCTTTGGTATGGGGAAATTGTAGACGTAGTATCCGTGGACGACCGCACGGCCGCCATTCGGTGAAAGGTATCCGAGTCTTCCGCGCTGGGTCTCGTAATCGGAATATTCGCCGGATGCTTCAAAGTTGCGTTCGTCAAACGCCCCTTTCCGTATGTCATCGAGGGTTACGACCGGGTCGTAGGAGATCCGGCGATCCCATACATCGGTTTTTCGCAGATCAAGGGTCAGGCGTTCGGGCGGACCGAACAGGAGAACTCTCATCTGAGCGTTACTCATGTTGACCGACCCGCCTTCATGCGGGCACTGATCTGGTATCGGGGTCTTTACAGTAATTTCGCGGGCGGCTTCACGAAGCAGGGGTTCACGGTCCCAGAGATGTGAGTCGCCCCGTGCATACAGGGGGACGAGACAAAATAAAATTGTCGAAAAAACCAATACAGTTTTTCTACAAACAGCATCTGTGCCCATGATTAATCCCTTTCGAAAAACTGTTCATGTTTATGGAATTGGACCTGTTTTTTCAGATGGAGCCGAGTTTGACAGAAAAAACCTTTAAGGCAAAAATAGCAAAATATTAGTAAAAAACAATTGCTTTTTGGAAATTTTACGCAATAATATTGCAATACGGTGCAGTATACCCTTTGAACACCCTGTATGATTTTCGATGTGTATGGCGGTGGAAATCACCGGTCATGCATAGAGGAGAAAAGACCATGATGTCACAACCTGTCAAAAACGCTTATCGCCTGCCGGTTTTCTGGCTCGTCATGCTGCTCATACTCCGCACGGCTATCGGCTGGCATTTTCTCTATGAGGGGATCGCCAAGCTCTTTATCCCCGATTGGTCGTCCGAGGGATTTCTGCAGGTCTCGAAATGGTTGTTTGCCGGTGTATTCAAATGGATGGCTTCATCCCCGGTCATCCTGTATACCGTTGATGTTCTGAATATCTGGGGTTTGATCATGATCGGCCTCGGTCTCATGTTCGGATGCTGTACCCGTATAGCGGCGGTCTCCGGGATGGTGCTCCTTTTACTGTATTATGTGGCAAACCCGCCGTTTGTCGGCATGGATTTCGGAATCATCACCGAGGGAAACTATCTTCTTGTCGATAAAAACATGGTTGAGATGTTCGCGCTCGGGGTGCTGGGCATTGTCCCTACAGGGAAATTTCTCGGGATTGACCGGCTTATCATGGCATACAAAATACGGGGTCACAGTGGGGAAAAAGGTGAACCGGAAGGGGAAGCGGTGGATGACGGAATAAAATCCGCTCTTCTCTCCGCCGACCGTCCCGTGCTCAACAGGCGGGAACTCCTGAAGAACATGGCGACGGTGCCGGTTTTCGGCGGATTCGTTATCGCTGTGCTCCACAAGTACGGCTGGGAAAGTTATGAGGAAAAGAATCTGGAAAGGAAATTTGATGCCGTTACACGGGCGACTATCAGGACATTTAACTTTTCGACCCTCGATGACCTGCAGGGGCAGATACCGCACGGGAAAATCGGGAACATGGACCTCAGCAGGGTTATTCTCGGCGGGAACCTTATCGGAGGATGGGCGCACGCCCGCGATCTCATCTATGTCTCGAAGCTCGTCAAAGCGTATCACCACCGTGACAAGATTTTCGAAACCCTGCTCCTTGCTGAAAAATGCGGGATCAATACGCTCCTGACCAATCCGGTGCTGTCGGCGGTGATCAACGAATACTGGCGGAGAGATATCGGGAAGATCCGGTTCATATCCGACTGCGGCGGGAAAAATCTCCAGGAGGGTGTCAGAGTATCTGTCGACTCCGGCGCCGCAGCATGCTACACCCACGGCGGCATATCCGACCAGCTTGTCAAGGATGGCAAACTCGACGAGATCGGCAAAGCGCTCGACCTCATCAGGCAGAACGGTCTTCCCGCAGGAATCGGCGGTCATAATCTCGATACGGTGAAAACCTGTGTCGAGTACGGCCTCAAACCGGATTTCTGGATGAAGACGCTTCACAACATCAATTACTGGTCAGCCCAGCCGCATGAAGAGAACGACAATATCTGGTGCACCAACCCGGTCGAGACCATCGCGTTCATGAAAAATCTCGAGCAGCCCTGGATCGCGTTCAAGACCCTGGCGGCAGGGGCGATACTGCCCCGCGAGGGATTTCATTTCGCCTTCAGGAACGGTGCCGATTTCATCTGTGTCGGCATGTACGATTTCCAGATAGTAGATGATATCAACATCGCACTGGGCATACTGAAGCAGGATATTCACCGTGAGCGCTCATGGTATGCATGACCGAACCCTGTTGGTGCGAAACATACTGCCGGCATATACATACTGATTATTCCGGATGGTTCTTACACTGTGCCGTTTCACTGTAACGGAAGGATACGGTCTGTGAAATGCCACGTTCATTATGACTTAGGCGTCCGGTCGGATGTATCCTTCTTCCGCACTTCATCGCTCTCGATGGACCGTGTCACTTCATCCTGAACATCACGGGTGGCTTTCTTGAATTCGGCGATGCCTTTCCCGATACCCTGGGCGATTTCAGGTATCTTTTTCGCGCCGAACAATAACAGTATGATGAACAAGACGACAATTAATTCAGTCGGACCTACTCCAAACATTGTTGTCACCATCCTTCCTTTTTTCATTGTTGCCTGTTACAGACAAGCAGGCCGTTGTGTAATAGAATCCTCTCGTTTTCGCACAAGTGAAATGATCACCGTTACGATGGTGAGGGGTATGACAAATGTCACCATGACGATTTTGTAACTGGCAAACGCCGCCGAATGA
>Ga0315284_10000898_pt1 | contig 40938 bp, 31 predicted proteins | sample YL17G09_16_MG_FD_203696 | JGI IMG/M metagenome (GOLD analysis project Ga0315284, IMG submission 203696) | Sediment microbial communities from Yellowstone Lake, YNP, Wyoming, USA - YL17G09_16 | ecosystem: Environmental > Aquatic > Freshwater > Lake > Sediment | place: USA: Wyoming | collected...
TCCCAGCCGAGCCAGTCTTCGTCTAAAGTCGCCTGACCGTCGCTGACGAATGTCCATTTCAGCATCGTGTTGGTCTTCGAGGGCACATTGACGCAGCAATGGTAGAAGATACTGTAATTGTTGGGATCAAAAACAGGACCGCCGTATGAAAAAGTGCTATTGTACTTGTCGTTATAAGTCCCTTTTGTATACATGGCGCAATCGGTGGTCTGTAACAGATTCAGATTGTGAGGATCTCCTCCCAGAACCCATTTGAAATGCATGCCGTGATGAAGATACGGTTTTGTCGTTTCAGCCGCGTCGATATCGAGATCCAGATGCCAACTCCGGCTTCCGACAAACATCGGCCGAGCCAGCGGAAGACCATCCTCACCCAGCTCATACAGATACGTGTACTGCGACTCCCAGTCGAACCCAACCGGGAAAAATTCGCTGGCAAGCAGTCGCGGAGTTATGTTGTCATAACCCCAGAGATAGTAACTGTATGTTCCCGCCGCAACAACGTTGCCATCCTCGTCTTTCCCATCCCAGACAACGGATACTTGGCCGGGCTCACGCTGGTACCTGCCGGAAATGTAGACAGTCGTATCAATTTTGTTGACATAATGCCAGCCGAGATATCCGTTGCGGACATCGATGATATTTGAAGACTGACCCCTGGTATTGATGACAAGCCAGAGTGAGGCGGGTGTCCCGTTCAATGTGAAGGGTATGGTCAACCCGGTACCATCGAACTGATACTCAATCTCAGCCGGCACAGTCAGTATCATGGGTGTCGGCGAAAAGTCCGCTGCAAATAAAACCGCCGTCATGAACATTACGGATAAAAACACAAGCATTGCTTTTTTCATTTGTAACCCCATGGTAAGTGTTTGTTATCCTTGTACATTACTGCTCTAAACGCAAAAACACACTCCCGGGACAGATCACCCCCTTTTCTTAGTAAAATTATGTAATATATTCTGCATAATTATATATAACAACTTTCCTGGTCACTGTCAACACTTTATATCATTGTTTTATTTTTTCATAACAACTGTATTTTTAGTGACCGCAGTTCAATCGCCTCTATTTCAGGAATATCTCCTCATAAACAAACGGAAATTGAGATGTGCCTGCCGGTCCCTCGACGGTAAGCAGAACCGGTTTTCCTCCGGGAGAATCGAACGTATGGATCGGGTGTTGTTCGTGTGAAACTGCGCCGTTTCCAAAATCCCATGTCCACTTTGTAATCGTTCCGATTGAAAGGTCTTTAAAGGCAACAATCCGGCGATCCATGTCAATGATTGTAAATTCAGCATGTGCCTTGATATCCGGTAAAAACCGCTCTTCCAACGGCATCAGCCTGAAGGCGCACAAGTCGGTTCCTTCAGCAAACCACCAGAGTTTGTGCGAGAGATTGAACTGGCCGTCAAAAAGCATTTTTTTCCTGTCTTTTGCATCAAAATCGTCGTATTCGTTTACGCCCCACGTTAATCCGATGATTTTGTTTTCTTCGAGCTTAGATATCACAGCCGTTTCAGGACCATCAAACGTCGCATAATCGAAAGGTGTGATCCAGAATTCAACAACGAGGTTCCCGCTTTCTCCGTGCTCGAAATCATAGGAACAGAAGCTGTTCGCCCAGGGGAGTTCCTTCGCCCAGTTTGCACTGCCCCATACCATTGCCCAGCGTTTCCCGCGGCCGGGCGGAATGAATACATGATAGTTCTGGGCCTGAACTCCGTGCATGCTGTAATGAAGCTCGTTCATGCTTGGAACCGCACCCTCAGGTTTTTCTCCTATGCTAATAGTTCTCTCCGCGTCTATGTTAAGAAGATTGTAACAGTTTACTATCGGCCCTCCCGACAAATCCCCATCGACAATAACCTCAAACATATCCTGATTGAGTTGATGAAATCGCGGATCTTCAAAATTCCAGTAATCATCGTAGGCTTCAACAAGGAAATACAGGTGATTCATACCTTTCACCCAGCCGACCTTGACATTGATGTCAAAATCATTCTTGTCAATCTTACAATCATAAACCAGATCCTTAAGCTGATCCATGCCTACAGAATACTCATCCGGCACGATATCCCAGTCCGATGTATCGCCATCGATACGGGGAATCATATTGGGAGGGAACTGAAAGATTTTAAACTCTACATCCGGCCTTTCGAGCGTATACGCCTTCGGAACAAAGGTAATAACAATCAAGATAACAGAGAGAATAGATTTCAGCATATTTGTCCCCTTTTTTCTAAATCATTTATGCTGACTTATTCATAATATCTTGTTTTATATATTATTACTTACACGTTTCACTTGATCCTTCCCTCCCCAAACGATAGCGGAAGAAATCCGGCGCGAGTTAACCCATTCCCTCTTTAAGAAAATCTGATGACGGGATTTCTTTTTTCATCGCCCAGTGCGCAGACCGCCACATGATGTCTTTTACGGGCTTTCTCCAGAATATCTCCGGGGTACTGCCTAAGTTTAGATACACAACCCGTCCATCGCCGACCTCCCTGGTCCATCCGCCGGGTCGTTCAAGTACCGGACCGGCGAGTTCGATGTTCAACAAACGGGACCAGGTTGGTCGCTTACCCACCGGAGTTACCTGCCGTGCCCGGAACAGAAGCTCATACTCCACATCCAGCATTTCGGCATCGAAAATCTCATCGAGCTCATCAAACGGTTCGATTCCACTTGTTATCGGGTGATCCTTATTCATATCGTAGTAGGATGTCATACACCGTATGTCACCATGAATAATCGGTTTTTTTACACCAAGCAGTTCCAGATATTTCTTTCTATTATCATTAAATATTGAGCAGTGATAGGGCAATAATCCCATGCCGCGGTTGACGTTCTCGATTATGGCTTTTTCCTGTTCTTCTGTCATCCAGGGCGCACCTGTGGGTCTGTCTTTCACTATACCCTCAGGAGACCATCCCATCGTATCATTACCCTGATACCGGCAGAACACGAACAAATCAGTCTCCGCCAGCACCTCAGGCGTGACAAACTGGCTTCCCTGGGCAAACAACAACTCCCATCCGGTCGGTCCTAAAACCCGACCCCAGTGGTATTCCTGGGTCATGCTGTTGTGCCAGTAATCACCGAAAAGAAAAAGTACTCTGACCTCTCCAGCTTTCTTTGGTACAGCGAGTACCTGTTTTGTTTTAACAGCTGAGGCTGCAAGAAAAGTCAGACCGGCCTTTAAAACATTACGACGAGCTGTTTTTTTGTGTAAAATCATGGCCGCCTCCCATTATGATAAAATGATTACAAGATTTACTGATAACGGGAATTGAGAAAGGTATCTTCTTAATCCCCTGTGAAAAAAATTGTTATACGTCTGTCAAGCTCAAGACAAGATAGTCAGCAACAATACCCTGACAGCCTGAAAGTTACGGGTATTTCCGATTATATAGTGTAAATTCATAAACAATTTCTTTCACAAACGCAACACTTTTCCGAAGAATCCCGCATGCGATCTTCCAGCATATCAAATACTCGCCATTCTTATTTTTTAATTTTCACGTTTTAATGGAAAATTCCCCCCTCTATCCGGAATCGCGTATTAATACCAAGTTGCATACATAGGATAACTAATGTATATTACTCCGAAGCGTGAAACCCATGAATTCTGAGGAAGCCATGAGAACATCAACACCGATCATCAAGGAAGCCATTGAATCATTAAAAGAACTATTAGAAGAAACCGGGACTAAAGCTGATTTCCGGCGAGTACACTGCATTTGGTTACGAGCAAGGTTACATATGCCATCAGTTTAAGTAGCAGAAGCAATTGGATATACCTATGGGGCAGTAGGGAGGATTCAGGCACGATATTTACAAGAAGGAGAATCCTCTCTATTGGGTAAAGGACGTTGTGGGAGGTGGTATGGGAATATGAGTATTGATCAAGAAACACAATTTCTTGCTGAATTTGCCGAGAAAGCGCTCTGGTGGTGTTATCGTTGTAAGTGAGATAACGAGTGCTTATGAAAAAGCTATAGGACACAAGGTTCCCAGGTCAACGATTTATCAGGTGTTGGCTCGTTGCAGATGGCGGAAGATAGCTTCACGGCCACGGCATCCCAGGGCTGACAAAAAAGCACAGGAGGCTGTTAAAAAAACTTCCAGAACTCATGAATTATTCACAAATGTAAGAATATTTTAATTATTCCGGCACTCATTCCCTGCACCCGTCTCTCTCAGGCGAAAGAAAAGAAGGATGGGCTTATTCCGTAGAGTCATGTCTTTCCCCCTGAGGAATCGCCGGGCGAACAGGCACTTTCCCCAAGAAGGAAGATCAGTCGGCGGTGTGGACGGGACGGGGATTGAGATTCCCGGGAAAGGGCGCCGGTGAGAACGGTAAACGATTCCTCATCGTTTTATCTTTTCTGTTCAATCAGAACAATCCGCAATCCGCAATCATAAAGTTCCGTATGAACTCACCATAATTTATGAATTATACGGTTTAATATTAATATAACTAAAAAGAAATAATAATACAATAGTTATTTATTATATCATAATTTATATTTATATATATGTGTGTTACCATTGGGCACGTTTTATCTCGCATCACTTGTAAAAAAGCCCGGTGTACAGCACATGCACCGGGCCTTTCATGTCTGATGATCCGGGGTGTTTTCCGGAACTGTTAAGAATAATCGTTACCGGGCAAGCCAGCCGCCGTCCACGGGCAGGATGGTGCCGTGGATGTAATCGGCGGCTTCCGAACCGAGGAAGAGGAACGGCCCTACGAGGTCAGATGGGTTGCCCCAGCGCCCTACAGGCAGCCGCTGGAGGATCGAGGGATTACGGTTCGGGTCGTCATGGATGGGGCGGGTGATTTCGGTAAGGATGTAGCCAGGCGCAATGGCGTTCACATTGATGCCATGCGGTGCCCACTCGTTGCAGAGGGACATGGTGAACTGGTGGATTGCACCTTTTGCGGCGGCGTACGCCGAAACGAGGTAGCCACCGGAATAGGCGAGCATGCTCGATGTATTGATGATCTTGCCGCCCCCGCCACGCTCGATCATGTGACGGCCGACCTCACGGCACATGAAGAACGTTCCCTTCGCCTGGACATCGAGCACGAAATCCCACTTGTCCTCGGGAAATTCCTCCGATTTCGAACGCCACAAAACACCGGCACCGTTGATGAGGATATCGATTTTTCCGAAATCCTTGATTATCTGCGCGACCGTTTTTACGATGATCGGAACCTTGGACACATCGCATTTGTAGACTTTCGCAACGCCACCCATGTCCTCGATGGCTTTCTTCGTTTCCTCAGCGCCCTTCATATTGATATCGACGACGATGGCAACCTTGGCGCCCGCTTCACCATACCCTTTCGCGACCATCTGGAAAATTCCGGACGATGCGCCGGTTATCACCGCAACCTTCCCTGAAAAATTGAATGTCACATCTTTGAATTGTTTCATGCCGAAAACCTCCCGTTTTAAAAAAATAACAATCAAAACAGGCCACCCTGTTTAACCCGGGTAATTCATGAATTATAATTGGTTCATACAGAACTTATTGTTTTCTATTGACATCTGCTTACTTTGATCAAAATCGACTCTTTAGAACAGGGAAAACGAGCAGGTAAATAATATTGACCGCCCCACACAATGCCCCGGACGGCGCCGGTACGATTTATGATCGCGGATTTCGAATTTCGGATTGAGGATAATGGAGCGAAACATTCTTTTCATATGATGCAAATTCCTTTAAATACATTATGTTCTTTCTTCGCTTGCCCAGAGAACGAACCAAGGAAAAGGGACCCCGGAGCAAGCCCATCCTTCTTTTCTTTCGCCTGAGAGACTCGTCGCGCTGGCGCTCTGACGCAGCGGAGACGGGTGCAGGGACTGAGTGCCGGAATAATTAAAATATTCTTACATTTGTGAATAATTCGAGTTTAACAACAAAAGCCTTTAATTTCTGCCTGACCTGCCCGGGATCGAACCTTTTCCGGCCGCTACCGGTGTCATTATTTTTCCGCCCCGAATTACTTCGCGCTGATTTCCCCCGCTTTCGTCAGCGCCACCTTCGCAAGTATCGGGCCGACAATACCGAAAAAGACACAGGTTGCAGGGATACAGGTCAGAATAGCAGAGACAACCTCCTGTGCATGAGCCGTGCCGATTTTACCCAGATCGTTGCTGACCACCATCGACAGCCCTATAGCTACCCCGCCCTGTGAAAGGATACCGAGCCACACATATTTCTTGAGACTTTTTTCTACACGCCCGATTTCAGCCCCGAAACGCGCGCCGAACATTTTGCCGACGGTGCGGCTGATGATATAGACTGTTCCGATCATGCCGAGCTGGGGAAGAGTCGATAGCTTCATCTGCGCGCCGGCAAGACAGAAAAAAAGGATGAACATGAAGGGGATGAGAGTCTGTACCTGCGCAATCACTCCCCTGACGCGCGTCTGGCGACGGGTGTTGACGAACACGAATCCGACGACCAGGTTGGTGAGGATTATCGACAGGTGCAGTACCATCGACAGCCCGGTTGCGACAAAGACGAAACCGATGACGAGTATGAGGCTGTCCCGCTCTTGCGTTAGCATTTTTTGCATAAAACCGAACACCAGCCCCAGAATCACACCGATGAGAAAGCTCAAGAGAAGCTCTTCGACGGGTTGAACGAAGCTTGTCAACAGTTTACCCCCGGCGCCTGACGCTTCGCTCTGAAGGATATTCTTCGCCACGGCGGCAACAAATCCGAAGATGATGATTGCCAAGCCATCGTCGAATCCGACCACAGCATACAGAGCCTTGGTGAGGTTCCCTTTTGTCTTGTATTCCTGGATCACATTGACTGTGCCCTCGGGTGCGCTCGCCGACCCAAGTGCACCCAATAACAGTGAAAGCGGCAGGTCACGGGTAACCATATACAGTGCGCCTGCTATGAGCAGAAAAGATATGATCGATTCGCCGAAGATAATGGTCACGATGCCGAATCCGAGGCGTTTCAGGGATACGACACTCAACTCCATGCCGGTGATGAACGCGACAAAAGCGATTGTGATATTGCTGATGAAAGCGAAACGGTCAATCGAAGTCTCGTCGAGCAGTTTCAGACCGGAAGTGCCGAGCAGTATGCCGAGGAGCATATACCCGATGAGCGAAGGGAGCCTGACTTTTCTTATCCCGAGCCCCAGGTAATAGCCGATGACTATGGTGCTCCCCAGCAGTATAAAATAATTGATGTCGAATCTCATAACCAGCCCTTCACGGTTCCAGGGAACCGGCCGTGTAGAAAACATCCTGTACGACAACCAGAATGTCTGTCCGCCTGTCGAGGCTTCCGGTTATGTTTTCGACCGCCCGAAGTGTTTCATTGGTGAGCTTTTTATCGATGAGCGCGGAGATGATCCGGTTGAATCCCAGGTGGGAATCTGTCCACAAACCGGCGAACAACGGCATGCCGAAAAGATATTCGCGGGTGTTTTTCCCCTCGATGATTGCAACGGAACTCGTTTCAACCGCAGAGAATACGTTGAGAATATCCTTGAAAAGCTCGTCATCCTGGATAAACACATGAACGAGTTGTTTTTCACGCCGCTTGCCGGGCGCGAGGTAATCTCGTGAAGAGCGCAAAAAACTCTCGTAAATTGATTCCGGGCTCGGCTGGGAGACGATTTCCTCAATGATTCCCGGTATGTTAAGAGTCCGCGACAGGGCTGACAGGATACGGATGTGATCGGTCGTTTCACGGTCGGGCCCGATAATGAAAACAATCAGCCTGACCGGCTTATCGTCAAGCCCCTTGAAATCCACCCCATCGGGCACAGTCAGGATGCCGACCACAAAATCCTGAATATCCTTTATCCTGCAGTGGGGAATGGCGATACCCTTCCCGAATCCGGTCGAGCCCAGTTCCTCACGCTCTGTGAGACCGGAAAGAACCTGTTCTTCACTAACTGTATCGAGGACACGACAGCGTTTCGCCACACGGGCGACCGCTTTCAGGGCGTTCTGTTTATCCGCGAAGCCCGCGTCGACCTCGATGCATTCCAGCCGAAGCAGTTTAAAAATATCCATCGAACCGTTTCCTCAAACTCTCTCTGTTTTATAACCAACACATGATGACATGCCTGTCAATGATGTGGTGCAGGAGCGGACATTGTTGATCATATCACGCTGCTCCCTGTTGTCAGCCGGAGGAATGCCCGGAGCGCACCACAAAATAATCTACTTTGACCTTCTCTGTCAAGCGTTAAACTGGAAAAGCGGGTTAAGCCGGATGACCATCGTTCTACCTCACTTCCCGGAAAATGTCATGACCGTGTAATATCATGGATTTCGAACATGAAATATGTTATTTTATTTAGATGAAATAATCCCTGTGATCGACACACCAGCTTGTGGAAGCGATACGATGAATTCACGCCAGTCCCGGGCCGTGCACCGGTGGTTTCATCAGTATGTGGATTCGATACGCCCTACTGATGATAAAATCAAGACGTTTATCGACCTGAAACGCGAACACAGCCTCATCGTCGCCGGAACATGCCGCTCCTTCGCCGGTGAAATGGAATGGACACCGGACGAACAATTGACCGCCGGGGTCACAGGTCTCCTCCATGACATCGGCAGGTTTTCGCAACTCGTCGAATTCAGGACGTTCGATGACGATGGTTCGATCGATCATGGTGAACGGGGGTACCGCCTGATGAAAGAGAACGGCGTTCTTTCCACACTCTCAGAACACGACCGGACGGGGATACTCCTGGGTATAAGGCATCATAATTCACGGTATATTCCACCTTTGCTTGATGAAAGCGTCTCACGGTATCTCAAACTGGTAAGGGATGCAGACAAGCTCGACATCATCCGTGTCATTTATCACTATATCAAAAACGGCATGCTGGAAGAGCATCCGGAAATAACCTTGAACATCGACCTTGATGGTCCTGTAACCCCTGAAGCGCTTGAGCAGGTGCGCAACGGGGAAACCATCACCTACGGCAACATCAAGTCGCTTGCCGATTTCGCTCTTGCTCAGCTCGCCTGGTTCTACGACATCAATTACCCCCCCGCTTTCAGATCGGCCCGTGACAGAAGGGTCATCGACCAGATTATCGAGTTTTTTCCATCAGTCCGTGAAATCGATGAGGTCAGAAAGGCGGTCGAACGCCATATCGACAGCCAGACAGCTCCGGAATAATAGACTGAACATAAACACACATATTTCCCCCGTTTGCACAATCAGAACGTCCTTCATCGATACAACACGTATTATGTGCTTATCCGCTAAAACGATATGTATTTGATTTAAGAATTAACTTAACCATTCGGGTGATAAAATAATATCGATGACATGTCTTTTCGGTGGATATATTATACTATAATATATTGATATTATTACTGTTATGAAAAATATGTTGCATGAAATCTTTTAAAGCCTTATATTTTTTTCAGAATAACATATTGAATTATTTCTTTTTATATGAGTGTTTATAGTGAGCGAAACCGGTTTTGTATGTGATCGAATCGATGAATAAAAAGACGGGGTAGCTGTTCATATTTACATATCTTATGCGGGCTTGGAGGTGCGATGAGTTTCATCGGAAACAATCACCTTTTTACTTTGACCATTATTCCCGATAACGGATACGATGTTAAGAGCGGAAAAATAAATTCCCATCTCATCGTTTTCTTGTTTAGCTTTATACTGGCGGTTTTTTTCATCTGTCTCTTTTTTATTATTGGTTTTCATATTAAAACATACCAGGAAAAACATTTTGATAATGAATTGTCCTCATTTGGCCGTCACATAAAGGTCATCAAAAACCAGGGGCGCAGGCTCGATGCCCTTGATGAAAAAATCCGTTCGATTCAGAAAATCGATAAAGCCCTGAGGCTTTACGGGTACATGCCTGTCCCTGACAGCGATATGTATAAAGCAGGGGTCGGAGGCCATGTAATCGTTGACACCGAACAATTCGAGGGAATTGATGATGAACTGAAAGTTCTTCTCAATCGCCTCACTATTTATCAGCATTCCCTCGATCGTCAGCTGTTCGTCACCATGAACAGCCTCAAGTCAGTACGTCGCGGTCTTCTCATGCAGCAGGATGAGATCAATTACACACCATCCCGTCTCCCGACGTATTCACTCCAGATCACTTCCGGTTTCGGAATGAGGCGAAACCCGGTGACCGGAGCACGTCAGTTCCACGATGCCGTTGATTTCGGTGGCAAACTCGGTGACCAGATATTTTCAACCGCCCACGGGACAGTTATAACGGTGGATCACCATGAATACCGTGGCAGGTACATCGAAATCCAGCATAAATTCGGATATACAACCCTCTACGCCCATCTCGATAAAATTTTCGTCGAGGTCGGATAGCATGTTGACAAAGGCGACCTCATCGGAACCATGGGCAGGTCCGGCAGGACGACCGGAGTCAATCTTCACTACGCCGTCACCAGCACCGGCCGCAAGGAAAACCCGGCAGATTACTTCTGAGAGGCTTCGCAGGCTGGAGCCTGAAGGCCGAGGCCGGAAAAGTCCACCCGCGCAGGCCAGGGATCTCTCGTTTCCACCAGTACTGAAACATCACTCCAACACAGCATAATTCTTACGCTTACATATCCATGAAACGGCGGATGAATTCCCGGCAGAGCAGAAAGCAGATTTCCGCGGCTTCGGGCGGCACGGTTTCGGGAGTATCGGAAGGTCGATGCCATACACTGACATGGTCCGAGCCGGTGCTGTTGAAATAGATCGCCCGCGCGCCCGTTTCACGGAACGGCTGCCCGTCGAGCATGAATCCGTCGCCCTCGATCAGTTCAGGCGTTCCCGGAATATTCAACTCCTCGTCGATCGTTGTGAAGATTGTCCGCAGTTCCTCATCCTGCGAATATATCTTGATATTGGGCCCCCAGGTGATGGAATCGAAATTGAAAAGCCACTTGATGGCGTCGAAAGTTCCTTCACCCTTGCGGCGTTCGGCGTAATTGATCGCCCCGAGCTTATTGTATTCCTCGCCCTCGGTCGCGAGGAACGTCAGGGTCTTTTTCGGTACAATGCCCGAAACAGCGTGCGCAAGTATGAGCATCATAATCAGTGAGGCGGTGTTGTCGTTTGCACCTACGGTATTGTACACCGTATCGAGGTGAGCGATGAAAATGGCTTCCTCGGTGGTTTCGCCGGGGAGCGTTCCGACCACATTGCAGGTCCGGGTGTCGGGGATGAATTCAACCTCGGCCCTGACTGTGACCGGCGTTTTTTGTTCAACCGCGTCCCTGATGATGTGTTCGTCTTTCGACCCGATATTGAATGTGGGCAGGCACTTGAAGCTTTTTTTGTAAAAGTAGTAAGGAAGCGGCACAGCCAGATTTTCATACACCGTGATGTACGCGCGCAATGTATCCGAATCATCGAACAATCCATACGGCACCCCCCCGTCGTCCTCGATCGCCCTGAGCATCCCGGTAATTCCTTCCGGCGGGGTGCCCAGCGAACCATGTGCGGGATAGGTCTCGACCGGGATGCCGCCGATTCTGAATTCAGGTTCGCCCTTCAACACCCACCGTTCGAGCGTGAATGTATCCAGTTCCACGATCGGAAAGGCCTTCTCCATTTCGCGTTTGACAATGAGCGCAGCTTTCTGGTAGTTCGGGCTGCCGGCCGGTTTGGTGCCGATATCAGCACAGAGTTCATTCAGCATGTTGTCGAGGTATGCCGCCCGTTTTTCAGGGGTGTCGACAAGGGCGGTGCTGTTCGGGAGTTTTCCCGGTGCCGCGCATCTGTTATATAATAAAGCCATGAGCGCTGTACCGCCGGCGGTTTCGATGAACGATCTCCGTTTCATGCATCTTCTCCTGTATTGCGAATATCCGTTATAAGCCTGGTTAAAAATATCATCTGTGTAGATACAAGCTGTCAAGGGTCAGCACGAAGTGTTGATTTACATGCCCTTGACAGCACATAAACAACATATTTCATTATCGGGCGCGTGAAAAAAATACTTTTTCACCGCCCTCTGAAGATGCAGTGGAAATCTTCACCGGCGAATCTTTCAGCTACCGGATAATGAGAGCGAAGGTTGTATATCCCCGTTCAGACGCGGCCGGCTTTTCAAACACCGGTAAAAATAAACGGCACTCATGTTTTTCCGGGGATGCCGTATTTCTGCTCAAGGCTGCGGAGTTCGTCCTTCTGGTACTGAACAATTTCCTTGTAATCGGGGTCGGTGTATACATTTTCAAGTTCATCGGGATCATAGTCGAGGTCGAACAGCTCCCAGTAATCCCCTTCGCCGTAGTATTCGATCAGCTTGTAGTGTTTCGTCCGGATGCCGTGATGGGGACCCACACGGTGGGCGGTGAAATATTTGAACCCGGGGTCGCTCAGGTCCTCCTGCTTGAATCCGGCGAGCCGCCAGGAGTTTTCGTAATACGCGTAATACATGGACTGGCGCCAGGCCATGGGTCGCCTGCCCTCCATCTGGGCGCGGAGGCTCTTCCCGTGCATGTGGACCGGGATAGGGACTCCGGCATAATCGAGAATAGTAGGGGCGATGTCCACATTCAGTACGGTCTGCTCGTTGACCACACCCGGTATGCAGCCCCGTGGGTACCGGATCAAGAGCGGGATTCGGATCGAGGGCTCGTACATGAACCGCTTGTCGTACCAGCCATGCTCGCCGAGAAAAAATCCGTTATCGGACGTGTAGATGACAAGCGTGTCATCCGCAAGCTTCTGGTCGTCGAGGTATTTGAGAACCCTGCCGAGATTCTCGTCGATGCCGTACACTGCACTGTGACGGTCACGCATCATTCGCTGAAAAATCCACCGCTTTTCCCCCTCGGGGGTCAGGTATCCGGGTAAGTCCGGATAATCGCCGGCGAGGCTGACCTCCAGTTTCATGTCACGCGCGAGCCCGGCGATACGCCGTGAGGCATAATCGTCATCGAATGTAGACGGGTACGGGAATTCGAAGCTCTCGTACATCGCAGTATGACGGGGCGATGGGGTGAACGGCCGGTGCGGTGCCTTGTGCTGGTAAAGCAGGCAGAAGGGGTGTGACCGGTCTATGCGCTTGAGAAAGTCGAGAACCTTGTAGGTAATGATATCGGTGACATAGCCTTCCGAGGATGTCCGCTCGCCGTTTTCGATGAACTCGGGATTGAAATACTCCCCCTGTCCCGGCAGGATGCACCACTCGTCGAATCCCCTCGGCTCCTGGGGGATATGGTATTTCCCGATAAGCGTTGTATAGTATCCCGCCTTCCGGAGCAGTTCGGGGAATGTGGGGATGGCGGGATTCAGCCGCTCGGCCTCACCGGCCTTTTCCGAGTTGCCGGTTATGCCGTTCAGCGACGAATAACAGCCTGTGAGGATGCTCGCGCGGCTCGGTGCGCACAGCGAATTTGTGCAGAAGCAGTTCGTGAAACGAGCCCCCTCCTCCGCGATACGGTCCATATTCGGGGTATCGATGATATCGTTGCCGTAGCAGCCCATTTCGTTCACCGTCTGATCGTCCGTCATGATGAAGAGGATATTGGGACGCGGGATGGATTTCTTTTTCGTGCAGCCGGCAAGAAGCGCACCAGTTCCCGTGAGAGCCAGGCTCCGGAGGACATCGCGCCGTGTCGTCATGTCGTTCATGGTCGGGTACGTATGCGAAGAGATTTTTTTCGATATTTCTTCAGAATAAGATAACACGGGGAGATGAAAATACAAGATAATAATAGGTTCGTTTGTGGATAAAAGTATATCCGGTGAGAAGCATGGTGAAAAAGGAGCAGGAAACTTTATAGCTCTCTTTATGCCTGACGGTCAGCTACCAACTGCTTCAATATATATCTTCGATACCCCAGGTCCGCTGAATTTCTTCTTCCAGCGGTAAAACGAGGACTCACTGACCTGTATCCTCCCTGTCACCCCGGTCACCGGTATCCCATTCTCCGCCTGCTGTGATGCAGATACGATCTGTGATTCCGTGAGCCTCTTTCGATTCATCTTGTGTCCTCCTTCGATGAGAATTTGATCAATTTTTCTCATTGAGGGTGGACCGTTTCCGTGGGGCAGATTATCATACCCGCTCATGTATAAATTTATTACCCTGGCGGGATTTTACTGATAGGGTATGTCCTGTCCTTCCATCAGCCCCTTCATATATCCGATGGCAAAAACCTTTCCCATCATACCGTAACCGCGGCTTTCTTCGTTCTCTCCCTCAAGGGTTGGTGCATGGTCGGGCCGTATAGGACCATCGAAGCCACAATCGTTATAAATTTGGAGCATTCGTGCCATATCGGTCGGACCGTTGTCGTGGAAAGTTTCCCGGAAGTACTCACCCTTACCCGAAATATCGCGGAAGTGTACAAAAAAGTTCTTCCCCCCTTCGGTAAACTCTCTGGCCACCGCTTCAATGTCTTCGCCCATCGCCCTGAAGTTCGCCTGACAAAACGTGACACCATTAACCGGACTGTCAACAATGTTCATTACACGACGGTACGCTTCTGCGCTGACAATAATCCGGCCGATTCCCCGCAACGGTGAAATTGGAGGATCGTCAGGATGCAGCGCCATCTTTACACCCGCTTTTTCCGCCACCGGGATAACCCGCTCTAAAAAATATGTAATATTGTCCCATATTTTCTCCTCACTGATTTCTCCCCATTCAGTTAATCCCTGTTGTTCTGCATCACGATAGTTGAACTCACTTGTCAGAGCACCGCCGCGTTCGGGAACATCGAAACGTGTACGGTACCAATTTATGCCAGCCATGAAGTTATAACAGCACATGGGAATACCAACTTTACCCATGGCTTCAAGAGCGGTACAGTAATTGGTGATTTCTTCATCACGGCCGTGTAGACCCAGCACAATCCGCTCAGCAGGAACCGGGTGGCCTTCAACACCGGCAATAGTTAATCCTGCCTCCTCGTAGTACACTTTGATTTTCTTGAAAGCATCAAAGTATTGATCTCGATTTATTTTACTCAGCGTTTCAGACATATATATGATTGCATGATTGACTCCTATCTGTCGGGAGATTTTCATACGTATTATGTCATCATGGAGAACCATTGCCAGTTTGATGTTTCCTTTTTTCGAGGTTTGAACGGCTCGCTCCTCAGCCCTGGGTGCTGAAATTGAAGATATCGCTGAAGCTGCACCAGCACCAGCGGTGAAAACAATATTTTTCTCCAACCATGTTCGGCGGGTGTAGTTTCCCATTACAATCTCCTCCCTTCTTGATAATAAGAGACCTTTGAAAAAAAGGTTTTTATATCGATGGAAACTGCACAATTGTATCTACCGAGACTCACCCCTCGGTCCCCTCTCTGACACGTCAAAGAGGGGATGATCACCCTGATCCGTAAGCGTATCCCCCTCTTTTGCTCCGCAAGAGAGGGGGCGCAGGGGGTGAGTCCCAAGTGATATTATTGACATATAATATTCCATATTTTACGATTATTTCAAAGGTTTTAATAAATCATCCGGTAACTATGGTAAAAAATCATGATACAGCACCCGAATTGGTGCGCAGGTTTTTTATAAGCATTTTCAGAGAGCCGCTTACCAGAACAGCCGCTCCGTGGGGTCGTTCTCCCTGGCCCAGTTGACACCCAGTGGTTCGCGGGTAAGCTCGGCGGGGGACCCGATCGGTTCGATGCCGTTCTCGTCCAGCCAGTACATGGCGATCTTGTTGATGTCGCTCTCGCCGAGACCGCGCTCTTTCGCCGCACGCAGATACCAGATCTCACGGGGATCGTGTCCCATAACATAGCTGCCGACCGCGTCCACCTCGATGGGCGAGACACCGGCGATGACGATGTTCACCAGACGGTCTTCCCCGATCTTCCACCAGCCATGCTCGTTGCCGTCCATGCCGATGATTCCCGCGATGACGTTGAGACGGGGCTTCAGGGTCGCAATGTTGTCGAGACCGCGATGGATCCACATCTCCTGACGCATGATCGCACCCGCTTCCCTCTTGAATTCCATACGAGCCTGCAGGTCCTTCCTGATCTTCAGGTATCGCTCCCAGCCCCCCAGGGCGCGGAATCGGTCGTAGTCTCCGAACTGGTCCCTGCTCTGTTCCCAGTACTTGTAACATATGGCCCGGTGACTGAGGAAGGAACGCTCGATTGCGGGAAAGTAATCCTTCCTGAAATAGTCGGTGTACTCGTACTCCTGGGCTTCGGCATAGTCCATGATGTCGAGGGCGCTGTTGCAGAACTGGCCCAGGCCTTTGGGCACACAGCCCTGGACGTTCTTCACAGTGAGCGTGGTAAGCGCGGTAAGATGGCTCTTGAGGGTAGCTATGTTGATCAGGAAGTTGTCCTTGTCCATGATGGGACGGTAGTACGGGATTTTCTTCCAGATCAGCGAGCCCTCCACATCGGCGAAGTTGAGCTCGTTCTTACGGTAGTTTTTCCAGTCCTGATACCCGCCCTCGATCATCAGGATATTATAGGGGTCGAAGGCGTCGTAAATGCCTGTCTGGCGGTGATTGACAGCATTGATCGGCGTCTCGCCGAATGCGATGGCCTGGTTGCCGAGGTCGCGGAGATACTGTACCACACCGACACAGAAATCGGGCGAGGTCAACACACCGTTTGTGCGATTGAACCGGAATTCGGGCACACTGGTAAAATTCGCCTTGATGAACGTGGTGCCACCGCGCCGTGCCCCTTTGGCGAACAGCAGTTTGGCACAACGGGTTCCCTCTTCGCGGAGCTGATCGACCGCCTCGGTGTAGAAGCCGTTCTCGTCCTTCCTCGCGTTCACATGAGTCCGGATGAGAAAGACGGCCCGCGGCTCCGCGAGGATTTCCTGCCGCACCGCTGGTTCAAGATTTTTCTCCCGGAGCAGGTCGAGGTGGTAATTCCCCTCTTCGATGCCCATGCCGAAGCTTGTAGTGACCGCTACGGCATCGAACGCGCTGAACATATCGAGCGCGCACAGACCGGCGATGCTCCCCGCACCGACCGTTGTCGATTTAAGAAAATCTCGTCGCTGCATGATTTTCCCCGTCTCAGATACGTGATGAATACACAGTTAAAAAGCCTGATGAAAAATATCATCTGCATAGATACATGCTGTCAAGGGTCAGCACGAAGCGCTGATTTACATGCCCTTGACAGCACATAGACAACATATTTCATTATCGGGTGCGTGAAGAAATACTTTTTCACCGCCTCTTTAAATTGTATCAAGCGGATAGATCGGTCTCGGTATCCGTTTAAAGGTAAATGTGGAAAGGTCCGGCGAGGAGTATCCCGGTGTGGCGCTCATGATATAATTATAGATCGTTGCCGGGTACTGAGGACGGAATGCGAAACCGCCCTTGCAGACGGTCATCCGGTACTTTTCCGGGAAAATCCCCATCGCGCGGACATTAGTCTGGTCGTCCGGCCCTATGCGGTTTGTGTTGAGGAGAACAGTCACCCCTTTCATGTCGACACGGGCGGCCGGATGCCAGGGGTCGCCTTCCTTCGATATGGCTCCGACTGTGCCGGTAATAGTGACCGGCGGGCCGTACATGGGATCGGATTTGCCGCCGACATCGAGGGTGACAGTCGCGCCCTCACCGGCTTCGAACGCCTTCTGCGCCGATTCCGGATCGTAAAGCTGGACGAACGCCGATGTGACATTCTGCTTAAGGATTTCACGCAGAAGGTGGGTGCCATCCCCGGCGCCGCCAGCCCCGATGTTGTCGCCGCCGTCCGCAATGGCGACCGGTTTCTCGGACTTCAGTGCGAGGCGAATGGATTCCGCCGGACCGGGTAGTTCTATCCAGTAGTCCCTGCGGTATGAAAACATCATGTCACCGAGTTCATCGGCGAGTTTCCGGGCAAGATCGAGGTCATTGTCGGTGGTGACCATGATACCGGCACCCTGGGTTGGCAGATCCTGCTGCATGAACCCCTGCGCCGGGCAGCACGTGAGGACGCCGGGTATCGTGCGCTGCATCTCTTTTGCACGGTCGTAGACGAGCTTGATCGGCATATCGGCTGTGACCACGTTGAGCGGTGGTCCGATCATGAGGGAGATTTTTCTGACCGCGGTGACCGGCTTGATTTTGCCGAACAACGTTGCAACCAGTATCGAACCGATCTCATAACCGACCTCGAAAGCATCGATGTGGGGATATGTACGGTAGATGCTCACCGCATCGGCGGAACGGGCCATCAAATCGGTGACAGTAGCGTGCAGGTCCATGGTGAAGACGATGGGGATATCAGGACCCACTTTATTACGGATTATTTGCAGAGTTTCGCCCTCGAGGTCGTCATGACCGATCGTACAACCTGCGCCATGCAGGCTCAGATAGACGCCATCCACCGGATACTTGTCGAGTGTATCGAGCATATAACCTGTCACGTAATCGAACACCTCTTCGGTCATGATACGGTGATTGCCCTCGACAGATACTGAACCGACCAGTTCGATGTCGTACATATCGAGTACATCGACGAAACCATCCATAGAGGTGCCGACAGTACCATGCACCATACCGCCCGATCTGATGACATCATTCCCATACCGTGCGCTCTTTTTGACATCGTCGAGGGTACGCTGCTCGTTGATGAAGGTATTGGTCTCGTCGGAAAAATGCCCGACCATTATTCTCTTTCCGGGTGCGAGAGTGTTTTTCCTATTGTTCATACAACCGCCTGCACCGACAACAGCAAACGCGCCTCCGCCTGTGCCTTTCAGAAATTGTCTTCGTGTCGTGTCTTTCATGGCCATGTTGCCACCTTTTCACGTTATTACCACGTTTTATATTCTCAGCATGTTCTGAATTATTGCTACGGTGAATAAATATATTAATCCCGTGCATTTTTTAAGGCCCCCTTTCTGTCCTGCGGACATCCTTCCCCCTATAGGGGGCATTATAAAAAGCACGATGGTATGGGCTCTTGCCCCCAATGGGGGAAAGTGGCGCATCAGCGCCGAAAGGGGGCTTCCCAAACAAAACAGTAACAAAAGATTTCACTGTTTAATCACCGGAGTATTAACTAACACGTTTATCCATTTACGTAAGCTTGTGCAAGTATAACCCCCCTCAGCTTCGCCGTGTCCTCCCTGTTGAGGGGGATGCCCGGAGGGCGGGAGGGTTTTCAGTCACATTCATAGTAAGATATTGAAGCAGTGAGTTATTAATGTTGTATAATTCGTATATTTTATCGATTTAAAATATAGTCAGCAATTGAAAAAATCAAAGGTCTCAATTCATAACTCATTATTCATAATTCACAACACTCCGTGTTTCTTGAATGTCTCGACAACGCTTGCTCCCGAGCGCAATTCCTCGCGGACAGTGCTTTCCGCCTGCACCTTCTCCCATGCTTTCGCGACCACCTCATCCACCATGTCCTGCGGAACCACGACAACGCCGTCCACATCCCCGTAAATCAAGTCGCCGGGGCAGACCCTGACGCCGCCGCATTCGACAGGGATATCCCTTTTCTTCCCGTCCATCCGTCCGAGGGAATCGTACGGACTGAGCCCCGCACAGAATGTCGGGAAGCCCAGTTCAACGATTTCATTGTAATCACGGGCGCCGCCGTCTATGATAACGCCGTGGAGTTTGTGGCCGACAGCCGCGTTGGTCAGGAGGCCGCCCCAGAACGCCGAAAGCTTGTGTGCATTGCACTGGGCGACGATGATCTGACCCTCGATTGAGTCATCGATCAGCTCCATTTCCATCTGGAACGGTTTCTCGGGTATTTCGGTCACCTCTTCGATATAGATGGTCACCGCTTCTCCCCAGGTTTTCATGGTCGGCAGGAGAGGCTTGATTTCAGGCTCCATGCACTGCGCCCTGACATTCATGTGATCCATCACGTCCTGCAGCACAGCGCTGAAACAGCGGTCGAGCCTGTCTTTGTACTTCATGTATTTCGACTGTCCGGTTTTCTGCGCCGGGAGTTTACCGGTTTCGCATCCTGTCATCAACGGTGACAGCATTGAGCCGCCGATTCCAGCCCCGATGAGTGCTGCACCGCGAACGATTACATTACGTCTGCTGCTGTTAACGGTCGAGTTGTTCATGGTGTCTCCTTTGAGGCATTATCCGGCAACCATTACATCAGGTCCATAATCGCCTTGTAAACGTCATTTCGCTTCCCTATTTTAACAACCATAATAACAAGCTCATCTTTTTCAATCGAGTATATTATCCTGTAATCACTGACAGTAATCCTCCACAGGTTAGTATCCTTGAGCTTTTTTGAGCCTTCAGGATACGGGTTTTCTGCAAGCTGTTCAATTGCATCACTAATTTTATTTCTTTCTGAACGGGATGTGATATTCTTGCAAAACCTTCTTGCTTGTGGTAAAATCATAATCGAATATTTCATCAATTATCCACTCCAATTTCCTTACGGAACTGCTCGAAAGAAATAATCCCTCCTTTTTCCTCGGCTTCCTTTATTGCCGCCTCTGCATCCCTGATGTCAAACAAATCCTCAATACGCTCAAGAATCTCAAGGTCGGTGATAGGAATAATTGCCGCACAATCTTTGCCGTACTTTGAAATCACAAATCTTTCTTTTGTATAACAGGTCATATTGACGATTTCCGCGATGTTCTTTTTCACATCGCTCACACTTCTTGTGACTCTCATTACCTTTTCCTTTCAAATTACCTGAATCCTTTTCGGGCTGTTCCCTTTTAGCTCTTCCATCACTCCTTTCGCCCAATTTGACTATTATAGTTTATTTAGCCATTTTGTGCGAATAATCTAATAAAAAAATACCTTTATGTCAAATGTTTTTTTAAAACTCAATGTATGCTTGGACTATTACGGGGACTGTATTTTCAGAGGGGATGAAAATGCTTACAAATCGACTGTAAACCCTTGTTTTTTTGTGGAGCGGGAGACGGGGATCGAACCCGCGGCATCAAGCTTGGGAAGCTTGCGTTCCACCACTGAACTACTCCCGCTCACCCGGATATCATCACGGTTTTCATTGACCGTATACAATATACTTTTCAGAGTCGTGGATGTCAAGACGAGAAGTCCGGGCATACGATATACGATGGCGGCTGCACGATTGATCGGCCCGCAGTCATTCCCGGACACCCATGCCCCCAAGCCAGCGTTCCGTTCCGGCGAACGCACCCTCGACAGCGCCCGGCTCTTCGGGATCGATCCACACCATCCCCTCCTGCGCCCGTAACCAGGTCATCTGACGTTTCGCGTAACGGCGGGTGTCGCGCTTCATGTGGTCGAGGCATTCGTCGTATGACGCCTTTCCATCGAAAAACGGGAACCATTCCCTGTAGCCGACTGTGTTGAGCGAGGTCAGGGTCCGCGCGTATCCGCTGTCCAGGAGGGTGCGCACTTCATCAACAAGCCCGGCGGACACCATGGCGTCGGCACGCGAGTCTATGCGGGCATAGAGCGAATCACGACCCGGAGCTATAGTGAGCAAACGGTAATCGTATTCGCCGCCGGTGACCCGTTCCTGTTCGCGCAGCGCGGCAAATGGTCTGCCGGTAGTGAGGACGATTTCGAGCGAGCGCATGATGCGGAAGGTATCATTGACACTCACCTCAGCCGCGCGCGCCGGATCGAGTTCACCGAGTTTTTGGTGCATGGCCGCGGGGCCCCGCTCCATGAGCTCACGGGCGAGGGTCTCCCGCACCCCGGGATCGGGTGTAATGCCCACAGTAAGCCCCTCGATGAATGCCCTGATGTAAAAACCCGTCCCGCCCGATATGATGGGAAGCCGCCCGCGCGAAAGCACTCCTGCTACCGCGCTGGTCGCGAGATGCACCCAGTCTCCGGCGCTGAATGGCTTGTCAGGCTCGATGATATCGATGAGGTGGTGAGGAACCTGGTCACGGATGCCGCGGGAGGGTTTCGCAGTCCCGATGTCAAGATGACGGTACACTTTCCGCGAATCGGCGCTGACAATCTCGCCGTCGAACAGTTCCGCGGCCATGAGCGCAACGCGTTTCTTGCCCGAAGCGGTTGGTCCGGTAATGACGAGCACTTTCTGCCTGCTGTTCATAGTCTCCTGTGGGTCCGGTAATGCGAGTTTACCCTGCGCCTGCTGCGTTTCAGGTGCGGTGGAATTGCAGCAGCGGCAGGCGTATTACGCCCCGACGATACCGAGCGGCTCCCAGGTCTGCCACCTGCCGCGGGTGAAATCGGGGACATCGATCGGTCTGCTCCGGTGCGCCACCGACCATTCGCTGAGCCCTGTGATGACACTCCACGATGCGCCGTCGTACACGTCCATGTCGGTGGGAAGCCCCTCCCGGAGACACTTGATGAGCCGATAATCCTCGATGAAATCCATCCCGCCGTGCCCCGCGCCCCGTGAGGCATCCTGCATCTCCTTCCAGAGCGGGTGGTCGTACCTGTCGATGTAGTCATCCAGTTTCCCCCATTCATGGGCGGGGCTTTCACTGTCGATGTGAATACGATCCGGGTATCCCTGGAAGATGCCCTTCGTTCCCTGGACGAGGTTGATGCGGCTGTACGGCCTCGGGAGGTTGCAGTCGTGAACGACCGTTATTGTCCGGCCGTTGACCGTGTTGATCAGGCACACATTGACATCCCCGAGGGTGTATGTCTGTATGGCCCGGGGGTCGTTCACGCCGAACTCCCTGGCGGCGTACACGTTGAGACCCCGTGAGACGGTGCTCATTGAGACGAGGTAGTCGAACCGGTCACCGCGGTTGATGTTGAGGCACTGTGCGACCGGGCCCAGACCGTGCGTCGGGTAGAGGTTGCCATTACGGGCGATCGAGTGCGCGAGCCGCCATTTCCCCTCGCCGTCCATGTCGAACTTGACTGTCCGCAGGTCGTGCAGGTACCCTCCCTCGCAGTGGATGAGCTCACCGAACAGCCCCTGCCGCACCATGTTGAGCACCATGAGCTCAATGCGGTTGTAACAGCAGTTCTCCATCATAACGCAATGCTTTTCGTACTTCTCCGCCGATTCTACCAGGCTCCAGCATTCCTCGACGGTCACCGCGGCGGGAACCTCGGTCGCCGCATGCTTGTCGTTCTTCATCGCGGCGACGCATACCGGGACATGCCATTCCCAGGGTGTGGCGGTATAAACGAGGTCGAGGTCCTCTGTCTCGCACATCCGCACGAAATCGGTTTCGCCGCGCCAGTATCCCGCGGGCTTCTCCTGGCCCGCTTCCACAACGAGGTCCTGGGCACGCGCCACCTTTTCCGGGACGATGTCGCAGATCGCCCTGATGCGGGCACCTTTAATTTTCAGGAGGTTTTTCACATGCGCGGTACCCATGCCACCTACACCGACATAACCGATACGAACCGCGTCGATCGGCGGGGCGGCGAACCGTTCGGCCGGAGCGGGCTTTCTGCGTACGCCCGTTCCCATCGCCGAGCATCCCGCAGTTCCTATGCCTCCGGCAACGGCGCCGAGGCCTGCGGTCCCTATTTTCATGAAATCGCGGCGGTTGAATCTGTCAGCCATAACATATCCTCCTTTTGTCGCTTTCGAGCAATAACAGGGATTTTTCTTAGAGACTCACCCCCTGACCCCCTCTCTATGACAAAATGTCATAAAGAGGGGGAAATCGAGTCACCCCTCTTTTTAACTTTAGTTAAAGAGAGGGGCCGGGGGTGAGTCTCATTTCAGTATCTCATTTTCCAGAATTCTGATTACTTTTTCAATATTATAAAGAATATCGTCATTTGAAAATCTTATTACCCTGATTCCAAGTTCGTTAATAATGTGTGTTCTCAGTTCGCCATAATCTTCCTGCAATTGATGAATGCCGCCGTCTATCTCAATAATCAACGAGCTTTCGGGACAATAAAAATCCGCGAAGAAAAATCTATTTCTGCTGTCATATTTGAATTTAACCGGGAATTGACGGTGAAACTTTTTGCCGCACATTTTTCTACAGCGAACAAGTTCCCAGAATACGGTCTCGGCTTCAGTAGGATTTCTCCGCATAAACCGGGCTTTTTCAATAGCTTTTATCATGGTTTCCTTTGAGACTCACCCCCTGTATCCCCCTCTCTATGACAAATGTCATAAAGAGGGGGAAATCCATTCACCCCTCTTTCAACCGCAGGGCAGAGAGAGGGGCCGGGGGTGAGTCTCATTTTTTTCTTTTTTACTTCCCTTCCACACTATAAGCCGGGCTTTTTGAGACTCACCCCCTGACCCCCTCTCTATGACAAATGTCATAAAGAGGGGTAAATTGCGCCTCCCCTCTTTGTAACGTCAGTTACAGAGAGGGGCCGGGGGTGAGTCCCATTTTAAATGCTTTTATCAGTTCCCTTCCACAATCCCGATCTCTTCCTCCGTCAAATCATACAGTTCATACACCAGCCGGTCAATTTCATTGTCGGTTGCGTCAATAATGCGTTGCAGAGTGTTTTTTTCGTCGGCTGTACGCGCATCGGCGAGTTTCTTGTTAAGCTCAAGCATCGAGGTCACAAGAGAAACCATGCGGTCGTGACGGGCGACATCGGCGGCGGAGTTGAAGTCTATGGTGCGGATGGGTAGTTGTTTAAGATATGGTGCACTGAATTTGTAATATGCGCCAGAGAAAATAGGACTGTGATTAATCGTATAAAAACTAATTAGAATTGAGTTTAAAATACCTAGAAGATACAAAATGTTTTCTAAAATTACTTTATTGGGTATTATAGAAGTAACACCTGCTGTTCCTGTTACAAATAAATTTCCAGTCCCTAAAGTAAAATTTGAACGGTTGCTTAACGATGGGGTAAGAATATGAGGTGCATTAAAAGAATCAAAACTATCAAGGTACATTAAACCATACCACTTTCCAGATAAATCCTCCGGACCTTTTCCAAACCAAATACGCTTTTCTAACTGTTGTTTTTGTAATAATAAATAGTTAAAGATATTTTTAAACTGTTTGATTTCGTCATCAGAAAATATTACATACTGATTATTTTTTATTTTATACGGAAATATTAATAATTTTACGCCTTCAGGAATTTGATAACGGCGAATATTTCTCCCTCTAAACACTGGAGATAGTATTGAATTTTCAAGGTTTTTTACTAATTCTGAATCAGCATTGAGCATAAGCAACCTATCTGCTCCACTCTGTACACCAGTACCAAATCGTGATGTAAGCTCATGTAGCGGCTTGCCAATATTTTCTAACTTATCGAATAAACTCCTTATGTTTGATTCTTCAAAATGCCAAGTTTCTGATGAAAAAACAACCCAAGGAATATCAATTCTTTTTTGTATATTTAGTCCTTTTTGGGCTAATGTATACAAAGGATGAATATTTACTTTTTTGTGTAATATTAAAATACATGAATAATTGGTAGCTCCGCTAAAAATCTGTTCATCTTTAAAGTCGATAATTTCTTGAATTATTTCTTCTTTTGATAATAATTTTCTTAATTGTGAGGCAGCTTTAGTATGAAAAAACTTGTTTGGAACAATCATTCCAAAATAACCATCATTTGATAATAGATATAAAGACTTCTCTATAAAAACATAATAAAGATCAAACTTCCCTGTTGCAACTTCAAATTTTTTCAGAAGATACTCTATTGAATTTCCAACATAGTAGCCTGCCATTAACCATGGCGGATTCCCTATCACCGCATCGAACCCTCCTGCCTTGAATATCTCCGAAAACTCGCTTTTCCAGTCGAACACATTGATACGGTACTTCTCCTCTTCATCGAACAGGTCAATTTGCGCGCCTTCGTAGAAATCCGGGCCGATAAGGGAATTGCCGCACTTGATATTCGAAGCGAGGTCGGGGAGCGCACGCTCGCGGAAGAGCTTGAACTGGGTTGCGATACTCTGTCTGGTTTCGCCTTCCAGAACTTTGAGCAGAAGGGAGAGCTTGGTGACCTCCACCGCCTGAGTGTCGATGTCCACTCCAAAGATGTTGTTGAGGAGGATGCGCTTGCGCTCGTCCGTGGTAAGCCGCCGGTCAAGGTCGGATATCCGGACAATTCGGGGTTTGCGCCCGGACGCCCATTTTTCGGGGTTGTGCTCCGTATAATATTTGAGGTGCCAGTCCAGGAGAAACTGGTATGCCCCTATGAGGAAGGAGCCGGAACCGCAGGCGGGGTCGAGTATGCGCAGTTTGGATACCTCGTCCGGGGTTTTGCCTTCTATGAGCGCGCCTACTGTGTTCTTCACGATATAATCCACGATGTAGGTCGGGGTGTAGAAAACGCCGCCGGCCTTTTTGACTTCCGGTTTGTCCTCGACCACCGCGCGATGACCCTCGGTGAGACGGATGACCTTGCCGAGGAACTGCTCGTAAACCTGCCCGAGTATATCCGCCGGGAGGACCGAGAATTCATAGGGACTGTCAGGGTAATAGAGACGTTTGATAATGGATTTGAGGGGTTTGTCGTCTATTTTCAAACCGGGAGTAAGCTCATCCGGCGGTTCAGCCCGGCCTTTCTCGGTCTGAAAATGGAAGAGACCGGAATTGTAAAGCTGATCGGCTCTGTAGAAAAGGTGACACAGCCGGGGATAGACATTTACACCGTTCTGAAGAGCCTGAAGGGTCTGGTATTCCTCAATGCTTCTGTCCTCGCAGATACGGAGGAAAATAATGCGGTCGATTGTCCGCTGGACTGCGAAATTAAGCTCTCGGCGAGTCAATCCGGGATTACGGAGCGCGATATTCCGGGCGAGTTCCATTCGCCATGACTCGATTTCATCGAGAAAAGCGGTATCGACCTCGGCAGTTCCCTTTTTCCCCTTGCTTGTTTCGGCATACCTGTCGAATGAGCCTTTGAGAACTGCTTCCCGTGAAAAGACGGACACGATATAATCCCATTTTTCGGGATATTGTTCGTATGTAAAATAGTTTATGCGGGCTTTATGTGCGTCATCGGTTTTTACCGGCTTAACCCGGCAGTCGTAAACGGCGAATTCCTCAAAATCGGTGAGGATGCTCATTTGAAGCTTGGAAGACCACGCATAACGACGCAACTGGTAAGCGGGATGAGTGTCATGCTTGATGTCAACCGATGGTTTTTTTGCTTCGAGGAAGAACTTGCGCGCTCCGCCGATTCTGAAGCAGTAATCAGGCGCTTTGGGGTTGTTCCCGATCTTGATGGAATCCTCGTGAATGACATCCTTATACGCCTCCGCATAGCCTTTCCGGTTATCCATATCCCACCCGAGTTCCGTGAAGAACGGGTCTATGAATTCTTTCCTGAGCTGGGCTTCCTTATAATTACCGGAACGGTAATCGTCTCTGTTACGGTTGAAACGTTCCACCAGTTCAAGAATGGTTTCAGGCGCGGGCATATAAAAATACTCCATGTTGTGTTTATTGGGATTCACCCCCTGACCCCCTCTCTTTGAATTCGTCAAAAAGAGGGGTAATTCTGTTCACCCCTCTTTCAAGCGCAGCGCAGAGAGAGGGGCCGGGGGTGAGTCTCAAAAAACAGATATAACTTGTTTTAGAATATTTTCATGAATTAAAAAAATTTTCATAGTCAGGATTATAACTGGTTTTCCCCATTTTTCATACCGATCATCACTTACATTCACCGCCCGAACCGCCGGTCGAGTTCCTCGAGTGTCAATTTCACCACTGTCGGGCGCCCGTGCGGGCAGACGAACGGAGACGAGGTGGCGAACATCCGGTCCACGAGGTTCTGCATGTCGTCACGGCTCAGAGATTGACCGGCCTTGATTGCGGACCGGCAGGCGATGGCGGCGGCGAGTTTTTCGAGATACCCCGAGGTGATTTTCCCGTGCACCCGCATTTCCTCGATGAATCCGTAGAGGATCCTGCCCTCTTCGAAACCGGTCATCCCCGACGGAATCGCATCGATAAGCACCGTCCGGGAGCCGAACTCCCTGATGCCGAAACCGATGGCGGTGAGAAACTGCAGCATCGGTTCGAGAATATCGTAATCGGCGGCGGTGAAATCGAGCGTGAGCGGAAACAGGAGTTGCTGTGCCGCCGCGGGTTTTCCCCGGAGGTTCGACAGAATCTCCTCGTAGAGGATACGTTCGTGCGCCACATGCTGGTCGATGATGATCGCCCCCTCCTTGATCGCCGTCACGATATACCGGTCACCGAGCTGAATGAAGACCGGTCCGCCGTACTGTGTGCCGCCTGACTCCCGGGAGAATGACGATTCCGCTGGTATCGCCCGAGTCTCTCCGGGCGGGAACACGAATCCGGTCTGGATGGCTCCGCTCACCTGTCCGCCTGCGGGTATGTCCTGACGCCGCACATCACGGTACCAGCTTTCCTGCGGCGGACTATACACGGTCACCGGGGTTACCGGGCGAATCAACCGGTCATGAAGTTTTCGATCGTTTCCGACCGACGAGGCACCGTCCATTGTACCAAACAGCCCCTCGACTGCGTCCCTGATCGCCTGCAGGACGGCAAACTCACGGTGGATGCGTATTTCGCGTTTCGACGGATGTATGTTGACATCGACACGGGCAGGATCGACCTCGAGATAGAGGGCGAACGCCGGATAGAGCCCCCGTGGCAGCCGTGAACCGTACCCGCCAAGGACCGCCTGGAGAATGCTTTTCGACCTGACCGGCCTGCCGTTCACGATGATATACTGGTTGAATGCGGTCGAAGCGGTCTCCGGTTTCCCGATGTACCCCTCGATGACGATTCCCTCGATGTTCAGTTCAAGAGGCACCATGAGCCGTGAAAACGTCTCGCCGAAAACCTGGCTGATCATCTCAAGCCGTCCCTGCGACCGGCCGAACGTGCAGAGTTCTTTCCCTTCCGAGAGCAGAGTGACTGTGACGCCGGGATTCGATACGGCGGTATCGTAGATGACCCGCTTGATATGCTGAAGCTCCGTATTGACCGATTTAAGGAACTTGCGGCGCGCGGGAAGGTTGAAGAAGAGGTTTTTGACCTCAACATCGGTTCCCTTGTTCCGGCCGATGTCGGTGACATTTTTCAGGACACCACCGTCGATGACCAGGCGGGTACCGTACACCTCGCCCTCCGTCTTGGTGTCGATGACCGCCTTCGATACCGACACGATTGAAGGGAGCGCTTCCCCGCGGAAACCGAGGGTCACGATGTGCTCGATATCACCGATATCCTTTATCTTCGAGGTGGCATACCGCTCGAGGGAAAGCAGGGCATCGTCGCGGTTCATCCCGATGCCGTTGTCTGAAACCCTGATGAGGCTTCGCCCGCCGCTTTCAACATCGACGGTCACGAAGTCGGAGCCGGCGTCAATGGCATTCTCGACAAGCTCCTTGACCACCGATGCCGGTCGTTCGATGACTTCCCCCGCGGCAATCTTGCTGGCGACGATATCCGAAAGTATGTGTATCCTCGGCACTGTTCCCCCTTATTTTCTTATCTCCCGTTAATATCCCGGCCGGCGGGCAGGAACAGCCGCCCCGTCACATTGTTTCCCGGACGTTTACGGTATCCGGCACTTCGCTCCGATTCATTCACCGTTCCGGGATTCATCCGGGTCATGGTTTGTGTTCCGCTTTACGTTTGAGTTGCTCGAGAAGCAGCAACGCTTGAACGGGCGTAAGGTTATTGATGTCCAGCCCGCGCAGTTCCTCGACCACAGGATGTTCCGGCAGTTCAAACAAGCTCATCTGGAAGGGCGTCTCCTCACGTTCTTGAAGTGAAGCCGCCAGCTTGGGTTTGTGATTGATGGTGAATTCGTTCTGTTCGAGATTCGCAAGGATTTCCTTCGCCCGGCTGATCACACGGGGCGGAAGTCCCGCCAGCCTGGCGACCTGGATGCCGAGGCTCTGATCTGAGCCGCCCGCTGAAATCTTCCGGAGAAACACGATCTCATCGTTCCATTCCTTGACCGCCACATTGTAATTTTTCACACGGGGCAGAACTGCCTCGAGCTCGGTCAGTTCGTGGAAGTGGGTGGCGAACAGGGTCCGGGCGGCAACACGCTTGACCTGGTGCAGGTATTCGACAATCGCCCAGGCGATGCTCACCCCATCGAACGTCGAAGTACCCCTCCCGACCTCGTCGAAGAGGATGAGACTCTTCTGCGTGCAGTTGTTAAGGATGTTCGCTGTTTCGTTCATTTCCACGAGGAATGTGGACTCGCCGCCTGCAAGATTGTCGGAGGCACCCACGCGGGTGAAAATACGGTCCACGATGCCGATGTGTGCGTACGAGGCCGGAACAAACGACCCTGCCTGTGCCATGAGCACGATGAGCCCGATCTGCCGGAGATAGGTGGATTTTCCCGCCATGTTGGGACCGGTGATGATAAGAATCTGGTCCGTTTCCGTATCGGCGCGTGTATCGTTTGAAACGAATTTACCCGCAGGGAGGAGATGTTCAACAACCGGGTGACGGCCGTCCCTGATGTCGAGCAGGGTGCCGTCGTCAATCTCCGGGCAGACGTACCCTTTCTCGTGCGCTGCCTTCGCAAACGAGTACAGGGCATCTGTCACCGTCACCGCGGCGGAAAATGCCTGAATGTCCTTAACCCGTTCCGCGACTTCTTTCCGTAACCGGACAAAAAGGTCACGTTCGAGGTCGGCGATACGTTCCGAGGCGCTGAGCACCTTGGCTTCGTATTCCTTGAGTTCAGGCGTGATGAACCGCTCTGCGTTCACGAGGGTCTGCTTGCGTGAATAATCCTCGGGAACATGGTCCAGGTTCGCCCGTGACACTTCGATAAAATAGCCGAACACGTTGTTGTATTTCACCTTGAGTGTGGCGATGCCGGTTCGTTCGCGCTCACGAGCCTGGAGATCGGCGATCCAGCTCTTCCCGGAACGTGATATTTCACGCAGTTCGTCGAGGCCGGTATTATACCCGTCGCGGAAAATCCCGCCGTCCGAAACGAGCATGGGCGGTTCATCCACAATCGCCCCGGTGATCGTCCGGGCGAGCCCGCTGAGGTCGCTCACGCTTCCGGCTGCGTGCATAAGCACGGGTGCGGACAATCGTCCGAGCACTTCGCTGAACTCAGGGGAACGCTCAAGCGACTGGGCGAGGGCGACCATGTCCCGTGGATTGGCGCGTTCGAGGCACACCCTGCCGATGAGACGGTCTATATCGCCGATTGTTTCGGTTATACGGGCTATGTCCCCGAGAATACCCGCATTGTCGACCAGTTCGCGGACGCCCTCGAGCCGTTCATGAATCCGTCCGGGATCCACGAGAGGCCGCAGAAGCCACGACTTGAGCAGCCTGCCGCCCATCGGAGTTTTCGTATAGTCGATGACACCGAACAGGGTCTTTTTCGTTCCAGTGTCCCCGGAAAGCTGGGTGACGAGTTCGAGGTTCATGCGTGTCTTTGCGTCGAGGTACATCGTCTCGTCGGCGCGGTATCTCCCGATCGCCGTGATATGAGCGAGTGACGCCTTCTGGGTGTCGACCAGATAGGACAGGATACCTCCGGCGGCGGCGATACCCCGGGGGCAGTCCTCAAGCCCGAATCCCTTGAGACTCGTCACACCGAAATGCTCGAGGATCGTGTCGCGGGCGTACCGCGGGTCGAATGTCCACCCGTCGCGGAAGGTCACCATCACATCCGGGAAACGCCGCCGGAGTTTATCGACCGTTTCCTGAGGCTCGTTTTCGGAAAGCAGGATTTCCGAAGGGGCGATCTGTCCGAGTTCCTCGATCCAGTCGCGGTCTGATGGTATATCCCCTGCAGCGAACTCACCTGTCGACAGGTCTGCCAGCGCAATACCCTGAGTCTCTCCGTTCAGGGACAGGGCGGCGATATAATTGTTGCTCTGGACTTCGAGCATCTCCTCGGTCATCACTGTGCCGGGAGTCACCACCTGGACAACCTCCCGTGAGACCGGACCACGTGTCGCACCGGGTAGAGACGTCTGCTCGCATATAGCCACTTTGTATCCGGCGCGGAGCATTTTCGAGAGATACCCGTTGACGGCGTGGTACGGTATACCGGCCATGGGGATAGGGTTTTCACGGTGCTTTTCACGCGAGGTGAGGGTCAGGCCGAGCACTCGTGCGCAGAGCCTGGCGTCATCGAAGAACATCTCGTAGAAATCGCCCATCCTGAAAAAGAGTACGGCGTCGTCGTACTCCTTCTTGATTTTCATATATTGCTGCATAACAGGCGTGAAATCGGACATTGTACCTTTCCTGTTTCCATCGGCCCGGGTGTTCATTACTTTATTGACGGCGGCGAACCGGATCAGCGGGTTCACTGGTTTGCAGTTTCTCTCACCCTGCGCTGCACCGGATCACCTGTTGATGATCATGACATTCCCCGTGACGCCGGTCTTTCGCCTGATGCGGTCGATCATTGCCTCCGCCTCTTCCCGTGTTGTATAAAATCCGACCCTGACAATAAACAGGTGCTCGTCCTTTACGGTTTTCATTTCAACACGGGCGTCGAACCCCGCATCCTTGATCTTTTTCATGAGACGGAGCGCGTTCTGACGCTCTCTGAAAGCCCCGGTCTGGACATAGAAGGTGGCTTCCGGGGGCACACCTTCACTATCCACATCGGCTGTGTCGTCTGTCGTTCCGGCATCGTACGAGACCGTATCGGAATCGAAGATGAAATCAGACTCACTCATGATACGGTCACCGGCTTCACGGACCTCATGCGCCTGGTAACTGTACGGATAGCTGTTCAAGAGCCGCTTTGTAAAGGTTTCCGCATTCTCACTGTTACCGAGGTTCCGCCAGCACAGAGCGATAACCTCGAGCACACGCGGGGTCATAGCGCTTATATCATCCTTTTCCCGGAGCACCTCGTAGGCGGCATCGAGCGCTTTGTTCCATTCCCCGAGGATGATATACGATTCCATGATGCCCGCCGCCGCGTACACCCGGCGGGTATCAGCCCGCTGTGCTTCGAGGGAACCGATAAAATACTCGAGGGCGGTTTTGGCTTCCCCGTTCTTGAGTCTGATGACTCCCAGGCGGTAGAGGGCATCCCCGAGAAAACTGCTCTCAGGGTATTCCTCGACGACCCGTTCATAGAGACTTCCCGATTCGGCATACGCACCTGTTGAAAACACGAGCTCGGCCCGCATGAAAAGCGCCTCTGATGCCAGGGTTGAATCGGCGAGGATTTCAGCTTCCTTGTAGTACCAGATTGCCTTGTTATAATCTTCCTCGATCCGGGCCAGGAACAGATATACAAAGGGATTGTCCGGATACTCGCTCTGAAACCGCACAAGCTCTTCACGAGCCTGGACGAACTGCCCCTGTTCGATCAACTGCTGCGCTTTCACCGGAACCGTCCTGTCCGGAGCACCGTATGCATATACCGCAGTAACCATGAAACCGGCCACCAGCGCGGTCCATGTCAGTCCATATCTTATCATACCACAGCGCCCACCAGCGATGCTCCGGTCGTCGATTCGATCCTCACCTTCAAAAAGGAACCTGCCGCAATGTTCCCGGAACCGGCATACACAACGACCGGAAAACCGGTCTCGGAAAACCCGAACCATCCCCTGCCGTCCTTGCTCGGACCCGTCACAAGCACAACGGCGCGCGAACCGATTCGTTCCCTGTTCTTTTGATAATTGATCGAGGTCTGTAACGCAATAGCTTTTTTCAGGCGTTCGATCCTCGTCTGTTCCGGAACGCTCCCGGCCAACGTGCAGGCCTTCGTCCCCGCGCGTTCGGAATAGCGGTAGAGAAAAGCAAAATCGAACCGTACGGTCTCCATGATCCCGAGTGTCTCACGGAAATCCTCGTCGCTTTCCCCCGGAAACCCGAACAGAAGGTCTGTGGTGATGCTGACACCATCCACCATCTCCCGCACCATGTCAATCAACCGGAGATAAGACCCGACGGTGTACTTCCGGTTCATCGCTGCGAGAATCCTGTCCGAACCCGACTGGAGCGGGAGGTGGAGGTGGGGACAGACATTGTCTCGCTCGGCCATGACCCGGACAATGTCCCGTGTGAGGTCCTTTGGGTGCGAAGTCAGAAACCGTATCCAGGGTATGCCCGTTTCGGAAACACGTCGGAGTAATCCGGCAAAATCAACCGTTCCGTCACGGTACGAGTTGACGTTCTGCCCAAGGAGGGTGATTTCACGCCATCCTGAGTCCGCAAGGCGCCGCGCCTCCGCTACGATGCTTCCGGCGGGAATGCTCCGCTCCCTGCCCCGGACGTACGGTACGATACAGTACGAGCAGTAGTTGTCGCAGCCCCGTGTGACAGCAATCCAGGCGGAACAGGTGCTCAAGCGGAGTGTTCTGATATCCTGGTAGGTCTCACTCGTATCGAGACCGGTGTCGACGGCACGGCCAGCACATGCGCACCGTACCAGATACGGGAGCCTCCGGTACGAATCGGGCCCGGCAACGATCCGCACATCCCCTGTAAGAAGCCGGTCGCCGAGGCGCTGCGCCATGCAGCCGATTACCCCGAAAAAGAGATCGGGGTTGACTGTTCTGAGCGCATGAAGTTCATTGATGCGCCCGCGGACCCTTTCTTCAGCATGTTCACGGACCCCGCAGGTATTGAGCAGTATCACATCCGCCAGCCCGATATCCGTCACAACGGCAAACCCGTCCTCTTCGAGTATCGCTCTGACATTCTCGGAGTCAAGCTTGTTCATCTGACAGCCGTATGTTTCAATATATACGGCCTTACCGGGTGTTATTCCCCGCTGTTCACTCACCTGCCTGTCCATATCCGCTCAAACGCTCCGAATCAGTCCTTTCATCCACAGCTTATGAGGGCGGTGAAAAAGTATTTTTTCACGCGCCCGATAAAGAAATATGTTGTCTTTTTGCTGTCAAGGGCATGTAAATCAGCACTCCGTGCTGACCCTTGACAGCATTTATCTCCACTGATGATATTTTTCACTAGGCTTTTATTCTTTTTAACTCATAATCCGTCAGGCTCGTTCTGTCCGTCGGACCCCATTACTGTGTCAATATAAAAAAAAGCGGCTCGAAAACGAACCGCCTTTTTTCGCGAATAAGAATCCGTTTTTTTATTCTTCCTTTGTTATTTCCCCGGAAAAAACCTCGCCTGTTTTTTCAGCCGGTTCTGGTTCGGTTTCAGGTTCAGCCGCTTCGGCTTCAGGAGCCTCAGGTTCAGCCGCTTCGGCTTCAGGAGCCTCAGGTTCAGCCGCTTCGGCTTCAGGAGCCTCCGGTACAGCTGCTTCGGCTTCAGGAGCCTCAGGTACAGCCGCTTCGGCTTCAGGAGCCTCCGGTTCCTCGATGATTGTGGTCACCTCTGCCGGAGTTGATGTGCCGGGTTCGGATTTGGAGGCAGATTTCCTGGCTGACGCGGTTTTCTCAGTCGGCTGAGCATCGAAAATATCGCCGAACGCATCGCCGAGCGTTACCGGTTTGGGGGTATATTTTTCCTTGAACAGTTCGAATTCCGCTCTGTCACGGTCCTTGAAATACTCGCGGACACTGAGGACAATTTTACGCTGATCTTTGTCGAATTCGATGACTTTCAGGGGAAGCTCGTCGCCCCCCTTGAATGCATCGGCGGGTTTCTTGACATCCTGCCCGAGCTGGAAAGTCGGGACAAATCCTTCGATGTCATTGTCAAGGCCAACCACCACACCACGGTCCAGAATACGGATAATCGTCCCGGTCGTCGTCATACCGACAGCGAACTTCTCCTCGAGCGTCGACCACGGGTCAGCATAGATCTGCTTGTGCCCGAGTGAAATCCGCCTGTTGTTCTTGTCGATGTCGAGGATAACGACTTCCACCGTATCGCCCTTTTTCATGATCTCTGAGGGGTGTTTTATACGCTTCGTCCAGCTCATGTCAGAAATGTGCACAAGCCCGTCGATCCCTTCCTCAATTTCGACAAAAGAACCAAAATTGGTGAGATTCCTGACCTTGCCTTGAACGCGGCTCCCCACAGGGTGCTTCATGGAGATGGTTTCCCACGGATCGGGTTCAAGCTGCTTTATGCCGAGGGATATTTTCTCGCCCTGTTTGTCGACGTTCAACACCTTGCACTGGATATGGTCGCCGACGGTGACGATCTTTGATGGATGCTTGACATGCTGGGTCCAGCTCATTTCGCTTATATGCACAAGACCCTCGATGCCACGTTCGAGCTCGATGAATGCCCCATAGTCAGTCGTGGACACAACCCTGCCCGTAACAACGGATCCGTTGGGGTACCGCTCTTCAACACCTTCCCACGGGTAGGGAGTCAGTTGTTTCATACCGAGCGAAATCCGCGATTTTCCTTCCTCATAATTGAGGATTTTCACCTTGATGGTATCGCCTATGGAGACGAGTTCGGACGGATGGCCGATCCGGCCCCAGGACATATCGGTGATGTGCAGAAGGCCGTCCAGGCCGCCAAGATCGATAAAAGCGCCGAAATCAGTGATGTTCTTCACCGTTCCCTCGCGAACCTGTCCGATCTCGAGATCTGCGAGCACTGACTCGCGCATCTTGTTGCGCTCCTCTTCGAGAACCGCGCGCCTCGAGACCACGATGTTCCGCCGTATCTTATTGAGCTTTATGATCTTCAATTCATAGGCATGTCCGATGTACTGGTCGAAATTCTTGACCTGGCGGATATCGATCTGGGAACCCGGCAGAAATGCATCGACACCGAGCAGATCGACGACGATGCCGCCTTTGATACGGCGGACGAGACGTCCCTCGATTTTACCGTTGTTGTCGTGAATATCCTTGATCCTGTCCCATACCTTCATGAAATCGGCTTTCTGTTTCGATAGGACAAGCTGACCTTCCTGGTTCTCAAAATCATCCAGGTAAACCTCTATGATATCGCCAATACCGACCGTGGGTTCATCTCCGAACTCATGAACCGGTATCGAACCTTCGCTCTTGAATCCGATGTCCACGATTACCGCATCGCTGGTGACCATCACGACGGTCCCCTGCACGATGTTTCCCTGTTCGATTGATTTCATAGTATTTTCATAAAGGTTGAGCATTTCGATATACTCATCCTCGGAGTAGTCGCTCTCCGTAATGATACGCACGGCCTTTCGAGACAGGGTGTCGAGGAAACCTGCGTGAAACTTCGTTTCACCTCCTTTTTCCAGAATCTGGTGCTCTGTGCCTTTTTCGACTGAGGTAACCTCAGCGTTGTTCAATTCTTCCACCACGAATGATTCCTCCTTGCATTTGGATTTGGCCCGATTACGCACGGCCATGGTGCGTTTGAGATAACTTGATAATATCGCACATTATTTTCTCTGACACAAGTAAATAATCCTCTTTTTTTGTTCCCCGGACAATTGTGTTCGGGTAAAGGGGCGGGAGAAAGTGAACGGTGATTTTCGTCAGAAACGGTTTTGCCCTGTATGTCCCCTCGATCCAACAGGGAACCACCGGGACGCCGGCTTTGACTGCAATCAGCCCGGCCCCCGCTTTGGCCTTTCCGAACTCACCTGTTTTTGTCCGGGTTCCCTCCGGGAAAACAATGACCGCACGACCCTTTTTCAGATGTTCGATGACTTGTGTGAGGGTACCCTTGGAATATCCCTCACGGTCGATGGGGATCGAGTGGGACACTGCTAACAGTTGTTTGACCAACGGGACAGCATCGAGCTCCTTTTTCGCCAAAAACGATACGGGCCGTGGAGCGGCGACCCCTATGGCGGGGGGATCCAAAAACGAGGCATGATTCGAAGCGATCATAACCCCTCCCTCACGGGGAATGTGTTCTGTACCCTCGTACGAAAGACGGAATACGATCCGATATAAGATATAAAGAATGAACCTGGCTATCCAGTACCAGCGGCTGACCTGTTTTATGGGTTCATCTGCAGTGTCGTTCACTGTTTCCACACCCTTCACAATCGAGGTAATCGCTCGCACCTGCTCATCGAACGTCATGCCGGAGGTATCGATGACGATGGCGTCGTCCGCTTTCCTGAGGGGCGCAATGGTCCGTTCCATGTTCGCCCTGTCGCGTTCCCTGATTTCCTCCGCGAGTTCCCCGAACGAAATGTCAATACCTTTCTCAGCCAGTTCCTTGTGACGTCTCCGGGCGCGGACCTCAACGGCGGCATCGATGTAGAATTTGAATTCCGCATCGGTGAATACCACCGTGCCGATGTCACGGCCCTCCATGACGATTCCCCCGTTTTTTCCGAGGCTGCGCTGTATGTCGGTCATCTTGTCGCGGACCGCTTTCATGGCGCTCACAGCAGAAACCGCGCGGGTCACATCGAGATCGCGGATTCTCTCCGTCACATCGACACCGTTGAGCACGATACGCCAGGTCCCGCCCTCGAAAGGGATTTCCACTGTTATCGACGGCAGAATCGCACGCACGCCGTCTTCATCCCCGGGATCGATGCCGCGGCTGAGCACATCGAGGGTCACCGCCCGGTACATGGCGCCGGTATCAACGTACAGAAATCCGAGTTCCACGGCCACTTTCCTGGCGGTCGTGCTCTTTCCAGCTCCCACCGGGCCGTCGATGGCGATTATCGGTTTTTCCCTCTTCATCATATTCCCTTTCCGGCCTTGTCCCGGACCATTCGCTTCAGGCGGTCGATTTCAACACTGTCGAGTGCCCGGTAAACGCCGAGCGGGAGTTCCCGCGCGGTGATGCCGCCGAAGGATATGCGTTCAAGCGTCCTGACCGGATGGCCGATATGTTTCAGCATGCGACGCACCTGCCGTTTCCGTCCCTGATGGATGATGATCTCCACGAGCGATCCATTGTCATCACCTTCGATTATCCTGAGCTCCGCCGGGGCAGTCGGGCCGTCCTCGAGTACAAGTCCTTTCCGCATAGCCCGGACATCTGACACGGTCACTTTTCCCTCCACTTCGGCACGGTATACTTTTTCGATACCGAAGGACGGGTGCATGAGACGGTGCGCCAGATCGCCGTCATCGGTCAAAAGCAGCACTCCGGATGTATCGGCATCGAGCCTTCCGACAGGGAAGACGCCTTCCGCCTCCACGCCGAGAAGATCAATCACTGTCGGTCGCCCGTGCGTGTCTCCGACTGATACTATCGTTCCCGTCGGCTTGTTCATTATATAATAGCGTTTTTCCCTTCTTATGACAAGAGGAACACCGTCGAGCGTCACCGTGTCCACGCCGGGGTCGATCCGGCGGGCAGGATCGGTGACAACCGCTCCGTTCACCGCGACCCTGCCATTCCTGATGATGTCCTCGCCCCTGCGGCGGGAAGCAGCCCCGCTCGACGCAACATATCGATTGAGTCTCATGGCCGCATCCTCGCCTTGAGAACTCCCGCTCTGCCTTTCTTTATCCAATTCCAGTACCTTTTTCCTGTTCCATTTACTGCATCAAAATGCACTGCGATCTTTCATGACACTGTCTAGAGAGCCTGGACCGCCTACAATGAAAGAATATATTCGCACAGGTCAGCGATATCCCTGTCGGACAGGTTCGTAGTCTTACCATGCTCGTCGTTCCGGTTGTAGGTGCCGAAGACCTGCCGTATGGTCTGCGCACGGCCGTCATACAGATAAGGGCCGGTCCGCCAGAGTTCCACAAGGGTGGGCGTATCGAACCACCGCCCCTGTTCGGTTCCCCCGCCCGTACCGACATCATGCGGTTTCATATCGGTAAACAGGGGCTCCGGGTGGCACTCGGCGCAGCCTGCCCTCTGAAAAATCTCTTTCCCCTGTGCAGCCGCTTCGTTCAACCGCCCGTTTACCAGCCGGGGACTGGTAACCGCCACCAAGGATTTCAAATAGGCGTCGATGGCTGCGGCGGCTTCTTCCGGTGGCTCACGGAACAGGATGTGTGTGAAACCCGACCGGACAGCCGTTTCTGCGTCCGGCCGCACACCCGTGATCATAACCGGCGGCGTCCTGTGTGACATAAGAAGGCTCTTCGTGTCCTTGGGATTGCCGGTGCCGTCGTTCAGGAGGTCCCACTTCAGACCGTCAGCCCGACAGTCGGGATGGCAACTCGCACAACTCTGCCAGTGCTGATGACAGAACCGCCCATCGTTGAAATTCATCTCCCCTTCACGTTCGGGGGTCATGGGCGGCTCCGTACCCAGCGTGAATGACACCGCCCCACCATTTCTGACGGCAAGGTTGACTGCTCCGAGAGTCCCTGAAAAAAACTCGGCCACATAAACGGTTGAACCGGAAACAGCCAGTCCACGGGGACCGATACCCTTAAGACCTATCCGCCGTCGCATACCCTTCAGAAAAGCCAGGTCTTTCCGCACCTCTGCCGCCGGGGTGCCCGGCTCGTACACCCTGCTCTGCGACGAGATTTCGCCGAGTTTCAAATGAAAGGCCGTTCGGTCGATGATACTGATTTCGTTCGTTCCCGCATGGGCGATGCAGAGATACCGGCCGTCCGGCGTGCACACCACTCCCCATGGATTGGCGGCACCGAGATCTTCGTCGTCCAGAAGGACGGTGTTCAGGTAGTTCAGCGAATTCACGTCGATAACGCTCACCGCATTCGTGTTCATGGCGCCCCGCTCGACAGACCCTGCCGGATCACGGTAACGGCCGAGGATATGGACGACATACACGTACCGTCCGTCCGGAGATACGCAGATGCCCCTGACACCGGTGGCTCCCTCGGGCAGCGGTATGAGGGAGGAGACCCTGTCTTCGGCGGTTGTGATTACTGACAGGGAATTCACCGGATAGTTCAGCCGGGAAGAGTAGTCCTCATGCGGCCCGATGCTGCCGTACCCGAACGCGGGCAGAAGCCCGGCGACAAACAGATACTTACCATCAGGCAGGATGGCGGCGGCGACCGGTTCACGGCCGACGGTGATGCGCCTGCGCTCCTTTTTTTCCGCGAGATTGAAGACCGAAACAGTATTTTCGAAACGGTTCAGGACATACAATATGCTGCCGTCCGGACTCACAACCGGAGCCATGGGTGTATGCCCCGCGCGGAATGAGCCGGCACTTTCATACGAGCCGGTATCGATCACGGCGACCAGGCCTTCGCTGTCCCCTGCAACCGCATAAAGATACCTGCCGTCAGGGGAGAGAGCGAGCCCGCGCACCGGGCCTTCCAGTGGTATGGTTTTCCGGACAGAACC
>Ga0315284_10000899_pt1 | contig 40926 bp, 50 predicted proteins | sample YL17G09_16_MG_FD_203696 | JGI IMG/M metagenome (GOLD analysis project Ga0315284, IMG submission 203696) | Sediment microbial communities from Yellowstone Lake, YNP, Wyoming, USA - YL17G09_16 | ecosystem: Environmental > Aquatic > Freshwater > Lake > Sediment | place: USA: Wyoming | collected...
AGTTGTATAAAGAGGGACTTCAAGGAATTCCAGACATCGACGCAAAGTCTGAATCTGTGACTTTCAGCGATTTTATGATGGAAAACAAGGTTGCGTTTGAGTCTGTTGTTAACGACGATACGTTGACTTCTCAGGAAAAAGTAGAAGATATAGTTGAAATGCTTGAACAATGTATTGATTTTAGTGACGGATCAGAAGTTGAAGATCCTGTTGATTCTATTTCAGCACAATCCGTAAACACTACAGAAAGAGCGCTGCTATATTATTTACAATCGTTCTCCGATCCGGATCAAAGTCTTTTGGCGCTTCATTCTTTGATAAACGGGGAGATTCCAGACAAGATTTTAATTTTTCTAGTAAATCAGTTCCGTGTAATGTCTCCGATAGGAAGCGAGAAAGTTCATTCTATCTACAAAATGGAAAGAGTGAATTTGGAAGAATTCAGAGACTGGGAGCATCTTAACATGATGGATGAAGAAGAATTGGAAGACGCAGGTATAACAAAAGTTGGAGATCAGTTCTTGGATGATGAAGGTCGCCACTTTGTCGGTTACGAAGATACAGATTATGGTCATTGGCTGGTTACTGAGTTAATATATCAAGATCCAACACAAAACGTTTCTTCTGATTACACTTACCATGGGACGACATTATCAAGAGCTAAATCGGCATATCCGGAGTTACTTCCATGAACTGGTATAAACAATCAATCAGGATGAAAGAGTTCACGGTTCAGAAAGCTCTTGATATTTTAGGTCTTAAACCTGGAGCCACTGAAGAAGAGATCAAATCTGCTAGGAATCGTCTTGCAAAACAATATCATTCTGATATAAGCGCCGGGTCCCAGGAAAAGATGTCAGAAATTAATATAGCTTTTGAGTTTCTTGAAAGCAAAAATTTTCAGACATCTTCCGCAAAAGAAACGTGGCCTTCTGACGGAGCAAGATGGCAGAAATCCTGGCAGGAGCAGGAAGAAGACAGAATGCGTGACAAAGGAGTCCCTCCATGGCAGACAGACTACAGAGCCTCCAATTCAGTTGGAACGACTTTTGCTGATATCAATTATTGCAAGAAAAAAATTTATGAGAAAGCTACAGAGTTATCTTCTGAAAAACCAGAACGATACACATTTTGGCCATGGGATGGAATATATTTCAGAGCATCATTTACAGCTTTTTGCAACAAAGACGCAGTTGGTTTTGCTGGAGAGGTAATGGAGAAATGGTCAAAGTCTGATGGTAATAAAGTTATTGCCGTATTTTATATACCGGTTGCTTTCAATTCCAACAGACAAGTTTATTTAGTCCGTCTTTATGGCTTAAATGTTACCGGAAAAGGTATAGTTGAAACCCACGAATCTTTCAACGCTAACCCAGGAAACGATCAGAAATTTGTCAGAGAGATGAGAAGGAAATATCCGCCAGAATAGACTCTAAAATATACTAAAGTCGTCCTCTTGCTCTATTTTTAACATATCTGTTCGATTTATCTTCTATCTGTTGTAGCATTCTGTAATTTTCAGTAATCCAATTGGCACATTCTTCAAACTCGCCAGTTTTTACAGAGTCTCTTTCACTGGACGGAACTCTCCATTCATCCCTGTCTCCGAACATTGCGAAAATCATATCTGTCCTTATTGACGGACCCCAGAAAATCATCTGATTTTCTTCGTCACCGTAATGATAGGCTTTAACTGCCGCTCCCCAGAATATTACACAATGTTTACCGTACTTTGCTTTTCTTGCAATATTAGAGGTATTTCTTGAACCAAGCTCTAGGGCAAAATTATACCCAGGAGTTTTTGTTCTATTTCTTTTCCAAGTTGTCAGGTGGAGTCCTTCGAAATCTTCATGTCCGTATAGAAAACCTTGTAACTGTATAGATTTTGGATCGTCCGTGAAATGAACGAGCCATTGAGGTTTTTTCAGTTCTTCAAAGCTCATGTTGTTATATGCAGGTTGAGAAAACGAATCTTTATCAGGATGTCGGTCAATATATTCTTCAAACAACTTTTTATCATTGTCAGTTGCAATTTCTATCCATTTTTCAAAAATTTCATCGTCTTCGAGATCTTCCCATTCCGGTTTCATAGCATCATATTGTTCTAGGAAATCTTTTATTTTATATACAAAATCATATGGATCAAATCCAGAACGAAGATAATTCCTAAGATAGGCTATTTCATTGCTGTAAGACGACGTTTTATGTTTTTCGTACCAATTTTTCATGACTTCGAATTTCCGGTTTGGTTTTACATTCCAGTTTTTGCAAGATGTTTCCTGCCTTTGGAAGGAAAGTTTAGTTCTAATGTAGAATAATAAAATAACAGTATAAGAGGTGATATTATGGCTGGTGATGACGCTTTTGGGGATACAAATACAGGATGCAGCGCTCAGAACTCCGAAGACTTTTCTGCTATGGCGACTTTCAGGAGACTTGAAAGGCTTCAGGACTATGCTAAGAAAAATATCAAGGATAGAACAAAGAAAGTTCCTAAGTATGAATATGATAAACCAATAAAACCAAGTGGAAGACTTGACACTCAATTGTTTCCTGGTATTGACAGGAATCCAAAGAAAGTAGAAGAAACCGATTAAACCTTGTTTGAATTTGAAAGTTCTTTTTGCTTGTTCTTCAATAGTCTTGTTTCAGCCAGTTTGTTTTTGGCGAAGCATTTGCAGCAGAGAGATGTAATCCAGCCCTTGGTCTGTTTCACTCTGTCAGTAGATCCACATTCTTCACAGATATTGTAACTAAGATGTTCGGCAAAAGAGATCATTCCATCAATATGATCGTCTCCGCCGTTAATATAGAAACGTAAACTATTTCCACACCACACTGGAATTCCATTTCTTCTAACATAAATTATGTTATTCGGCACTGTTATGCAATATACTTTACCACTGTAATCTATAAGCTTTTCGACTGAAGATGGAGACATCCCTTTGTTTTGAGTGTTGTGGTAGTTTGATTTTTTCATCCAATTAATACAATAACACGGATATGTACTATTTATTTCCCTCCCTTTTAAAAAACTTTTTCTTGGAGTGGCAACGCTGAAACGGGACGCATCACCAACTTTTAGTATTAGTTCTTGAACATCATCGCATAATTTTTTTGAAATTGTATATAGAGTATGTGCAGTTTTTGATTTATGACCATCTCCTTGATATAACGATTTCAAAAATACTTTTATTTGTTCCCTATCTAGATTTTTAATGAAATCAGGAACCTTTTTATTTCTTGCCAAATGACCACAATTTTTAACCAACCAATCTCCAAGTTGTACGTCGTACATTCTTAACATTCCAATTGCTTTTTTACATTTATATCCTAATTCATTTATACTTTTTTTTATAATATCTCTTTCTTTATTGTCGTCAATTGTATTATGAGATATAGATATTTCGTCGTGATGTTTTCCGGTATGTCCTTCTGCAACATACCATCCTAGAAAATTCAACCAGTCGTTCATGTTAAATTTCACGCTATTTCTTGTATATTCTCTTAAATAACTTTTACGCTTGTCAGATGTCAAAACGTCAGCGGAGTATTTATATTTTGGCAATTGGAAATATGCCTTAATAACACCATTCCAAGTAGTATTTTTCTTGAAACATTTGTTTTTTCCAAAATACTTTTCATAATTTGTTAACTCAAACGGATACATAACTTTTTTAGGAGGACTATACCTCCCATTGTAATAACTGCCTTTAGATACATACAAGTTATGGTTTGGTGTTACAACAAGATTAACGCCTCTTGTTTTCAAGCAATACATTTTACCTTCATACTCGTATTCGATTAAATCGCTCGGATGATTGTATTCAAGAAATTCTCCGTCTTTTAAAGTTGCTATTTTGTCATTTTTTGTTACGTCTTTGAAGAATTTCCAACCTGTTTCGGTCAAGACTTCTGTTTTCTCATCATAGCATCCAAATTTTTCCTTTAACTGTACAACTTCAACCTGCTGAATGTTAAGACGCTTATTCGAATCTATGTAACCTTGTATCGCTGAACAAAGTTGATCGATAAGCCAATACCAACCTTGACCGGTTTCTATGCCCCAACACATACAAGTTTCCGTCATCGGTAAATCTTTCTGCCTGAACAACTTCGGATATTTCTTGAACAGTTTGTTTTGCAATTTTACTTCCATAGTTTACCTCCTTTACGTATATGACTATACAACAGTTTTCTGGAAATACAAGTCTGTGTTTGAAAAAAAAGTCATATCTGCGGATTTTCTTCGTCCGTTTTCAGATTTTCGTGGGCAAATCTCGTCCATTCTGGTTCAGAACCAAGATGAGACTTGAGTTCTCTCAAAGCGGAAACAGCTTTGTTAATATCGAGATTAGCAATTGATATCGCAACTGTTTTCGCAAGTTCATGAGCCCGATTGTACGATTTTAGTTTTTCGTGTTCATCAACATATCTTTGTAAAGCAATATCTACACGACTTTTCATTTCTTTAATATCTTTTTTATTATATCGAGCGTTTGCCGTCATATTTTCCAAATGTTCTTTTACAAAGCCATATGGAGAAGTAAGAATGTTCAGAACTTTATCAACTTTTTCAGCAACATATTGATAACCTGCATATTCAAAAGTAGGAGATTCGGTCATTCTGTGAATCAGGTCACCGGCGTGTTCTATAGCATAACTCATAACGCCCCCACCCAATTCCTTTGATGCTCTCAACATTGCAGATTCGGCAGCGCCCCGCTGAGCTTCGCCTATTGCCATGAAATCTTCTTTTGTTTGAGCTGTTCTGTACCAGTTCATTTCAATCTTACTGCTCCGTTTTGAAGAAGGTAGGTGAAATTCGCACTTTCAGACAAGGTAAAAGCGATGTTGTTTCTTCCCATATCTCTGAGAACTGAATATCTGTGCCTACCATTCGTGAAACTGATTTTTCCATTTTCGTCTACATGAATGATAGGAGTTTCAACTGGTATATCGTTGTTAAGAAATTCAATGAACCGATCTTTCCTTCCAAGGATTCCTTGGTTTTCCGTCCCTAGATAGAATCCCCTGTCACCTTTCCATCCTTTTTCTATCAGAGAAACTGGAATGGACCATAGTGGGTCTCCAAGATCCTGACGTGGTTGCATATATTCCTGACCGTCAACCAAGTATACTGGTCTTCCATCAATCAGGGATTCTCTCTTTTCCTTCTGTTGGTTAATGACTCCACCAGCAGTTTGACTTTTTTTATACCAGTTCATCTGTTTTTCTCGATAGCTTTTTTATACCATCCGTTTGTTTTTGCTGTCCACATCCAATCAGGTCCATATTCTCTATCCATTTCCACCATGAACTTTCCAGTATCTTCTGCTTCTTCAGGAGTTACCAAACGCTCTTTTTCCTGTATAGGATTTTCAAGAAGCCTTCTCTTGTTTTCAACGATATCTATCACATCGTTTTTAAGGGATGCTGGAATGATATCATCGAACAAATGATTAGTCTTGGTCAAATCAACTTCAAGCAAGGATGATGGAGCCTCAAAAAGTAAAGCTAACAAGTCAGAAAATTCTCTTGGTTCTTTAAATGTTGTCGGGTCTGTTCTATGGAAATAGAACTTCAACCTTTCTTTTCCACGGAAGTCTCCTCTTCTTTGGTATTCTGAAATTTGTTGTTTGACGTTAGAGATGAATTGTCTGTAATCTTCTCTTGTTTCGAGTTTGGCTATGATTTCATCTTTTTGTCCAGGAGATCTGTATTCATAGGTTTCTGGAACTACAATTTCTTCCTTGAATTCCATTTTCTGATCTTGAAGTCCAATAAGTTTTCCCATTGCTTCAATTTCATCTTCGGATTTTCCTCTCATCATTTTACCCATGAAAAACTCAAGGAAAATATCAGTTAACAAAGCGACAGATTCTTCTTTTGACAAGGAAGTTCTTGCGGAGACAACATCTTCTTTAAAGTCCTCTATATTCGCTCTCACAGACATCAAGGCTTGCTCTTTTGGCATTCCGTGGAATTCCAGGGAAAACGTTTCTATGATCTCTGACTCAAGGTGGGCGATAAGTCCGGCCTCTATCTTCGCTGACGCCGGGATGTTATTCTCAAAGAAAGTATGGAGCTTCCTCTTCATGTGCTGAAGGTTGCCGTATTGGATCGCCATGAGTTCAGAAGGAGACTGAAGCCATTGGCTGAAGTTGGCGATTTCTTCGGGAGCCGTCATCGAAGAGAGGGCGGCATGTGACACTTCGTGCCACAGCGTTCCTTCTTCTGTAACTTTCTTTATTTTATTTCCCTCAGATGGTTCTGGCGTTAAGCCGAGTACATCGTTGATGATCATACTAATATACGCAGAATCATAATTTCCTTCAACGTAAACGATTATTGAATCATGGTTTTCAGAGAAACCATATTGTGGTGAAAAGACACCACTTGCTTCTTCCGGTGAGTATCCCGACAATTGAAGTTGTTCAGCGCCAAAGAAATCAACCATTCTATGTTTGTTGATGAGATAGATAACGGCTTTTTCAATTTTTGACATGACAACTTCTGGAAGAGAAACGTCTTTTTCTTTTTCAGGAGACCACTGGGTTTTCTTTGCGTCCATATGTCTTGACACAAGTTCTAAAGTATATCCATACAAGTCAGGAAAGTCGGAGATTTTTGCCATTTTGCAGTTTTCAGGGTTTGAAACAAATTCTTGAATTTTTTCTTTGAAGTTTGCTGTAGCTTCTCTTTTTACTTTAGCGGCAGCAGTTCTGACTTTTTCTTTAATACTTTCAGACTCTTTTCCTGAACAAGCGATATGTTCGACAACTTTCATAGTATCTGTTGGGTGTTTCATTGCGCTTTCATAAACGAATTGACATGGCATTCTGCCAGAACAAAGGTAATACCATGTTGGATAGATAGTAGTTGGGATTTTAGTTTTCATATAAGGAGGCAACTGATCCATCAGTTTATTTGCCAGGTCCAGCATAAATGGAAGTTGAGTGTTATGATCGTAGGAGGCGTCTGGATCATAATCATTTTCTTCTATCATCGTAGCGTTGCTGATATACAAAGAGCCTAAGATTCCTGATGCGCTTTCTAGGATTTCTGCAAAGAGTTGGCTTTCCACTATGCTAAGCAGGAACTCTTCTTCACGATTTTCGTTTTTAGCAGTTTGTAAGTTAGTTTCAAACCATTCCCAATAAACGTCTTTTCTTATTTGGTCCCGAGGCTTTACGACTCCATATATTGCTTTAATTGGTCCTTCTGCCGTATAAGAGCCATAATGGATTTGAAGAGATGCGCTTTCTCCAACATCTATATATTGTTCTTTGCCGCCTTCTTCATAACTCGTCTCATATACCAAAAACAACTTGTTTGTTTCTTCTCTTGAAGAAGAATTAGGATCAGTTCTTCTACCAAACTCCAAACTGAAATAATCTTCTGGTTTGCCAAAACAGATTCCATCTATCTTTGTAAGGGATTCCACCGTTATTCTTCTGTCTTCATAGAACAGCATTGGAATTGTTCCCATCAGTTCGCTTGGAGTGTCAAAAAACAAAGAAAACGGAGAGTTGTCATCAAAGTATTCTTTTCCATCATAATAGTTTTCCAAGACCTTATAGATTATTTCTGAGACTTCTTTTCCTTTCCCAGAAAAGGAATAACGAGACGCCTCTTTTTTTCTTTGAATTATTCTTGAAACATATCTGAATTTTGCTTCATGATTCAATACCGCAGGATAAATTTTTGAAGTGAATGAATCTATTTTTTTCCTTGCTGCCATCTTTACGTCTTTTGGAGATTTGTAAGCAGGATACATGGAAGACATCATGACTTCCATCAAATTGAAGTTGTGCAGCGTGCCAAAAGATAAAAAGTTTTTTACAATATCAACTTTTTCACGCATGGAAGAATTTTTTGCATTATAAGCTTCCGGGAATTTTTCTTTCATCCAATCAAGAAAAAATTCAGGATATCCAGTTTGATACTTAAAGACTTCGCAAGCAAATTGTTCGTTAATTCCCCAACCCTCTGGATCTTGCGTAAAGAGTTCATAAATTTCATTTGGTAAATCATTAATAGGGTTGAAATTGCGATGTGTAGATTTTATCAAATTAGCTAACTGAGCGATATCATCGTTCCATGTTCTATTGTTATATTTGTAGAGAATATATCTTTCTAGATTGTACATAGTATAAAAAATAAGAGTTGGGTATACTCTGAACAATTCAGTTTGATCAAGCACATACATATCCGTCGTAGAAATACGACTGAGATAAAGTCTTTGTTCTTCAGTAAGATCTTGCTCATTTTTCGGAAAAGTAGAAACAACTTGTTTGAACGATCCGGAATAAAAGTCTTTAATTCCAGCTATTTTGTTATACCAGTTCATATATTAATACTCTTCAACATGCGTTATTGTAGCAGACGTGCATAGGTATTCCCATACACTCTCATCTTTATGTGGCACTCCAGCCCAATAGTTATAAGCGGCTAATTTAATCTCTTCACTTTCTTGAGAAAGTCCATTCGATACAAGCATTGAAATTTCAGACCCCCAATTTAAGTCGTGACGTTCAACTTTGCCATTTGGAACTATCGTAAAAACATATTCCGTTCCTCCACCTGCTAAATCAAGATCTTCGTCATTACCAACCATAAAGACCGCACTGCTATGAGATATCATATCTTTAGGTCTATATTTCTCAAGAATATAATAAAAATCTGTATCACCCCAACGCTTTTCATAATCATCTCTTGGAGTAAGTATGGTTCCAACTGGTAAGTAATCCATACTTCCATGATAATAAGTTATTTGAGCTTTCTTATACCAGTTCATATTAAAATACCACAAATTTGAAATCTTCACCGAACTTTTTTCTTAAAGCGAACGACACTGGATCGGGAATATCAAGGATGCTTTTCTTTTCGTATTTCCTTTTCTTATTACCAGGAACATAAATACTGCAAAGTTTCTGCACTGGATCATAAACTCCTTTGATAAAATCCATTTGGTTTACATAGGCTCCGAATGCCATCGCATGAGTTGTTGGCCCTTTTTTGGTTAGAAGTTTACTCCCATTCCAGACCCACCAGTAACTTTTCTTTTCAGTTTCTTCGTCTTGTCCTATCGAGAAATATTTATAAGCCTCCCATTGATCTTTATCTTCATAGTCTCTTCTCTGCTTCAATACGTCTTCGTACCAGGAAGTTCTTTTAAGACTTGCAGTAACTGGTTGAATCTGTGGCACGTTTTCTGGAGTCTCCGTTTCTGGTTTCTTCCCGAAAAATTGTTCTATTGTTTCGTCTTTCCATTCTTCTGCACGTGGAGAAGCGGAACCTATGTAGTCAAGGAATTTCTGGTTAATTTCGCCATCACTATAACAAGTCATTATATTCCCGTTGACATGCATTACGTTTAAAGCAAGAGAAATCGCAATACACATAGTGGAAACGGAATCTTCTTCAGAAACGTTATCCATTCTATCGACAGCTTCATCAATATCATCGTGAACACTTTCTACAGAACCGCCCCAAGTCATCATGTACTCTTCGTAGAGAGTCTTTTTTATTGCTTCCTTAAGATCCAGTATATCAAATGTTACATAATCGGCATATTCTGAATGATTCAGATTCTTTATTATTTCTTCTTCGATAACATCCTCAAGGTTGTTTTGGTCTATATATTCTTGATAGTCAAGACCGGAATCTTCCCAATCAGGGAAATTGTTATTCAGATGTTTTTCTATTTGATATTTATAGGTTTCTTTTTCATTCTGGAAATCTTCTCTAATCGCATCTTCGATTTTTTCTTTATCAACATGTTTTTTTATCCGATCTGGAGGTATACTTATATCTCCTCTGTGCAAACCTTCTTTAAGGATATGTTCTAATAGTTCATGGTCGTCTCTATATCCATAATCTCTGTATTCATCTATAACCATTTCTGCAAAATCTTCTGCGCCCTGAATTCTATGATGAGATTTCCAATCATCGAAGACATTTTCGATGAAATCTTTACATACTAGGAAATACTGCCAAGCCAGATTTTTTATTATTTGCTGGACGTTTTTTTTTCTTCGTGGGTGAACGACAGAAAGTTCTGGAAGCGTTTTTACGTAGTGGTTTTTAAGTTCTAGTTCATGCAACGTTTCAATGACATCTTGAATGTCCTCAGCGTCCTCAGAAGGCGCTTGGATATCTTCAAGAATGGTTGCAATTTTGTACCAGGACATGCGAAAACCTTTATTATTATAGCTAATGATACAATTTGATTCAAGGGATTCCCTTTACTTTGACGGTATATAATCTTGATCTTGGAGTAATTATGAACTGGTATAGAACGTCACAAGACAATCCTGTAGATGGTCAGTCGTCGGAATTTTCTGACGACTGGGAGTATGACGTTGAGAACAACGATCCTCCTATTGGAACTAAACAAATTCTTGATCACTATAACTTAGATTACAAAGAGCTGACCTTTCCCAAACACGATTATGGACAAATGGACCCGATAATTGTTGTCAATGAGGGAAAGAAAATATCAATCATAGAAGACTTTTCGTCATCCTACCCTCAAGTATACGACGCTGATAGTTGGATATGGAGAGTAAATGATCGTGATCTTCCATTGTTCTTTCCTCCAAAAAGAGAAGAGGAAAAATTTTGGAACGGTGTTGGAGAGGGTTTTGAAGTTTATCATGGTACAAAAACCGATAGAGTTGATTCTATAAAAGTAACAGGACTTCTTCGAAAAAACGAATCTCGTGGTTTAGACAACAGAGGAACTCATATGGCGGTTTTCACTTCAATTGAACCTTTTCAGACAGAATCCTATGGAGATGTTCTTATTACGATAGATGTTGGCGCAATGAAACGAGACGGATATATGCCTCCAGTTGAACTTGAAGAACCTGTTATCGAGGAAGAGTTGAGATCGAGTCTTGCTTATCTGATAGGTTTGGAAAACTTCTACGTCGAATCAAATGACGCAGGAATTAGCCCAGATACGTTGATTTTTTTCGGAGACATACCTCCAAAGTACTTGAAGTTCGAAGAAAGTGTATAATTGCAATAAAGGAGATGATTTATGAGAGTAATAGCTTCTGTAAGATTGTCTAAATTTTTGAGTGATTTCCTTGTATCGCAACCAGAAACGGGAATGGGTTACCAGATTTGCACGGTTGAACTCGTTGATGGTCGAAAGTTTCCAGGCGTAACCATTCAAAATTGTGAATTTATCACAAGAGTTGCTGGTGAGCGAAGTATTCCGTTTACTGGTAGAGATATTAAAAAAGTTATTGTCACTCACGACAAATCTCTGACAAGAAACATTTAGCTTATAGTCTCTTCTTTAGAGGATTATCTCTTTCCCAAGGCAGGGTTTCTTTGTTCTCCTGATGTCTCTTACCAAGAAAATCGCTGTTGCTTTGACCGACCTCTCTTCCGTCAGGAAGATATTTTGCCACAGGAACTTCTATTCCCAGATTCCTTGGTTCGCTGTTGAAGAAAGCGTTCGGGAATTTATCTTTGATGATTTTCTTCGCCTGTTCAGGAGTGTCTGCAATCACATCCTCAAACTCTTCTTTATAGGAGAAGTCTCTGTTGAATTTTACACGGTATTTGTTGGTTTCTTTAACAGTCAGAATCACTGCGTTTGGAAAAAGTTTCTTTACATATCCACGAGCCTGTGCTTCGTTGTCTAAATGAAGGGCTTTTGTCTGTGGAGTCGTGTTTGGAGATTTGTCAGGTTTGAACTCGACTACGAACAGTTTCTTGCGTGGTTGTTGTGAAAGGGTGTACCAACTCATACTTGTGTCCTCAAATATATTTATGTACACGAATAAGATACGTCAAACAGGAATAAACTTCCTTCTGGAAAATTTTCGGTGTATAATGGTAAACAGCGTGGTATAGACTAACATAAAGCGACCACTGGTAATACTAACTCCAAGTGCGAGAAATCCACTGGAATAAAAAAAAGGAAATGTCGCTATGTATAGAGATCCAATCAGGGTCGATTCAAACGATCCACTTTTGTCCGCAACTTCCCTAGAAGGAACCGTTATCGGTATCCTGTTCGAGAAATCCGGAGAAGAAGTCAAAAACGCCATCAAGAGCAGGGTTGCTGCTATTGAGGCAGAAATCCTCAAGAACGTTGAGATGATCACGCCAATTCGTGATTTTCTAAAAGGGAAAGACGATCTTATTTCAGAGGTCGAAATCTATGAGCAGAATCGTGATGTTGAGAAAATAGTAAAACTAAAACCGTTGACCAAGAAACAAGAGGAAGCCAACGAACTTCTTCGAAAGATCAACGAAGAAATCAGAGTCTGTGGGAAAGAGTTCGATCTTGAAACCCATGAAGGGTTGAAAGAGGAATTGAAAAAGTTCAAGACTGGCTGGGAAAAAATAGATTCTCAGTTGGAAGATCTTGAAAGAATCCATGAGGAAGAAGTCTGGAAAGTTCAAACGATGCTTAGTCAGACAGCAGACGATTCGGGTGAGACAATAACCACTTCTCACGGAGCTACAGGAACTACTGGTTCTATCGGAGTTAGTGGTTCTACCGAAGTTTCTGGTCCTTGCGGATATTCAGGCAAGTCAGGGTATTCCGGAAACTCTTCCAGCTCTTATTCTCCAGTTCATACTCCAATAGATTGGCAGGCCGCAAGAGGAGAAATAGAAGTCGAAGAAACTAGGGTTGCTTGGAAACTTCGTCACAAGATAGACGAATATAAGTCGATGTTCCAAGTGATTAAAGGCAAAATCGAGTCTCTTGAGTTTGAGAAGAGAAGACTCGAAATGATTGCAAGGAACATCAGTTCTGACAGGAAGTTCAAGTTGAGTCTTGTTCAGCTTTCAGCCTTCGGATTCGAAGACATTGAGTTGAATTGACTCTGACTGAAAGTTAAAAGCCGGATGAAGAATATTTTCATCCGGCTTTTTGTCGTACAATATTTTAACTCTTATAATAGTTCCGCTTTTACAGACTTTATACGATTCTTTTCATGAGCCCTCCTCATTACCTCTACTCCACGTATCTTTTTGAATTTGAATCTCTTGTAAAATGTTATTAACCTTTTCTGATTAATTTCGTCGTCAAGAGGATTTGGCGTAAGTTGAATTGGGATTTTTTCGAAATCGGCATAAGCGCATAAATCTTTCATAAACTGAGATCCTATACCTTTTCTTCTTTTGTCTTTTACAACTTTTATTTTGTAGAGATAAATGTGCGCTTCTTCTATTTTGCTAAGTGGAAATCTACTCATATCGAAGTCTATGATTTTACCATATTTTTTAGCCATAAAGGAGTTGAAATCTTGGAAAGATGAGATATGTTTAATCATTATTCTCATAAGAGATCCTCCTAACAATAGATTCAAAAAGCTAAATAGAACGACCTTGGAAAGTGGTATAATGGTAATGTCTTCGGTGTGAAGACATAAAAGGAGGCGTTCCTATGGAAGATATGAATGTGATTTATTCCCGTACTTATGAGAGTCTAAAAGGATTGTATCTCAACTCCTTAGCTATGCAAAAACGATATTTTGAGACTTTTGGAGAAAACACTTATTACGAAGACAACAAAATTGCATGGCTCAAGGAATGGTGTACGATCAGAATGTGTTGTAGCAGACAGTCTGGCCATTCGTATTCTTTGATTAAACTGATTTCCGAATTTAACCTTCGTGGAGCGATTTTATATCCAAATCTTATGATTGCAAAGAGGGTGGAGAAGTATTTTCTTGCTATGGCAAACATAAAAGCGATAGAATTAGTTGAATGTGCCAACCCCGTGTTTTCTTCCGTTATTTCTCTTGAGAGGAGTGGGAGTCCTTTGGTTTCTTACTCAAATGTTAATTTTGTGGCAGTAGATTGCGCTTCGTTCATGAATAATACTCGTGAATATCATGAATGGAGAATTTATGAACTTGCTCGCTCTCATCTTACTAAGGAACCGTTTTTTGTAATTTTCATGGAATAATTTCAAGCTTTTTGGTTAGGTTGTTCTGTAATTGGTTTAACCTTTCCTCTGAGTTTTGAGGCTGGAGGTGGAGCCGTCATAACTTTTCTTCCCTGCATATCTTTTGGACTGGTATCGGCTCTTATGAACGGAGCCATTCCATCAACAGCACGCTGTAATATTCCAACCACAACCGGATCGAGTAAATGCCTTTTAGTAGTTAGAATACCGTTGATTATGTTTATCTGAGTGCTTAAGTTATTCATAACCATCGTTAGTTCTTCTGTTTCTTTTTCAGATTTTGGATTAGCATTTGGCATTGCTGTCGGCGTTACTTGGTTTTGTGGGGTAATGTTCTGGTTAGGCAGTCCTGCGATTTGTTCAGGAAGTTTTGGAGAACCGTCAGGATTCATATGTGGAGGAGTCGGCTGTGCCGTTCTTAAGATTTGGTTGGTAATGATCCCGTTTGTTATGAAAATCTTGTCCATGAAAACTCCAAAAATGTATTCTTCAGCTTTACTTTCGTAAAAAAGTTGTTTGATTCCTCTTGTGTATATTTTATGGTATAATAAATTCACGGGAAAATGGTGAAAATGATTCCAAGAATTACACATCAAATATGGTTAGGTCAAAAAAAGCTTCCGAAAAAAGCTTTAGTATATAGAGAAAAGCTGATTGAATTAAATCCTGGATGGGACCATATTTTTTGGGACGAAGAAATGGTTTTAAAAAATGGTTTCGGATCGAATTCAGCATATAATCTTTCAACTAATTATGGACATAAATCAGATGTACTAAGATATGAGTTGATGTATAAAATAGGTGGGATTTATCTTGATATTGATTTTGAGCCACTGAAACCTCTTCATCCACTATTAAAATACGATTCTTTTCTAAGTTACTCTTCTTCTATAGCTCAAAATGCTGTAATTGGAAGTTGCGAAAAGAATCTTTTTTGGGGATTTGTTCTAAATCAGCTTCCTGGATGGGTCAATCATATAAATAAAAAGACCTCATGGGTTGTTGATATTACCGGTCCTGGGTTTTTAGCGGTAATGATAGAAAGATACCGTAGTATTTTTGGAGAAGAACCAATAACAATACTTCCAACAAACTTCTTTTATCCAGACGTAGGCAATTTGAAAAAAGATTCCTCCGAATCTTATGGTATACATTGGTTTTGGGGAACTTGGTTTAAGACTAAGATTTAAGGCGTAACCTTAACCGGTGTTTTTGGAACATATGTGTTAGCCCATTGATATACTGCCGCAGTCATTAACCTTATCAGTTGCTCATGGTGAAGAAGAGCCGCCATTTCCGGGAAAGCAATCAATAACTTTTCTCTCATAAGGTTGTAAGCTTCGTCTTGGTTTGCTATCAATGCAGTTGGATTTATCTTATCTTTGGTAACATGCATTGCCACAAACATCTTTGACAATTCCAAAATGTTCTGAGGCAACTGAGCGTTTGTGAAAGTCCCTTGGTTTACGTTTGCAGGCGGAGCAGACAGAGCAGTCGTCAGACTTTTATTCGTGATGATGTCGTTTGTTATGAAGATTTGTTTCATGTTAAACCTATTCCTGTTTTACATATTATACTTCCAGAAATAGGTCAAAGTCTCCTCTGTGTTGTATAATGAATCAACTTTTGGAGGCTTTTCATGGGAATTCTTGAAGAACTTTCTGACAAATACCCGCATTTTGACAAAAAAATCATCGGATACATCCCTTTGTATGAGATGATATTTTCTCCTGTTAGAGACAAAACAAAGAAGGTGCTTGAGATAGGAGTTCAATCCGGTAATTCGATTCGTCTTTGGAAAGATTTTTTCCCAAACGCAAATATATACGGTTGGGATATAGATCCAGGAAGTATGTTCAAAGAAGATAGAATATTTACAAGCATCGTAAATCATGATGATAAAGTCCAAGTTTCTACTGCCTTAAAAAGCATCGGAGAAGATATTGATATTATCATTGATGACGGAAGTCATCGTATGAATAGTCAGCAATCTCTTCTAGCCTGGTGTTTAAAGCATGTAAATTCTGGAGGAATATACGTGACAGAAGATATCGGAACTTCTTTCCCAGCGAAGGGAGCAAATTATGGACTGAATCCATCAGGATCAAATAGTACATATAAATGTTTCGAGAACTTAATTCATATTGGGAAATTCTATTCAGAATATGTTACGAGTGAAGAAAAATCTTATATTGAAGATAACACGAAGGTTGCGTTTATGTATTCTACTATCAGAAAAATTCCCGATGGGTTCCCAAACCTCACTTTGGAAAGTTGGCCTACTTTCCCGATATTCGTGTTGATTAAATCGTAGTTTGGAGATTGGATGAACTCAATCAAAATGGCAGGACCGTGGATCACCAATCATGAAATAGAAACGGTTAACGACTGTATGCTTCATGGTTGGGATAACTATAGATACGTGGAAACTTTTCAAAAAGAGTTTGCAAAATATCATAACAGAAAATATGGTATTATGACACCGAACTGTACTACGGCAATTCATCTTCTTTTAGCCGGTCTAGGAATAAAAGACGAAGATGAAGTTATTGTTCCTGATTGTACTTGGATTGCAACCGCTGCGCCAATTACATATCAAAGAGCTAAACCTGTGTTCTGCGACATAGACGTGCAGAACTGGTGTTCTTCCCCTGAGTCCGTCGAAAAGTGTATTTCTGCCAAAACCAAAGCCATCATAACCGTAGATTTGTTCGGCAACATGCCTGACATGGACTCAATGATCTCACTTTCTGAAAAATATGGAATTCCTTTTATAGAAGATGCGGCTGAAGCTGTAGGATCAATATACAAAGGAATTCGTGCGGGGAAGTTTGGAATTGGATCTGTTTTCAGTTTTCACAGAACGAAAACGATTACGACTGGCGAAGGGGGAATGCTGTTGCTTGACGATGATAAACTTTATGAAAGGTGTATGTTCTTGAGAGATCATGGTCGTCGCCATGACGGACCTATGTATTTCAACTTTGAAGTTACTTTCAAATATATGCCTTTCAACTTGCAGGCAGCAATTGGATATTCACAATTTCAAAGAATAGATGAACTGGTTGGTAAAAAGCAATGGATTTTACACAAATATAAAGAACATCTTGCAGATATTCCTGACATTCAAATGAATTGCGAATCCGAGTCGATTACAAATGGTGCTTGGATTACGGGTCTTGTTTTTGGTTACAGTCACAATATTTCCAAGTTTATAGTCATGGAAAAAATGAAAGGATTTGGTTATCCTGCAAGACCGTTTTTCTATCCTCTCTCTTCTTTGCCAGCTTATCCTGGATATAGGAAACTATACGAAAAGAAGAATCCAAACTCTTACAACATTTCACCAAGAGGAATCAACCTTCCCGGAGATTTGATGCTAAATGAGGAACAAATAGTAGAATACTGTAATGTTCTGAAAAAGGTACTTGAAAAGTAAATGGAAATTTTGAATGGTAAAATATATTGATAACTGGTGGGCTTGGCTTTATCGGGAGCAACATTGCTCATCGTTGCGTAAAATTCGGTGCAAACGTTACAATCCACGATTGTCTTGACTTAACTCTGGTGGCAATATGCAAAACGTAAACGGAATAGAAAATGAAAATAGTAATAACTGGAGCTTTGGGACATATTGGATCTAAATTGATAAGATATCTACCCGAGAAATTCGAAGGTTCGGAGTTGATTCTTATAGATAATTTTTTAACCCAGAGATATTGTTCTCTTTTCAATCTTCCAAAAGGGGATAGAAAATTCGTTGAAGCAGATATTCTTTTTGACGATTTACAAAGTTTATTCATTGGAGCTTCTGTCGTGGTTCATTTAGCCGCCAGGACAGATGCGACAAGCAGTTTTGAGAAAAAGGATGATGTCGAATTGGTTAATTTTGTTGGTTCTGAAAGAGTAGCGTTAGCGTGTGGCGAAACAAAAGTTCCTTTAATAGCTTTGTCTACAACCAGCGTATATGGGACTCAAAAATCTATAGTAGATGAATCCTGTCCGTTTTTTGAACTTAAACCGCAAACTCCATACGCTGAAAGTAAACTTAAAATGGAAAATAGGTTAATGGAACTTGGAAGAACCAATGAACTTCAGTTTACGATTTGCAGATTTGGAACAATTTTTGGGACTTCTCCAGGAATGAGATTCCATACTGCCGTAAACAAATTTGTCTGGCAAGCGTGTATGGGACTTCCGGTTACTGTGTGGAGAACTGCTATCAATCAGTATCGTCCGTATCTTGATCTTGATGACGCATGTAGAGCCATTGGGTTTATAATTGAAAACAAGATGTTCGACAACAACATCTTCAACGTTCTTACTTTGAATGCAACTGTTGGCGATATTGTGACCGTAATTAGAAATTATATTCCAAGTCTTCAGATTAAGTTTGTAGACGAATGTATAATGAACCAACTTTCGTACAAAGTTTCTTGCGACAAATTTACCGATAAAGGGTTTAACTTTACTGGAAACTTAGACGAACGTGTTAAAGAGTCTATCAAAATGCTGGACATCTGTGGGGAAATAATAGTTTAGATCATGACGACAAAAAGGTTATTGATAATCTGCGATCCACGAAATGGTCATATTACATATCGTATTCGTGGCATATCAATGACTTCTTTACTTATTTCTGCTGGGTGGACAGTCGAACTAATAGACTGGAAAACTTTAACTATAGATCAAATTGTTGCTCTATCAAAAAGTTACGACGTTATTTATCTGCTTAAAGTGCCTTCCTTGGAGTTAATTCTAAAAATCAGGAATCTGAATTCTTCTCGTATTGTTTTTGATTTGACAGATGCTTTATGGCTCCCGCAATTCATCGATGATGGATGGGCTCCGATCAACAAAATGTTAAGTTCGAGTAATGCGGTTTTTTGCTGCAACTTTTACGACAAAGAATACGCAGTGAAACACAACCAAAACGTTGCAATTATTCCACCATATGCTAATGTTTTAAGGTTCGATGAACTTAAAAACACTATTGTGAAGGATAAAAATAAAGTGGTTATAGGTTGGGTTGGAAGTGTAAGTACGGCACATTATCTCTTAAATATCAAAAAACCTCTTGAAAGATTATCTGCTTCGCATAAAAACCTTTCTTTTCACGTAGTTGGTAAAAGAGGGGTGAATTTCGGGTTCATGAACACAACTTCAATTGACAATGGATACAGCGAAGACACTATGATTTGCGAAATTTTCAAAATGGACATCGGAGTTTTTCCGATTACAAAGAGTGAAGAAGATTATGTTACGAGAGGTCCACTCAAAATAATAAACTATATGGCAGGATCAGTTCCAGTCATATGCTATAACGCAGGAGAATGTGCTCAGATTATCCAAGACGGTGTTAACGGTATGTTGGCAAAAACAGAGGAAGAGTGGTATTTAAAACTCGATAGTCTTGTTAAAGATGATCTTCTCAGAGAAAAAATAGGAAATAACGGTTATAACACTGTGAAAGGAAAATTCTCAAAGGAAGAGTCTGCTAGAATTTTAATTTTATCTTTGGAAAAGGTTTTGAATAATGAAAAATTGTAGAAATTGTGGAAACGATATCAGTCCGTTTGTTTCGTTTGGGAAAATGCCAATTGCTAATGCGTTTTTAACTCCAGATCAATTTGAAACTGAGTATCGGTTTGATTTACAAGTTCAGTTCTGTGAAAAATGCGGTCTTGTTCAACTGGTCGATCAACCAGATCCAAAAAAAATGTTTCACGAAAATTATGCCTTCTTTTCTTCTACCTCAAATCGAATGATTTCTCATTTTAAAGAATGGGCCGATTTCATAAAGTATCACTTCTTGAGTTATAAAAATCCGTTTGTGGTTGAAATTGGCAGTAACGATGGAATTATGCTTAAAAACTTTGCTTCTGCAAACATACGACACCTTGGAATAGAACCAAGCGCCAATGTTGCTGAAGTTGCCAGCGCAAATGGCGTTGATACTATCTGTAATTTTTTTGACGAAACCCTCGCAAGACATCTTGTATTTGAATATGGAAAAACAGACGCCTTCCTATCTGCAAACGTAATGTGTCATATTCCTTCCATACATTCTATTGCAGAAGGAATACAAATCATGTTGAAACCAAAAGGGGTCTTAATCTTTGAAGATCCTTATCTTGGTGACATAATTGAAAAAACATCTTACGATCAGATGTATGACGAACATGTCTTCTATTTCTCCGTTGGATCTGTTCGTAATATTTTTGGAAAGCATGGGCTTGAATTGATTGATATCGAACCGCAAAATACACATGGTGGTTCGATGAGATATACTTTATGTCATAAAGGAGCGTTTTTACCATCTAACTCCGTTACTGATCAACTTAAAAAAGAAGAAAAACTTAAACTTCATTTGTCGGAAAGATATATAGAGTTTAAGGTTAGCATAGAAAAATCTAGAAATGATTTGTGCTCTTTGCTAAAAAAGATTAAACGTGACGGGAAAAGAGTTGTTGGGTATGCGGCTACATCGAAGAGCACGACTATAACAAATTATTGCAACATAACTTCTGAGTTGGTTGAGTTTATCAGTGATACGACTCCTATAAAACAGGGAAAATTTAGTCCAGGTACTCATATCCCCGTTTTGTCGCATGATGCTTTTGCAAACAATTATCCTGATTATGCTCTCCTTTTTGGCTGGAACCATGCCGAAGAAATAATGGAAAAAGAAACGGCGTTCCGTGCATCTGGCGGAAAGTGGATAGTTTATGTTCCAGAGGTAAAAATCATATGATTGAAGGAATTCACTTTATTGATATCGCTACACATTCGGACGAACGTGGATTTTTTCGTGAAATATTGCGTATAAAAGATATCAAAATAGAAATTGGACAGATAAGTCATTCATTGGTTCGTCAAGGAGTAGTGAAAGCGTGGCATGGACATAAAATGCAATCACAACTTAATTATGTTGTCAATGGTTTATTAAGTGTCGTTTTATATGATAACAGAGAATACTCAACTACGAAATGGGATAAAATAGAATTCATGGCTGGCGATAACCAAAAACCATCGGCTTATATTTTTCCACCAGGGGTGTTTCATGGTTATAAATGTATTCAAGGTCCAATGAATATCATATACATAACTTCTGATATATACGATCCAGAAGAAGAGATGAGGATAGAAAATGATGTAATAGAACATAATTGGGAACAGGAGAAGTGAAATGATATGGGAAGGTTTGTATGATAAGTTTTCAGACGTTCCGGTAAGGGGAAATGGATTTGCTAACGATGAGTTGGTTAAAGACACTGTCTTATATACCAAAAAGGTAATTGAAAACCAAGATCATGTTGAAATAGCCATAAAAGATCATATGTTTTTGTCATTTCTTACTTCTTCATGCTTTTTTGGAAAAGATAACGTTAAAATAATTGATTTCGGAGGGGGAGCAGGAATTGGCTATGTTATTGTCAGAAAATTTTCACATTCAAAGGTAAAGATAAATTATTTTGTAATTGAAATTGATGCATTGGTAGAACCTGGAATTAATTTTTGGAAGGATAATACTTTTTTAGAAAAAGATTCTATCTGCTTCATGTCAGAATTGCCTCCAGTAAATATAAAACCGGATATCGTATATACTTCTGGAATTTTCCAATATATCGATGATTACAAAAATAAAATAAAAGAACTTTGTAGTTATCACGCTCCGTTTTTATTTTTTGCTAAGTTTTCTGCGGTTAACAGCAATACGTATGTTACTTCTCAGAACTCGTATGGATCTGTAATACCCTATCGTTTTATCAATAGAAAGGAACTTATAAATATCGTTAAAGATTATGGATACGAGTTGGTTTTCAGTAAGATGTCAGAAGTTGTTTATGATCAAAGAAACTTTGAAGAATCTATGAGAATGAATAGCCCTAGCAATTTTCTTTTTGTTCCATCCGACACATAAAATACAAAAGATTCATAAAATGATAAATTATAAAATCTTCAACAGTATCTATGATGACTTGATTTTATTTCCGTCAAGAATTGTTTTTTGGGGAGGGACTGGACAAGCAAAGGTAATGAGATACGTCGTTGAATATTATGGCTCTGAAATTATTTTTGTTGTGGATAGAACCATTGGTCTAAAACCACCTTTTGATGATGTCCCACTTATTTTAGATTCTGAATTTGACGAATGTATAAACAGAATTTCACATGATAATTTGGGATTTTGTATAACAATTGGAAATCCTAATGGTCAAGTAAGAGTCGATTTACATAAACTCCTTGTTGGTATCGGACTACTTCCAACCTCCCTCATTCATCCAACTGCATGGATAGCTCCTAACGCAAAAATTGGAAAAGGAGCACAAATCCATGCCGGGACTATAATCGAAGCGGAAACCGTATTAGGAGATCAGTGTATTATCAACACGAAGGCAAGCGTCGATCACGAATGTGTTCTTGGAAATGGGGTTGAATTAGCGCCAGGAGCCACTTTGTGTGGCAACGTAACAGTCGATGACAACGCCTGGGTTTGCGCAGGCGCAACCGTTTTACCACGAATTCATATAGGAAAGAACTCCGTTGTTGGTGCTGGGGCGGTTGTTATCAGAGACGTTCCAGACAATGTTACTGTAATAGGCGTTCCCGCTAAACTAATGATCAAATCAGTTTAGAACTACTTCCAAAAATTTTCTTACTCTAATTTCAGTAGTATGTCTTGATTTTATGAAATCATGAGCGTTTTCGGAAATCTTTTTCCAATCATACCTATCATCTATGTATCTCAGCAAATCCTTTACTTGTTCTGTCGGAAGATTTCTGTCAAACAAAATACAATTTTCGCCATTTATAAAACCGTTCGTTTTCATTTCTTGTCCGAGGTCGGGGGAAATTATAACCGATTTCATGAATCCTGCCTCAAAAAATTTACCCTGCATTCTTCCATTGATTCCACCATCGTGTGGGCAATATCTTGATGATGAAAGATATTTCAAAAACGTATCGTTATCTTTTTTAGTGTCTTTTGTTGTCAGAAACCTGTCAATATAGTTTAGTCCAGAATCTTTAAACAGATTTTTGAACGTTTGTCTGTAAGAATATTCTGGAGTTATATCCCCAGACATGAAAAAGTCCAAAATTTTTCTGGTTTTGTAAAGATTGTAGTCGTATTTCATTGACGCCCAGCAAGGAAAATGAAACCTGTTGGCGGTGTTAAAGACAGCGTTTATTTTTTCCTGTTCGTAGAGATAGTTATGAAAAACTCCTCTACAATTAAACTTATGTCTTCCAACCGCACTTATCGTATTCATATTAGTGCTAACCGTATCCGAGAGAAACAGATAAACTTTGCTCTTCAAACTGGTAAAATCGGTAGGGGCAAAATCTGCATAGAATAGGAATACAATATCAGGTACTTGTCCATCAAGATCTTCTTTTATTACGTCATGGATTGTTTTCTCTGGACGATATGTCTTGATAAACTTGGAATCTGGTTGGTTGAATCTTTCGCCATATATTTTGGTATTTTGGTGTACTGCACTAAGGTTCTGTAAAAAGTCATAATACATATTCAATCTATAAAATTCACAATTATCAGCTACGACAAGTATCAATCTATTATCCATCTCTTAACTCTCCTTGGAAAGGATGTTCACTTCTATTTGCCGTATCATTATACAGTTCCATTTGGAGACGATTCATGCAATATAGGAGATTGGGCAATACTGGAGTGAATGTTTCAGTTCTCGGGTTCGGTTGTTTGCGCCTTCCAGAGATTGAGAAAAACGGTTTTTGGTATATCGATGAAGAAAAAGCCATCCCTCTTCTTAAAAGCGCCTATGATAACGGAGTAAATTATTTTGATACTGCTCCTTCTTACTGCCATGGAAATACCGAAAAGATTTTGGGACAGACTTTAAAAGACGTCAGAAGCAAAGTTTATTTAGCAAATAAACTTTCGCTTGGAAATGAAGTAGTTAAAACATCTGATTTTAGGAAAGAATTAGAAACAAGTCTCAGAAAAATGGATACAAACTATATTGATTTCTATCATTTTTGGGGAATAAACAAGGATGTTTTCGAGAACAAAATAGTGAGACTTAACTTACTTGATGAGGCTTTAAAAATCAAAGAGGAGGGTTTGATAAAACATATTTCTTTCTCTTTTCATGATGAACCAAGAAATGTTCGTTATATCATAGACAAAGCAAAGATATTTGAAACAGTTCTTTTGCGATATCATTTCTTGGATCTTTCAAATGAGGAGGAGATTATTTACGCCAACAGAAATGGGATTGGAGTTATAGATATGGGGCCTGCGTTTGGAGGAAGGATTTTTTGTCCAGAAAATCTTTCTGAAAGTCACGGTAAAAAGTCAAGTGTAACCTACGAACTTGCATTGCGTTTCGTTCTTGGAAATGGAAATATTTCGTGTGCGTTGTCGGGAATGGAAAACATGAGTGATCTGGATAACAACTTGAGAACCGTTGACGACAAAGAACCATTAACAGAACTTGAAATGAAAAAAATTTCTTCTGCCGTTGAAGAAATGAAAAAGATTAAGGATCTATACTGCTCTGGTTGTGGTTATTGTCAACCGTGTCCGGCAAAAATTAACATTCCAGTTATCTTCAATGCCTATACCTTTCATAATGTCTATGGCCTAAGCCAAACTGCAAAAAATGACTTTATGACGTATAAAAAGAACTTTGGAAACGCAACTCTATCTTCCTGCATTGACTGCGGTCGATGCGAAGAAAAATGTCCACAAAAAATCAAGATTCGTATAGATCTTAAAAGAGTAGAAAAAGTTTTGAATAGTATTTGAGCGTTGTATAATTACACAAGAAAACGAGGTTATCAATGAGAATATATTGTTTTGACGATCCATGGAGTTGGGGAAGAGGAGTGGTTAACTCAGCACAGATCTCCGGGATCGAATCTCACATTTTTACCAATCCAGATGACATTCAGGATCTTCCTGATACCTTTGCGTTTATCCATATAAGTCATAATATTTATGACAAAGAATGTAACAAGAACGTATGTAAAGCTATTGACCAAAAAAAAAATGTAAAGTTAATACCAAGTATCACAGAATGTCTAATGTACGACGACAAGATGTCTTACTATGAAAAATGTCCAGGTTGGGCTCCGAAAACTTTCGTTATAAAGTCAAAAAACGAAGCCTTTAAAATCCTTGGGACAATGAACTTCCCAATGATTTCAAAATCGAGTGATGGAGCGGCATCAAGTAACGTGAGACTCATCACCGACAGGGGAGAGGCTATAAAAGAAATATCCCTTGTTTTCGAAGAAGGTGGAATCAAAAAATACCAAGGTACACAAGTTGGTTATCTAATCTGGCAGAGATTTTGCCCTGGTAATTCCAACGACTGGAGAGTAATTTTAATTGCTAAAAAATATGGATATGTTTTGAAGAGGAACAATAGGGATAACGTTCCGTTTGCATCGGGGAGTGGAAAACTTGAACCAATATCTTCATTGGATTCTTTAACTTATCGTCTTTTGGAATTTACCAGGAAATTCGCCATCGAATACAACTTTGTCTTCGTTGGAGTTGATATAGTTTTTGATGAAAACAAGAAACCGGTAATTTTAGAGATTACAACTGGGTGGGATATAAACGGGTACGAAAACTGTATGATTCACGAATACAATGGAAACGAATTTGTTCCAATAGGTCTTGATGGTAAAAATAATATGTTTGATGTTATAGTAAAAGCGTGCGTTAACAAAGAGTTTTAGCAGAAACGGAGTTTGAAAATGCCAACAGAAATCGAAATGTTTTGGAAGTACTACGGTAAGATATGTGATCAGGAAATTCTCAAAGAAGCCATGTCAGCAAAGATAATGTTTGAGGGTAGACCGTTGCAGCCTGAAGTTTGTAGCGAAATACTCCATTTCATGAAGTTTACAAACAACGCTTTTACCTCCGAACAATTAATTCAAAAATCTTCAAATATATATTCCGGTGTCGATGCACTTTTCAGAGATTCTAACAAGAATAGCAGATCTGATTTTGACGAGTTTTACAAAAAAACATTCGATCTTATTCCTTGGGGTCACGGGACATTTCACTTCGATCACGATGATGGCGAAAGAAGGAAGAACTACTTAAGGAGAGGAGTGGTTGTCGAAAAAATAAAGTCACTTGGAGTAAAGTCTTTCTTGGATTATGGCGGCGGTTGCGGACACTTTTCTTTATTGACCTCCGCTCTTGGAATTGAAAAGGTTGAATATTGTGAGTATTCAATATTTCATCCATATATTCTATGGAGATTTAGTAGAATAAAGAACGCATGTAACTTTATCGCCAAAGACGTTGAAAATTGGGCTGCTACAGATCTAGTAGATTGCGTTTTGTGTTTTGATGTTGCGGAACACGTGTATGATGTTAATGAAATGATGCAAAGGATTAGTTCCTCTCTTAAAGTTGGTGGATTTTTATTTTGGGTTTCAGTTTTTGGAGAGGGAATATCGTGCCATATTCATCCAGAACTTAAAGGAAAAGAAGATGACTTCTTACAAAGCTACTGTTTCGTAAGACAAGAAAATCTTCCAGTCAATTATGTTGGACATTCTGGTATTTTCAAAAAGGTCAAGTGAGTTAAGATGAAGATATTGTTAGGTTACAGTTGGTTTGAAAGCAACTTTTGTATAAAAACATATTGGGAAGGTTGGCTTCAAAGACTTAGAAACAGCGGCTTTGAAGTGGATGGATTCTGTTTGACTCTTAATCCCCCAGGTCCATGCCATTGCTGGCCACAGTTGGATGACATGTGGAAAGCGAAAAATATTACCTTAATGAAAAAATATGAAGAGCTTCTCATAAAACTTGAAGGTTATGACGCTTTTATAAATTACAATGGAATAAACCTCCATCCGGAATTTCTTCCTCAGATAAAAGTTTTCAAAGCTTTCAGTTGCTCCGACGATCCAGAGTCATCCAGCCAACTTTCTATGCCAGTAGCTAGATATTATGATTGTTGTTTGATTCAAAATATCGCTGCCGTCGAATTGTATAGAAGTTGGGGGGTTAAATATGTATATTTTTGGCCATATGGTTTCAGAGACGACGACTTTGATCCGTTCCTGACAAAAGAAAAAATTCTCACTGGAGAACGTTCTACAAATATTGTCCTATTGTGCGAGAGAAGGTCTCATTGGAGGACTGATCGTCTTAACAAATTTTTGCAGGCTTTTCCAAACACTTTAGGATATGGTCATGGATGGCCAATGGGGTATCTCGATAGAAGTTTAAAAATTCAAACTTATCAGAATTCAAAAATAGGACCTAATTTTCATAACTCGACTGGTCCGATTAATTTTAGGACATATCAACTTCCTGCAAATGGTGTTTTACAGATATGCGATAACAAAAGTAACTTTGGCAAGATCTTTGAAAACGGGAAAGAAGCTGTTGGGTTCGATAGCGTAAGCGAATGTATTGACCTATGCAGATACTATCTTTCTCACGACAGAGAAAGACGTATTGTTGCGGCAGCAGGTTGGGAAAGAGTCCTTCGAGATTATAACGAAAAAGCTTGTTTCCAAATAGCTATTGACAGAATAAACGAAATTATCAAAGGCTGGCAATAAAGTGAATCATATAAGAATAGAAGTTACGAATTGTTGCAATCTAAGATGTAAGATGTGCCCTCAGTCTATCTTTATAAACAGAAAAAGGGAAATGATAAAGGATGAGCTTTTCAAGAAGATAATTGAAGATATTGCTAAACACATTCCTGGGCTTCCTCTTAGTTTTCATGTTTCTGGAGAACCCTTATTACATCCGTCAATATGTTCATTTGTAAGGATAGCGGGGAAAAATTTATTTTTCCCTTGGATTGTAACTAACGCCACACTTCTAACCAAAGATATGAGTAAAAGGCTCATAGACTCTGGTTTGAAGAAAATATCTTTTTCATTTGAGGGAATTAACAAAAAAATTTATGAAGAGATTCGAGTTGGCGCTATATACGAAAAGGTTCTGTTGAACATAAATAACTTTCTCAGAATTAACTATCAAAATAAAAAACGTGTTTTAACAGAACTTGTTTGTGTGGACGTTCCAACAATTCCAGTTCCTGAACTTCAAAAGTTTCTTGATGAAATGAAACCTAAATTCAACTTGATAAATAGGTCTGGATACGTTGATTGGTTAGGTAAAATTGGTTCTGACAAAAAAGAGATTACTCATGGACTTGGATGTGATATAATGAACAAAGATCTGAATATTCTCTCTGACGGAAGAGCGGTTCCATGTAGCGTTGACATTGAAGGGACGATGGCTTATGGAGATTTCAAAACAATGACTTTTCAAGAAATAATGAAATCAAAAACCAGAATGGAATTGAAAGCAAAATTAGAGTCGGGGAATTTTGAGGGTTTGTCATGCTCAAAATGTTATGTTCCTTCTGGAAAGATTAGAGAACTTAGGATGTCTTGACGATTGGAAGAATAAGAATATCCATTGTTTTGTCGATAGAATTGTAATCAAATTTTTTGTACCCAATAGAAAAAAGATATTCGAATTCTTCAACTTCCAAGTTCCATCGAGGGTGAGAAACTCCCCATCCAACTTCAAGAACGATAGCTGGTTTTGTTTTTAGACTTTCTAATGTTTTGTGCATTCCCTTGAAAACGGAATACTCGTTCCCTTCAACATCTATTTTCATAACATCTATTCTGTCTATATTGTTTTTCTCAGCATAATCGTCAAATCTTACAACATCTACCTCTACCTGAGTCATATTATAGTTTAGAGTCTTTTCAACTTCAAAAGTGTTCCATCCAGGATTCTGAGAATCGACATTTATCTTTACTTTACAGTTCGTGCTCCCTAAAGCGCAATTTTCAACATAGACCATTTGATTTCCTACAAACCTTAAACAACATTGTTTGTAATATTGAGGAACTGGTTCGAACAAATAACAAAAACATTTTCTGTGTTGAAAAACCGAGTTTGTGTAGTCTCCTATATTCGCCCCAACATCAACCAACACACTGTTGTCGTCCAAATAGCTCAAAATAGGACCAATTATATCTTTCAAAATAACTGCCGGTTCGTATGCCATGTTAATTATTCCTTTTGAAAAAATCGTTAAACATCAACCTATAATCTTCAATTCTCATATTCCAAGACCATTTTGGAACGATTGTATTCGCAAACCCATTTCCAAAAACTTTTATCGCATCACGGTTGTTTTTGAAGAAATTCAATTTATCTACAAGAGCTGGAACACTTCTTTCAATTATAAAACCGGTTTTACCATCTTCAACCATTTCTTCTACAGCACCAGTTTTGGTAGTGATGACAGGAACTGCGGTCGCTCCAGCTTCCATAACACAGTTGTTCAAACCTTCAGTTTTCGACATGCAACAATATATGTCGATTTTATTGTAATAGTCGGACATCTGCTCTTTGGTAAGCTGTCCTCCTGAAAAGTTCTGCTGTGATGTAAGAAGTTGACATCCGGTAATTCTGCAAGCCTCTTCGACTAAGTCAAACCCTTTGTTGCCGTTGGAAGTTCTATTTCCACTGATTCCTATCACCAAAGGACCGTCTTTAGAAGGTTCTTTTTTGTCTTTTACCTTGAAGCAATCTGTATCGATTCCATGTTGAACAAGAAGGAGTGGCATTGCAAGAGGAATAGATGAAAATTCTCTATATTGGTTTTTGTTTACCACATGAAACATTACACATCTTGGTTCGAAATAATGCTTGTAAAACCACACTATTCCTGGTGTAGAATGATCGTATGCGAACTCGTTTCTCAGCCCAATAACAGTTTTGTGTTTAGGAGGTGGTCCAGGAACTGACATTGGGTCAAGTTGATAAATGAGATCGTATTTATCGTAGTGGTACTGACTTGGATCGCTTACCCACGTAAAGTTTATGTCAAAGGAATATTCCGTGATTCTTTTTTTGATTTCGTTACAATGTCTGTGAAATATCCAGCCCATTGCATCAGCTATAAGTAAAATGGATTTCATAATTTCTCCCTCCACAATTCCAGCACATTATACCACTTCCAGGCTTGACTTTTCAAGTCGAGCGACTATTTCATGTAACAAGGTGTATAATTCCTTGTCGAGAAAGATCCCTATATGCATTTCGCTTTAACAACATTCAATAGACTTGATATTTTGAAAACATCTTTGGAATCCCTTCTAAAGAGCGATTTTCCTCCGGACTCTCATCTTATTGTTTCAGATGATGGATCTTCCAAGGATGTAAAAGATTACATCACAGAATCATTCGAAAGAACGATTCCTAATTTGACAGTAAAGATTTTTCTTAATAAAATCAACGTTGGATGCGATCTCAATATGTTCAGAGTAATAAGGGAATGTTTATTCGATACTAAAGACAAGTATATAGTTACAATAGACAGCGATGCAATATATAACCCAAAATGGATACGCAAACTTATTGAAGCTAAAAGTCAAATAACAGATGGTATTGAAATAGGGATGCTCGGTGTATTTAACACCCCAAACCATCCTACGATAAAAGACTATAATGATAGTATAGTGATAAAAAAGTCAATGGGTGGTTTTACCGTTATGCTCAACAGAGATATCTTTCTCTACAGAACTCTGAGCGCAATCTCATGGGACTGGTCTTACGTTGGATTATGCAATAAATTTAAGTGCGGAATTTTCTGTACTAAGAAGAGTTACGCCGATCATATTGGTACAGTCGGATTTCATACTACGTCCACAAGTTTTGATCGTGCAAAAGATTTCATACCAGAAGGAGACTAAAAATGGAAATGACATTGGTTGAACTTTATAAGAAATACAAAGAAATGTATCCGTGCGCTTTTAAAGGATTTGAAGAAGGTCTTATTACAGAAAAAGATCTTAGAAAATTCTTAACGTCAAAATCAGAAATTAGTCATGGAAAAATCCAGGACGACGATGATGACGAAGATGACGAAGATGAAGTAGATGATATTGAGCCGCCTGAGTACCCAAACACACCAAATCTGGCTGACTTGAAATCAGATTTTCAACTTCTTGACTATTCGGACTTTACTGGTTTTCTGGCATCTGTTTTTTCGTTTAAAAATTCTATTGGAGAGAATTTCTTATGCGAAGATTTAAAAGAACAAGTCCTTGAATTTGGAGCACTTGAACCAATATCTGGGAATGATACTGAAAACGATTTTGTTAGAAATACAAGAGAACTTTGTAAAATCTCATATATAGAATACATGATCTCAAGACAAATGGAGTATATGGCGTATATGGATATCGATATTGAATTCATTGTAATGAGCAAAGAGTATTTCTTGTTCTCCTTCAATCTTGCTAATTCATATTATGATAGAACTGAAGACGAAAGATTTTACGACACATTCAGAGAAGGTAAAATTTATGAAATACCAATTTTGATTTCAAAATACTCAAAAGTTCCTCTTGTAATACACGATCTTACTGAATCAGACCCTGGAAAAACGATTAAGGGATGTAAGATTTTGACGAACAAGAAACTGATTGAGAGTTATGCAGACGTATTTAATGAGAAAGGATCAATAAAAAAAGACGTGATGAAAGCTGAAGATCTTATCTCTCATGATTGAGATCTGTCATACCATGTTTTAGAAGGTTCTGAAAGTCTTTCTTTGTTTCTTTGAATAATATCACTTACTTGTTCTGTAGGAGTTCTTTCTACTATGTTAGCAACTTTGAATTTCATTTCTTGTATGATTTTCTCTAAAGTTACACCATCTCTTTTTGCGTCGTCTTCAGAGACAAGACAGGTTCTTTCTTCTTTTAACTTTTTATATCCGTTACTTGATGCTGACCCGCTTCCAAAAACAAGAACGATCCCCCAATCTTTTAGCTTTTTGTCTGACAAAGGACATTTACAAAGAACTCTTTTACCATCTTTAAAATAAAACATGGCGGTGAAGATTCTTTCTTCAACTGGTGATAGTTGTATTTTTCGAACATCATATAAGTTCATTGAAATCTCTCCATCATATCATTCTCTGGAAACTGAAATTTTTCCTCTAGAAAGATGGACTTTTGCCAAAATTGGAGTATATTATAGGTAAAAGGAGTTTACCGTGAAAATCATACTTGCCAGTTTTTTTGCACTAACTTTGTCCGTAGCGGCTGGTCTCCTTGATGGTCTCGGCTTAGACAGCGAGGTCTCTCGGAATGAGACCAAGTTTACCTGTGTGGCTAAACCACCACCTAAACCACCAGCCCAGATGTCAAGCGGGGAAGGCGTCCCTCCGTTGCCACTTCCTGCCGTTCCGCAACGCCGCACCGAAAAGAAAAACCCTCCACGTCCTCCTGTTCTGATTGCAAAGATTGCTACCGAGAACCAGTCTGATTGGGCAACTAACCCCGCTGATGCAAACAATCTATTGAAATGGATGGCTAAAAACCTGAATGTTAATTTCAGCACCATTAACTTACCTCAAGAAAGCATTCCCGTTGACCCTAAAGCTATACCACTATTGTATAGAACTGGTCATGACGCTTTTTCATTTTCTCCAGAAATCCGTGAACGTATCCGTGAATATCTCCTAAGGGGCGGAACGCTGGTTTTGGATTCATGCTGTGGAAGACGTGCCTTTGCAGAGTCTGCATTGAGAGAAATACAACAACTCATTCCAGAACGTGCTCCTTATCGAATTACTACCGATCATCCTCTGTTTCATTCGTTCTTTGAAGTCAAAGATATTCAGTATCGTCCATTTGCTCAAAAAGCAGGAGCAAAAAATGGGGAATCTGGGGTAATCGGCATCGACATTGGATGTAGAACAGCAGTGTTCTTCTTCCGTTGGGATGTCAGTTGTGGCTGGGATGAATTGCCAGATTCGAATGAACATCACTGTTTGGGTTATACCGCTGAAACAGCTAAACAGTTAGGTTCAAATCTGATGGCTTATATTACCGCTGAACGTAGCTCTGCAATGCCGTTGAGTAAAGCGTTGGATTTCGTTGATGCAGATAAATCAAAATCAGGGAAGTTCGTTATCGCTCAAGGAAAATACCATGGAATGTGGAAAACCCGTGACGCAGGTTTGTCCATGCTTTTAAACTCTTTCTATGAGCAAACCAAAACTCCGGTAAGATTTGAACGTGATGAAGTTGCCTTGGACTCGCCACGTTTGTTCGATGTCCCGTTTGTTTATATGACTGGACATCAGGATTTCGAACTAACCCCGGCAGAACGTACAAATCTACGTCAATATTTGATGAGAGGCGGTATCCTTTTGGCCGAAGTCTGTTGTGGGCGTGAAGCTTTTGATCGTTCGTTCAGAAACGAAATTTCAAGCGTTTTGAATGGTCAGAAACTGGAACGTATACCGGAAAACCATCCGTTGTTCATTTTCCCAAATCAGATTAAAAGCGTACAGCCACTTCCTGCACTGGCGCAGAAACTGGGCGCAAACGGCAGGATAAAACCGGAAGTCTATGGGATTACCATTGGAGCTAATCTAGCCGTCATCTACGTCCCGCATGGCCTTTCATGCGGATGGGAACTTGCAGAATGCCCATACTGCTGCGGTATCAGTTCACAGGACACGTTGGCGTTAGGAGTTAATATTTTATCTTACGCCTTAATGCAATAAAGGTTTTTGATGACAATAAAATCATTTAACAATCTCGATGACATGAAAAAACATTTTGGGTTTAGCATGTCAGGAGATCTATTTGAGAAAGATTTGTTCGTATGCGAAACAGATTGCGATCTCAATGATCGCAGATTCCATGATGCAGAAGTTTTAGCAACTATATCAAAAAATCTTGGCGGTAACAGCTTGGAGATAGGAACCTCTGATGGACATGGAACTTACAAAATTGCAACCAACACAAACGGAGTTGTTTTCACGCTTAACGCTCTTCCTGAACAAATCTCCGGTAATTTCGTCACTCATGCTATAAAAAAGGAAGGGATCGGATCGTACTTGAGAAAGATGGGTATTCAGAACTTTGTTCAGTACTATGCTGACAGTCTTTCGTGGGTTATTCCTCCTGAAATTCATGACTTGTCGTTAGTTTTTATCGATGGATGTCATGATACAAAGTATGTCTATTCTGATTCGAAAAATACAATAAACAGATTGAAATCAGGTGGATTCATGATATGGCATGATTTCAATCCTGGTTTAAGAGGAAGGTTTAACTGGATTGACGCTTGTATGACTGGAGCCCTTAAGTTTTGTGAAGAATCAGGCATTGAAGAAGTATATCATCTTAAAGATTCTTGGATTGGTTTTTGGAAGAAACTGTAAATGAAAGGGAACTGCTATGACAAACGAAGAAATGCTATCTGAAGTTCAAGATATAAATCATGATATAGCAATGGTCATGAGAGCTTCTGACAATCCGTCAGAAAAAGATCCTGAAATCTGGGAAGATATCAACGAAAGAATTTTTGCGTTGGTCGATGACGTTATAGCAGATTTTCTTGATATTTGCAGTATGGTGAGAAAAAATGAAGAATATAGGAAAATAGAAGTTTATAGCGTTCTATGGAATGGAAAGTTCAAGTTGCTCCAAAAAATCGATGTTGACTTTGCTATTACAGAATATAACATTCGCTTGTCAAACTCTTTCTTTGGAACATCTACTCATCCTTGCCAATCATATGAACCAAAATGTGGATTGGAATCATTAGTTACAGAGGAACAGGTTGGTTAACAGGAAAATCGCAAGCAATTATAGAATATTTCATATATACTATGGGGGCTTGAATGAGTGGATTAACCAAAGAATCAATTCTTGTTAGAAGAAATGGAATGCTTGGACTTGGCAACGCCGGTTGGGAAGAGTTCCCGTCTGACCGACAAGTTCAAGTGGCCGTTTCAAAAATCTCCCACAAATACGGGCACTCGTCTGAAAAATGGGCAATCATTGATGCCGGATATCGTGACAGCGAAGAGTTTACCGAAACGATCCCGACAAAGTACGGTTCCATCCCCTTGCCATGGACCCCTGAATCCGAAACCTGGAAATGTATTAAAACGGCTTTGACGCTCCAGGCCGGGTGCGAGATGGATCGGGAGGTCGATGCTCTGCTGGATGGTTTTTTACCGCCCGTGTTGTTGTACGAAGACTATGGCTTGGTTGATGGTGAGAAGCAACTTTTGATCGCCCATGCGCTTGCAATTCCGGTAAGAACGTTTATATTGAAGAAAGTTAAGTGACTATGAAGAAAGGGCAAACAAATGGACAAGTACATCGTAGTTTGGAAGCCAGTAGCAAAGAATGGAACTCAATATTATCTGTCTGAAAAAGGAACTACTTTTGACAGAATAAAGGCTAGGGTTTTCGAAAATGAAAAACTAGCGGGGATGGTTGCACCCAAAATGTGTGCCATAGGTTATACTGGACCATTTGTCGAAAAAGATTAAATATGAGGTAAATTATGAAAGTTCTAAGAACAAGAAAACTAAAATGTGGAGCAGTGAGGTTTTCGATTGAGGCTGAAGAGGACGAAATTCGAGCTATCCTTGTTGATGGCATAAAACGATTTGTAAAAGAGAACAAAATCAACGTCAAAGTAATTTCGGCAGACGAAATATCAGTTGGGTTACTTGGGAAAACAAAGACTTACGATCTCAGCGATTATGAAGAACAGTATCTTCTTGATATCGGCTTTGCCTCAATTATGTGCGATTATCTTGGAATTAGTTTCCCTAGTCTTGATACTTTTGATAAGCTTCCAACGCCAAGAAAAAGAAAATCGACAGATTGATTTGACTTTTTCAAACCTTTGATGTATATTGGTTATATCAAAGGAGTTGATATGAACTTAATTTTGCTGATAACAGATAAAACAATAAAAAAAGAATACAGATTTTTAAATCCTCTTACAGAGGCTGAGGTTAGAGACGCCTTCATTCCAGAAAATTGCAGACTGATTAAAGAGGGTGAGCTTCCATTCAAAGAGATTTTTGATATCCCTATCATCAACGACGGTCTTTCTCCACTGGCCTTTGATACCTCAGAAGCGTTTATTGAGTTCTCTCCTGACAAAAGGGCGGGCAACTTGCTTTTGGCCGCTGCGCTTCTTGTTGAAGGGTTCTGTCAAAGCGTTATCAAAAGGAGAAAATCTGAGTCGTTGGAAAAAATTAAAAGTTCACTTCTAAAAGTAGCCGCACTTCAAGAGAGAACTGAACTTCTAAGAGAAAAATCCATGGTACATAATATTTTACTTACGGCTTTTTTAAACGAGGAGCGGAATCGAGAAAATCCTTTTGTGGCGAGCGAAAAAATGATGTCTGATCTTGAAAATGTTAAGAAATCAAAAGATGAACTAATCTCTATAGTTAGTGATATCGAAAAAATTCTTGGAAACAGAGAACTATTGATTCTATCAGACTTCAAAAGTCCTTGATAATCATTTGCATTTCCATGCCTCCTCCCAGTAAGACTCTCCGTAATTAGGCTCTTCATCGGCTTCTTCGTCATCTTCAAGATTATCTTTGAAGTTATCTTCAAGATCTTCAGGGAATTCCTCAGGAACAATAATTAGTCTAGGTTTGATCTTATCCGGACCCTTTGTCACATACACTATGATCCTTATTTCGTCGTCGTCGAATACATAATCGAATGAACAGAGTATCTTCTCTTCCGGAATTGAAACATAAAAGAACTGAGATTCGAAATCATTTGGTGGGATATCTTCTCTAACAAAAATCCACTTAACTCCACACGCTTTGAAAAATGAACAAGTCTTTTTGGCCCATTTTCCAAATTTTTCATCAGATTTATCTGGAAATGCAAGAAGCCCCTTTTCGTTTGCCTTTACTTTTAGATAGTCTGGTAGAGACTCTATAATTGTCTGGTAATATTCTTCGGCATAATCACCGATATTTTCTATTACTCCAACATCGTCGGAGTCCTCTTCTCTACAGTTGTACCCAACAAAGTTGGGATCGAATAGCGGATCATATGATTTTGACATAACTTGTTCCTCAAATGTTAACTTACTTGACAGGAAGATTCGTTAGTGTCCTGCCATTTTCCTATATAGCCTTTCGATTGGGTCTTCAATAAACTTTGCCGGTTTCCAGTTCTGCGTCCAGTGAACAGAATCTGTTTGTACGTGATTCTTCCGAACCATCTTGGCTATATTAGTTTGAAAGTCATCTTTCTTGTAAGAGAGTACGTTCCTAATCACGTATCCTTCACATGTTGTCCCAAAGAACGACTTTTTTGGACATGGGAGTTTAAAAAGCGGACCTCTTGTTATTTCAGGGACAGTATCGAGACCAAGAAGTTCGCTTGTAAAAACCGTTTCTTCCCAGGACAACCATTCCTCTTTATAAAGAATTGCGAAAACAAAAAAGCAAGTTGGCAAAGAATCGTATCCAATAGAATGGATGGCATATACATTTTCTCCATAAACAATCATTCCTTCAGGAATGTTAGGAGCAAAACATGAATACAGTTTCTTCATGTAATGTTGCCACGGTTTACCGTATCCGTCCTCTGATCTTGCGTGGATGAAATCTTTAGAACAACCTGTACCTTCGCCGTCTAGTTTCTCCGTATAAACGTTTTCTTTTCCATCAAAACACGATTGGTCGGGTAACCTCCTGTCATCGTTTTGAAGGTTTTCCGACCACTCCAAATGCCATATCCTGGGAAGTTTCATTCTGAATCTCCTTGTTCAAAACCACAGTATAGCACATGCTACGGAAAAGTCAAACCGCAGTAGGTCCAATAACCTCATATATTTTCCAGAAAGCCGTCAAAAAAGAAGAAGCGTCATAGAGGTTGATTATAGGAACGCTAAACTTTTCTGCAATTCTCAATGCCTGCTCAGTTCCTCCAGTACCTTCTGAATAACAAATGACAAAACGAACTGGGGTCATCAAATCTTCACCAAGAACCTGATGACTATTCCTTGCGTGTAAACATTTCGCTCCATGTTTTAGAAAATTCCACGACGGATGATATTTTGCAGCTAACTCAAAAGCTTCTGGAGATGGAGTATGCAAAAACGATTGGTTGTCGTTGAATCCTTTCCATGGAAGGAAAATCTGTTTCTCTCCTTTAGCTTTGTCGCACCCCGTCTCAAAAGCTGAGTCGGCTCCTTCAGCCCCTCCAGACCTTAAAACATATCCATCTGTGGCAAGAACATAGCCTATCACTTTCATCTTCTCAAGGATTTCTGGAGGAGTTTTTCTTGATCCTATCCCTGCGTAATAGATTTTATTCATGATTCTTTCTCAACCTATCATTTGACATATCGCAAAATCTTTGTTCTACATCTATTCCAATGAAATGTCTTCCAGAGTTAACAGAAGCTACTGCTGTGGTCCCACTTCCTATACAATTGTCCAACACAACTTCTCCCTCGTCTGTATAAGTTCTTATCAGATATTCGCACAAATCGACTGGTTTTTGGGCGCTGTGCAATCTTGAATAGTTGTCAACGCATTTGAATTCCAACACATTGGTGGGATATCTAGTTGTGTCGCCACCGACATAGTTCCTTGTATTTGTTCCAAAATAAACGGACCCATTAGAACGTCCTTTTGCTGAATTTGTCGGAATATGTCCATCTGTGATTTGAGGATTGTACTTTCCACTTCCGAAAACACAAATTTCTTCGACTTTTCTGATTGGCATTCGTTTAGCGTGGAAGAAATTAGTCCCTTGATTTTTTATCCAATACCAACAATACCTAAAATTCTTTTCGTTGCTGTTTATAAGTTTAGTTGTAAATGGCTGGTTAGAAAACAAAGCTACAGTTCCATATTTTTTCAGTATCCGGTTGTATTCTTTCCACAATTCTTGTATGTTTATATGCTTATCCCAAGTCGGTGCAGTTAACCCATATGGAAGATCACATAAAACCATAGCAACAGATTCATCTGGAAGTTGTTTCATTACCTCTAAACAATCACCACAAAATATCTTGTCAAGAAAATCTAGCATAGTTATTTGTTATACCACAATATGTGAGTTGCGTCCTTGGGAATTTTTTCTAATTCTGAAGGCAAAACAATAAAATTGTTATTTATCTTTTTGTTCTTAATTGGATTTCCATATCCATCGTAATCTATGAACAGTCCGGACTTACAACATTCCAGAAATTCTTTTACAGTAAAAAGATCACCTGTAGTTTCATCAAGATTGTCTCTGTATTCTGTCATGGTTTCTTCTCCGTTACATACAGACTGTCATCCAAAGCAAACATAGTCTGCGCCTTTTCCGTGTACATGATCGCACCAGTCGGAATTGGTCCTTTCTTGAACACCTTCGACTGGTCTCCTGTCCAAGTTTCAAGATCGTCTCCTGACACAGGAGAAATACAGAGACCATTAGGTTTAATAACGAAATCTGCACTATCGCCTGCGTTGGCGTCTTCCTTCCTGACATGATAGGTCGATCTACCGCCAGAGAAATTGAAAATGTATCTGCTGACCTTACCAGCTTTTTCTCCAACAACTACACAATACTGATTAACACACTTGGCATCGGTAACTCTTAGTCCATCCAATTCAGGAACAGGCAGATTGACAAAACTACCGTTTTCATTTCTAATGGCAAGCCTTGCCTTTCCAATAACGTCCTGAACCGCTACCCCGTCAAAAAGTTTACAAGCTGAACCAAAGATGTCCGCTACCTCTTTGACAGAATGAATGATCTTGTCATATATTCTGGAACACGAATGTTCAATCAGCTTATTCTGACTGCGAGTATAAACCTTTCCTCCAATAGCCATGAAATCATCTGCCTCAATCTCATGCAAGGTTTCTTTCTTAGCCCAATCGTATACGGTGAGTTTCTTGTTATTGTACATCACCATAACCGGATTGCCTTCATCACACGAAAGCATTGCAATATCATCATATTTGTCAGAGTATTTGAACACAGGAGTGGCATCTTTCCAGAGCATCTGGTTTGTAAGCACATATCTGTTCCCAGAAATTTCATCCACTCTCCTGATCGGACTATCATATTTCATGATCAGTCTAACAAGGAACTGAGCCACATCCTTTACTCTGATACCAACAGCAATAACAATCTGACCATCTGCGAGAGGCGGAACGGATCTGTCGCCTTTAGAGAACACTCCTTTATACCATTCCAAGTGTGCTTTTGGAATAACGGAAAAGTCATAACAGTTTGCTGGCATGACAACGTTATGGTCAAATACAGAAACACCATCGTCCATTCTCTTTGTACACCAATCGTTATTGTTATAACTCGGATGGGAACCACGATATGGATGAGTCCCGATATAAATCCAAAATGTTACAATTCCCCACGAATACCAATCCGTGAAAATGGAAAACTGTCCTTTTGTGGTTTTACGGTCACGAACCGATTCCATCAAGGCAGTTGCCTTGAAACTTGGAGTCTGATAAGAATCGGTGTCAATGAAATACGGAATCTTCATCGTTTTTCCATCAACAAGAAAATTCATCTGATTGAAGTCAACGACGAGAATTCTAGCGTCATGTATTTTCTGAAGAGTCAACTGTAGTTCTTTGACAAGCTCAACGGCATCTTTGTTTGAATATCCTTTTTTCTGACGGAACCCAATGTTGAAAAGTTTGCACAAAAATTCAATATCCTGAACATAACGCATTGTGATTCCGATAGGAGTTCCTTTTGAATCAAGAAGATGGCGTTGAGGGATAAGAACGTTATTAGCTTGTATTTTCCCAAGTTCTTGCATTTTAGTTCTTGGAATAACGTTTTTCCCAGGAAGCATGATTTTATATGCAGTCCCACCTTTCTGGTAGACCGTTCCTTCTCCACCGGTAGCGACATAATTTTGCTGTGTCAGAATTTCTTTTCCGACACCTTCAACCATAACTTCAATTTTATCATTTTGATTCATACGATTTCAAATCCCCAAACTCTAGCTTTTCCATCATCTCTGTTGACTGAAACACAGAAATCTTCAAGTCTGACTCTGATTGCAGTATTTCCTTTCGGCCAAATTCCATAACCAAAAGAGTTCTCTTTCGCAGGATTGCCATCGCAATGCC
>Ga0315284_10000902_pt1 | contig 40908 bp, 66 predicted proteins | sample YL17G09_16_MG_FD_203696 | JGI IMG/M metagenome (GOLD analysis project Ga0315284, IMG submission 203696) | Sediment microbial communities from Yellowstone Lake, YNP, Wyoming, USA - YL17G09_16 | ecosystem: Environmental > Aquatic > Freshwater > Lake > Sediment | place: USA: Wyoming | collected...
TAATTTTTCTTTTGCTTCATTATAAGAATTAAAAATAAAACCTTCAACCGTATCAACATCTCTATATCCATTAATTTCTCTTACAGTATAAACATCAATACGATCTTCTTCTCTTTGTCCTACAATTTCACCCTCAAAAATATCATTATAAACAGTATCAACAACCCAAACTGACATTATATAATTTCCTTTTTTATTTGTTCTATTGACACTGGATAAAAATTTTGAACATCTACACCAACATTATATACATTTTTTTGAATTTTAAAAAGTTCGTGAATATGACCGCATAAAAATGTTTTATTTCTATCAATACATGATGCTGCCGGATCATGAACCATAACATATCCTTCTTTTTCCAATGATGTATGAACAGAAACAAAACCCATTTTCACACAAGTAAATGGTCTGAAATCATCATGATTTCCAAGTATAAGATACTTTATTCCCTTTAGTTGACTTACAATTCTGGAGATTTTTCTATAATTATCTTCTTTATCAAGTAATGTAAAATCTCCAATATGATAAACAATATCTTCATCTTTTACAACAGAATTATATCTTTTAATAATTTCATTATTCATCTCAATTGAATCTTTGAATGGTCTTTTACAATATTCAATTATTCTATCATGATAAAAATGTTGATCTGAAGTAAACCAAATCATATAAACCTTTCTGGTACACCCGGCAGGATTTGAACCCGCACGTTTCCTTGGTTCGTAGCCAAGAGCACTTTCCAATTATGCTACGGGTGCATTATTCAATTAAGATGTTTTCGGAGCAAAGGGATCGTCTGTCTGCCAAACTTCTTCTTCAACCTCTACTCTTTTTGTAACAGGTACGGATGGAGAAACAACGGTTTCTGAAAAAACCTTTTCCACTTCTTCTTCAACTTCTTCTTCAACTTCTTCATCTTCTTCCTTTTCAGGAAAACAATTCTCACAAGGTTTTACAACTATATTTCCAACATCATCAAGCGTAACATCTAATTCCGTATCACACTTTTCACAATAAAATGCTTTATCTTCGGTTATACAGTTTTGACACGGCGTGACCTTGATCTTGATATCATTGAAACTGACCTCAAGTTCTCCTTCAAGCTCTTCTGAACATACATCACAAAACATCGGAATTGTCAATCCCATTTTCTTTTCTCCTTCTTCCTTTTCATCTTCTTTTTTATCTTTCTTATCGTCTTCATCTACTACATTCACAGGATAATGAACATTATAATTTCTCATATAATTCCTTTCTTTGGTATCCCCGTTGGGAGTCTAACCCAAATCACCGGCTTAGGAGGCCAGTATAATATACATTATACGACAGGGACAAAATTCTTATTATAATAATAACATAATTTTCACTAATTGTAAACTATGGTGGCCCGGAGGAGGTTCGAACTCCCATCATCCAATTACGGGAAACTTGTTTAGAAGACAAGACCGATACCGGGCTATAATATATAGATATTATTATCAAATGATGGCTGAGGGGGGTGGGTTCGAACCACCAAATCTGTTGGGTCAAAGCCAACCGTCCTGCCTATTGAACGACCCCTCAATAATTATTCATCAACATGCTCCAGAATTATTTTTTTCTTGAATCCACCATTCTTATTATATTTCAATTTTCTTTGTCTTTCAATTGCTTGATCATCAAGATAAAAATATTCAAGATACTCATAAAATACTTCAATCAAATCAGCGAGTTCATCAATTGTTCGAACCTTCTTGAATTCTTCAAACTCTTCAATAAATTTATTGTCCAGAGCAACAAGAAAATCATAACCCTCTACTCTATGAATAGAACATTTTTTTCCACTCTGTTCAATAATTTCTGGAATACGATCACGAACAAGTTTATTATATATTTTCATAATCTTTGGCTGAGGGGGAAAGAGTTGAACTCTCATTCGTAGGGTCAGAGCCTACTGTCCTACCGTTGAACGACCCCCCAAAAATTTTGGTAGCGGTGGAGAGATTCGAACTCTCATAACTTGGTTTCTAAGACCAATATGTATGCCAATTCCATCACACCGCCAAAACTAATCTTTATTTCTTAACACAATAATAAAATATATAACTAAAATAATAATTGCTATTACAAAATATAATCTCATCTTTTCCTGGTGAACATACGGAGAATCGAACTCCGATTTTAACTTTGAGAGAGTTATGTTCTTCCAATTAAACTATACGTTCAAATTTTGGTAGACCCACTCTGAATCGAACAGAGGTCTTTCGCTAATCGGGCGAAGGTAATTCCATTATACGATGGGTCCATATTTTGGTGCTCCCAGTCAGAATTGAACTGACATTTCCAGATTGAAGGTCTGATTGCCTACCATTTAGCAATGATGGGAGCATATAAACTTTCTAATCGTAAAATATTATATTTTTCTTTTACATAATCAATCATATATTTTATATCTCTAAGATATAAAACTTTTATAACATATCCTTGATCTATCACCGATTGCGTTTTAAAGTCAACTTTTTCTTGCCAATATCCTTTTATTTCATATATAACATTATCAATTTCAAAATCAGGAAAATATTTCAATCTCTTTCCTTTATATTCATATTCAAAAATTTTATTACATCTTTTTATATTATAACTATTATCCAAATTCCAAATCAAAAAAGCAAGTTCATATGTAGAATGACAATATATATTTTTATAATATCCACCATTACATCTTCCTGAACCTATTCTAAAACCACCCATTCCACCTTTTCTATACTTACAATATTTATCGTTGTTATAGCACTCTTTTGAACAATATATTTTCTTATTTTCAGAAACCCAACATTCAAATTCTTTTTTACATATAGGACATTTCTTTATTATCTTTTTTCCATAATTTCTACTTCTATTTTCTGCTAAAACTTTTTCTGAATTTTTTGCCGATATACTTATTTTTCTTTTTATTTCATCAGTTTTTATTGATGAAAATCTTCTCGCACATAATTTACTACAAAAATTACCATTTGATTCTTTGCTATACTTTTCAAAAAACTCATTTCCGCATTTTTTACATATCATAAACACATCCTCCTATTTGTATTTATGATTTGAACCCAGAATTTTCATAATGATTATTTTTGTCTTATAAATTATAATATTTTTGGGCGGGGCGAAGAGAATCGAACTCTCATAAACTCGGTCCCAAGCCGAGTGGGCAGCCAATTTACCCGCACACCCCGAAATTTTTTATTTTTCTATTTTCTTTCTTTTCTTTATAAACATTTTATTCATTTTTAAAATATATTTACTTACAAGTTTATTTCTTCTATCAGTGATGATCTTTATATCGTAAATTTCAGCATTCCCTGTATTTGGACAATTATCTTCTCTGTTATTCCAGGCATTATCAGTAAGAGACATAACCAAAATCTTTCTATAATCTCTTGTATGAGTATCCCAAACTATACATTTTTCAGAATCATAAAACATATTAAATGTACTTGACAATATACATTTATTACAGAAAACCATAATTTCTTTTCTGCTTGTATTATAATCTCCCAAATGCATTGGAAGCATTGTTCCACATATCTCACATGGCTTTGAAAGTATATCACACATAAATGTTCTCTTATAAAAATTTGGTGGAGCGCCGGGGATTTGAACCCCGAAAAATGCGGTGCAAGCGCATTATGATCCCAGTTTCATCAGCACCCCATATTAAATTTTTGGTAGGACCGGAAGGGCTCGAACCTTCAACTGGCGGGTTAAAAGCCCGCTGTGATTCCATTTCACCACGATCCCAAAATCATTGGCTCTGGTGGGAGGACTCGAACCTCCATATTAATTCCACTTGATTAACAGTCAAGTCGCCTACCAATTAGCGTACACCAGAATAAACTTGGTGGGGATGAGTAGAATTGAACTACCATGCTTTCGCAACGAGTTTACAGCCCGCTGGACTCACCACACTGTCCAACATCCCCATTAACTTTTCTTTATTGTCCTTGACGCTTTCTTAAATTTAAAAAAAGCCGTCTTCGGTAATTCAGGATGCTCTTTCATTTTCCCTTTTCGATATGCGAGAGTAAATTTTTCCCAATCTTCTCCTACAATACCTAATTCTTTTGCAACCGATTTCCTATCAGGACATAACATTGAACCCATAACATTCTCCTTAATTTTTGGAGCCCCCAGACGGATTCGAACCGCCATCTAATGGGTACAGGCCATTTGTTCTTCCGATTGAACTATGAGGGCTAAACCTGGTTGCGGGTGAGAGATTTGAACTCTCGATATCATGCTTATGAGGCATGTGTCTTAGACCACTGGACGAACCCGCTATATTATTACTATCCAATCTCTTTACTTATTTCAGGGGAAAATCCCCCTAACTCTTGAAACCTTTCAACTATCCTACTTAAAATTTTTGATTCTTTTTCTAACGCATCTTGAAATTTTTGAGTATATTTTTTATCAATACTATTCCATCCAGGTGACGGTAAAAATCTATACCATCTTGCTAATTGAACCCTATCCGCAAATTCAACTTCTTCGATTTTAGGATAATTCATTTACTTCCCTTTGTATAAATTTTTTATAGTATAAAGCATACCCTTTAAAGTTTTCTTCATAATGTTACGAACAATAATATTTCCATCGTCCCAAAAAAGAATATAATCTTCATTTTCCGCATATACACCCCAAAGAAGATCATTTTTTTGAAAAAGATTTACAGATTCTCCGTCAGGGGAAACATCCATATATTGAATACCATTCTTTTTTAGAGAATTTACTAAACGCTGTATCTTGATAGTTTCAAAATTTGACATAACATTTTCCTTTTTTTATGGCGGTGTCAACGGGATTTGAACCCGCATCTTCCTGATCGACAGTCAAGTGTTTTTCCAGTTAAACTATAACACCGAAATTGATTGGGTATTCTCCTTGGATATTATCCGTATCCAGAAAAATTGCTTCATTTATTCCCGCATGGCGCCTTCAAGGAATTGTGTCTAACAGTTCCGTATTCCAGAACACCCAAAATCTTTTCTCATCAAATTATATCTTATTATATCAGATATCAAACAACTTGTCAAGAGAAATCTTTCATAATAATATCAATAACTTATACCATAAACAAAAAACCCCGAAGAACTTTTTCTACTATTCCTTCGGGGTTTTCCTCATTTATCGTTTGGGGAATTTTATTTTTCTCCCCCCTCTGGAATATCATGTCTATGTGTTTGTTCTGGTTTCGCCGGCACTCTTACCATCTTTGTGCAATCGGCTAAGAGCGCAAAATCTCCCTCCAAGTTATTATAATTATAAAGTGTTTGACAAATCATTTGAATTTGGTTCCTAAAACTCATAATATTTTCTGTAAGTTTCAATAAATTATCTTTCGTTTTTTCATCAATTACAATTTCGTCTACCATATTATTATCCTATCATACTTATTTATAAAAGTAAACATCCTTTTTTTTATTCCCAATACTTTATTGACGCAACCCGTTGATTCAATTCAATATAAGTCAATCCAGATTGATCAACTCCCCATGACCCATCACTATAAAACCATTCCATCAAACCAAAAACATCTGGGGTATGAGAATGGCCTATAATATATCTACCACTGGGATAATCTTTTATAAGTTTATTTATATAAGGTTCATTCATTCTATGACCCTGAAGAAGAAACTTTTCTAATTTTCCAATCAAAGGAGTATAATCTCCAATTTTACCTGAAATATAACTTACATATCTTGCTAATTTTCTTTCCGGTTTACCGTCAAGGGCCATATCCAAAACATCACCATGCATTATAGTAAATCCATTACATTCTAATTTCGGAAGCACAGGATTACCAAAAACACTCATTTTACGATCATGATTTCCATAAAGATATATAAAATTTTTAGTCAATATTTTTTTCACTACTTCTGGATATGCTCTTACAATATGAAAAAGATCAGTTCTCCACAAATCAAATATATCACCATTAAGAATAAGAAGATTATTTTTTACATAATCAAGGAAACGAATAAATGCTTCTGCGTTTGGTTTAAAAGGATCATCTTTTTCACCATCTTGCATATGTAAATCGGAAACAATAAATGCTCTATCTACTTCCATTTCAATTTCCCCTTGGAGCGGGTGAAGGGATTCGAACCCTCATAAACTTGATTGGCAATCAAATACCTGGGCCTTTAGGTTACACCCGCTTATTTTATTCATGCATTATACATGTCTCAAAAAATATATCCTCTACAAAACCTTTTACATAATCACCCAACTCATGCATATTATATCCCATTGATCTAATAAGACTATTTTCATGAAATTCTGCACGAAAATATTTTACCCTATTTAGAACATTTGTTTTATATAAAATCTCATATTCAGCACCCTCAACATCTATCTTTAAAAATTTACATTCGTCTATTTTGAAGATATTGAATATTGAATCCAAAGTCAATGATTGAGTAAAAAACAATGAATTTCCTTCTTCAGATTTCATCATATAAGAAGATGCCCCACCTGTATTCCCATTCAAACTTCCAACCAATGTCATTCCTCTACCATCACCCGATACAGCAAAATGAAAAACTCTGACATTTCTTACATTATTATTTTCAATATTTTTTATAAAATCCATATATAAAAACGGTATAGGTTCAAATGATATAATATTTATTTGAGGATATTTTTTCCCCATATAAATAGCAAACTCTCCCGTATGTCCACCTATATCGACAACAATATCCCCGTTTTGAAAAACCATATCAGAAAGTCTGTAATGGTCTAACTTCATTTCTTCAAAAATACTATTACATGCCCAGGTATCAGGAAACTCCAAATCAACATCACCGATTGTATATATCATTTACGACTCCATAAACATTCGCCAACATTCATCACACCTATTAGCGGGTTTTGATTTTCCTGAATATCGAGGATGAAGTCTACATCTAAATTTATCTGTTACCTTTTCATTAGCACCTCTTTCCTTTTCTTCATACAATCTACAAGGATCGGTCCTTATATCATTATCAATATACATATTTCCCTTCAAACATCCATTGATAATATCATAATGTTTACAAAGTTTATGACATTTTTCGATAATATATCTTTGTAATTCTTGAATTTCTCTCACACTCAACATATTTTACTCCTTATTCAATTCCTTTAATAAAAAAGTTATAAGTTTTAATTCTCCAAGTGCCTTTATACCAATATATAAAACACCAAAACCAAAACCAATAACCATAACATCTGCAAGAGTATGCATCATCAATACGGTTTTTGTCCAAACTTCTAAATCCATATACAAACCCTCCTAAAAAAATAAATTTACAGCAACCCCAGACTCATCAAGAAGGCTCAACTTATTCATCGGATCAAGAAGAATTTCTATTTTTTTGATAAAATTATTTTGAATTTGTTTATTATAATCTATCTGAACAATATTATCAAATTCTTTTGGCCATATTAAAAATGACATTTCATCAAGCCCAAATTTATTAGACTTTAAATATATTACCTTTGTCTTATTTCCTTCTTCTATATCTTCATATTTATCTTCCAAACCAAGATGTTTCAAAAGAAACCGATAATTACGAACACCCTTGACGTGCCATGGAGCACCTTTTAAAATATCATTACCCTTTATATATTTACTTATTCCTTTTGTTCCTATATTCATACAAATTTCTTCAGGTAAACAATTACGAAGTTCCTTTTTATATTTAGCAATTTTACTTGATATTTCACTATCTGGAGATCCCTTCAAAATCATTTCCATAAGATCAACAAGTTTTGGTCTAACGGCTTCTGGAGTTTCAGACCTTATAATTTCTAACCCCTTTGTTTTTATTTTATTTACAGAAACACCTTCTTCATTTACATGCCACATAGAATATTTTTTCTTCTTTACAAACAATGCTGTCTTTGCAATAATTTCCTGCTTAAACATAATTTTGAAATCTGTTACAGCAGAATTATAAAAACCTTTCTGTACTTCTTTATAACACCTATCATTTATATACTCTTCTATGGTATGAGTAATCCTTCTTATATAATGTATCTTTTTTTCATCATCCAATACATTCCACTTTTCCTTACCTATGAATTTCATTAGGTGTCCAACTTTTACATATAGGCTATCAGTATTGTGTAAAAGAATATTTCCTATACCACCAACAAAATGATGATTTTCTGTTTCAATATCATAAACATATATATTCGTTGGTTGTTTTATTATTTTTTTTATTAAATTTTTAGATTTAATTTTTTTATCATGAGAATTTATATTTATTCTACAATTGGTAACATTTTTCTTATCACTTCTTGTTGAAATTGTTAAATTTTTATTATCATTTTTTAATATTTGAACTAAACCAGACATCAATGTTTTGTCTATACTACAAAAACATTCATCCTTTTCTTTTTTCTTATTATAACCATCCCCTTCATAATATCCTTGATAAAAGGACATTTTCACATCTTTATTTGAATTTAATATTTCTATTGGAATTTTTTTATCCATTTTTTTAGTAAAACATCTAATAAAAAAATCATAATTACTTTTCGGTTTTAAAATATTTAATGGATAACAATCTCGTTGTTTATTTACATTATATATCCTACTTTTAATATTCAATCTTAATAATTTATCTTTAATAACATTTAACAATTTAATATTTTTATTCGAATATTTAATTGAATAATCCGCTTTATGACTTATTGTTTTTTTTCTTTTTCCTGTATTTCTATTTTTAAAAATTTTTTTACTCATTGATCCTTCAGCGCAAAACATACCAAGAAGCCATGCTTCATTCAAATTCATATTATTGTCTTTAGGAAGATTCCATTCAACAAACTCTACTTTATTCGTTTCTAATGGTTTAACTTTCTTATTATCAACTACCAACGAATGATCTTCTGTACAATCAATTCTTCCGCCATAAGCATTTACAGAATAAATATTTTTATTTGTTTTATGTCTATATATGTATTTTATTGGTGTCCAACCATTATCACTCATTATATCAATATTTTCTATTATATGTCTTCCATCCACATCAAATTTATATAAATCTTCTATTGGAATAATATCAACCAATCCATTATATCTTATAGGTATAGGTGTATCACCAGTAATACTATCTCCATATGCCACCATATCTTCTATAATCTTTGGAAACTCTGTTATATTGATCATATTCATAGTATTGATTATTGCTTCATTATGTGCATATTTTCCTTGTTGAAAAAAATCATTGATAAATCTTTCTCCTGAACGAATTGTCATTCTACCACAAGATGTTATTGCTTCAGATATATTCATATTGAAATATCTCGAATATGGAACAGCAGTAATACCAAATGCGGCATTTAACATTGTCTTCAACGCATTTTGTATAGAATCAAATTGACCTGCCCGCTCTTTCGCTTTATCAAGATTCTCCCCCCTTAATTCTGATAAAGACATTTTTGTTCTATCTCTTTTATCCTTTACTTCTTTTCTTTTTGTAAATACATATTTTTCAATTGCGGATAATACACCAACAGGTTTTGTATAAAAAACAGATCCGCAAGGAGCAATAGAAAACAGTCTCTTTTCCAATGCTGAATTAAAGGCCAATAAATTTACACCCTCTATTCTTATTCTTCTATCCCCTTTAGATAAAGTAAATGGAGGATAATTTCTATCTTTAGTATAAAAAACCATCTGGTCTTCTGTTATTTCAAGAATCCTACCATAATATGTTTCAGGAGACATATTCAAAGTAATTATATGAGAAGGATATGAAGATGCTATATCAAAATCACATATCCATTCATGCATTCCGCTTTGTGGTTCTTTTACATATGCCGCTTCAAATGTTTCTTGAACACCACCATGAAAATGTGGAGCACATAAATTATTTCTTCTCATATGGGTAAGCAACAAACCTTCAATCAGTTGTGTCTGGACTTGATAATATTTCATAGGAACCCTGCACAATAAAGATAATGCTTGAACCAATTTTATATATCCAAGTTTATCTTCCAACTGTGAAGGTCTATAAGTATCCATTATATTATATTCGATAAATTTATTATAATCTTTTTCATATAATTCATTCAAATTTTTATATTCTGAATAATCTATTTTACCTTTTTCCAATTCATGTTTAGATATAAAATCAAGAGAATATCTTTCTCTTTTATCAGGAGAATACCATTTATATAAATGCATATAATCAAGAATAGTTACTCCCGCTATATCAAGTTTTATTTCTTTTTTATCATTTTCCCACAGTCTCACATTCCTAACAGGAGACAGTGTTTTATATATATTAGTATCTTCCCCAAACAATTTTTTTGTTCTGTTTATCAAATACATCAAATCAAAATCCAAAACATTCCAGCCTGAAATAACATCACAAGAATATCTATCTATAAAAATAAAAAACATACGCAATAGTTTTTCTTCGTCCTTACAATGAACATAATTGAAATCTTTCTCATCCCTATATTTTCCATCATACGGTTTCAAACCAAATACTGTTGTCCTGTTCTTATACGTATTATAAATAGCAATAGAAACAACCTTATCCTTTGCTTCACTTGCCTTAGGAAATCCTTTTGTTTGATATACTTCAATATCCAAAAAATAAGTACAGAGTTTAGGAACTTCCATATCTTCATCTGGAAGTCTATAATATCTTTCTGTAAGAAACTGAATTTCTGGTCTTACCCTGTCTTCATATGTAAAATTATTATCCTTTGTCGTATACTGATAATAATCAACATATGAATCAAAAATCTTTTTCTGAACCTTTGTTCCATCAATAGTTTTTATATCACCGCCTTGTGCAGGATGAAAAACATATGGAACCCAATCAATTTCGCTCGAAAGGTTCTCTCCTTTTATTTGTTCCCACAAATAAATCCGATTTTGTCTCGTATTATAAAAAATATTCTTAAACATATCTTATTATATCACACTCCAGCCAAATTGTATATTATCAAAATTATATTTGTTTTTATATGTTTACATAACCCCTGTAATATGATATAATAATTTTGTGGAAACTTTTTCCACAAAAAAACATCTAAATAATAAGGTTGAAGAAAATGAAACCAAACAGAATTATTATTCCATTTATCTTATTGTTCTTATTTGTATTGTCTACATTTACGTATTCACAAACAGAATATGTAATAACAACATCAACTGTAAAAATAGGTTGGAATGCTCCAACTACAGGACCAGTACCTACTTATTATGAAATCTGCGTTGTAAGAGATGATCCTACAAATACAGTATATTGTTTTGGTCAAACAGTAGAATTAAGTCTAACAATACAAAGACCAAGAAGCGGAAAATATGTAGCACGAATACGATCTGCTCTTGTAAATGCAGACTCAACAGTAACATATTCAACCTGGGCAACATCTTTAGATGATAATGCTATGTTGAAAACTGGAGCAATAGGTAAATGGAAAATATACTGGAAACCATCGGGTCCAATAGGCCCGATACTACTTCAATAAGGAGAAAAAATAATGGCAAAAATTGCGCAAAAAACATTGTCTTGGGGAGCAAGTTCGGATGCTGATGTTATTGGATATCGTCTAAGATGGGCAATTCCACCAGCACTAATTGATTATACCACACCATCATTTGATGTCGGAAAAGTAACACAAGTTGCATTACCAGTTACAGGAATGCCTTTGATTGATGGTCAACTAACAATGGGACTAACAGCGGTTGACGATGTAGGAAATGAATCGGATATAGCAACACTAACAGCCCCTTTCGATTTGGTTGCTCCTGCCCCACCTACGGGTTTAATGATTGTTTAGCCTGGGCATGGTGCATCATTCGATGGAAATTAATTTACAAATTTTTTAGTAGGTAAAAATAAAAAGGGTGAGAATTCTCACCCTTCTTTTTTGTCTGCCCTACGGTGGTAGCGATACCCTGTCGGACACTTATTATTGTTTATAGATTATCTTCTACAAGATCATCCACTTTAGCCAAATATTCTATAACTAACCATAAATTTTCTATACGTTTCGTTCTCCCTTTCTGATGCATTACATCAATAGTATTTTGAACCAAACAAATTGATTCGTCTATAAGATCAGCGATCTCTTTTCTTACTGCCTCCATTTCTGCAAATTTAAGATTGATTTCTTTTTTTTCTGCAACTACTTCTTCAAGTTGAATCTGCTTAGTTACATTAATCATAATCTTTCTCCTTTTCAATTTTGGCTAACTATCTCTTTCCCTCCACTAATATTTATGGTTTTCTAAAAACAAAAATCGGCTCATATTTAACATATTCACCTTCTATAACAACTACATTTAAACCCTTCTCATAATACTTTTCTATATCATTATCCCGACCAGGAGTAAATCTCATGAGCATATAAAGTTTATCTTCTTCAATAAAACCTATTGCTTTTGCTATATCAATAGAGTCCTTTTCCAGATGAATAAATTTATCTTTACTTACTCGAAGATTTGCTATATTCCAAAATAAAAATCCCCTGCTTTTCATTATTTTATAACAATTCTCCAATGTCTTTTTAAGAAACCCCTCCTTCCAATTACCATAACTGGAAAATTTTTTATATGACTGTGTTTCTTCATCACAATATTTTTCCTTACCGAAATACGGTGGTGAAGTATATATTAAAGATACTCTTCCTTCATATTCTTTGAATATCTTATGATTATGAAATTCTTCTGAACCCATACAAACAGGAACAATTTCTGTATTACAATGAGAATCAATAAAACTTTTCCAAAATTTTTCTATCATCTTATATCTATTATATATTTTTGTATTAGGATCGGTTCCTATATAAACGGTTTTTCTTTTTCTAAGCATAGGATGATTATTAGCAGCCAAAAAAGAAACCATCCTGCCTGCCCACCCCATCGAAGGATCATAAACAATTAATTCATTATCTTTCATTTTTGACAAATATGTTTGATATAACCATTTTGCAATAGATGTTCTAATATTAACTACAGGTTGCGTCCCGCTACCAATCCGAATACCTTGTTTCATTGCAGGCCATATTTCAAAATTAGGATTTTGCTTCCAAGTTCCAAGAGCATCCTTCCATAAAACCCTCTTCATTTTCTTAATATAAATATCCTTATTATAAAAAGAACTCATTATAGAAAGGTTATTTTTATTATTAAGGCTTCTTACAATTTCAACTTCCGCCATTTCTGGAAACCAATGATCAACAACATTTCCCCAACTATTATATCCTTTGAGAATCTTCTTCCCTTCTTCATCAAAAGAATAATTTTCTGTTTTTACATTTAATTCATTAAATTTTCTAAAACGAGATATAATTTCTTCAAGAGTAGCATATCCAGCATGAGGTGGTGTATTTTCTTTTTCATACTTCTCAATAAAAAACACCCGCATCTTTTCAGAAAAAACTTCAAATTCCTTTTCTGTCATATCTCTTACTTTAGACCAAGGAAAATTAAATTCTTTTGGAAAATTCATTTCAGTATATAAAGGCAGACAATCACAATTTTTATACGGATCTTCATAATCAAAAAATGAAAACACCACATTATTTTTACTCATAAATAAACACCATATTACATTTCTATAGGAACATCGGATAACTTTTTATACTCTCTATCAACTTCCCAATAATCATTTACTTTATTCAAAACTTTATAATCACCGTTCCAAGATTTTATAATCATTCTTTTATTATTTTCACTTACAACATCAACTTCTATACCAGATACTTTTCCAAGAAATGTTTCGATTTTAACACTCTTTTTTTTCATATCTCCCCCGAATTTTGTGTTCTGCCCGCTTTCACGCTGAATCAGTTTCAAGTCTTATTAGCTTTTCGCAGAATGTAACCATCCGACAGCAGAACATCAAAATCTATTTTCATATTGATATGTAGAAATAAACTCAGGATTCATATTTCTTTTTTCTGCTTTCTTTTTATTTTTACCAGTAGCACCATAACCAAAACCAGACATAACCCCCATACCCATACTCGACAAATAAATATTAATTGCTATTTGCTGTAATATAGGTTGGGTATATTTATTTTCTGCTATATGGGTTTTAATTGAATTTATTTTTCTTTGAATGGACCTATCTTTTCCTTCACTTATTTCCTCCATCATATCACAAGATTGAATAATCCATTCTTTGATAGCCTCACTTGGCATATATTTAAGCATTGAAATACACGGAGATATAATATGTCCAATCGCCTGTCTTTCTTCAACCGCCGTCAAATATAATTTACCATTAATAAAAATATCAACATACTGGGTGGGTTTACTCATTATCAAACTCCTTTTCTTCTATTTATCAACATATCCAACTTCTTCACGAACCGCCATCAACAATTTTCCAAGTTGATTCTTTCCTTTACCGCTTCTAATATCTACTCCCCAAAATATATCACCACGATCATTTCCTTCTTTAAGTATTTTGTTTCCAGTAGATAAAAGTTTTCTTTTCAATTCACCTTCTTTGAATTTCTGACGAAGAAGATTATACATAACAATAACTTTTATATCGTCCCAATCTTTTCTTTTTATTACTTGTTTACCTCGGCGTTTTGCGGAGAATGCGGTTGGTGCATATAAAATATTTTTTCTCTCCATCTCATCAAGGGTTTTTGCTGCCTGATATGCGTGTTCGACAGATGGATAAACAACCCCATCAAGTTCAACATCAACATACCAAAAATTAGATAAAAATCTATACTCTCCCTGAAACTCTCTAATTACTTCTACTTCCTGACCGCCTTCCATTCTTATTCTCCTTCTTTCTTTTTATCTACTAATTCTACTTCAATCGTACCACGAACATACATTTCTTTATCTGTTCCTAATTCATAAAACTTTATACCATCACGATCAAACCTATAAGGTTTTTTTACATCAATATTATATTCTTTTATCATATTCTTGTCTGTTCCATAGAGAATAACTTTCCCGCTTTCTTTTTGTCCTCAATCACATCCAATAATAAAAATCAAGAAAAAAATAATACAAAATAATTTTTTCATCTTCTCTTTTCCTTTCTTCTTCCAGGTGTTGATCTTTCATCCGGTTGTTCCGAAAGTTTACGATCATCACCACTTATTTTTGCATCTTCAATCCATACATCCAGTTCTGATGAATCATAAAGTCTTAGTGATCGTGCATCATAATAAAACTTATTCATTTCACCAACACGACCGCCTAAACGATTCTTCACAAGTTTATAATTCAATTCACTTTCATAAACCATTTTATCTTCATCTTCCCCGTAAATCATCATAAAATCTGCGGTTGCAGGAAGACCTAAACTCTCTGAAATATAAACCCAATCAACTTCACTGAATGCAACTACAGATCCTTCCCTATTCAATTGAGATACTGTCACTACAGGACAATCAAAACCAAAAGATAATGCTCTCAATTCTTCTGAAATCTTTTTGATGTTTGAATACATAACATCAATTGTTCCGGTTGTGGGCTTCATCAAATTGATATAATCAACATATATAATGGAAGGTTTGATCCCTCGCATTTTCAATTCTCTAATGTATCTCTTGAAATCTAATACAGATGCTTCCCCTGTTGGAAATTGTTTTATCCATAAATTCCCACGATTTGGTTGTTCTTTTATTTGCTTCAAATAACCAACCATTCTCATAGTCTCCGTTCTTACTCCATAAATTTTGTTTATATCAAGTTTGGAATATATAGCATCAAACCTCTGAGCAAACGCATCTTCACTCATTTCCATCGTCATAAGCAAAACATTATGTCCATGAAGAACTTGGCGGGATGCAAAATTTGCCATTGTTGCTGACTTGAACCCATGTATCCTGGCTGCAAATACAGATAGGGTGTATGGTGGAAATCCACCAGAAATATATTCATCAAATTGCGGAAAATAAGTAGGAACTCTGATAGTGCTATTACTTATAATTCTTCGAAGCCTTTCATTTAGGCTATCAAAATAATTTGTTCCCAAATCTATTCGAAGGTCTTTTATCAAAGCATCTTCAATTTTTGAAGATATATTTGAATAAGAATCTCCCCTTTCAATCAATTCCACTGAATCAAGAATTGCTCTCTTGATCGCTTTTTCCTTCAAATATTTATTGGTTTCATCAAAAAGATAATCATAATTTTGAGTGACACTAAAATCAACAGCATCAATTTCTTTGAATAAATTTTCAACTTCGGGAGTTGCTATCTCTGAAATAATAGCAGCCCTGGGCATAATATTATCATACTTTTCTACATGATCCTTTAATAATACAAAAGCCCTACCAACAGTTTCATCTTCAAAATAACTCTTCTCAAATACAGAAGATATAGTTACTAAAAAAGGTTTGTCTTCTAACGCACCTTTTATAATAAGTCGTTCTAATGTTGTATTCTCCATTTTATTCCTTATCTGTTGAATATTGTGGGCAGCATGATAGAATTACCATACTACTTTGTTTGCACTCTCTGATACAGGATAAACATACTTCGTTCAATTCAGACCACCAATAACTATCCAATTTTTTCAAAGAGTTTGTTTGGGGAGCAGATTCGACAGAATCTCGTCCTTTTGACTTGATATATAATCTTTCTACATCATATGTTTTTAGAACATCTTCTTCTTTTATGGGAAGATTATTTTTCTTGATATATAAAGCAAGTGTAATATAATTCTTATCACCTTTTACATCAGATAGCTTTTTCAATTTTGTCTTTGCTGTAAAAGCATCTCTCTTTCCACCAATTTTTGCTTTATACCATTTATAGCCACGCTTGAATACAACAATCGTTCCGTTCTCAATCATATGCTATTCCTCTATATATATTATACCAAATTTCATCACAAGTGTAAACAATCTACTTGACCACTTCTATTATAACCCATTGAAATCAATTTGTAAATATATTATTTATCCTTTACAATTCAAGAGGTTTATGATACAATAAATAGACAAGAGGTATAAAATGGACGATCAAGAAAAAACAGATGATGAAATATTACAAGAACTTCATACAAAACATCCAATAGACGAACTTGTAAAATTTTCCGAATATAATATTCAAGAAAAACTTGAACAAAATACATATCAAATAATAAAATTCAAAGAACTTTTTATAAAAGAAAAAAACAATCTTGATAAAATGATATCATTGAAAGAAAGAATTATTGGTGAAAGATTTGATTTTTATCGTTTTCATTCAGATAAAGATTTACGGCCCAATGAAATCATACAATATTACCTACCAAAAGACCTAAAAATAATTCAGATAAACAAACTTATCAGAAAACAACAGCTCGTTGTATCGTTCTTTGAAATGTGTGTTGATGCTATATCAAGACTGGGATGGGCAATGAAGTCATGGTTAGACAGCAATAGAATGGGTTTATAAAATGGTTAGACTAAAGAAACTTGGTGTGTTATATATACAACTTGACCCCGATTATGACGATGAATATTTTTTAGGTTCCGTAAAACATCATTTTACAGAATATATTGAAAATTACAGATTTACTCCAGCGTTTCGCAGCGGGCGGTGGAATGGTAAAATCAGTATGTATAACGGTTTCAAAAGAACCCTTCCATATGGTTTACTTACTGATCTTATTAGATTTCAGAAAGAAGAATATCCAGACCTGAAACTTGTCCCTGACAAGGATGTTCTTGATATGTTCAAAAACCCAAAAGAATATGAAATCAATTGGGACTTGAAATATTTTCCAAGAGACTACCAAAGAGAAAGCGCAGAAGTAGTATTGAAGTATACCAAAGGAATTATTCGATCTGCCACAGCAAGCGGCAAAAGTCTTATTATATCATACATAATAAAAACACTCCTTGAAAACAGAGCAACAAAACATAATCTGATTATTGTTCCTACAATATCTTTAGTTGAACAATTCAAAAGCGACATGATAGAATATGGAATAAAACCCGATCTTATCGGTCAAGTATATGAAGCAAAAAAAGAATTTGATAAACCAATTGTTGTGTCAACTTGGCAGTCTTTGAGCACACACCATACATACTTGAAAATGTATGAATGTGTTATATGCGATGAGGTCCATCAAGCAAAAGCATATGAAATAAAAAAGATTATGGAAAAATGTATAAACGCAATATACCGATTTGGATTTACCGGAACATTGCCCTCATCAAAAATAGACCTATGGAATATAAAATCATTCATAGGTCCGGTATTGAGAGAATATACAGCCCATGAATTATCTGAAATGGGGTATATAAGCAAGTGTAATGTTTTAGCAATAAATGTAAAATATCAAAATGAATATGATGGTGAATATAATGAATTGAAAGAAAAAATCTTCAACAACAAATTCAGATTGAACCTATTACATCATATAGTTTCAAGTGTAGATGGAAATATCCTTTTACTGGTAGGTAAAGTTGAAAAAGAAGGAGAACTTCTAAAAGAATTCTTGAAATCAAAACAATATAAAAACAAAGAAATTATTTTCATTCACGGTGGGACTGATGTAAAGGAAAGAGAAGAATGGAGAAAAGAATGTGAAAAGAGAAAAAATATTATACTGATTGCTACATATGGAACATTCCAAATGGGAATAAATATTCCCTCTCTCAAATATGTTGCTCTCGCATCCCCATTCAAAAGCAAAATCAGAGTTTTACAATCAATCGGAAGATCGTTGAGAACCCACGCAGACAAAGTAAACGGTGCTGTGGTCTTCGACATTATAGACGAAAGCAAATACCTTCTGGATCACGGTATCAAAAGATCACGCTATTATAGTTCCGAAGGATTCAATGTAATTGAAGAAGTCATAGAGGAGGGGGATAATATTATTGATCTCGTTCCTATGATGCTGAAGAAAATTTCATAATATCATCCAAGGTTTTCCCACAATCAAAACACGTAACTATAGGAACAGGAAAAATCTCTTCTTTTCCTGTCGGGCTCTGTAATACAGATACCTTCTTGAGAATCATTACACTCTGAAAAAGTTCTGAACCACATTGACATTTTATATTTGGTAATTCTGCAACATTTACATTTTGATTCATCTGATTTGCCATTATACACTCCTTACGTTTTAGTATATCTTTCCATTCTTTTCATTGTTTCTTTTGTTCTCATTTCTTTTTCTTTCTCTAACTTTACAATCCTTTCTTTCTTTTGTTTCAAGGTAAGTTGCCTTCTTGCGTTTGCTTCCCTTTCTCTTTCTTTTGTTGAATTCTGCTGTGTTTGTTTTTGTATAATCTGTTTTCTTTCAGCGTCCTTTTTCGTTTGATTACTTCTTTCTTCTCTTTCTTTTTCTATTCCAATTTTATTCTTATTTGTAGCAACCGCCTTTGCATTATGTGAAGCAGTACCATAAGAAGTATCAGAATAAGTAGTATACTTCACACCCTTTGTATTATAATTTATTTTTTTTGAATTATAATAAGGGTCTTTGAGTTGTTCCATAACAAAATCTAATCTTTCGGTTATATCTTTCATATTTTTATTTTAAAATCTCTTTTAGATCAGTTTCCTGCCACTGTGAATTTACAAGATAATATTCTTCACAATTGAATGAAATTTCTCTATACTGATTAATTGGAGTCTTCAAATCATTATCTTTATAATGTCTAAGTTCTTCCTCTAATATTTCTTCAATATCTAATGGTAATTCATCATATCTATGATGAGGTAATTTTGCAAAAAGATCATATGCATTAGGACTCCATGCATACTTATATGATCCTTTAGGAAAAAATATCCACGGATGACCATATGTATCAGCAACACCGTATTGAGAAGTAACAAAAACACCATCACGAACATTCCAACCAAATTTTTTATAGAATATTCTATTCAATATATCATGAAGTTTTTGTCTCATTGATAAAGGTTTTCTTCCAGAACTAATTCTACTCTTTCTTAAAAAGATATCACCCCTTACACTTGCTTTTATTTCAGGAGTATCCTCTATTCCTCTAAAAAGAAATCTTTGCGATCCTTTAATCTCTTTCAAAAAAATAGAACAATCCCGTTTAAGGGTTTTTATAATAACATCTATTCTTTTATTCTCATTAAGAAATTCTACAAGTCTCATCTCTATTTTCCTAATATTTCAAAAACAAAATCTCTATGAATATTATCAATCATCAAATATCTTTGAATATTGAAACATATTTCATTTCCATATTCAAGTGCTTGTTTCAATCCATAATCCTGATATGTATTTACCTTATCTTTTATAAATTTATAAATTTCTTCTCGCTTTTCATCTTCATATTCTTCAAACTCTTGATATGGATGAAAATAAGAATGACCTACAAGTTTTCCATTTTTTATTACCGCAACAGCATATCCATCTACTAATTTAATAAGATGAATAGGTTTATTTTCTGTCACATCATATATGCTCTTATATTTTTTTCCTTCAAAATCCCAGTAACCCCTGACCTCTTCTTTCCCAGGAACAATGCTTGGTTCATTATCTATAATCCAATCACTTTTTAATTGCTTTGTATTTTTAAAATTTTTTGCCCAACGATCAACATCCCACTCATTACTAACATTGACAAAAAAATCTTTTATCGCTTTTGACCATACATACTTATATCCATTAAGAGGAACGAATATAAAAGGAATACCATATGAAGCAGCCCTTTGCCAATCTCCCGCAAACACACCGTTCCTTACTCTCCATCCAAATCTTTCTTCAAATATTTCATTTGATATTTTATGAATTTCTGGATGTGTATCTCTTGGTATACGTTCTTCAAGATGAGAAGAAAACAATTTCCAAGCACTTCCTTTTACAGAATTAAGTTTCTTTGTCCCTCTATACATAAGAATAGATGTTCCTTTTACTTCATTCATAAACTGAGAACACTTCATCTCCATGAATTTTTTCAAAGCATCAGGATATAATGTTTCGTCTAAACGACTTCTAAATCTCATTTTTTAAATACATCCATTAAATTATATTTTTTATCTTCATTTACCAAAATATATTTATCACACATAAATGAAATTTCTACATGATTTTTATATTTTGTATCAAGTGTATGCGTGAGTGCTTTTGCTAAATCTTTATCTATATATTTTTCTATAACCTTTTCTACTAAATCATTGACTTCATCGGGATATTGTTTATACCATTTTTCAGTTGTCATTCCACGCATTTCTGCCGGAGCATGGAAAACACCGAACAAATCAGATATAGTGGGCGACCATACATACTTATAATCCCCGACCGGAAAAAAAAGAAAAGGTTTTCCATAAAAAGCAACAGCCATAGATTCTCCAAGACAAAAAACCCCATTTCTTGCAGCCCATCCAAATTTTTCCGTAAATTTTCTATTCAATAAATCATGAATTCCCTGCGCTGTGTTCATGGGCCTTCTGTCTATAAGATGACCTGGAAATATATCATAATTTTCTATACGTTTTTGAGAACCTCTATAAGCAAAATTAAATCCCGCCTCTTTGAGAAACTTAGAACAATTCTCCTTAATAAAAAGAATCATCTCTTGATGTTTTTTATTCTCATTTATGATATATTTTTTTATCTTCATTTATAAACCTGAATTGTTTGTGTATTAATGCGCCTTTCTGTTGAAAGTTCTGCCTTATATCCAAGATCATCACAAAGATCAATAATCTCCTGTGCTAATTCTGTAAAATCCATATTGAAACTAAACAGTATTCTTTTTCGTCCATCAAGAACAGTAATTTCAACTTCTCTTTCATCATCAGAATAATGATCCATATAACTTTTTAATATATATTTTTCATGTCTTGGATTTTTAAGTGATACTTCCAAATGATCCATATCTGATCTTTGTATTTTATTACTTTCTATGATCAAAAGCCGATCATCAATATTCTCATCAATTTTTTGTCTTTTTACATAATCTTTAAATTTACTCATTTTTCTTTCCTCACTATATCAAGCAATCTATAAACATGATTATTATTAACCAATAAACAATCAGAATCGGTCCACACTTCTACATCATCGGGAAGAGAACCAGAACCGTATGTCATAATTTTAAACCCGTTTGGTTTTGGAAGATATGCCTCTTCACACGCATTGAGAAATTTAATATTAGTTTCAAAATAAACAATTTTAAACATAAAAAATGTTTTTACATCATTATAAAGAAACTCTTGTAATTCTCCTTTATCAATACTATCGCAAATATCTGCTAACTCAATAAATTCAGACCATGTAGTAACATTAAGATTTTTAGAAAACAATCCTTTTATATCTAATGCTTTCTTAAAAAGTTTTTCAATCATACTATTAGCATTATCTACACCATATGGTTCAAAACTCTTAAATGATCTCCATATATCACCACCAGAACAAACACCATATACCCCACCTTTTTTCGCAAATACCTGATAAACTTCCTCATTTGCAAACCCAGAAGCATAATCTTCATTGGTTGAACATATTATTGATTTACTCCTTTTAGGAAAACTATTCCAAGATTTAAAATTATCAATCATCAATGTATAATAATTTAGTGTATTCCTTGATTTTCTCGTATGTTCAGATGGACGAACAATACCATACGGACTAATAAAAGATGTTCCTCTAAAAATTCTTAAACGAGATCCTTTCCAACCATCGTTTTTTCTTAACCATTCAAGAGCAACCTCTTCACTGACTTTCATTGTTCTTTCAAAGGTTTTGTATTCGGGTTGAATAATAATGTTTTCTTTAAGATAATTATCAAATCTCATTATACCGACCTATACCAATCAGAAACTTTTCTTTTAAGTTGGCTCATAGTCATGATACTTGGTGCCAAATATTTCCATCCATTTCTTTTCATCAAATCGAAATATTCTTTTCCAATAGGGTTTTTTATAGGAGAATCATAAAAATAAGAAACCTTCTTGAAGGCATCGAGGACAACTTCATTTGTTAATTCCCCAACATCATTACTCACTTCTATATAAAAAGGAAATTTTGATTTTAAAAAGTTTTTAGTATCTTTTATCTGATTATAATAATTTTCAAAGGATTCTCTATCAACCTTTCTTGTTCTTTTCTGTATTCTGTCCCATGCGGTTTCAGATGATGTATTTACAAATATCATACCCAGATCATATCCAAGATTTTCTAAAATATTATATCTTCTAACAACCGCAGTAGACTGTGCGGATGTTGTATCTATAGCAAGGGGAAGAACAGAATTTATATAAAGAGTTAATTTTGATTCAAGTAAAATTCTTGATCTATTATAAAACTCTTCATAGTGTCCACCGTGAGGATCTTTAAACTCTACATATAGATCGACATTAACCATTCTTGGTTCAATTAAACCTGACTTGACTTTAGAAAGAGTATATGACTTTCCAGACCCAGGAAATCCTGCCATAAAAACGGCTTTAAATATTCCCAAATCATTTATACCTTCATTAATCAATTCTGTTTCAGATATATCTTTATAAAATGAATCAAATCTCATTATTTTTTCCTAAACAACCCTGGTAAAGAACCGAATGATTGAATCATACTTTCGCTTACTGTACCATCGGGAAGTCCCGCTTTCTTTTCCTGTGTTCTACCTATAACATAACCAGTAAATGAAATAGAGAATGTTCCGAATAAAAATCCTGCTATATACTCAAGCATCCCAACAACCGAATTAAGAGTTGCTTCATCAAACCTATAATACGATCCAAGCGCAACAATTCCTGGGGCAAAGAAAACATAAACACAAATCAAATAAAAAAGTTTTCTTAAAATCATCGGTCTTGTTCTACGAACATATTCGTCCGGTGCTAAATATGCAGCCTTCTCAACATCCTGAGAACCTTTCATCAAATCATATTCTACTGTCTTTTCTTTTAGAACGAGTTCTTGTTCTCTCAACGCAATTTCTTTAATTTTCTCTTCGTGTTGATTGATTAATTCTTGTAGTTTCAATTGTGTTTCGGGCGAAACCGCCCCCTGTGTCAAAGAACCGAGAACTGAATTCGCTAATTCTCCTGCTTTTGTAACGGAATCTGGAACCTTCGCACCAAACAATCCTGCAATAGCACCCCAAAGTTCAGGTATTTTTGGTAACAGTGTAAGACCCGCACTCACCAATAAAGGTATTGCTGGTAATGGCATATTTCACACTCCTATTTTTTTATATAAAATATTTTCAAACATATGTTTACAATTTATTCAAAATATGATATACTCAGTTATCTTTGCTGTTCGGTATACCATGTTATATATTTACATTGATTTCATTGAACATTTTCATAACTTTTTTACACCCTTTCTTGTTTCTCTTTATCCTGTTTAATTACTCCTGTTCTTTTCAATTGACTACTACTCATATGTCCATATAAAACACGTACATTGTTTACTATTTTTCGGACAAAAGGAACAGTTTTTAATTCACCATCAATCTTTTTTATTTCCAATTCAGAAAATTCATCAAGATCAGAAGAATGTTTAAATTCCGCTTTAAGTATCTCATTTTCTCTCATTTCATCACGTATACTTTCAATTATTTCTTCATTTATAGTCTGTGATTTTACTTTTAATTTAGGCATGATATACCTCAAAACATAATAATTCTGTATTATTTATAAAAGATTTACTATTAAAAACTATGAGCCAAAAAAAAAGACCGTCTAAAAAATATATAAACGGTCTTATATTCAACATACACAAGTTTAATTCATAAGTTTCTTGTGTAACTCTTCCATTTTATCTCGTCTAACAACAACAATATTAGATTTAACTACTGGTTGTGTGGATATTTTTGGTGGAAGACCTGTATTCCATTCAGACACCTCTTCTTTTTTCTTTGCTGTATAATGATAAGAATTACATATCATTTTTTCTGCAATACAGAAAGGACCATCAATATCTGGACATGCGCATCTCATATGATCTTTATCTACAACACTTTCTCTAATCCACTTACAATTATTGAAATCCTGTTGATCGAATTCATCAAGTTTTTGTATTTCATTATCAAATACAACTCGCTCATCATCAACTTCAAAATTACCACATTTATGTAAAACACCAGGATCACAAAACCTACAATCAGTTCCATATACTTTTTGATTAGAACAACATTCTGAATCAGGAACTCCTTCATAAAACCATCGACAATAATGGGGATCAAAAAAATTCTTTCGATCTTTTACCATTATCTTCTTCCCGTTGTTTTCATCAGGTAATTTTTCCCCCGCTGTCTCTGTTTTTTCAATTGACTCTTCCTCCACTTTTTCCGTTGCTTTCTGCTCAATTTTTGTGGGGGCTCCAGATCCGTTGTCTGGTTCTGCCCCTGAGCGAAAAAAGGTATTCTCTTCACTATCTCCACCGTTCCAACCACCTGAATAAACGGGAACGGGTCTTGGAGGGTTTATTTTTTCATCGGCCTCCTTTACAAAAGCATCTGAATCAAAAGTAACATCATAAATTATTTTTAATTTTCCAGGAAGAATCATTAAAGAACCACAAGCAGTTTTATACCTTACCTGTGTTTTACTTCCTTTTTCATGAGTTACAACTGTTGAAATATTATGGTTCTGATTAATCCATGCTTCATCAGTTCCAGAAAACCCCGCAAACATTGTATGATGAGAATGAACAACACCAATAAGAGATACACCTTCAGGAACTGTAAAATTAATATCATTAACACTTCCGGCAGTTGCTCTTTGTTCTGGAATGATAAGATCATTTACCATAAAATCATCCCCTACTCTTTCACCAACATAGTATCCCAACCATTCCTGATTTTTATACTTATTCATCAAGGCATCAATTTTCATTTTGACAATTGGTTTAAGATTTACACAAACTTCTTTGGGAGCCTTTCCACATTCCTTTACACAATCAAGTTTAACTTCCCATGAATCATCTCTTCTTGCTTCTGGAAAAGAATTTTTATGTGCCCATTTTTGCCAAGGTTCCTGATAATTACCTTGATAATTATAACCTTCCATTCTAACAACCTCCTTTGGTTTATTTCCTTCAATCTGAAATGGTAATTCCCCTTTTGGATTCAAAAAGATTTTACCCATTATTATCCTATTAACTGTTTGAACGGGCGGGATTTCATTCTGAAGTTCAAAATCAATAACTGTTTTTCCATCTCCCATCAGATAAACCCATTGTTCTTTTCCAGACTCTTTTAATTTTTTCAATTTTTCTAAACAGTCTTTTTGTATCATCATAACATACCTCTTAACTTTTTAGACTAAATAACCGATAAACTGTAGTTGAAATCTCTTCTTTTTCATATTTCATAATTTTAGCAACTGTCAATGAGGCAACAATTACAGCAGGAACAACCCATGATGGTACAATCGTATATCCATCGGGAGCCACACCCCATTCAGCGAGATCATTATTAATAGATATATGTTCCCCATCATAACCAGCCTTTACATACTTACTTCCAAATGAGTTAGCAATTTTTTTATTTTGAACTTGAGCATCTGCAATATCAGTACAATCAACAACCCAATCAGTTTTTTTCCCCAAATGTTCCTGATACTTGAATGGTAAAGCATAAACAGTTACTTCAGGACGAAGGTGAATAATAATTGACTTTAATACTTCTGCCTTATTCGTACCTACAGCATTTTCACCAACATCAAGCCGATTACGATTATGTTCTTCAATAACATCGGGATCAAAAAGCAAAATATTTTCTATTCCAGACATTGCGCAAAATTTTCCTACCCAAAACCCAATCCCACCGCAACCAACAATAGTGATAGTTGGAGTTTTCAGATTTAATGTTTTTTGACGATCATATAAACCCGTACTCATAAAATAATCCCCCTTCTATATTATTATCGTCTTACTTCCCAAACATCATCTACTTGTCTTGCAGGAGCAGGAGCAGGAGCAATGACTGGCGGGACAGGATTTAAAATTTCTTCTTCTGCCCAAGAGGTTCTTCTTCTTCTTGGTGATGCAATTGTACTATCAGGAATATTCAACTCATCTTTAAAATCTCTTGAAGATACAACATATCTTTGTAACACTTCAAGACGGGGAAAACCATCAGGATTTCTATTTGCTACTGAACCTGAATTAATATTTTCGAGAACACCTTCGGCATTTCGAGCAATATCAATAAGATCCTGTGGTGATTTATATTCTTTTGGCCAAACCCATTTTCCCCAACAATCAGGCCTTGCTTGATGGTAATGAGAAAATAATTCAAGATCAGAAACTCTACGAGTAGATACACTTGTAATGAATTTATCATCTTTTGTTGTGATCATATAATAAATATCATTTTCAAGTTTCTTTGCTTGAGATGGTTTAATAGGTTTATGGTCAATCATAAGAGGTCTATATTTTCCACGGACCAACCATGCAACTTCACCACGCTCCCATTTAAAAACAGATAATCCTTTACGAGCATATGAATAGTCCACTTCAGGCATCGGAGAAAGATTTTTCATTCTATCACTTAATTGTCTTTCCTTACGTTCAAATTCAGATTTCATCTGACTAACAAGAGAAGTTACTTCATTCATCTTATTATTGATAACTTCTGAAATTGTCCCAAGTTTTTTTGTCAACTTGTCGCTATATTCTTTTCTAATTTCAGTCTCAATAGATGTTGCGTTTGCATCACCTATAACCTGAAATTTTACGATTCTTCCCCCGATCCTCATAGTAATTTGATCAAGAGAAACATCCTTTATATCTACAGCTAACAATGCACTATTCATTTCTGTTTTTAATTGTTCAAAATCTTTTGGTGGCATAATATTCTCCATGTAAAGTTATATATACAGTATAACATAAAATAAAAGAAATGTAAACTTTCAATAAATAAAAAAGCGAAAAGAAATTTCTTTCCTTCCGCTTATGCTTGGGCTGGCCCACATTTTATATGGTGACTGTATACAGTTTATAGTTTAGCCAGCAACGTCAAATGCTCTGATTTCCATACGCATACCTTCGGAAACCAATTCGGGAGCTTCACTTGGCTTTACTTCTGCACCGTTCAAGAAAACACGGAACTTTCCAAAACCCGCATCTCTTGACAAACGAACACAAGTATCCTTGAAACTCGCACCTGGATCAAGAGTAATGGTAGCTCCGTTCACTCTTGCAAATGTAGTTACATCTGCTTCGGGAGTATCAACAACCCTTTCCTCTTCTCTTGCCCAAAATCTTTGTTCTTCCATCTTTCCCTCCTGATTTTTTCTTTACTACATAATCATTCTACTACATCCAACCTGAATTGTAAACATATTTTTTTATTCAAGCCTTGACATTACAAAATATTTCTCAGAACTATCTGATTTTTCTAAGTAAATTAATCCCATATCTTGTTCTTTGATATATGAAATATTCAATTTGAATTGAGCATAATCATCACCAATTACAGAAAAAGCATTAATTATATCTTTATATTCAAAATATAATGAATGATCTTCTACTTTAACTTTATCCAATTCAAAACTTAAACGATTAGAATATAGATTTGTTTTTTCAGATGCTTCCATATATATTGTATTCTTCTTTACTGAAAAATAAACCTTACCGAAAATCGGACCAATTTTTTTGATCTTACTGAAGTCCATCATAAAATCATCATCCAACTGTCTATTATAATAATATTGAATATTTGCCCGTGGGGATTCTCTATTAAAAACTCTCACAATTTCTGTTCCACAAAAATGCATATCCATTCTCATTTTTCCACAGACAACAACAATTTTTTCAGATGATACATCTATTTCTGCGGGCTGGTCATCATCAACAAGAGCAAGAAACGGAAGAAGTTTTGTGTTAGGATCTTGAAAATTGAATGAAAAATCTTGACCATCTTTCATTTCAGGTAAAACATTATTTACATTTTGATTGATAATGGCAACAGAAGTTTGTGTATTAGAAATCATACCACTTTTTACAGACTTCTTAGTAAAATTTAATTGCACACTTTCAAATGAGAAATTCAATGTTGCTTTTTTTAGCAACGATTTAAATTCACCAACATTTAGTTTCATATTTCCTCCTATATATCATCATCTTTTTTCTTATCTGGATATTTAAAAACAATTTCTTTATCATCTATAAAACCAACCTTTTTAGATTGTATTTCTATTATAACAGCAATTTCTAACATTTGATTTAAATCCATCTGTCCTTTAGGATAATAATTAGAACACTCTACAATAGGATCTGTTCTATTTGGTGATAAAAAACCATCGGGAAGTTCATAATACATATCACACCATGACCTATCACCACCAAACTCTGATACTTGTAATTTAAAACATTTACATGCTGAACATAACCCATAAGACCCTTTTCGTTTTCTTGATGGGTAATCTTGAAATGCTCGTTCTAATCTTTCTTCTTCTATTTTAAAATTTGTGTTGTTTTCTCCCCTTTTTTGTATATTCATCTATTCCCCTTCCATTCCTTTTCAAGAATAGGTAGATATTTTTTCATTTCAATTTTAGAGATATTCAATCTTTCCCTTTCTTCTTCTATTTTTTCTTTTAACTTTTCATCAAATATTTCTTTCTTCTTTGTCCATTTTATATATCGTCTACCTTTTGGTGCTTTATAAAAATAGTATTTAAATACCATTTCTGGTGGAAGTTCAAATTGAATTTCGTTCACCCTGTTTACCATATCTATAAGGGCCCGATCATGGGATAACCATAAAGAAATGATATATGGTGGAAGATCGCTTTGCTTATAATTCACTTTTTTCTTTTCGAATATAGCATTTAGGACTTCAAATGCTGTCATACTACACCAAGTTTTAACATATATACAACCATATGCATAAAATTTATTTCTTTTATTGCTACAATAGCATCCCTGTATAAATGTTCCCCAATGTGAATGATTGCATCCCCAGGAGATTTAAACTGATCTACGTTATCAAACATATATTGATATAGTTCTGGATAATTAATAGCAAAAGTTCGAAGATTTTTTCTTATACCTTCAAGGTCATTTACTTTCATCTGTCCTAATATTTCTTTATATATTTCATTTGATTTTTCTATTTTTATAAGATCAATGGTTTTATTTATTGTATTGTATTGCAAGGTATTTATAATTGATCGAATATCAGGATAAAGTTTTTTGATTGTATCTACAATCGCTTTCTTATTCATTACTTCGATATTTTCTTTTTCAAGTATTTTTAAACAAAACCCGAATATATCTTTTGCGGGAGGATTTCCTAATTCAATAACTTGACAACGAGAAATAAGTTCTGGTAACAATCTGTTCCCATAATTACACATAAAAATAAATCTCGTAATTCTTTGAACAGATTCAATTAAATCTCTAAGCATTGCTTGTGCATTAATACTTAAATAATCTGCTTCATTCATTATAACAACTTTTAACTTACTTACTCCGAGAGCAGTTGCAAATGATTTTACATTATCTCTAACATTATCTATTGACGTTTGATCAGAACAATTTATCTTCATTGAATCAAGTTTAGTCTCTTTAAGAAAGATTTCAGTGAAGGTTCCTTTACCTACTCCCGCCGGGCCCACTAATAAGATGTTAGGTTTTTCGATAATAATTTTTGCTAACCTTTCTCTTGTATCCGATGGAACGATCATTTCATTTAAAGTTCTCGGCGCATACTTAAAAGGCCAAAGCGCAGTTTCATCAAATGTTGTCATTGTTTCCTTCTTTGGTGAGATATGGGGGAGAATCTCCCCCATATTAATAATGATAGATTATTCCGCTTCTTCGCTTACCGTTTCTGACGCTACAGTACCTTTTACCAACTCTTTTAAGGCACGGGCCGCTTTAAATCTGGGAACAATCCTTTCTGGAACTTCTACAGATTCCCCTGTTCGTGGATTACGAGCAGTTCTGGCGGGTTTATTAACCGCAATGAAGCTACCAAAATCAACCACCGTAACCTTACCTTCATTTATCATACCGTCTGTGATACGACTAAAGATAATAGATACAGCGTTTTTTGCCTGTGTCTTGGAAATTCCAAGCTCAGCCGCTAAATCAACAACTAAATCAGCTTTGTTCATGAATAACATCCTCCTGTTATTATTTGGCAACAGCCATATTCTTCATTATTATATATCATTTAAATTCAAATGTAAACATTATATAATCTTGTTTTTCAAAAATATAATAAAAACTATTGCGGGATAACGATAATATATTATTGAAATAATTTTTCTATCTTTATGTTTACATTTGAATTTCAATATGATATACTGTATTTAAATTCGCAAATAGAAATAGGAGGCGAGAAAAATTATGAGAGTAAAATCAAGTGCAGTAAAAAGTGTGAAATATGATCAGGATTCTCATACCCTGACCATTGCTTTCAAAGGCAGTGGAAGAAGTTACCAGTATTTTGATGTGTCCAAGAGGACATTTGATCGTTTGGTAAATTCTGAATCAAAAGGCTCTTTCGTAAATAAGTGGATTACTCCACGCTACGATTATATGCCGTTGGTGTAATTACCTACATATAGGTATAAAAAAAGGGAACGAAAGTTCCCTTTTTTGTTTTATAGGCAGCGGTATCGGGGATCATCGCTATTTAACTCATTCCGATACCCTTTTCTCTGCTAACGAAACCCGTATACAGGTATAGTCAGATAGCCTTTTATTTTTCTGCTGGTGTAGAAAACCACTCTACCGCTTTCTCTCGTTTCCTTTTATATCCCTTATCACCCTTTTGTGTTCCGATTGGGCGACTCGCTTTATGAGAAACAGGAATCCTTGTCTTTATACGATCCTTTTTTGTCTTGCTCATTTTACACTCTCCTATCGACATTTTTACCCTTTGGGGGTTTAGTTTGATTTTTGTATTCTCGAAGTTTTACATATCTTTTCCCTTCATCATATAAAGGGCTTGATACAAAACTTACTTTCCTAATACTCGAAAAATATTTAGATAAATCATAATAATGAATTTTTAAACTAAATAACCCTTGACCTCTTACATAAATTGTATATTCATATTCCCCTTTGAATTTTCCTCGCATCATTTTATCTGATTTTATAACAACACCAATTCGACCTTTTACTTTTTGATTTCCCATAGCAAATGTTACAAGCGTTCCAGGTGTTAAACAAACAATAGTTTTCCACATATCCGACTTTTCAACAAATGTAGTCCAAAAATTATCCTCCCATTTATTTGATGATTTGAAGGGATCGGAAAACTTAAAAGGATCGGAAATTTTTTTCTTATCTTGAAGAAATGGAAAATTATTTCTTGATAAAAAACCCCCATTTTATTCCAAGATTAATCAAAGAAAAGATATCACCCTTTACCAAATTCAACTCCTGCGTTTTTTTGGTAGCATTAAAAACATTAGGGTTTAAATCAGGATGTACTTTTCTTACAAGAAATCTATAAATTTCTATTGATGTTGTCATTGATTTTTTTCTCTTCTACTATTGGATTTTGAAGATGTTTCCAGCATAAACCGATACCAAAACCAAAAACCCGAATCACAACAGCCCATTCCCATTCCCAATTTTTATTAGGACGATAGAGGAAAGAGGTTGGAGCAAAAAAACCTTTTGTCATTTTTGACCATTGAAAATCTATCCAATAAAATTGTATTGAAAGTTTATCAATAAAAAAGGTAATTCTGTCTCTATCTACCGATACATGTCTGCTGGAATAATAAGGTTTCATTATTACTTTTCCTTTTTATATGATGGACAAAAAATTGTGGTAAATGCGCTTTGCTTACATTTCTTAAAACATTTTACGCATTTTTTATTCAGTTTCATCCACCAATGTTTTTCAATTCTCTTCGGAGTAAGTTTCCCTTCCAATAAAATAACCTTGGGAATTTTCTTGGATTTTTTTACCCTCTTAGGTAATTTGAATTTGATATAAAGGCGATTTACTTCCCATTTGTCCAGAAGAGAAGATTCTTTCACCTTAATCTGAGTTTTTTTAATCCATAAAGCGGAAGTGATAAAACATTTCTTTTTTGCGTCTGAAAGAGATTTGATCCTTTCGGTAGAATAAGCAAAATCTCTTTTTCCACCAAAACGACCTTTAAACCATCTCGACCCTCTTTTAAAAATTACCGGAGTGCCTTTTTTCAACATTATTTTTTCTCCTTTAGTTTATCATAAACTTCTTTTGGCAAATATTTACCGCCGCATTTACAAGATGAAGGATGGATAAATTTTCTACTAATATACCATCCACCGCACCTAAAACAAATATATCTTTTTTTATCAAACATTTTTTCTCTCTTCATTTTCACTTTATAATACAGTATATCACACAATGCTTTTCTATGTCAAGTAAAAAATAAATTATTTTATCTATAAATAACCTCTTGATATTATTATAAAAGAAAGTTTTCGACAGATAACCTATTGATATTATTATGAAAGAAAGTTCTTGACAAAAGTTTTGAATTTTGATATAATAAGGATACATTCAATGAGAAAGGAAAATATGGAAATCAAAAATGGTCAATTAGAAAAATCCAATGTTATCAAATACTTATTCGCTGGAAATTCTACCACGACAGTTCTCAATGAACAATCTGGGAATAGATTTACCTTCAAAATCACGGAGTTAGGTCGTGCAATTCCTGAAACAAAAAAAGAGCATAATAATAATGTTGGAAATCTTTTTTTCATCAAAGTTTTAACAGGACAGGACAATAATACTGATTATCGGTTTATTGGTTCTGTAAGTAAGCGGAATAACAAGTATTATTTCAAATATTCTTCAAAAGCAAAAATTTCTGCTGATGCCCAATCTGTAAGAGCATTTACCTGGATTGTAAACAAACTTGAAACCGATCAAGTACCTGATTTTATTACTTTTTATCACGAAGGTCGATGCGGTCGCTGTGGAAAGAAATTGACGGCTCCTGAAAGCGTTTCAAGCGGATATGGTCCCGAATGTATTCAGGTAATTTGATGCATTTTTTTCTTGACAAACATTCTGAAAAATGTTATAATAGATATAGAAAGTGAGGAAAAAAAGAAAAAATGAATAAAAAAACTCTCGCAAAAACAATCGAAGAGGCACTTGAAGATGCAAGAAAACCGGAAAATCAAAACATCATCAAAGATGATGAAGACCTTTCGCATTTTCTTGCGGGATGGTTGAGGGGAGCAGTAAATCAAAATCTTATAAGCGATTGGAGAAAAAAATAATGGTAGTCGAAAAAAATATTTTTTATACGTTCGATGAAAAAGAAGGAAAGAAAAATCTGTATAAGAAATTTGATTATATTTGGGATAATAGATATGAAACGGGAATTTGTTCTGTTTATTGTTTTTCAAGAGATGATTTTGTAAACCTGCTTGAAGAATGGAATAGAAAAGGATCATTGACCAAATATACAAACGCTAACATTTGGAATTATAGGGAGAAAATATAATGGATATCAAAGAAATCGCTTCTGGAATTAAAACTCAATTGAAAAAAGAATTTCCTACATGTGTTTTTTCGGTAGGATGCAAGCGTTATTCTGGTGGGCAATCTCTCAATATTTCTTTGATGAAAGGCCCTTTTTCTGTTTTCGAAAAAGATGTAACTACGAATGGTTATAAAATCGAAAAATTCCATGCCCAATTGAATCAGTATCAATTTAATGATGTCAATGATGAACGTATTAGCAATGGTGTTTATCTAACTCAAAAGGCATGGGATGTTATGAAACGAGCATATGATCTTACCAAGAAACATAATTGGGACAGGTCTGATATTCAAACTGATTATTTTGATGTTAATTTCTATCTTCATCTTCATATCGGAAAATGGGATAATCCTTATAAGGTAATTTAGTTATGAGAAAAGCATCACAAATCTTCGAATTTATGTATGCGGTTTTTTGTCGATAATTTCACTTGGAACGGGTTTTACCATTTTTACATTCTATGATAAAATGAACACCGTTCCAAATGAATTAATGTTTTGCTGTATTTTTTTTATTATTATTTTTTTTGTGATATCCATTTTCAACTGGATAATGGAAGTCAAAAATGATTTTCTTTGGTTTACCAAGGATAATTTTAACCCGTTTTATAAGGAGTAAAAAAATGACAACTGATTATTACGCATTTCAAACGATGGAAGGTCATACAAAAGAAGATGGAACGATTGAGGTTTTTGTTTATACAAACGACAATCTTGATCTTGGATATCCTAATGAACGAGCATCCTGGGATTTTATTTGTAAAACCAAGGAAGCGTTTATTGGTCGATGCGGAAACACCCGCTTTGGTTGTTCTGGAATCATGGTTACTGTAACCCTGGATGGGAAAAAAGTATAATGAGAGAAATAAAATGGGAATTAGCATAAAAAAATTATTTTTGGGTTTTTTATATGGGATAATCATTGCAATCGGGCTTTATTATCTTTTATTTGAACCCTTGGGCTTTGGTCTTAGATAGGTCGCCAGAGCCCGTAGAATGACCTGTGGCGGGTCTTCTTTTACAGGGTAATGGCAACCATTACCCCCCGAAACACCCTTCTATCTTATTGATATTATTCATAAAAATAGTTCTTGACATATTCCCTGAAATTTGGTATAATAAGTATAGAAAGTGAGGAAAAAATGACTGGATGGAATGTTTGGTTGAATGGTAAATTGATTGACAAGGTTTTTTATGTTGACGGATTTTCTTCTGAAGAAGTCAAAGAAAGTTTGGTAGATCATGACGCCTACAATCCCAATATCAAAGTGAGAAAAGAAAAAAAATACGATTATTTTATTGAATATCAAGGTCGTTATTGTTGTTGTGAAGATTATCCCTGCTGTGGTCATTGATTCTAAAACAATTAGAAAAACATAATCAAGAAAGGAAAAAAATAAAATGAACGAAAAGATTTATGTTTACAGTGTCGAGAGAGGCGTTAGAACGCTAAAAGAAGGGATCACTCTTGAAAAATATCGTGACAGCCATATTTTTTCTGTTCCGCCTGTGAAATGTAAGAAACCGCCCTCTATGAAGACTTTGGAAAAGTGGTCGATGGATGGAGTAGCAAAAGCACTTGACGGATGCAAAGTTGAGCCCGATGGGTATTGTTCTCACGGTTTGCCTTCTTGGCTGCTTGCTCTTGGATACATATAAAAATGTCCAAGTGGGTTCAAATATATGAGGTTCCCGCCTCAAAGATGGGAAATTTTTGGACGGTGGCAATTGACAGAGATGGAAATTATGGATGCTCTTGCCCCGTCTGGAAATTTCGCAGGCTTGAATGTAAACATATTATACAGATCAAAGAAAAATTGAAAAGAAATAAATCTCTTGAAAATCACCTGATAGATTTCAAGAATAAAATTTTAGAAGAACTGAATGAGGAATTATGAAAAAAAATATACCATTGATCATTACAGTCATAATGAATATTTGTTTTATGGTTATATTTTTTGTTGCTGCCAAAGTTACTTATACTTTTCCATCTACTCCATTATGGGTAAAACTTATTACAATACCTCTTTGGTTTACTTGTATTTGGGTTTGTGTTATAATGTGGGATAATTTTGTGGAAACTTATAAATAAAGAATAGGAAATCAAATTACGGAAGTGTGGGCATTTGGTAGGCCGTCCTGTCTTGAAAACAGTCACCGCTAATCACGGTTGCAGGTTCGAATCCTGTCGCTTCCGCCACCCCAAAGTTTACAATCATTTTATTCTATGGTATAATAAGTTATCAAATAAAATTGGAGAAATAATGATTCAGTTTTCCCTTACGGGAATACCCTACATACAAATTGATAGTGATACAAGGGTTATATTTTCAGGCCTGGAAAATGACAGATATAAAAGATTGACTTTTTCCGGTCACATAATTCAGATGATACGAACTAAAGAAGATGAAAATGGTAAAACAAAAATTACAGAAGTCAGACATTTGAAAGAAAAACTTGGATTTACAATGGATATGGATATGTCAAAACTTCCAACCAAAGCGAAGAAAGCATTTTTCTTTACCACAAAATCACAAAAATTATGGAAAGAAATTATAGAAAAATATCTGGATGAAAATAAAACAATACATAAAAATGATATAAATAAATTCAATAAAGAATTAGAAAATGTAAAATTAGAGGTGAAATAAAATGAAAATGTCAGGTGATATATTCAAAAATTGTATTTGTGTCAATGGGAAAAATGTTATAATTAGAAGAATAAAACGATGGTCAAAGTCAGCAAAAATTATGGGCGAACAAAAATCAACAAGAATGATTGGATTTTGTCCAAAATGTAAAGGTCACGGTTTTGAAGTAGTTCAAATTTTCTCTAATAATAAAGAATTTTCATCTAAATATAATTGATGAAAAATAGTAATATTATAGGGGGTGCTTATGTTATACAATTATGATCTTCCAAATTCTTCATTTATTACCGATGTATCATATGATGTTGAGAGTGAAGAATTGACAATTGGTTTTGAAAGTGGAACAGAGTATATATATTACGAAGTTCCCGCAGGATTGGTTGCTCAATTGATGTTTTGTGAATCAGCAAGCAATATTTTCAATGATGAAATCAAAGATAACTTCGAGTTTGAAAAGGTAGATGGATATGGAGATAATGATCCTGAACCGCTTGAAGAAGATTAGAAAGTAGAAAAATGAGAGAAGCAACTGTTCAAATTATAAAAAATGTTGAAGCGATTGAAAACGCAGATATGCTTGAACAGGCCACTGTTTTAGGATGGAAGGTTGTTGTCAAAAAGGGCGAATTCAAGATTGGGGATAAGTGCGTCTTTGTTGAGTTAGATTCTTTACTTCCAGAGAAACCAGAATTTGAATTTCTCCGAAACAAGAAATTCAGAATCAAAACAGTTCGCCTACGTGGAGCATTATCTCAAGGTATTATTTTTCCTTTATCTATTCTTCCATCAAAAGAATATGACCTATATGAAGAAAGTGAAGATGTATCCGAAATCATTGGCGTCACTCACTATGAAAAACCTATTCCGGTAAATCTTCGTGGACAAGTAAAAGGGAATTTTCCACCATATATTCCAAAAACAGATGAACCACGAATTCAAAACTATCCAAATATTTTGGATGAATTTATGGGAGTAGATTGTTATATCTCTGTAAAATGTGATGGAACAAGCGCAACATTTTCAATGAAAGATGGTGATTTCAATGTATGTTCTCGTAATTTAGCATATAAAGAAACAGATGAAATTATTTACTGGAAGATTGCAAAAAAATATAATATAGAAAAAATTCTTTCATTATATAAGAATTATGCAATTCAAGGTGAAATTTGTGGTCCTGGGATTCAGAAAAATAGACTTGGGCTGAAAGATTATGAACTTCTTGTTTTTGATCTTTGGGATATTGACAATCAAGAATATTTAGACTTCGAAGAAATGATGTTTTTTTGTAGACTGAATGGTCTAAAAACTGTTCCTATTGAAGAGGTAATTGCTTTCAATTTTACCTTTGATAAATTACTTGAAAAAGCAAAAGGTAAATATGAAGGAACCTCAAACCGAAGAGAGGGTATTGTTATTCGCCCATTGATGGGGCGTTATAGCAGAACACTAAAACGCAGACTTTCAATAAAAGCATTGAATAACGAATACTTAGAAAAAGATGAAGAATAAACATTATAGCATAAAGATTTTTTGTTTACAACGATCTACCTTTATGCTATAATTTTAGAAAATGCTCTTTGAGCATAAAAAAACAAAAGGAGAAAATGTAATGAGAAAAATGTTGTCAATGGTGATGGTCTTGGTTTTTGTTTTGTTTTCTGCGTTTGCCTTTGCGGGAGATAACAGTTCTGGTGGTAATGTTACTGCTACTGCTACAGGTGGGGCAGGTGGTGCCGGAGGATCGGCGAATGTTGGAAATGTTGGTAATACAAGTGGTTTTGGAAATACGGTGAATTCATTTTCACCAAATTCTACCGCAAATAGCACAAATTTGAATGCAAACACTAACACAAATTTGAATACAAATACAAATTTGAACGCTAATACGAATTTGAATTCAAACAAACAAGGTCAAGGTCAGTTACAGGGTCAAGGTCAGTTACAGGGTCAGCAAATGAAACAAGGTCAGTCATTGAATAATAACAACAATCAAGTTATTAGTCCAACACAGACCAATAATCAGGTTGTCAGTCCGACACAGACCAATAATCAGGTTGTCAATCCGACACAGACCAATACCAATTCACAGACTGTAAATATTACCCCAACCGCAACATCGCAGAGTGTTAATATTCAGAATGAAGCTCCTGCCCAGGGTATCAATCGCCAGTTCGCTATCAATACAGGTGCTATGGGATATGGAGATCAGAATTTTCAGAGTAATGATACAAAGGGTCGTGGATGGAATATTTTAGAGCCAGAATTTCTGGATAAAGCAGGTATTCCACGTAAACTTACAATGCAACAGGCAGAAACATTATTGAAGGGTGGATCAGTTGCAACAGTTCGTATGACCGACATTTTGAAATATGAATTTGATTATTGCTATCGTTATGATAGTATCCCAAAGGATTCAGTATTTCTTGGTCGTATCTATATGAAAACTAAACAGGGATGGTTCGGTGAAGCGGGAGTTACCGATGATCTTATTGCTAACGCATCTATTCTCGCAATGAAAGCAGGACGAAATGGATTTGTTATTGTTCGTCAAGGTGCTATTAGTGATCCTAAATCATCAACCCTTGGTTTGGGTCTTTCTTATACAGCCGCAACTTTGAGCGGAGATCAATTACAGAACGCTCAGACTGGTGGTGGTGGAACAGGATTTTCAACATCTTGGGGTTCCAGGGAGTTCAACGATACAATGGTTGTCGTTTTCTTCCAGAGTAATCAGGGACAAACAGAAGTAAAGAATCAGGTCAAATAGTTATTGGTTTCCTGTTTGACATAACCCAAGGGATGTTGAGAAATCAGCATCCCTTTTTTTATAAATATTTTAGTTGACTATGTAGGAGTAATATGATATAATGTATATAAATAGATTCTATAAGGAGTTTTTATGCCCAAATGCGCTAAATGCTATTTCTGGTTGCCACCAGAATTTTTGACAGATGTATCACCAACAGATAAAATTTGTGTATTCTGTGAACATAATTTGAAAGAAATCGCTTATGGTAAAGATAAGTCTTTGAAAATAACAAAAAAAGAACTTGCAGAAGAATACAAAGTTTTTCTAAGAATGATAAAAGATAAAAACGATATTCTAAAAAAGACAGTAAGGGGAAACGATGAGGACATTCCCAAAAAAATAAAATTAGAGGAAGGATAATTACAATGTTAGAACAAAGATCAGTTATTCTATTGAACGCCGATTATCGCCCAATGGGTGTAATTGACTGGAAGAAGGCAATAAGATTGATATTCAAGAAAAAAGTAGAAGTTTTACAGTATGCTGAAACAGTAATTCAAACAGCATCAAAAACTATCACTATGCTTTTACCAAAACTGATCCGCCTGTTGAAGTTTGTTCGTTTACTATACAGAAACAAAGTTCCATTCAACAAAAGAAATGTTTTTGTAAGAGACGGTTTTACTTGTTGCTATTGCGGAGATAAATCAAATAAATTATCTCTCGATCACGTTGTTCCAAGATCGTCTGGTGGATTATCAACATTTGAAAATGTTGTTACTGCCTGCTTTTCTTGTAACAACAGAAAGGATAATAAAACACCTGAAAAAGCAGGAATGTTCTTGAAGAAAAGACCATTCGCACCCACTGTAAATGAATTTATGTTGATTCAAATTCAGAAACTTGGGCTTGCCGGTGTTTTAAAGGAATATGGATTGTTATAAGATGATTGTTTATTTGTGTAAAAATCTGGCCGATGGGAAATCTTACATCGGTCAGACAAGTAAAACATTAAAAGAAAGAAAAACACACCATTTTAGTGAAAAAAATAATAATACGTATTTTCATAATTCATTAAAAAAA
>Ga0315284_10000903_pt1 | contig 40890 bp, 64 predicted proteins | sample YL17G09_16_MG_FD_203696 | JGI IMG/M metagenome (GOLD analysis project Ga0315284, IMG submission 203696) | Sediment microbial communities from Yellowstone Lake, YNP, Wyoming, USA - YL17G09_16 | ecosystem: Environmental > Aquatic > Freshwater > Lake > Sediment | place: USA: Wyoming | collected...
AGATTTCCCAGGATTGATTCTAGGGTCCTCCGTGAGGCTGCCGCAGACGGTGACATCATCGTCACGTCGGCATGCATCGGTGGGTTACCTGCGTTCAATGTCTTCCAAGAACTTCAAAAGACAAAGTTCGATGACATGAATCAGGCGCTCCTTGATGAAAAGGTGATGCTTGAGAAGTGCATCAATGCGATCGGAAATTGCTACGATCTGATGTCGTCTGTCGTCGGCAAGGAAAACTACTACCTCGAACTTCAATTCAACAAGCTACCTGCACAGAACCTCGTCAATCGTTCGATCATTGAATTTGCTTCTCGCAACGGTCTGAATGACAAGCTGGTCGTCACTTGCGATGCGCACTATGCGAGGCCTGAGCTTTGGAAGGACCGCGAACTCTATAAGCGTCTGGGCTTCATGAACTACGCAGAGTATTCTCCTGATTCACTTCCTAAATCAAAGGAAGACTTGAAGTGCGAGCTCTATCCTAAGAATGCCACGCAGGTTTGGGATGCGTACAAGGTCGCAAAAGAAGGCACGTCGTTCTATGATGACGAGGTGATCGCTGATGCGATCGAACGTACACACGACATTGCCCACAAGATCATCGGTGAGGTGAAACCTGATCGCACCCCGAAGTTCCCTAGCGACAGGCTCGTTCCCAAGGAAAAGACGTCGTTTGAGTACCTCGTCGACCTGTGCAAGGCAGGCATCATCAAGCGTGGCAAGGCGAAGTTGCCTGAGTACATCGATCGCCTCAAAGAAGAACTCAACGTCATCAAGACGATGAAGAACGCTGATTATTTCATCAGCTATCAGAAGATCATGGAGCTCGCCCGTAAGGTGTGCCTCGTTGGTCCGGGGCGTGGTTGCTTCGTTCCTGAGACGCGGGTTCTAATGGCTGATGGCATGCACGCTCCCATTGGCACCGTCAAGGTGGGTGACGTCATCAAGGATGCATATGGTGTTGATCAGATGGTGACTCAGATCTTCAGGTATCAGGTTGATGAGGAGTTGTTAGAACTCGAGTTTGATGACGGTAAGAAGATCAGTTGCACCAAGGAACATAAGTTTCTGACGAAGAATCGTGGGTGGATTGAGGCACAGCAGCTGACTGAAGATGATGACCTGGTCGAAGTTAAATGAAACTCAACTAAGTTTACCTGATCCTCGTCAAATACCTATTAGACATAATGGACGGTAGAAAGACGCAAGATGCTCGGGATCGTACTAGCGCGCGATTCAAAGGGAAGAAACCAAATGTCGTTCTCTTGACACAGGAACAGATGGATGTGGTAACAGTAACACTCAAGGCCGACTCATCTCGGCTCATCACGCAGCGGATGTGGGAATGCTTACAACCCATGTTTGATATGAGCAAACAGACTTTTGCGCGCCGAGCGACGGTCACGGGCTTTGATGTCAACATCGGCTTCGCTTGGGAGGAATACGAGTGGAGAACTCATTCGACAAAGGCACTAGTGCAGCTGCGATGCATCCACTGTGCTGATGTCCGCGTGATGTTGGCGAAGAAGTTGTTCTCGCGCCGTCACGTTGTTCAAGCGTGTCCCAAGTGTTATTCTGCGCTTTACCATTACGATGCTGAGTGGCATGCGAAGAACTCAATGGCCCAGCAGATCGCTCAGAACAAGCCTGAGACCCTTGAAAAGCATAGAGAAAATTCGCGGCGATTGTGGGCGGGGGAACATGGCAAGGTGATGCGAGATGCCCAACAACGAACGGTGAGCAACCCAACGTACCAAGCTAACATGGCTCGCGTGATGCGTAACAAGTGGGCTTCAGACGTAGGCTACCGCGATCGGGTCAGCGGCAAGGGCGTCTATAAACACGTAGGCATCTATGAAAGTTCGATTGTGTATCATTCGAAGCTGGAACTCGCATTTTTGCTATGGTGCGCGGACAATGGAAAACGTGTAGAACGATGCACGTTCTCAGTACCTTACGTCGATCCTGAGGATGACAAAGAACATGATTACTATCCAGATTTCATCGTTGACAATGTTATTGTTGAGGTAAAAGGACAGCGTTGGATCGACGCGGCTCCTACCACGTATCGTGCCAAAATAGAAGCTCTAGCGAAGCACTGTGATGTAAATAGAACCTCTTGTAGGGTAGTATTAGACAGGGATCTCAAGGCTTACAGGAAGAGGGCGAACGCATACCATGAAGCTCAGAAGCAAGACTGTCGTACCGTATAAAGGTGAGGTCGTAGACCTGTGTGTGGAGAACAGCCACACTTACAACGTGGAAGGTATTGCAGTCCACAATTCAGGCGGAGGCTCACTCGTGGCGTACGTTTTGTACATCACTGACATGGACCCGCTAAAGTGGGACCTCCCGTTTGCAAGGTTCTTGTCGGTTCATCGAGAAGGCTCTCCTGACATCGACACAGATCTTGCAGACAGGGACAAAGTCCTCGACCAGTTGAGAGCGTTCTTCGGTTATGAGAACGTCGTTCCCATCTCGAACTACAACACCTTCAAGCTCAAGACGCTCGTGAAGGACATCGGAAAGTTCTATGGCATTTCATTCGAAGAGACGAACGCCGCAACACGAACAGTTGAAGATGAAGTTCGCAAGGCAACGATGAAGCACGGAGACGACAAGAACCTCTTCGTCTTAAAGTACGATGATGCGCTTCTCTATTCGCCGTCATTCAAGGCGTTCATCGATAAGAATCCAAAGGTCGCCGAATCAATCCAGATCCTGTTCAAGCAGAACAGGTCTCTCGGTCGCCATGCAGGTGGTGTTCTCATCGCAGACGACCTTCCTAACAAGATGCCGCTAGTATGTTCGAAGGGCGAACCTCAGACTCCATGGGTCGAAGGTGTTAACTTCAAACACCTTGAGTACATCGGAAATTTCATCAAGTACGACTTGCTCGGCCTTGAAACGTTGAGGTTGATCGAACGAACGATCGGATTGATCCTCAAAAAAGCGGGCAACAAAAATCCGACGTTTGATGACGTCAAACTTTGGTACGACCAGAACTTGTGTCCCGATGTCATTGATTTTGATGATGCAAAGACGTATGAATACGTGTACCATGATGCTCGCTGGGCAGGCATCTTTCAGTGTGTAGAAGGTGAAACTCTTGTGACGCTAGATGACAATACGTTCAAACCTATTAAACAGATCGTAACTGGTGACATGGTGAAAGCCTATGATGAAGTATCACGTGAATACGTGACATCACCCGTTGAACGTGTTTACGACCAAGGTGAACGTGAGTGCGTGGAGTTGACGTTTGACGATGGCCGAAAATTGACGCTCACAGACGATCATCCTGTGTTGACTACGAGGGGTTGGGTTTCAGCGGGTGAACTTGATAGTGACGATGAGGTAGAATGTTGCGGTACACTACCGTAGTCCTGACGAAGACTGTCATTATTGTGGCAGGATAGAAAGAAATCTAAATGAGACTTATCGCTAAATATCCGTGCGACCAAGGCATCAGGTTCTATCCTGTCCCCACTCGTTTCTTCAATATCCTTTTCGCCATTGAGGATATGCAGGGCGATGGCTTCATTAGTTTCACCTTTATTCTCTTCTGGCGAGCAATGCAGATTACAATTTGGTTCAATAACAATCAGCATAAGTGGCGTCAATTTGATTGGCGTATTTTTAGAAAGAAGTAGATGGCTACATTTATTCTTATTTGTTTTCTTATTCTTTTAATTGGATTTTCTATTGGAAGGACGAAGTAATGAAACAAATTCCCTCTTTACCTAAACCTATCCCCACACCATATGATCCTTGGCAGAAGTTAGATCCTACTCTCGCAGAGCTTGAAGCTGCACATCAAGTATGCACTAGTGACCGGGCCTGTATTAGAAGCATTAGAGAAACGGGAGATGACACTTGAAGCTAGCATCATTGAAGCACGTCGGTAAGAAGCACGTCTATGATATTGAAGTGCGTGACCATCACAATTTCGTAGCGAACGGTGTCGTCGTTCACAATTGCACCGGTCAGGGAGCGCAGAGGCTCTTCCGAAATGCGAAGCCGAAGAACATCATTGACGTCGCGACCCTTACATCGATCTATCGTCCGGGTCCCCTCGCTGCAAACGTTGACAAGCTTTATCTGGCAGCACGCCAAGGCGAAGAGTACGACTGGGGTGATAGGCGCATCAGTGAGATTCTTAAGAAGACTGATGGCCTCTTGATCTTTCAAGAGCAGGTCATGGAACTTGCAGAGAAGTGTGCAGGCTTCCCGAAAGACCAGTGCGATCAGGTCCGTAGAGCGATCATGAAAAGGTCGATCTCTGGCGGTGAAAAGGCGAAAAAGCAAGCGCAGGAAACACGCGATTCGTTCGTCAAAGGTTGCATCGTCAACGGGTATTCCGATAAGATCGCAAACAACTTGTATGACAAGATTCTCTACTTCGCAGGTTATGGTTTCAACAAGGCCCATGCAGTAGCATATGCCATCGATTCATACTGGTGTGCATGGTTGATGACCCACTATGAAGAAGAATGGTTGACTGCGTATCTTGAGGCAATGTCAACGACGCCCGACAAGCGTGCAAAGGCATTTGGTGAAGTCAAACAGCTCGGTTATACGATCGCAAGCATTGACATCAACTATGCCGAAGCAGGTTGGACGGTGCTTCCTGGAAAGAAGAAGTTCATGCCGAGCTTCACGACATGTAAGGGCGTCGGAAACTCTGCAGTCGAAGAGATCCTTGAGAACAGGCCGTATGCTTCATTCGAAGAGATCCTATGGAAAGATGACGGATCATGGCGCCTGAAGAAGTTCAATCGGAAGGCGTTTGAATCGCTCGTCAAGATCGGTGCATTTGAATCGCTCGATTGCGTCGGCGAAGGCAAACTGTTCAACAGCTACAATCACATGTATGAGGTTGCAATTGAGAACATGGATGCGCTCAAAAAGTCTCCCAAGAAAGACCCACACATGGGCAGGAAGACGTTCTATGAGCTCATCAGGGCGCTGGCGCCGATCGTTGAACCCTGGACACGCCTCGAAAATGCAAAGAACAACATCGAGGTGTTCGGAACGCTCGACGTACTGAGCATGATCGATCCTCTCGTCCTGCAACGTCTCGAAGAGAAGAGCGTCAGGCCGATCGATGACTGGGAAGAGAAAGACATTTATTGGTTCTGCATCCAAAAGCAGACGCCAAAGAAAACGAAGACAGGAAAGAACTACTTGATGATTGAGGCGATCGGACCTTCTAGCAAGGCAGTTCGCATGATGGCATGGGGTTGGGACGGCATCAAAAAGTTCGAACCGTACACGCTCTGTTGCGCTGAAGTCGACAAGAATGATTTCGGCTTCTCGACCACATTTTGGAGATTGAAAGAGGTTGCATAATGCCGATGTATGACTATCATTGCAAGGTATGCGGACACAACTTTGAGGTGCACCAATCGATCACGGAAAAGCCGATGGCTGAGTGTCCAAAGTGCCTCGTTTGCACTGACAACAGGCTCATCTCAGCACCAGCAATCATCCTGAAAGGTGACGGCTGGGCAGCCGACGGATACACGAAGAAAGCGAAGTGACTAACGTTTCTTACGCTTGGCACCCATCGGAAGATTCTTCTTGTCGTTCGGGTCCCATGTGTAACCTCCGCCGATTGCCCCGGGTCCACCACCAAATGCAGTGTGTGTTGATCCAGCAAAGTCAGAACCAAATCCAGAACCCCCTCCACCAGAACCAGCAAATGGATGTGTTCCATGTGCATTGCTTGTGAAACCACGAACTTTCTTTGAAGGTTGACGACCGATGAATTTGAATCCCATGTCGTTCAATTCTTTTTTGATTGCAGCAATGTCAACGTCAGATGCCATGCTGATCAGCTTTATGCCTTTTCTCTTTGATGTTGCGTTGCGTGCTAGTGTTTGAAGTTCAATGAAGTCGTATTCGTAGTCGTCATCATCAAATTTTGCACTCATGAACGCACTGACGCTTGAAAAGTTCGGTTCCTTGCGAATTGCTTCGATCTTATCATCGAGGTCTTCTTCAAGTGCTTCATGTATGATGCGCTTGACATCACCTATGCAAATCTTCATGACGAGTAAGTATCAATACGCGTGTACACGTGATAATATAAAGGGTATAATACAATGATGAGAGCACCCGTAGGCCAACAGATCATCATGGTGGTCGGTCCCGACATGACAGGGAAGACCGAAATTTCAACTACGCTTTCAAAAGTGTTAGGAATTCCGCGTTTCAAGGCATCGACGGAACACGACACGTATCTCAAGGGTCAATCGCACTTCGTTCAGCAGCTTCGCTATGCTGATCCGCGCATGATCGATTTTTTGCAACAGACGGGATACAGTGCGATTTTTGATCGCTCTTACGCATGTGAATATGCGTATTCTAAGGTTCTTGGACGTGAAACTGATCCCATTGCACTCGTGACTAGCGATAACTGGATGGCAGAATTGGGTGCTCGAGTGATCATCTGTAGGCGCAGCAGTTATGCGGGCATCATTGATGATATCGATCCTACGACTACTGAAGAGAGGCTCATTGCACTCGATGATGCGTACCGTGAGTTTGCTGAATGGACGCAATGCAGGACGCTCGTGTTGAACGTTGACGATGAAAATATGCAACGTGAAATCCATGAAATCTTGAAATGGATGGGACTGACATCATGAGCGAGATCAAGAAGCGCCCGGGATGGTCTCAACATTCAAAGCCATGGGCTCCGATGGCACCTCGAAAGCCTGAAAAAGAGCACAAGAATTGTGACTACAGGACGATTGATTCGTTCAGTGACAATAGTTCATTCAGGCTCGGCGACATGACATTGCCTGCTGGCGTGAAACTTGAAGACATTATTGTGACGTATGATGATGAATACGATTATGCTGATGGCGGCAAGGGCTCGTGTACTGTAACGTTCTCTGTTGAAACAGAGACAGTCACACCAAATGCACACTACGAGTCTCAACTCAAGAAGTATGAGAAGGACTACGAGAAGTACAAAGAAGAGAAAAAGTCACATAAGCAAGAAGTTGAAGATTGGAAATCATGGGTCAAACAGGAAGAGGTCAACTACCTCAAGCGTCAGATTGAACACGCCCAAGAGCTTCTCAAGAAACACGGAAAGCTATGACAACTGCTAAACCGAGTATGGTCGATCTGAAGTGTTCGAATTGTGGTGACGAAACGCAGGCACATGAAGGATGTTATTCCCCGAAGTGTAGCCAATGTGGTGCATCAAAGCGTGTTTTGCACAGGTATTGTCCCGTCTGCAACAAAAAACTCTCAGAGTATGTCAACTATTGTTCTTGGGATTGTCACATTGAACAGGCGAAACTTGAAGGCGGAAAAGTGCACACACCGAACGGCCTTCCAATCAAGTGCATTAAATGGAACAACCTCATGCTAGAACACGAACACGGCGATCATTCCGATTACAAATTTCCCGTCAAGATAGAGTACGTTGGAAACAAATTTCCTACTGAAGAAGAGCAACATCTTGAAAAGGGAAGGTTGTATACACCTGAAGAAATGAAGGCGTACAATTGCGAGACGCATGCATTCATCTATTCAGACGGATACGTTGCAGTGACAGTCAGTGAGTGCTGTTATGCAATGTGGAACCTTCACACCGGTGAGTGCATGGGTGGGTCCACTTTTTGGACAAAGCAAACATATAAATTGACGCAGGACAGCGTCGATAAGCTCAATGAATTTACGAAAGACATGCGACGATCAAACGAATCAAGGGAGATGTGATGGCTACAAGGACGAAAGTTTGGGACACTGACAAAGAGTCAAAGCGCTATGATGCCGCGTTCTATGATAAGCACACGAAGTACTACGAAAAAGGCTTGAAATCGTTCCAGGACTTCATTATCAATGAGTGTGCCGCCGAGAGCCTTGCAGACATTGGTTGCGGCATGGGCGACTGGTCAGCTCCTCTTCAAGAGAAGATCCCAGTGTTAGGGATTGACTTCTCTGTTGGTGCCGTCGAAAAGCAGCAACTCAAACAGGAAAATTTCTTGCAACACGATTTGACGAAGCCGATCCCAGAGTTCATGGCTGGAAAGAAAGATGTCGTCAGTTCGCTCGAGGTGTATGAACACATCCTTGCAGAACACGAAGACACGTACCTTGCAAACCTGCTTTGCTTCGATCCACGCATCCTCATCCTCTCATGTGCACCTCCTGGTCAATGGGGTCGAGGCCACCACAATCCATGCACACCTGATCACGTGACTGCGAAGATGCTTGAGCGTGGATACGTTCCTGAGCCCGTCTTGACACAAAAGTTCTCGAAGCTCAAAGGTCTTGCATCATTCTATCGCAAGAACACGATCGTCTTTGTCAAATCACCTGAGGTCGCATGACACCAGGAAAATTAGTGCTTGAACATACAGCGATCAACATTGGTTTGATCATTGCATTGTTGTTCAGTGTTGGTTTGATCATTGCATTGTTGTTCAGTATTGGCCCCGCATGGCCGACATATGCATCACCCGTTCCGACGATCTATTTTTGGTCGTTGTCGGCATTCGCATTCACTTTAGCGATCATCTTTCGGACACAGAGACGTAAGTGAAGGTCACAATCACAATTCAAGAGAATCCCGAATCGCGATCAAACGCGCCTGGGTTCATTGTATCTTCAAACTTTCCGATGATTGAATGCACGGCTCTCGGCGAACAGCTCGCTGAGGCAATGAATGAAATCAGAGGTTCGTGTTTGTGTGCGATCGGTTTGTTCAAAGTGGTACCCAACGTTATAGAGTTTGAAGTGAGAGACCTCACGATCAAACCACAACACGTCATTGAGGAAGAACGTAGGTCAAAGTTCAGCAACATATCGCCCGGAGTCGGGAACAGAAAGACTGACGTATGAAACGAATGCTCATACAAGCGTATGTATTTGTAATGTTGTCATTTTTAGAACGTCTTGATCAGTGACTCGAATGAGTTTCATCCCACATTCTAAAAACCATTGCTCTTGGAGCGTATCAATTGAAACAGTTTCGAAAAACTCAATGAACATTGTGACCAAAAGAATGTAATATTTGTGTATACATGAGATTATTAATTCAGCCGCAATTAAGTAATTATACATCAAAAGGTATTTGGATCCTCGAGTGCGACTCAGGTTGGCAAATGGTGATGGGACGCGTCCGACAGATGCTCAAGCTCGTTCCAGACTTATCAATCGATATTATGGGCCCGTATAGGAGTTGGATGGAACCCGAGGATGCGTGTGTTGTCACCGATCCACTCATTCTCAATGCAGACCTCTTTGAATCAAATCGAGTGCACTACATCCAACATTGGATTCGAGCGAATGCACTCGAAACGCGATACAATTTTGACAGCGATGGAATTGCAAGCGCTCTAGAGCTTTCAAGTCACAAGGAACATCCTGCATTGAGGTACGACGTTGTCTACATCAATGATCCGATGCACCTTCGCAATTTCAAGGCTCTATTTCACATCTATGCGGGTTATCAACCCAAGTTCGTTGTGCACTCACACTTCATTGACAACCCAAGCTGTCCAAAGTTTCCCAAGGAAGCATCGCTCTGGTTGGGACAGTGTGAAGCAGCGATCAGGGCTGACGTCAATTTTTGGCAGTGTGAGTCTTCGATGGACACATTCTTCAAAGAGATGTCTGATTTCTTCAAGAGTGATGTCGTAGAGTACACTCGAAACAAGTCAACGCCTTGGGATGACGGGTACTCGCAAGAGGAGATCCAGTCGCCCGTCGATCGGACGAAGGTCAGGTTTGATGAAAATGAATTCATCAGATCAACAGAGGGAAAGAGAATCATCTTCGTCCCAAATCGCATCGGTGGTCTTGGCAGGTCGAGCGACTACACAAATTGCGGCAAGTTCATGTTTGAAGTATTGCCAAAATTGAGAGCAATGCGACAGGATTTCATTGTCTTGGCAGGAAATCCCTCGCAGAAGATTTTGAATTTCGAACTTGAAGAGATGTGCGGCAAAAATGGTTACGTAAGCCTCGTGCCAGATGCATTCAATCGTGACGAATTCAAGCTCATCGTCCAAGGATATGCAGACATTGCAGTGAGCCTCTACGACCAAGACACGTATGGTGGAACGGCCGCTAGAGAATGCGTTGATTGTGGATGTATGCCTTTGTGGTTAGATAACTACGAATATTCTAGCATTGCACGAGAGGCGGACAAGTACCCATTCTTGGCTCCTCCTGACATGAAAGATATGCACTTCATGGCTGACGCACTGATCCATCATTTTCAGAACGGAACTGCTGATTTAGGTCTTCGTTTACGAAGCCTGCAAAAGGTCGTCAGAAAGAGGTGCTCGTATGAAGAGACATCTCGACCAGCGCTTGTGAAGATGGGTCTCTTGAATGAGTGAACTAGCACAAGATTTGTCGTAATATCTTCTAGAGGTGTTTGATGCGGATTATGATCACGGGTTGTTCTGGCTTTATCGGGTCCAATCTCACCAAAGAGTGCATCAATCGTGGGTGGGAGGTCGACGGTGTCGACGACATGTCAAACGGTCACATTGAGTTCATCCCGCCTGGCATCAAGAGGCTTTACATCTGTGACTTTGCAGACGATAGCGTCATCAATGCGATTGAGGCACATGCTTATGATGCAGTGATTCATCTCGCCGCGATTCCTCGTGTGAGCTATTCAGTCGAACATCCTGTTGAAACGAATGATGTCAACGTGAGTCGTACATTGAAGCTCATGGAATCATGTCGCGGGAATACCAACAGGTTTGTCTTCGCATCGTCGTCGTCAGTCTATGGCGGAGCATCAGTGCTACCGACGCCTGAATCACATCCGAAGGATCCGAAATCGCCGTATGCACTTCAGAAGTCAGTCATTGAGGATTACCTCAAAATGTACAGTGACTTGTACGGTTTGGATTCAATCGCACTGCGTTTCTTCAATGTCTTCGGCCCGAACCAATTGGGCGATTCACCTTACTCTACTGCTGTTTCTGCGTGGTTGACTGCGATCAAACAGGGAAAGCCGATGCGAAGTGATGGTGATGGAGAACAAAGTCGCGACATGTGTTATGTTGACAACGTTGTCGATGCATGTTGTCGAGCAGCAGTGAGCAAGCATCATCACCATCACCGAGCAAATGTCGCATGTGGTGATAGAACAACGAACAATGACATCCTCCAATTCCTCCTCAAACGTTATCCTGACGCAAAGTATATCACGGCGCCGGTGAGACCTGGAGATGTTCTACACACTCAAGCCGACGTTTCATATGGAGACGTTTTATTGGGTTATAAGCCAATCGTCAAGTTTTGGGAAGGCCTAGAGAAGACCGTCCAGTGGACTGAAGAAAATTGGGACACGATCAAGATGATGAAGTTGAGGACATAAGATGAAGACATATGATTCATTCACTTCAGCATACGTTGGCCTGCTCAAGGATGTCTATTCGTTCCCAGAATATGAGGCGGCGCCTCGAGGTATGAAGATCCGTGAACGCCTCGGTTATTCATTCAGGATCATCGACATCCGCGATAGAATTCCGTACGTTCCTGAACGTGATTTCTCTATTACATACATGATCGCTGAACTCGTTTGGTACATGTCGGGAAACAATTCGACTGAATGGATCAGCAATTATTCTTCCTTCTGGAAGAACATCAGTGATGACGGCGTGACTGCAAACAGTGCGTATGGAGCGCGAATCTTTCAGAATCATCGATATCAGAATTCACAAGACATAAATGGCGATGAATGCGTTGGTTTGGTTCAATGGGAGTATTTGAAAGACGAACTCAAAAAAGATCCTGACTCACGCAGAGCTGTCATTCATATTCGCATGCCACAAGATAGCGTTATGGCACAGAAAGACGTTCCTTGTACACTAACACTTCAGTTTTTCATCAGAGACGGTGCACTTCACCAAGTCGCATCGATGAGAAGCAGCGACCTGATCCTGGGAATTGCATACGACATTCCGGCATTCACGATGTTCCAGGAGATGCTCGCGTTTGAGCTCGGAGTCAAGTGTGGAACGTACACACACATCAGTAATTCTCTTCACATCTATAGTCATCACTTTCCCATGGTTGAAAAGATCCTCAAGGATCCATGGGTCAAGAAGTTTCCGATGAGGGCACAACCCATGCCTCCCATGCCGAGCTCACCGCCGATTGATGTGTTGCTTCACGCTGATACTACGTATCGTGCAGCACAAGATGAACTTACGCTCAGGGATGCTGTTGATGTGATCGTAACAAACAATCAATCAACACATCAATACTGGAAAGATTGGATGTTGATTCTTGCATCTCATCGTGCTGGGAAGCTTGGATTGGACGTATTTCAGAAGGAATTGATGGAACGCGTTTCCTTTCTTGGTTACACACTCTTTGGAAAGTGATCATGAAACATCTATTTCTTAGCTTTATTTTCTTTGCAGTTTCATGTTCCTCTTGGCACACGAAATTGCAGAACATCGATGGAACGTTCTTATAAGATGTGAGTGAAAATGTCTGAAGAAACCCCAACCATTGAAGAACTGTATGTCATGAGCGTTCAATCGGCGCTCGAGGCAGCGCATGCACTCAACTTGACACGAGAACAGTTCATGACCATGTTAGAAACAGCATGGGACATTGATAATGACAGACGCGAAGAGGAAGAAAAGAGTAACACATGACATGCATCGTAGGAATTGAACATGGAAATACTGTCTTCGTTGGTGGCGATAGCGCTGCAACGGGAGGTGACCTCTCACAGCGTGTGATCGCTGACAAGAAGGTCTTTGTGATCGGTGAATTTGCATTCGGTGTCTGTGGATTGCCGAAAGTCATGGATGCATTGCGATTCAACATCAAGTTTCCGCAACAGGTGAAAGGCACTGACGATAGGCAGTACATTGCCTCTGAGTTCATTCCTACGTTCAAGGCGGGCCTTCAAAAAGAAGGATGCGTCCTCGTTCACAAGGAACATGGTGAGTATTTTCAAGGAGCGATCTTGGTCGGTTATCGTGCAAAGTTGTACCACGTTGAAGCAAATTTCCAAGTGATAACGAGCGCTTACGGATTTGATGCAGTTGGTTCCGGTGCAAATATCGCGATCGGTTCATTGCATGCAACAAAGTCTCTCAGTCCAAAAAAGAGAATCTTGCAGGCGTTGGAGGCTTCAGCGATCAACAATGCAGGAGTACGTCCGCCTTTTGCAATTGTGAGCGTCAAGAAAGCGTGGTTCTAAGATGACATGCGTGATTGGGCTCGAACACAATGATACTGTGTATGTCGGAGCCGACAGCGCTGGGATCGCCGGATATGAAATTGCAACGCGCGTGGATGAAAAGATCTTCACAAAAGAGGAGTTCATCATGGGCTTTGCGGGTTCATTCAGGATGGGACAATTGTTGAGGTACGCACTCAACATTCCCGAGCAATCCGCCAGAATTGATGACATGCAATACCTCGTGACAGACTTCATGGATGCTGTCAGGACGTGTTATCGTGACAAGGGATTCTTGACGAAGTCAGAAGAAGTTGAATCATCGCCTGAGGGCACATTCATCCTCGGTTATCATGGAAAGTTGTACACTATCGAAGAAGACTTCCAAGTAGGACGTGTTGCAGAAGAATACGTTGCGATGGGATGTGGTTCTAGCATTGCATTGGGGGCAATGCATGCATGCAACCTCGTCGATCCGATCGAAAGGATCACGTGTGCACTTGAAGCGGCTGCAAAGTTCAGCGCAGGCGTCCGCGGACCATTCAAGATCATCAAGTTAAAGAACGGAGATTGCAGTGACTGATACGACTTTAAAGCAATTTTTTGATACCATCATGTTCAAATTCTGTGTCTGTGATACGAATCAATTTAAGTTTGTGTTCTAAGAACCATTCATTCTGTTTTTTGTCTGTAAGCCATTTGTTATAGATTGTATAGATACAAGAGTACATAAAAAGATGAACGACGTTCCTACATTTACAGTTTTTTGTGGGCCTATGTTCGGAGGAAAAACGTCTAGGCTCTTGGCGTCATTGGAGCGCTTCAAATATCAGCACAAGCGCATCGCTGTTTTCAAACCTAACATGGATGACAGATACAGCATTGAAGACGTCGTTTCACACAGTGGTTGGAGCGTTCCAGCTCTGACTGTCAAGGTGGGCGCTGACATCCTCGAGCTCCTCGCTGAATCAGATGAAAATCCACACGTGATTGCAGTCGATGAGGCGTTCATGATCCCGGGCATTGCTGAGGTCCTAACGTGGCTCTATCGCAATGGATTCACAATCGTCGTTTCAACGCTCGACTTATCGGCGACCGGAAAACCATTTCATGAGGTCGAGAAGATGCTTCCTTGGGCGACACACGTTGAAAAATGCAGTGCAGTCTGTACTGTCTGTGGCCATGATGCCTTGTACACTCATAAGAAGCAAACTGGTGGAGATGAGATCGAGGTCGGCGGAGATGAACTCTACGAACCTCGTTGTGTGAAGTGTCATCCGTTCATCTTGAATCATGAACTTGCGACGAAACCATCACAAGATTGATACTTTAATAGCATGAGCGTACGCCAACTGCTGACGGAGTTTGTGAAGCAACACCTTTTTGAACAGGTGCGCAAGAAATTTGACATGGTCCTTCCTGACGACCTTAAAGAGCTCGCTGCACTCTTCAAGTCATCAGGTCATCAGTTGTACGTCGTCGGAGGTTCAGTTCGCGATGCTCTTCAAGGCAAAGAACCAAAAGACTATGACGTCGCGACAGATGCAGTTCCAGATCAAGTCATCAAGGTCCTACGTACGAATCCTACGTACAAGATTTTGGAAATTGGAAAGTCTTTCGGAGTCGTCGTTTGCATCACACCTGAAGGTGGAGAGTATGAGATCGCGACGTTTAGGCGCGATGTGGGAAAGGGTCGTCGTCCTGACTCGGTCGAGTTCACCAGCATCGAACAGGACGTCATGCGTCGCGACCTGACGATCAATGCACTCTTCTATGACATTGACAAGCATGAAGTCGTTGACTTTGTCGGAGGAATTGATGACATTGAAAAAGGAGTTGTCAAGGCCGTCGGCGATGCATCTGAAAGGTTCGATGAAGATAGACTCAGGATCCTCAGGGCTCTGAGGTTCGCAGGTCGCATGGGATCAAAGCTCGATCCATCGACGGATGCTGCCATAAAAAAGGACAACAAATTGACCGGTGTTTCCCCTGAACGAATAAGGGATGAATTCTTGAAGGGCATCAAGTCGGCCCGGAGCGTGCCTTATTTCCTCAGTCTTATTGATGAGTATGGACTTTGGGGCCAGTTATTCCCCGGATTGAATGCATCTGGGAAAGGAATTGACACGAACAACGTGCCAATTGCTCTGGCACTGATGCTCGACAAGAACGATGCTCAAACAGTAGCGAAAAAGCTCAACACTTCAAAGTACAGTGCAGACGAAGTATCACAAGTGAGGTTCCTCTTGATGTCGAAGGACATCAAGGTTGAGAACGCATTTAGGATGAAGAAGCAATTCAAGACTGCACATCTCTCAGACGATGATCTGATCGAGTACGGACACGCTCGTGGTGCTCCACCGTCGAATGTACTGATGGCGTTCGTTGAGTACGAACCAACCACGACAGGTGCTGAACTCATGGCTGATGGATTCACTGGTGCAGAGCTTGGTCGTGAACTCGAGCGGCGGGAGACTGTAAAGTTTCAAGAGCTGCTTGAGGGCACCGCATGAGTGAAGAAGAAAAACGAAAAGGTACGTACATTTGTACATACACCGGCAAACGGTTCTATCCGCTTGATCCGAGGCCCGAAGACGTAAACATCAATGACATTCTGCATGCATTGTCGAACCAGTGCAGGTTTGCTGGGCATTGCACGACATTTTACTCGGTCGCGCAACATTGTGTGCTAGTTTCACTGATGTGTCCGCCAGGCGATGCACTTTGGGGCCTGCTGCATGATGCATCTGAGGCATATTTAGTTGACGTTCCAAGTCCGCTAAAAAAGATGGCTGAGTTTGAGGCATACAGGACAGCAGAAAAGAAACTTCTTGAAGTGATCTGTGACGTGTTTGAACTTCCGCACGAAGAGCCTCCGGCTGTGAAGATCGTCGATAAGAGGATGCTTGCGACAGAAGCCAGAGACCTAACGATGACTGAAGGTCGAGGTTGGATCACTGAGGCTGAACCGTATGACTTTCACATCAAGGCATGGACGCCTGAATATGCTCGAGCAAAGTACATCTCAAGGTTGCATGAACTGATGCTCACGAAAGAAAAGAAATGATGTTGACGTGGGAATGTCCTGATTGCGGTCAATTGTATAACACGTATCAGGAGAGCTGTGGACAATGTTCGAACGGAATGATGTTCAAGGGCGGCGCCTGGGTGAAGACGCCTCCGAACAAATTAGTGTTCGTGAAGGAACAAGATGATGAACGCCCTTCATGGCCTGAAACGTGGATGCAGGTCGCAAAGACCATCGCTGAAAGGTCATATGATCCACGTCTCAAGGTGGGTGCGATCATTGTCTCTGATGACAACACACAGATGCTCTCTGTCGGCTACAATGGAAATTACAAAGGTGGGCCACACGAACACGAATCGGACATTCCAGGACAAAGTGGGTTCATACACGCTGAAGTGAACGCTCTTGTCAAGTGTGACTTCAACTTTGCGAAAAAGAAACACATGTACGTCACACACTCTCCATGTAGAGCGTGTGCAAAGCTCATAATAAATGCAGAGATCACGAGGGTGGTCTATGCCATTGAATATCGCGATGCCTCGAGCATTGAGTTGCTTAAATCAGCAGGCATAGAAGTGTTTGGAATGGATGCCATACTTATGCCCAGGGTCCGATGAAGACACTTGGTGAAGCAGATGTCCTGCGTATAATGCGTGAGGAATGGGATGCAAAGGTCGCGAGGCTTGCAGAACAGGTCGACGTCGTCATGACGGCGAAAACTGGAGACGGCAAGGAGAAGGCCATCATATCTCCCGAACTCAAGGTATTGCACAAAAAATCAGGCATCAGGTACACGATCTCTTCTGTCGGACCCCACGATGTTATTTTAAGAACGCCTGAAGGCGAAGAATTCCTCATTGATGCCGAGGAGATGGAAAAATCATATGAACTCGACTGATCGTAAGAACCCGCTCGCCGGTATCGACCTCGACGGAATCATCAAAAAGAGCATGCGCAAAGATGTGCCCCTCATTGAGGAATCATACGTCGCCGAACCAAAACCATTCAAACAGGTCTCAGAGCTTGTAAGCCAAAAGACCAAAGATGCCCACGTCGAACTGTACAAGGGAACAGTAGAGAAGCTAAACGGCGTTTCCGCCGAGCTGGACTCGGCCGATCGTGTGTCAGCAGACTCTAGGCACTCCGCCTTCAGGTCGTTGAAGCTCGACGAGGCATACAACTTAAATTCAGTGTGGTTGCACGAACTGTACTTCGCAAACTGCTTCGACCCACACTCAGAGATTGTCATGGACTCCATGGCATACCTTCGCATCCAACGTGACTTCGGGACGTTTGAAGATTGGCAGAAGGACTTCATTGCAAACGCAATGTCGTGTGGACAAGGTTGGGTCGTCTTGGGCTATCATACGTACCTCAAGAAATACATCAACACGCCGATCAGCAATCATAGCCAGGACGTCATGCTCGGCGTCTATCCGATCTTGGTCGTTGACATGCACGAACATGCATACTTTCGCGATTATCTCACCGACAAGAAGAGTTACCTCATTGCACAGATGCGGGAGATCAACTGGGGCGTCATAGAGGAACGATTGAAGCGATCTGAGAACATTGCCCAAGCGGTGAAGTGATGACGTATTCTACTCGCCACATACCAGGTCAATCAATATTCAATACAATTGATGCTGATACGCATGAGAAAGTTGATGTTTCTGTATTTTCGATCGATGGTTGTCTTGTCGCTAAATTAAATCGAACTGTGTTCATTGATCAAAAAGGTGAAAGAGTTGTTCGGTTATTAGGAAAAGAACGAAAACTTAGAGCGAAAAAGGGCACCCGTGATGCAGTTGTGTTGAACATTGAAGAAGCAGAGCAATTTCGTCAAAAATCAAAGAAGCCTAAAAAGCTTACATCTGAAGGATCAACAATGAAAATTCGATATGGTCGCTTGAAAAGAATGATCCTTGAGTCTCTCGTTGAGGCCGACGAAGAGCCAACGCTAGATCCGTCACCCGCAATTGAACCTGACGAAGAGGGTGAAGATTCGCTCGATGATCAGGTCGACAAGTATTTTGGTGAGTATGAATCTGAGGCAAAGTCATCAAAGACCGAAGGAAAAGATTTCCGTCGTACGCTTCGACGTTTGCTCGGAGAAGCTGCAGATGATGCAGATCCGCCTGAAGAGACGCCTGATGACGGACCTGGACTGGATGCAGATCCTTCAAAACAACCCGTTGATTCGATCGATGTTGCTTCATTCGTCAATAGCGTTGTCAGACTGATCGACAATTATGACAGTCTTCTCGAAGTGAGGAACACAATTCTACGACGTGCCGCGACGTTCCTCGGAAAGACATACGATCCCAAGGTTGTTGAAGCATTCAAGGATGACCTCCGCGAAAATCACGGCATGGAGATTGGCAAGTCACACGATGACACGGCACAGGATGAATTCCCAGCGCCCGCTGCTGATAGGGCAGGCGACGGAGGATCGGGTCCAGGCGGTGGAGGAGCTCCGTGAAACCGCGCTCTGACATTCTGCAGGATAAGAAGGGCATTCACATCAAGATTGATAAGAAGGTCCATGCTGCCTTACGTGCAAAGTTGTTCAAGTACAACATTTCAATGCAGGAAGTCTTCAATGAATTTGCATCAGGCATCGCCGCGGAAGATCACAGGTCAATCAGGATCCTAGAAACCATAGTGAGCAAGAAGGTCAAGGATGCGCTTGAGAATGCTCCTACACTACGCAAGCGAAAAAATATCGGATTCGGTGAACTCGATGCGGATGCATTGTATAATCTGATCAGCGAAGACAATGCTGATAAAGATGACTACGAAGAATCCACTCAAGTGAAACCTGGAGCCAAAAAACATGAAGCTGCTTGATGATGCTGTTGCAAAGGCGGTTGAAGTATCGCCCACTCTTAAAGAGTTGACTGAGACATTCAAGTTGATGACGAGAACGATCGCAGCACTTGCGAAGACCGTGAAGCAATCAGCAGAAGATGTCATAGCGCTTGCACAAGCTCACATATTCCTCGCGAAAAATGTTGAAGAACACACTCGTTTGATTGAAGAACTGTACACGATCCAAATTACGATCGCAAATTCTCTCAAAGAGGGTTCAAAGCTCGATGTCAAGCCAAAGCCCCCTGCTTCAAAAGTTTCGAAACCTAACTGAAAGTAAGTCACAATGTTTTTTCTCAAGGTGTGGGCATGGTTGAAGAAGTATTGGGGGTTCGTTGCGCTTATTGCTGGAACGATCGCTGGTGTGTTCCTATTTCGCAAGCAGGATGTATCGTTTGCTGATCAGATGAAGAAGATTCAGGATGCTCACGAAGCAGAGATGAAACAGATCAATGACGCCCGAGCTGAAGAAGCTCGACAGCACGCTGCAAATCAGAAACAGCTCGAAGTAGCGCTCGCGGCAGTTCAAGTCCAATATGATGCCGCGATGAAGGATCTTGATGCAAAGAAGAGGGCTGAAGTTGCTGACATCGTGAAGCAATACGGCGACGATCCTGTTGCGCTCGCACAAAAGTTGAGCGAGGCTACGGGTTTCACTGTGATTTTGCCAAGCAAATGAACTAATCGCACAGCGGTTGTACGATAGGAACATGTTCAAAAAGTTTCTACCAATCTTCCTGTGCATTGCACTGACATCAGCCACCTTTCCTGCACTTGCAGACGGCATGAGCATCCCTGATCCTCCGAAGCCTGTCCCAGGCGAAATTGACGTGGGTGCAGCGATCTCACCGATGAAGAAGGGTCAAGTCGCACCTTTCACTGGCGTCCTCCTTTCGCCCAAGGCAGTCGCTGCTGTGATCGTTGAACTCAACAGCATCAATGACAGGATCAAGATTGAGGTCGACAAGACAAAGGCTGAAGCAAAGGCCCAATGTGACTTCAAGGTCGCTGAAATCAAGACCACCACAGATGCAGACAAGAAGATCCTTCAGGCACAGGTCGACGAGAAACAGAAAGAGATCACTGTCGCTCAAGACCAGTTGAAGAAGATGGAAGATTCAAAGCCAAATGTGATGCTTTGGACGAGCCTTGGGTTCGTCGGTGGTGTTGTCATGACGGTCGTCACAGTTTATGCTGTGTCACAAGCTACCAAATGACGTGAGCGACCTATTTACTGCAGGTCACTTACACACTAGGAGTTTCAATGCCCGATGATACAAAAGCAGTAGACGTTGACGTTTCGTCTCTAGATGCACCAGCAAAGTCTTGGATCTGGATGAAGGATTCAACTGGTGCGGCCTCGGCGACCGTGACGCTCGTTGCAATCTCGTTCTTTGTGACGACGTGTGCATACATCTTGTCATTCTTCGAGAAGATTGGGCCATTGACAATTAGACCATTTGACGTCAGTGCAACCAGCGTCTATTTTGTGCCTATTTTGAGCTTGTACTTCGGACGCAAGTATACTTCTGCAAAATACGAACCGAAGGCCTGAAATACATGGCGACAGTCATCGTCACTGATGCTGCCATTCGTGAACTAGTGCGTGAAGCGCTGGGAAACACGAATTTCGTGAGCTCGACGGTCGAGGAAGAAGATCCTGTCAACGTCAATGACGTCGTCGATCCTTCTGCAACAATCACTGATCCGACAAACACCGATCAGAAGCCGCAAAATCGTGCAGAGCTCCAGGTCGCGCTCAAGGCGATAACAGACGACCTGCCAGACGACCAGGTGCCCGCGGCTTACGACAAGGTCGTCCATGCGATTGAGATCCCAGACAAGAACGAAACAGACAAACAGGAAAAGAAGATGGACAAGTTCAAGGACAGCGATGACGTAGGATTGGGTTCATCGCCTGAAGACAAGAAGAAGGTCGAATCATTCGTCCGCGCAGAGATCAAGAAGGTCCTCAATGAGATCAGGCCACGTGTCACCGTGAAGGGATCTGCTGGACCTGTTGATCCTGCAGACCTCGACGCAGATGAAGAAGAGGCAGAACTGTCGAAGCCCCGCAAGTTTTCCACCATGACTGACGTCAGCGGCGCCTCGTTCGAAGAGATTGCCAAGGAGCTTGGATTCTCGGTTGCAGGTGCCAAGCAAGCCGTCGATAAGGCCCTTCTGAAGGCACAGTATGTCGCACAGGCCGACGAAGATGATTTGGAGATATTGACCCTTCAATCAATGAATGATTACATCAAGATGCTCTCAAAGTCAGGTGAAATGACTTCTGCAGACATCAAGTTGATGAAGGACCACCCAGAGATCGTCAGGGAGCTCGACGGTTTCCGTGAATTCTTGGACCGAGCGATCCGCAGGGCTCGCAAGTCAGAGAAGATGGGTGAATCATCGTCTCGCCCAAAAGTAAGTGAAGCTAAAGATCCATTCCGCGGAAAATCATCTGCTGAACTTCGTAAGCCTCACGCAGGAGATCCAGTCAAAACTATTGAACTAGATGTTTCTTGGGATTCTGCAGATGATGTCGAACACTATGCTGCAAAATTTGGACTAAGAACAAAATTAGTCGATCCAGAAGGACCAGGCGGAGGCAATCCAATCTATTCTTTCACTGGCACTGAAGATCAACTTCGATCATATCTCAAGGTGTACACTGCCGACGATCAAGAATCAATTGATTATCTCATGAAGAATGAATCATACAACCCAGGCGACGAGATTTCAATGTCGTCACAAAAGAAGCCCGATGCACAAAAGCCGGGCAAGAACGTCACCAAGGCAAAGAGCGCCTCAGGAAGGGATGTTGAGGTCGACTGGGGCAGATTCAACGAGATGGATGAAGCAGACGGCGAAAAACAGCACAAGTGTCTCAGATGTGGCGAGGAGGTTTCAAAAACCGACAAAGGTTGGCGCGAACATGTCCACGACGACTGCATAGGAAAAAGAATGATGAAGAAGATGGGTCGAGCACCCACTCCAGTGAGCCCGTCGCTTGGCATACGTGCAAAATATCAACGCATGAATGGCCTCGGCAAAAGAAGACCCCAAGTTGAGGTGAGAATCCATGGAAGAAAAATGATTCCAATAGATGTTCAGAAATTGTTCGTAAACCCGGGTTGCGGCCGCGGGACTGTCACCGCGCAAAGGACGATGTATAAAAAAGAAGGGACATTCAGGAGCTTGTAGTCTCTAACATATCATGAACAATACTTCAATTACAAGCATTGTCGCTGCGGTTCAATTCGAGCCCAAGCTATTTGACGTTCAACAGAACCTTGCGACTGCCCAACAGATGGTCTTTGAAGCAGCAGGCAAGGGTGCCGGTGTGGTAGTGCTACCCGAACTGTGTATCAGTGGTTACGTTCTGCGAGATCCTCGCGAGGCGATGTCATGTGCCCAGACTCGAGACGGTTATCAGACCGAGGCACTTCTTCCACTTGCTCGTCGCTTTGGTTGTCACATTGTCATGGGATACATCGAACTGCTCGAAGGAAGGCTCTACAATTCTGCAGTCATCATCGGACCGAACGGCGTCGAAGGCAATGCACAAAAGCATAACCTCTGGGGCAGCGACAACTTGTGGGCACAACCTTCAGAAGAGATGGCACCCATTGTTCTGACTCGAGCCGGCCGCTTGGGTGCACTCATCTGCAGAGACGCCATGAACAAGTACCGTGAATCGTACCAATTCTATAATCCAAACTCAAAGTTCTACGGTCGTGGAAATGTCGACACCATCGCGCTTCTGACGAACTGGGGCGCACAATATGGCTATCCCGATTCGTCGTGGGTCGAACTTGTCGAAGAAACGCGTGCAAACCTCGTTGTTTCGAATCGAGTCGGCAAAGAACGCGACCTCAAGTTCAAAGGCGGTTCATGCATCATTGATCGTGACAGACAAATTTGGACGCACGGTTCTAGCTTCACTGAAGCCGCCGTCGTCGGAGGGTGTGTCATACTTTGATGAAGATGTCAAAGCTCAATGAAAAAGCTATCGATATAAAGAAGACACGAAGTTTAGGTTTTGCTTTGTTCGTGGGCTCAGGTGATCCTAAAATATATTTGATGTATGATGCGAAGGGGTTCATTGAAGAAGAAATTCTCGATCCTGATGATTATAGTCGAAGTAAAATAGTCCTCAAACACGTGTATGCAACTTTGATGATTGCACATCCATATGTTCGAGGTGGGGCATGGGGTGCAAAAGAGGTCGAAGCGTCCGCCGCCAGACATGGTTACGGTCCACTTTTATATGACATTGTTATGGGTCTTGAGGGTGGATTGATGGCTGATCGTGAAACAGTTTCAGGACAAGCAAAAAAAGTGTGGAATCATTATAAGATGAACAGGTCTGATGTCACAGCTAAACCGCTAGATGACTTTATGAATCCACAAACGCCGACAAAAAAAGATGATGCCGAAGTATTTCCCGGTGGCATGAAAAATTCACTTAATTATGCATACGTCATTAAGCATGCACCGTCAGTTGGAATGTTATTGAACAATCACAAAACAGTAAAAAAACGTCTGGGATTTAATAACAGTTGGTTTGATGACGTAGCACAAGGTTTTTTTGAAAAAATGTACCTTCAATGAAGATGTCGAAGCTCAATGAAGAATTCATCGCCCAGGCTCGGAGGCCGATGCAGATGGGAAAGTTGCCCATCGAACCGCAGGATGCTGACGTGCCCGTCATTGCCGTCGACAAATGGCGTGTCACTGAATCTCCAAAGATGCTCGTCAAGACGTACAGGTTCAGGCGACCGGGAGACCGAGACAGATTTGTCACATCACTCTTGATGTACGAGTCACAAGTCCAGCACAATGCGACGATCATCATTGAAGAAGGAACTGTCAGCCTGCGCCTCGTCACAAAGAACGTAGATGTCATCACGGGACTTGATAAGGAATACGCAAGATTTGCCGATACATCGTGGAAGGACATAGTGTATTGTCCAGATAATGACTACGGACAACAAGATCACGATTCAACCGGACACTTCACGAGTCCTGATGAGCGAGACGCTCAAGGGTCAGGTACCTGAGCTCGAACAGGAAGCGATCAATCGCATCGAAGGTGGCTATGTCACCATCGTCCTCGAACGGGTGCATGCAACGAGCATTGAACCGATCGTCGGAATTCTGTCGTGCTTCCAATCGGGTGCAGAACCTGAAGTTGATGTGAAGCTGACGACGGATGAAGGGTTCGAAATCGTGAACGCCGTTCTCAACCCAAATGCAGAACTGATGAAATTCAATTCAATTCAGCTCCATAAAGGCGAGACAATCATCGAACTGAAAGGCCCGTACTATGTCAAGAACGTCAGGCTGTCTGACATTGATCCCGTTTCAGGCATGTGCCTGCTCGTGATGAAGCTCATAATGCAAACGACGGAAAGCTTGTAAAAGTTCGTCCTATTTACCTGTTGGAGAACTTTCACCATGCCGAGAGATGATGGACCTGGATACGTGACTTGCCCTGAATGCAACGGAATGGGTACTATGGGCAGAGGCGACAATGAAGAGGACTGTTGGGTCTGTGAAGGCGCAGGACAAGTTCCAGAGAGCTCTGGATTCCTGCTTGATGAACCCGAAGATGATTCGTCAGATGAATACCCTGACGTTGATGATTCAGAACTCGACCTCATGGAAGTTCCGCCGACATCCCCAGAGCGTGAAGCTCCGACATGGGTCGATCCGGGTCCAGATGCATGGGGTCCGCCAAAAAAGAAAGACATCGGTCGTTCCAACGAAGGCGTCACATTCGATAAATTCATTGATGACATCCTGATCAAAGAGGGTGCACAGGCACGCAGGCCTTCACGAAAAGAAGAAGAGACCGGACAACGCAAGCGTGCAAAGATGGGCCGAGAGCATGCACATAATCGAATTCGCTACACACCTGGGAGCAAGTGATGGAAAAAGTAAAGATCAGTTCTGGTAAAAGCCTGTCGAAATTCCTGACATCGATCATCGACGAGGGCGTCAAAGCAGCCATGTACCAGAAGGCACTCCAAGAAAAAGAGAAGCAGGCTGCAGTCGCAGGTCACTTGCCAAACATGGACGAAGAAGATGACGATCCTCTTGGTCTTGGAGGTGGGGACAAGAAGAAGTCAGACGACAAAGAACCAGTCGCACAACCTTCGACTGACGATCCACCTGCTGCGGCTGATGTTGACACTGACGATGAGGCACTCGCGAGCGGTGAAGTCACGCCTGACGTCATTGTCGATAAGTTGAACTCAATCAGGTCAGGCAAGTCGTTCAGGGACAGCACCGTCAAGGGTCGCATTGAGCAGTATGTCAATGCGCTAAAGGCACCCGAAAAGACCGCGCTCTTGGCGTTCTTGAAAGGGATCTCACAGATCGTGACGGGTGAGGTTGAAGCACCTCAGGCGACAGATCCAGAAGAGAAGCCAGCAGATGTTAGTATGAAGAAGGGCGAAGACAAGCAAGTCAAACATGTGAAACCAAACGTCATTCACGGCGCGCCGGTTTCAAAGAAAACGCAACCTTCAAAGGAAGACACGTCAGGACCTGCACCGATCACGCCAGTCAAGAAGTGAGCCGCATGGAAGTTCGAAATATCAAGTTGCCAGTCGGTGGAACGCTAGAAATTGAGATGTCTGAAGCATTCATCGACAGGATTAAGAAGCAATTCGGCCTCATGGACGATGAACGTGTGACAGATGACATGGTTCGAATGTTCGTTTGGGGCGCTGTGAATACAGCTGTGAATAAAGTAGAAGCGGAGTCAAGCAGTGAAGGAACGCGAAGCACTCTCTGAATACGTCAAGCTCATCGTCGAAAAGAAGATGAGAGAAGCCGACGTCTCTGACGGGAGCACGGTTCCGTACGCTTCATCGAAGCACATCAAAGACCTCGAAAAGAGGATCGCTGGGCTCGTCTTGTGGAGGGACAAGCAAAAACGTGGTACTGAGGCACGAGCAAACTATGCGCGTTTGATCAATCGCTTGAAAGGCGACCTGAAGTCCGCACGTAGGACCGCAGAGAAAAAGAAGCTGAAGTGAAAATTGAGGCACTGCGTACACTGATAATCGAAGGGGGTGCCGCGGGACACCTTTTTCATCTGTACGACAACAAAGATCTGACGTTTGCTGAGCTCAAACAAGTGTTGTCAATGGCGGCAGAGGGAAAGCTCCAACGTGTGACAGAGAAGCTAGACGGCGTCAACCTCGTGTTCACATGGGATGAGAGCGTTGGAGACGTTCGAGTCGCCCGAACTGGAAATGACATCTCATCTGGTGGCATGGATGCAAAAGCACTGGCTGCAAAGTTTGCAGGCCGAGGAAGCATTGAGAAGGCGTTCGTCGGAGCGTTCTCTGTCTTACACCAAGCAGTGGGAGCGCTCGGTCGAAAGACAAGGGCACAGGTCTTTGGTGATGAAGGAAACACATGGTACTCGATCGAAGTGATCTATGCTAAGAATCCAAACGTCATAAACTACGATTCAAATAACATCGTATTCCATGCATCGCCTGTCTTCAGGATCAAGAACGGAAAAGTCTCGCAAAAGCAAGGTGCAGAAGGCGTTGATCTGTTGGCTCAAAACATCGACAAGATGCAAAAGTCTGTAACGATGAACGCATGGCAGGTGAAGGGACCTGCTGTCATCAGGATGAAAAAGCTCTCTGATGGTTCAATCGTCAGAAGCGCGCTTGCTGCGATAACACGAGCACAGTCTCAGGCGGGCGTCAGCGACAAGCGCACTATCAATGACTACCTACGTGCGCTTATGAAAGAAGAAGTCGCCGACCTCGACTTTCAACCGAAGGCTGCGAAGGCGATCGTTGAACGTGCACTTGAAACGCCCGGAGCACTGGGGTTGAACGACATCAAGAAGATGATTCCTGCAGATCGAATCTCTGATGCCCAGACGTTCATAAGAGCTGCGCCCGAATTGATGAAGAAGTTCATTGCACCGATCGAAGTTGCAATTCACCAATTTGCAACCGAAGTTCTGAGCGGTCTCCAGTCGGTGCTCATCTCTGATCCTGACAAAGAAGTCCAGCGCCTTCGTACACAGGTCGGCCAAGCGATCAAATCAATTGAGGCATCTGGTCATGCAGAAGCAATGAGCATGGTCAAGTCACAGCTCGAGAAATTGGGCGACGTTGAGAACATTACGGCTGCAATGGAGGGCATCGTCTTCATCTTCAAGGGGAACGCGTACAAGTTCACCGGAAACTTTGCACCCGTGAATCAAATTCTTGGGTTGTTCAAGTACGGTCGAGGAAGCTTCAAACCTCAGGAAAGTGTCGTCAGGACATATGTACAGATTCTAGCAGAACAGGCGAGTGGTGAATATGTCGGATGAATTGCTCAGAGCGTACATCAAGAGCTTGCTCACTGAATCTCCAAAATCAGATGCATACGAAAATTCTGTTGCTCGATCTGTGAACACGTTCAAGGCTGCGGGCATCAGTGCGACTCGGCCGCCCGCTGACACATCACTCCCAGACGTCTTGGTCTCAGTTGAAGGCCTCGGTGAAGCATTCATTGAAGTCAAGATGAACCACACTGACAACCTTGCGAATCCACGTGTGTTCTATGATGGTTCGAAATGGGCGACGACGTATGCCACGCCCGTTGCAAAATACGCTGTCAAGCTCTTGAATGAATCTGATCAAGCGACAGCGTTCATACGTGACCTGCGAAAGTTTTTGGGCAGGACGCCCAAGCAACCTCTGACCCTTCCGACGACAAAGTCGGGATTACTCGAAGCGAGCGCCTGTCCGTTGAAGAAGATGGTGAAATTTGCTACAATACGGGGTGACAGGTACATCGTAAGAGAAGAAGATGTGAACATCGGCAGGCTAGCAACGTTGCACTACACGGTCGGAAAGTCCGTGCCAGCGAACTACTTGCAGGCAGCAGATGACTTTTATCTCATCGGAGGAGACGATCCTCTTGGCCTCGCTGCGGTGAATGATGCTCCCATTCCGACGTTATCAGGCATCGGAGACTTCAAGGTTCGGGTCGCAACGCGTTCAGAGTTCTATGAGATACAAGCAGAAGTGAAGATCAAGAAGTTCAATCCGTCTTTCTCACCTTACAGCGTTGCAAAGGGATCCAAAAAGATCAATCCGTTTACTGCTCTAGCTGATTCGCTCAGCGGCAAGAAAAAGAAGAAGTCTCGCTAGTTCACTAGCAACTTGACATAGCTACGAATGAGAGACTCGCCCCTTCGGACAGGTTTCTTTTTTGCGATGGGCTTCTTTATTGAAACCTCTTTCGCTCGAGAGCTCAAGACGTTCCAAATTACATTTCCATTGACGCCCGCGGGAAGACACGCAATGAAACTTTTCTTGTCTCCCGTTGACAGGAACTTCCTCATCTTGGTACCGCTAACATTGACAGTCTCTGACCTCTCGGTGGGCCTAAGAATAATCTGCCCATTAGCGAAGAGGTTATCTGCATACTTTTTTAGCGAATTTTCTGGGTAGTTCTGTGTGAGGTCTGTCGGATCGGCATAGATTGTGAACGTGTCTTCTGAACCTTCTTCATTCGCTTCACCGAGTTCTTCCCAAACGTGCGCAACGGGTGAGCCACCATATGTAATTTCTACATTTCCCGGCATGATATTTTCGAGCTGTTCGTGCCAAATTTTCTTCATGTCAGAACCAAGAATGGGAACTTCACCTGGCCGACGCCTGTCTGACAGGCTGACGAACAACCTGACAACGTCATTTTCCTTCGCGGCGATGTTGATTAGGCCGAAGTGTCCCGCGTGAACAGGTTTTCCTGAGACTGCAACGAACGCTATTCGTGTCACTATGTCAAACCGTTCCCATCTGTGGTATGATAAGTATATCATGAAACACAGCACACAGATTCGTCGAAAGACAATTTCTTGCGGTGCCTGCGTCTATAGAATCGCAGACGATTTTACGTTCGAAGTCTTGTTGGTCAGGCCTTGGGCCGAACGCGATGCCTGGGGCATCCCAAAGGGGCACCTCAATGAAGGCGAGGCATTCGAAGCGTGCGCACTTCGAGAAGTTCAAGAAGAAGCAGGCGTTGCAATTGAGCTCGAGGATCGCTTGTTGCCAGTTTCAACGAATTATGGCGATGAACAAAAAACGGTGCATTCATGGATCGCTCGACAAACGACTGATGCAAAGGCATATGCTCACGACGGTGAGAATGTCGATGTCAGGTGGTTCAAGTCGAATTCTTTGCCAAACTTGCACGTCTACCAACGACCGTTGCTTGCTCAAGCGATCAACATGATCAAACACAAGATCGTAATGATGAGAGACGAGGATTACTATCTTCTTCGTCGTGAAGAAGGCGAACATTTGGGATAACCCACCATCGACGAACTTCAGAGACGCGCAGATGATGTCAAATACGTCATTGACAATATCATGAAGGCTTTCAGAGTCCCAAGAAAATATCTCGGTTATGTCGAAAAAGAAGAAAACGACACAAAAGATCCAAAGAAAGACGCCTGAAGAAGCGCTTGCGGTGCTCGATGGCGTTTTGCTTGACGTCTATGTGTACATGGGATCGTACGATGATTGGCTGACGATCAAGAACGAAATGTTGCTCTATTTACCTTCTGGAATCAGGCACATGTTCTCTACGCGTGATCCTATCACGAAGAAGCAAAGAACAAATGACTTCGAAAGGGCGCTCGCTAAGCGTTGGAGTGTTCTAACTGGGCGTGCCGTTGTATTTATGTCTGATGACGAATGGGAACCGGACACCGGCCCTGCTACGTGAATACGTAAGGCAGGTCCTCGCTGAAGACGACGGTGGGGCATATGGCTCGCTGATGAGCGCAGGCATGGATTCCATGCCATTTGGCGTTGCGTACGGAAGTCAAAAAGATCTATACAACATCTTTGTCAAGCCGTTCACTGATGTTGCTGCGACTGCTGCAGGTCAAACGAAAGCGCTATCTCAGAAGGCACAGACAGTATTGAAGGTCGGGTTTGAGGCACTAGCGACGACGCTCATCCCTGTGTTGAGCGATGACTACGGCAAGATCTTTGCAAAAGAAAAGCAAGAGCTCGACAAGATCAAATCTGAATATGCAGATGTCTATAAGGCGAACTGGGATGCATTCAAAGACAACGACGTCGTCTGCGCAGCGTTCTTCTATGCGCCAGGAGCAGTGCTTGGGACCGCCATGGCCGCGAAAGCTCCTGCAGCGACAGCAAAATTGCTCAGCGTTCTATCTGGCGGAAAGCTTGACGGATTCTTGAGTAAGCTTAGCAAAAAGTTCGGTCACAATCCTTCATCTTCATCATCGGGTGATAAGAGCAAAGGAGAAGGTCCTGGCTGGTACTTTGAATCTATCATTCGCGAAGAAGGCGAAGATCAAGGTTCGAAGGTCGGCAAGATCTTGACGAACAAAAAAGTCATTGATGCTGCGATGAATTCATCGAAGGCGCAACAACTACAAAAGGCAACTCAGACTGCAGTGAAAGCAGCACTGACACAAGTCTACGAAAAAGCAAAAGGCGTCTTGCAAGCAAAGAATATCCAAGACCTTCAGAGTAAGCTTGGAACACCACTGAAGGGAACTGAGAATCTCAAGCAGATCCCGCAACAGGAACAACAGCAAGCGTTTGCACAAGTGATGTCAGCAACGAAGCAATCGATCAAGTCGTTCTACGTAAAGAACCTCGAATCTCAGATCAAGAAGGCGACAGACGCAGGCGTTCCCAATGATAGCCCGTTCGTCCATGATGTCAGCGGCGTGATTGCGAAGATAAAAGCGCTCTGAACGGTGTATGATGTTTGCATGAGCAAACAATCACCAAAACAATATAACACCGAACTCATGATGCCCGACGAATTGGGAGCGATCAAGACGCTCGTCAAGGAATTCATTGGAAAGGTCGAATTCATCGACAACGAGATCGGCCTCCTAAAAGAAGATCGAAAAGATGTGATCGAAGATTTCTCTGGAAAGCTTGACATGAAAACGTTGATCATGGCACTCAAGGTCATCAAGATTCAGAAGGGCGTTCAACATAAGGACACATACGAGCTCTTTTTAAATGCATTGTCAAACGAGTGAGTTACTTTTGAGTATACTCATGAGCAAGAACCCAGAAGTCAAGCGTCATAAGACACACGTGTTGCGCCTGACAAAGTTTGAACTTCTGCACCTGCGCGATCTTTTCAGCATCTTGCTTCCACCTGACACAAAGAAAACGATGTCTCAGGCACTCGCTGATCTTGAAAATAGGACGCTAGTTGAGTCTGTCCTGTGGAACAAGGTACAACGCGCTTGCGTTGACGCTGGACTTCCGATGGAAGACGAAGCGCCTGATTACATTGTTGCACCTGTTTCAACGCCCGAAATTGGTGTTTTTCAGCTTGCACATGAACCCAGTGTTCAAGCTCAAGCAGAAGCAGCGGCAGTATTTCCGGGTGATAACGAAGAGGAAGACGAATGAATTACGCCGTCGGTCAAATCATCTTTGTCGTCTTGAAGAAACAGATGCAAGTCTTTCCAATGCAAATTGTCGAGATGATTACCAAGAAAACGCTCGCAGGCGAAGAGGTAAATTATGTCGTCCGCGGGGGACAGGATCAGAAGTCAACGTTGATGGTCACTGAAATTGACGGCGAGATCTTTGATTCATCAGAAAAAGCACGCATCTCATTGATTGAACGTGCAACTAGGTCGATCGAAAAGATCGTCGAAAGTGCAGTCCAGAAATCTCAAGAATGGTACGGACCTGAGGCATTTGAAGCGCCTGCGGGCGATGTCATGACCGCGATAAAGAAATCGCCGGCACCTCCTACGCCCAATAAACCTGGGCCTCCGCCTCGAATTCGTCGAGGAAATGGCGTTCCTGTTGATGAGGGGACGAAAGTTCAACTTGAAGATGGAACAGTCGTAAAGGTAAAGCTTCCTGAGCAATTTAGTTGATACTTAAATCAATGCGATTGTCGATCAAACGTTTACGTGATGTGATCTCTGAGGGGATCAAGGCCTCTGCGTCCTATCTCAAGAAGGAACGCGTCCGCGAACAGCTGCAGGCGATCATCGTCGAACAGGTGAAATCAGGAATGATTTCATCCGATGAAGACCTCAATGATTTTTTCAAGTCCGTTGAGATGTCAGTCGGTGCCCTCAAGATGGTTCCATTCAAAGTGTACGCTTCGATGGCGACTGTTACGATACCAAACGAAGAGAAGTGAAATACTGAGGCCGCTTGTGGTATGATTGTCTCGTGGTAGACAAGAATCAACCAGCAAAAAAGCTTTATGAAGACGTCCTGAAGTGGAACGACACGATGGAATGCGTTCCAACGTGGGAAGAGCTCCTAGAAGTTGAGTACATCAGGCAACGCGGTGAGTTGAACATGATCACCGAGAATGTAACGCAGTATGCGTTCGATCATGGTCTATACAATGCCGTTTGTTGGTACGAGCGCTGTCGTGAACATCACATGCATCCTGCGAAACTCTATGAACAGGCTATCAAGATGCATGAAAAGGATCACGGTCCGATCGATTCGTGGATCACAGAAGACGTTCGAATGGGATATGAAGAGCTCGAACTGGAGACGAAGGGTGATGAATTGCGCCGTCAACTCCGGGAACTCGAGCGCAAAAAGAAAGCGATGCGAAGAAAATGATTGTAATCCAGTTAGTTGCACTCGTGGTAGGAATGTTGTGTGCTGCATTCTTGGGTTACTTGATCGGTCATGATAAGGTACATCATCAAAAGATGCAACACATTGATTCACTCGGTCGAGTTCACGTCGCTGTCATTGACCTTCTCAATGTGCATGATGCTGATATCACGAAAGTGTTCGAGCGCTTGAGCACTGTTGTCAACCAAGAATACAAGCGTATCCATGACGAGGTCAAGTGAACACTTGCAAACAACCTGCAAACACGTCTACGCTTAACACGTCTACGCTTGATGATCGAGCACGAACACTTATCGGCGCCATCAATGAATTGCTTACGAGCTATCTTTTAGACAAGTCTGTCCAACCTGTCTGGATGTCTGTTTTCGGGTGTGAACAAGATTACATCGAATACTGTGCAAATCCCACTGAATGGGCAAAAAATTTCATAGAAACAAAATTGGGCCCAGAAATAAAATGAAACTATTCATTCCAGCAGTAGGTTATCGCATCAAGTTGACGAGCGATTGGAACTTTTCGTTGTACCTTGAGAGCAGGAACGACACGCTTCTGAGACTTGTTGTCAAGGACATCCAAGAAGTGATCCATGACAACAGCGATCGATTCGTAGGACAGCATTGGGATCGTGGTTATCGTTACATCACGTGTTCGATGCCTGCTGGGACTGTGCTCGAAGTCGACAGGGTGTTCGTCAAGACGATGAACAAGACTGCTACTGTGCAGGATGATTGTGACTCGCTCACGTTCAAGGTGATTGAACATCCTACGTTTGATGTCAAAAAGAAGATCAGGTTCTGGACGAAGCTCAGTGACGTGAACGTCATTGACTATGAACTTCCCATCGATCACACTGCAGGAAAAGATGAGGCGCTTGCGAAGTCAAAGCAACCGAAGAAACTGACGCCTGAAAAGATCAAGCGTGAAATTTCTGACGGAATCTATGCATACATCTACATCTGTCGCACCGGTCGCACACGAGCAGTTCCAGATTGGTGTACACCAAAATTTGTCAAGGAGGGCAAACAACTCGAAGCAGAGTACAATCGTTTGTTTACGCCTTACGAATTCGCAAAAAATCAGGCGTACGCCGCAGAACAAAAAGCAAAGCTCGAAACGTACATTGCAACTGGGACACTCAACGTTCCTGTTTCACTTGCGGGCAAGATCGGATGCATCGCTGACGTTGAAAAACACATGCCTGACAGTGGTTGGTCGACTGGGCTCATTCCCGCGAAACCCCGCGGGGTATCATGGGATATTATCGTTGCGTACAAAGTGATGGGAGGCTACGGTCTGCGTTCGACGACAAAGTCGCAATCACTCACAAAAGGTGGACGCCGTAGGACGTTCTTCGCTGCCAAGCCATATGATAGCGTACATCAAAAAGGCGAACCTGACATCTCGAATTTCTGTGTCATAGTCGACACTGATCCGACTGACACAAAGATCATCAACGTCGAAGCGTGCATTGTTCCTGAGCCCACGATTTGATACAATGAACACATGAAGCAGTTTTACGTCTGGTTGACAACACCATCGTCTGAGTTTGCTAATGAACTCGTTGCAAGCCTTGTGAAACGTGGTTTCTGTGTCGGTCCGCTTGGAAGACGATTCGTCATCACATTCGTAGATCAACCTGCTGATGTGATTGCGATGATTATTGCACGTGAACCCAAGGATGAGGAAGAAGAAACTTCATACACCTGTTCAGGAATTCATGATGAAGTCATGAATGTTCTGAAAGTCATCAAGGGTCGCATCTATTCGATCGTCGTCAGTGAAGGTTCAATGTGCTCGTGGAACACGGGAAACATGAGCATCAAACAGCTTGAAAAAGAAGCCGAAGAGAAAAAGCAGCTCAATTGAACCATGACAAATGTTGATCGCAATTTCTATGTGTTCATCACATTGATGACGAAGCAGTCGGGCATCAGGCTCGTTGGAGCCCTAATTGCTGAAGGCATGACAGTGGGTCCATTGAGTGTAACGAAAAAATTGATGTCAGGGGGCGACAACAGTGCTTCATTTGAGCTCGCTTTAAGCGTAACAGTTTCGAGCGTAGAGTCAGATTCAGAAAAAGCGAGACAGGAATTGTTCGATAAAATCGAGACCATTCTTGAAAAGCTAAAAATTAGCTACTATCGCAGGTCGATTCATGAAGCACATCGATGCTCTTGGAACATCGGAAACATAGAGTTTGATGCTCCCAAAGACGAGAATGGTGACGGTCAGAAAGCGCCGCCGGAGTTTACAGGATTGCCGTGACGTCGACGACAACATGGACGTTGATGGCTTCCACTGTAATATTGTGGGGGCTTTGGGCCGTCTCTGAAAAGACAGCGCTCAAACACACTTCGCCTCTCATGGTCCAACTCATCGTCCTGTACGTCTATTCTGCGCTGGCGCCCATGCTCTTTCTATACATGAAGTCGACAAAGGTCGCAATGGAATGGACGTCGCTTGGGATCTTTTGGTCGACAATCACGTGCCTGTTGGCATTTGCGTCGGGCATGACGTTCATCCATGCCTTGCAGAGGGCCCCCACGTACCTCGTGGTGGGTTTCACGTCAATCTATCCATTGGCTACTTTGCTATTTTGTGTCCTTTTTTTGGGTGAACACGTGTCGCTCATGAAGATCGTCGGAATCATCGTGATCATCGTCGGCACTGTGATCTTGGGACTGTAGATTGTGCAAAGTATGAATCATTGATGATATGATGTTAACATGAAGATTCTTGCGATCGATGGAATGAATTTCCTGCACAGGGCACGTTCAGGTTTCACGGCGGGCGACCATGCTGTCACATACAACGTGATGCGTGGATTGCGGGCACTCGTCGAACAGCACGCTCCAACGCGAGTCTACTTTATCCTCGAAGGGCACCCGCAAGCGCGGTATGATCTGATGCCGACGTACAAGTCGAACCGCATCGTGGAAGCGGGAACGCCGAAGCACGAAGAGAACAAAAAGTTCTTCCGACAGGTCGATGAGATCATTGATCTGCTCTCTTTGCGCTTTCCGATCTCTGTCGTCAGGCATCCTGACTACGAGTGTGATGACACGATCTTCAACCTCATCAAGAACTCCTCAAGCGCTGCCGAATGGATCGTTGCATCGACAGACACCGACTTCATCCAGCTTCTGAACGAGTTTCCGAACGTCAAGCTCTACAACACGATCACGAAAGAATTCGTTACAACGCCTTCGTATGACTACGTCGTTTGGAAATCACTACGGGGAGACGGGTCAGATTGCATTCCCGGGATCAAGGGAATTGGCGACAAGAAGGCGCTTGAGATCGTGAACGACCCTGACAAGCTCACTGAGCTGTTTGATAGCGCCGAAATCGGCGAACAATTTGCACGCAATCATCAGCTCATCAAGTTCATGTCGTGGTCGGGCATTGATGCCGTCAAGATGACGAGTTCATTTCCAACGCGCAATTGGGACCTCGTTGCAAAGAGCTTCAGTGATTGGGAGTTCAAATCGCTCCTCAAAGAAGAAACGTTTAAAAAATTCTGTGACACGTTCGAATCATTGTGGGGATGATAATTACTCTCATGAAAATCAAACTTGGCACGCTCAAGAAGATCATTGCAGAAGCGAAGAAGAAACCAGCTAAGAAATCTAACAAGATTACAGTGACGCTCGATCTCGATGCTCTCAAACACTTCGCAATAGAACAAGCTGAAGCAAATGGAGGCAGTTTAGAGACATCGGGAGGTGTGACTCCTTCTGAACTTGCTCAAGCATGGGACGGGATGTCAGGTCTATTCACTGGGACAAACAAGAAATTTGCTCATGCTATTTATCAAGCATTCGGTGTTCTTGAAGATGCCCACCGTGATGATGGTGTCGCCGGCGACGAATTGTGTCCCGAGTGTGGTAGCGACATGTGGGAAGTAACGGGTCCTGCAGGCGCAGGCCATTGTCAAGATTGTGGATATTTTATCGACAACGATTGATTCATCGCGTGTAAAACGCGCCTACCTATGCAAGGAGGCGTGCCATGACGAATATCAAACGTGTGCTCGGGTTCTTGTGGGCTTCGCCAGTTACGATCTTGGCACTCATATATGTCCTCTTGTTTGAGGTCTTTGGTTGGTACACATGGTCAGGCATGAAAGGCGATGCGCTTGTCTGGGCTGTCGATACCGAGAAGTCTCCTCTTTGGTTGATGTCGCTCTGGAAGCGATGGGCTGGTCAGACGATCGGCAACGTCGTCGTTTTGCGTTATCCGACTGACACACGCCTGGGTGGAATCACTCTCATTCACGAACAGGTGCACGTTGCCCAGGGAATGCGCCTCGGGATCTTTCAGCCGATCATGTATGGTCTGATTTACTTGACGATCAAGGTCGGGTGTAAAAATTCAAGTCCATATTTTTCAAATAGTTTCGAAATAGATGCTCGTAGAGGTGCAGGACAAATTATTGACGTTGAAGGTGCTATGACAAAATTAAGCGCTCAAATTCTTGCTCGAAAAAATGACAAGTAAGATTTTTGAAGTCAAATTTGTCAGATGATACACGAATGAGTTAACTCATTCAAGTTTGATGTATAGCCTAGGAAGAAATTTCGTAGATACTTATCTGGACAATGCCAGATGAATCTCTAAGCCAAGTGCGAGGAATCGACGTCTCTGTATATCAGGGAAAGCCCGATTGGGCAGCAGTCGCTGCATCAAAGCTTGTTGACTTTGTATATGCTCGCGCTCTCATCGGAACAGATCCGAAGAGGCCTGACGGTTCGTTCGTATACAATTGGTCAGGCATCAAATCTGCGGGACTCAAGCGCGGAGCGTACTACTTCTATCGCATAATTCACGATCCTGTTGTCCAAGCAGATGCATTCTATGCAGTCGTAGGAGACCTTGAGGACGGCGACTTACCTCCGATGATCGACGTTGAAGTTCCACGTGGTTCTGTGTTGCCTGTCGATTTTGCAAAGCACCTACGCAAGCACATTGAACGAGTCGAAGCGCTATTCAAACGTCGAGTGATCATTTACACGGGCGGTCCCATCTTTGATGCAAACACGAACGGTGCGGATGTCGCAGACCTCGATTTCTTTTCAGAGCGCGACCTGTGGTTGGCAGCATACGTCACAAATCCTCAGCGCTACGTTCCAAAAGTTTGGGCTGACAAAAACAAGACATGGTTCATCTGGCAGGATAAGGGTGACGTCGGTCCAAACGGAACGCCGGGTTTCCGCGTTGCAGGAATTAATGGAGTCGTTGACCATGATGTCATGAGCACAGTCGCAGCGGTGACGCTCGATGTTTGGGTCAAGCGTTCGTTCATCATCGAAGAGAAACCTGTTCCAGTCGAAGAACATGTCGTCGTTGCAACACCAGTTGAAACGTATAGAGAAGTCAAATCAGTTCCCGTCGTTGTAGCACCCGTACCTGCACCACAACAGTCATCAATCATAGTGCGCCCTGAACAAAGGCCTACGGGCGTGTTAGGATTCATCATGATGTTCATTCAATTCCTCATGATGCTATTTGGTCAGAAGAAATGAACAACGAACGATTGGTCAGAGAGTACGTCAGGGAATCACTGACTGAACTTAGGCATCGTGACGGTTCAACTAAACATCCGTATCCACGCATCCTGTCCTTCATGCAGAGCCCAAAAAATTACATTTGGAACGCAATCAAGCGCATCTTTGGTTACAAACCAAAGCGTCAAGGCCCGTATGATGCCCAACAATTTGGAGGTCGAAAGGTCTCAATGAAAGACATGTCACCGGAGCAACGTGAACAGGTCAAGATGATGAAGAAGCTCGGCATACGTGCAAATGATGCGTTCAGGATGGGCGACAAGGAAGAAGCCGCTCGCCTATTGAAGCTCCTCGATGACATCAGTGCCGCGAAATAAAGGTCAATTGATGACACTACCTCTTTTACGCAGGCTTATTCGTGAGGTCATTGCTGGTGACATGAGCGGTGGAGCGAGAGGCAGTGCGACTGCAAAGGCGCCTGGAAATCTTCGTTATGGTCAGCCTATCATTCGAAAGGGCGACAGTCTTAAGAGTGACGAAGAAGAAGAGCAATCAGAGTTCGATCAGAACCAAGATCAGAAACCCAAAGCTGCATGTGTTCTCATCGTCAGAGGCGACGGAAAGGTGCTCGCTGTTTCCCGTAAAGACAATCCGTCTGACTTCGGACTTCCAGGTGGGAAAGTCGATGAAGGCGAAGAGCCGATCAATGCGGCTGTGAGAGAATTGCAGGAAGAGACAGGACTCGTTGCATCTGACTTATCGCCTGTATTTTGCAATGACGACGATGGATACGTGACGACGACATTCAGGGGCACCGTCAATGGCGAAATAGACACGCCTGAGTCCGGACTCGTCCGTTGGGTCGACCGTGAAGAACTCTTCAATGGGTCTTTTGGTGAATACAACAAGGCGCTCTTCGCCAAAGTCTTTGGCGACGTGTAGTTCGCAGACAAACGTGTTATGATTTGAACATGAAGCGTGTTCCACCTTGCAGCCCGTGGGGACTTTTGCAGGAAACGTTGTGGCCGAATGAATGGATGATACTCGTTTCGTGCATGCTATTGAATTGCACGACTCGGAAGCAGGTCGAAAAGATCTTGTCTGCGTTTATGCGACTTTGGCCAACGCCTCAAAAATTTCTTGAAGAAAAATATGAGATTGTCATCGACTTGATCAGACCTCTTGGTTTCAGCAACAGGCGAACGACCAACCTCTTCAATATGACAGAGCGTTTCTTAGCAGGACCATGGGAACATGCTCGCGAATTGCCCGGCATCGGTGAGTACGGTGCTCGGTCTTGGGAGATATTCTGTCGAGGAGATCTCGGAGAAGAAATGCCAGTTGATCATGCACTAGTTCAGTATTACACGTGGCGAAAAAAGTTAGAAGATTCGAGCCTCACGAAGGAACTCAACAACAACATCATGGTGCACGAAGAATCCGATTTGGACGCCCTTGTGCATGCCGAACGAACATATGCCGATGAGGTTTCCATCGTCGTCAAAGACGCCACCTCCAGAGTTGCCAGGTCCCGTCGTTGCAGTCACTTGCAGGACCTTGACGGCGACTCCATCAGGCTGTGAAATTCTTCCCTTCATTCCCTTTTCAGTCCTGACACCCGCAACATAGCCTTCGCTGAACGACCAAATGAGTCCCATCGTGTGTCCGACGACATTGACGTGTGTTCCTACTGGAATCTTTTCATCTTTGTCGATCGTCGCTGCATAGTGATACCGAGGAGTGTCTCCGTCGACCTTGAGCAGTGCCAAGTCGTGCAGTGTGTCGGTCTTGACGACCGTCGCAGAACGTGGATGAAGAATCTTTTCGCCTTCACCGAGATCAATTGAGTCTTCGTGTGTGATGAAATTGATCGTCGTTCCGACCACATTTTTGTCGTTGCCATCTTCGTCAGTATCAGCGACACAGTGATTTGCAGTCAGGATCTTATCATAGTTGACCCAAACCCCAGAGCAGAACATGCGATACTCGCCTTCGAGCTTTGGGATCGTCATGACGAGTGCAACCGTTTCATCTTGCAATCTTGCAGCGAGTTGAATCGTATCGTGGGGTGCGAGCACGGATCGATGTGTGCAGCAACCAGCGAGCACTGCTGTCACAGCAATGAAAACCCAAACAAAAAACTTCTTCATAGACCCAGCTCCCTAGATCATAGCTATACACGCTGCACAGCGAGATGCAGGCACAGAGCGTTTTGGTGTTCATGTATGAATGCGTCGTTCATGAAATTATGACTGTGCAAATTAAGTTCATTCTGGTATATCCTAGAGATATGGTATATGCAGAATTGATCGGTGTCATTGCATTGATCTCATGCGTTGTATTTTTCATCATGAATTTTCTTGCTGATGTTCGTCGACGACAAGCGCTTCGAGCGAACGCAATGGAAAAAGCTCAAGCAGCGCTTGCGACTGACAATTACATCAAGATTGATGAAGTTCTAGCGTTTTGGTCACAATCTTTGACAGAAGAGATGCGAGCCTACATGTCGCGAAGGCGTGATGAGCTGTACCTCGAAAAGAACACTTGAAAAATCACTACACATCAGAACACATAAAGACTGAAATCACGGAGAACAGTGAACGCTTGTTTGCGACGTACGCAGCGAACAGGCCA
>Ga0315284_10000904_pt1 | contig 40816 bp, 41 predicted proteins | sample YL17G09_16_MG_FD_203696 | JGI IMG/M metagenome (GOLD analysis project Ga0315284, IMG submission 203696) | Sediment microbial communities from Yellowstone Lake, YNP, Wyoming, USA - YL17G09_16 | ecosystem: Environmental > Aquatic > Freshwater > Lake > Sediment | place: USA: Wyoming | collected...
TATTATTGAAACATCCTCCTCTTTTTCTATACTGAATGAAACGTTAACAACTGGAGGTTTCGAAACTTCCCGAAACCAAATACTAATCTTTCCAACGTCTTTCTTACTTTTTATCACATTATAAAAATGCAACAATAAGGATTCTAGATGTTCCATGTTTACACTATTAACAGTACCCAAAATGTCAAAATTTTCGAAAATAGTTTTAACGACATCTTCGTCGCTTATTTGTTTTGTAACGTAATTAGAAATATTAAATTCTCCAAAATATTTTTTAAAATCGTCTAGTTTTAAGTTGTCTTTGATTTCGTCCGCTACGTTTGTTGCAATTATTTTATTTGACATTTATTCCATCTTGGTTTCTAATTTTTTACTTAGCGCTGCTTTTAATGCATCGAAAAGTACCTCTTTCTCTACTTTATACCTTTCGTTATCGATTCTCACGAGTAATTCTTGTATCTCAGAAGAATCGTTAGCATCAATTTCAAATGAGTATTCAACCTTGCTAGCTGAATTGGCTGCACTGCTCAAACAATTTCTAGTGAGTATATCCTCAGCACATTTATTAAAAGAATCAGATGCCCTTACCCACCAAAGCAATGCTATAGGAAAACTCTTCTGGCTGTCCCAAAACAGGGCCATGCTTCTATATACCTCTCCTCTGACATAGTTGTATTTAGCTTCCAAACCGCTTGTAATGTATTCGTGGGATTTCCTCATATTTTCCATATCCTTTTTAATTCCAGATAAAGCTTCATCAATATACGTTTTTAAAGAATCTTCCAAACCCTTTTTCTCACTATTAACGATTTCTTTAATTTGACTTTCACTGACCTTCCTTTGATAAATGTAATTGATAACAAGCAAAACAGTTACAATGAGAACAAATATTTCGGTTTGAGTTGATAAGATGGTAGAAAAATAATTTTGTGCTATTTTAAATTTTTCTATCTCAAGAGTTATTTGCTCAGGGTTCATACTAGTTAAAAATCCTTTTACGAGCTGATTATAACATCAAAAATATCGGGTTTCTTTTTTCACACAGTGCTAAACGGTTCGAACTTGCCCCCTTACGATCAGCCACATGAATACTATAAACTAAAACTAAAAACTGTTTTTAACGACTTAATAGGGATGGAAAAGTCCTTGAGGTGATATTATAAAATAGGATGAAAGATAAGCTGCCCACACTAAACATTCCAATAAACGAAAACCCTATAAATAGACTTTTGGATAGAAATAGGGCATTAACTGCAACCTACGAACTATACAAAATCATCTACGAATCACTTGACTTTGACGTCATGACACAAAAAATTGCAAACCTTATTCCTCAAAAACTTGGCTATGAAGTTGGAATACTGGCTCTAATTGACGACGAGAGAAAATATCTCACAAAAGTCACATTGTCCGAAACAATCGGAGGTGTTACCGCCTCAAAAAGTTTAGAGATGCCCTTTGATAAAATAAGAATCCCCCTAGATTACGAAACAAACCTTTGCGTTAAAGCACTAAGAAATAAAAGAACTTATCTAAACCAAAGTCTTTACCAAGTCTTTGAGCCAACAATCTCCAGAAGAAACGCTGACGCTGTTCAAAAGAAAATGGGGACAAAAATAAATATTATAAGTCCTCTTTTTGCACATGAAAAACCAATCGGAGTTTTTGTGGTTTGCATGTCAAAAGGCGAGGAGTATCTTTCGGTTTTTGAAAAAGAAATGATTGAGAAATTTGCTGAAGGAATAGGGGTAGCAATTGAAAGCTCACGACTTTATTCAGAGTTAAAAACTGCAAAAGATGAGTTACACACAGCATACGAAAGCCTTCAAGAGCAAGACAAACTAAAAGATGAGTTTATATCAATAACCTCACATGAACTTCGAACTCCTATGACTATCATTGACGGGTATTTATGGATGCTGGCAAACGGAAAAGCCGGAGAACTCAACGAAAACCAGAAGGAATACCTAAAAAAAGCTTCGGAAGGAACAAAACGCATGCTGGATTTAATTAATGACATGTTAAATATCTCAAGAATAGAGCAGGGGAAGATAGAGTTTAAACTTGAGCTCACAAACATTGCTTCTGAAATCGAAAAGGCCATAAAAGGCTTTGGCACAGAAATCAAACAAAAGGGCATACATCTAAAATTTAATCCTACAAAAGAATCGGTTTTTGCATACGTTGACAAAGCTAAACTTAACGAGGTGATACTAAATTTAGTCGAAAATGCTATTAAGTTCACGGCAGTTGGAGGAGTTGATATAAGCATTGAGGAAAACGATGACGTGAAAGTGAAAATAAAAGATACGGGAGCTGGGATCGATAAGAAAAATTTGGAAAAACTTTTCAGAAAGTTCGGGCGTCTCGATAGGTCGTATCAAACCTCAACCGCCGGAGGTGGTACCGGGCTTGGTTTATACGTCGTAAAGAAATATATTGAGGGAATGGGAGGAAGTGTTGGAGCTTTTTCAGAGGGCTTAAATCTTGGAAGCACGTTTTGGTTCACACTTCCCAAAGCAAACAAAATCACCCCATAAAACCGATGTACCAGTTAAGGATTGCTCTTCCCCAAACAAGGGAGATAATACTTCCCACGATTAAAAACGGCCCAAACGGCACGATATCCTTCATAGTTTTCTTTTTCATAACAATAAGAAGAATACTAACCAAAGACCCAGCCACAAAACCCAAGAAAACACCAAGAACATTATAAGGAAAACCATTAAATAAACCAATCAAAAGCCCAAGCTTCACATCGCCGCCGCCCATACCCCGGCCTTTTGTGATGATAATAAGCAGGAGGAAAAACAAACCAATTGCCACGCTACTAACAATAAGTAAGCCAAAACTCTTAGATTCCCACAAAATCTGATTTCGTAAATAACCAACTCTAATTAAATATTTTCCAAGGGGGCTTTCCGAAACTTTTGTATAAATTTGATAGATTCGATATAGACAAATACCAACAGAGTAGAGAAGAACAAAAAGTATGGCTGGCCATACGATTTTGTCGGGAATTATTAGGTGCTTAAGATCGGTAAGAAGAATGGCGGCATAAAAGGAAAGGACAACACAAAGATACAAAAATGACGAGATCCTCCACTGCGAAAGATACGCCGCTAAAACAAAAAGCACCCCCACTAAAATTTCTGAAAATGGATAATATAATGAGAGTTTTTTATGGCAGAAAGAACATTTTCCTTTTTGTAAAGCATACGAGAGTAGGGGAATGAGGTTTTTTGGCTTTAAAGTTTTTTTGCAGAAATCACATTTGGATCTTCCAAGAATAATGGGCTGCTTTTTTGTGATTCTATCGGAAATGAGATTAAGAAATGACCCGAAGAATAAACCAACAATAAAAACAAGAAAGTAAAAAGGTGCCGCCATGAACAAATAATAACACGCTACAGTATCGTCAGTGATGTGCCGATTTCGTACACTTTGGGGTCGTTGCCACCATCGGTGCTCATTTTGGGAGCATTGTCAGGATGTGCTAAAACGGCATTTACCTCAAAGTTAGAAAGTGTTGAACCGAATTTATAAATATAAACTCCGTTATTAATAGGGTCCGTTGGAAGTGCTGGAAGGTAACCCGAAAGTCCTGGTTTTCCCGTAGGAACGGTAAATTTTACATAACCAGTGCCGTCAATTGATTGAGTACCAGTGTTACTTGAACATGTTGCACATGAAGCGTCGTTTTCCGCTAGAACAACCTCACTGCTTGTTAGGGCAAGAGTTATCGCTTTAACTATACTTTCCATATCGGTAAGTCTTTTAGCATCCTGGCCTTTCGTGATAATAGACTGGGGATTAATAGTAAAAATCAGAATAACCGACAATATAGAAACCACCGCGATCACTATAAGTAATTCTATTAATGTAAAGCCCGATGAAATACTTTTTGTCATAAAACCTTCACCTCCTAAGACTCAAATTGAGCTTGTAATTTTATAAATGGGTGTAATTATCGAAACAATTAAAAACCCAACCATCGTACCAAGAATTATAAGAATAATCGGCTCAAGTGCTGCCGATAAACCTTGGATCAAATGATTCAACTCTCCATCAAAGTATACTGCAACCTTTTGCAGCACCTCATCCATCTTTCCTGTTTCTTGGCCAACCCCTGCCATTTGAGATACAAGAGGCGGGAAAATTTGATTACTCTTAAAATAATCTGCAAGTTCATTACCTTTTTCCACCTGTGATGCAGCTTCTTTTGCCGCTCTTTTGAAAGATGGGCTTCCCGCAACCGTTGAAACAATACCAAGAGACTCAACAATGGGTACAGCAGATGCAAGAAGAAGTGATAGGGTACTCGTAAACTGAGACAGTTCCTTCAATTTAGCTATCTTCCCAAAGATTGGAAGTTTAAACGTAACTTCTGACACAATCTCGCGTCCTTGTTCAGTTTTCAAAAAATATCTAATAAATAAACCCGCAACAACCGCAACAACAGGAAACCACAGGAGGTTTTTTGCCATAAAATCCGAGACTGCGATCATTACTTGCGTAATTTTGGGAAGCTCGACATTCATATTTCTGTACATATCAGCAAGTTTCGGGATTACAAAAACCATAAGAAGTATAAAAACACCAATCATCGCAATAAAAACAATGGCCGGATAAATCATCGCGCCTCTAAATCTCGCACTAATTTCTCTCTGTTCCTCCATCTTGATTGCCAAACGATTTAAGATCTCGTCAAGCTTTCCCGAAGACTCACCCGCCCGAACAAGAGCCTGATAAGTAGGGGAGAACACATCTGAATATCTTCCCAAGGCCTCCGAAAGTGATAAACCTCCTTCAACAGATTTTAAAATGTCGTACAAAATTCTTTTTAGATTGGCATTTTGAGTTTGCTCCGTTAAAACATCCAAAGCTTTAGAGATTGGAAGTCCAGCGGAAATCATGGTCGAAAACTGACGCGTAAACGCCACAACCTCTGATGAGGGTACCCCACGAAACTTTATCAGCTCAAGCAGTAGTGATTCTTTTTTTTCTTCGAGGGACACAACAAAAAGATTTTGGGATTTTAATAGCTCAACGGCTGTATTTTTATCTCTTGCGTCAACTGTTCCATTTTTTTTAATTCCTTTTTCGTCCTTGGCTGTATAGTTGTAAAGTGGCATAGCAAATTAACCTCTTTTGGTAAGCCTTTTAAGAGTTTCGGGATCGGATGTGTATTTAACAGCTTCTTCAAAATTAACAAGTCCCTTATTTACAAGATCAGCTAAACTTTTATCTAAACTTATCATTCCAGCTTGGGCGCTTGTATTTATAACATTATCTATCATGTGAGTCTTTCCTTCACGTACCAAACTTCTAACCGCCTCGCTTCCTAGCATTAACTCAACGGCAGGAATTAGAGCACCATCTCTTCCTGGAAGAAGTCTTTGCGAGATCACCACCTCAACAACCGAAGCCAGCTGCAAACGAATCTCTGATTGTTTCTCCTCCGGGAACGAGGAAATAATTCTATCAATTGTTTGAGCGGCAGAGTTCGTGTGAAGAGTTGCAAAAACCAGATGGCCCGTTTCAGAAATTTGCAAAGCCGCGGACATAGTTTCAGCGTCTCTCATTTCACCAACCATCACAACGTTCGGATCTTGTCTTAAAACTGATTTTAGTGCCACCTCCCAAGAGTGTGTATCAAGATACATTTCCCTTTGGGCAATAAGAGATTTTTTATTTGTGAAAATATACTCGATTGGATCTTCCACTGTTACAATGTGCTCGGAGCGCTCCTCATTAATTTTATCTATCATGGAAGCTATCGTCGTGGATTTACCATGACCAGTTGGACCAACTACAAGAATTAGTCCTTGTTTTAAATTACACATAAGCCCTATCGACTCGGGAAGGTTTAATGTTTGAAGTTTGGGAACAACCATGGGAATTATTCTCATGGCAACGGCAGGGTATCCTTTTTGGAAAAACGCATTAACTCGAACACGTGCCTTGGCCCCAAGAGCTACAGAAAAATCAAGCTCTTTATTAATATCAAAGATTTCTCTCTGCTGTTCATCCATCAACTGGCTTAGAGAATATTCCAAGTCATCAACGGTCAAAGGTTCTATATCGGAAAGAGGCTTTAAAGCACCTTCAACTCTTATAAAAGGCGAGGAACTAACAGAAAGATGCAGATCTGACGCATGCATCATGACTATCTCTTCCAGGATTTTGGTTACGTTTATCTTCATAGGCAGAATATTATTTCTATTATATATACCTTAAATTATTTTGCCACCCTCACTACTTCTTCCAGAGTAGTATCACCTTCTAAAATTCTTAAAAATCCATCTTGCAATAAGGTTAGCATACCTTCTGTTATGGCTTGCTTTTCAATTTTTCCCGAGGGGCTACTTTCAAGAGCCAAATGGGCAATCTCATCACTCATTGATAACACCTCAAATATTCCAAGTCGCCCCTTATACCCAGTGTTTTCACACTTCACACATCCTTTACCCTTATATAGTTTTATCTTTCCGCTTCTGGCTTTCTTAACAATCGTGGCAACTTCAGCATCTTTTGTTATCAGAACTTTATTTGCTTCTATTTCAGTAAGAACCTCATTGATCCTATCTAAAACCTCCTGTGGTGTTATTGATTCTTCCTTACAAAACGGGCAAGTTTTTCGAACTAAACGCTGCGCAAGAACTACATTTAATGTAGAAACCAAAAGGAAGGATTCTACACCCATATCAAGAACTCTTGGAATTGCTCCCGCGGCTGAATTTGTATGCAAAGTAGACAAAACAAGATGACCAGTTAGTGCTGCATGAACAGCAAGTTCTGCAGTATCGTTGTCACGAATTTCACCAACCATAATGATGTTTGGGTCTTGCCTTAAAAATGAGCGAAGCCCATCGGCAAATGTAAGCCCAGCTTGAGGATTTATTTGTACCTGATTAACCCCCGGCACTCGAATTTCTACCGGATCTTCAATCGTTAAGATATTCACGCGCCCAGTATTAAGTTTACTTAGAGTTGTAGCTAAAGTTACCGTTTTACCAGAACCAGTAGGACCAGTAACTAAAATCATTCCATTGGGTTTTAGCATGGCTTCTTCAAAACGTTTCAAACCAAGACCTCTCATCCCAAGATCACGATGTGAATAAACCACACCTTCTTCTTTAAGAAGTCTAATTACAACCTTCTCACCATTAATAGTTGGAAGTGTTGAAACTCGGAGGTCTGTTTCTGTGTCGCCAACTTGAACTTTAAAGCGTCCATCTTGTGGAATTCTTTTTTCGTCAATTTTCATGTTTGAAAGAATTTTGATACGCGCAATTATTGAGTCGTGCATTTCTTTTGGGAGCGTTCGTTTTTCTTCCAAAACCCCGTCGATTCTATATCTTAAGCGCGATCTATCCTCCTGCGGTTCCAGGTGAACATCTGATGCTCCAGTTTTCACCGCCGTTTCAAGAATCATCCCCACGATTCGAGCAATTGGGGCGTCTCTTAAGGTTGCGTTTGTAATTTCCTCACCACTTTCTTCAATCTTTAGTGTGTTTTGGCCAATCTCTTCCATAGCGGCACTAATTTCTTCGGTAAGTTCCTCACCCTTTTGCTCTTCTAAAATCGTTTGAATATTCTTCTGGGTTGCTACAAGTGGAACAACCTTGTATCCGGTCTTTCTTTCAACAAAATCTATAGTTGTAAGATCCATGGGGTCAACCATTGCCATCGAAAGGTTATTTCCTTCAAGTTTAAAGGGGATCACTTCATGTTTTCTTTCTACAGAGATGGGAATTGAATCCAAAAGTTTTTGGTCAATCATTTCGGGGGTTAGAGTAATAAATCCAATGCCATAAGCTTCGGCATAAGCTTTAAAGAAGTCTTCGGTGCCAACATACTCATGGCTTTTTACTATATCCTCGATGCTTTTCCCTGTGCTTGTTTGTTCAAGTTTTATTGCAGATAGCTGATCGGGGCTTAAAAGTTTTTTTTCGTAGAGTATGTCTGCTACGGTTTTTTCGTTGTCTAAATTGATCATTCGGGCAGTACCTCTCCTAAGATGATATCAGTTTGAATTTCAAGTATCAACAAAAAATGCACCCGCAGATCAAAACATCTAACCTGCGGGTTTTGGGTATTAAGCCGTGACGTGAAAAATACTTTTCTGGACCTGTTCTAGGTTAAGAGCAAAGGTCTCACCATCTGCGTTAGTGAAAAGATATTGTTTCAAATCCCCTTCACCCTGTGTTCCATAGAACCAGCACGTAAGAGTTAGTTTTCCCTCCCCAAAAACTTGGGAGTAAGCGTTAGTAACTACTAGTTTATCGGGATCAACCGGGACCAAATCTACCACTTTTCTCACCTCCTTCTGCGGGTTTAGCAAGGATCAGTCATTTTTTTCGGTAAATATCGTTTCTTTTACCTTCTCGGGAGGGCAGTGGACCCAAAGCATTGAGTTACCTCTAAACCGAAAAAGGTGCACCACCTCAAGTTGTGTTGTCACCTTACCATTGTAAATTACTTCTACCGGTACCTCCCCTGTATGGGGAAAACTAACAAAATAGGTACTCCCAAGCTTTAAAGATCCGGGATCCACACCAACTAACTCCTTTACTATCTGTAACTTCGTGGCCATTTTCTCTCTCACCTCCTTTCCTTGGTGATATATACTCTATACATCATGATAACTAAAGGCGCAATACTTGTTTACGGCGGAGGTAAAACTCAAAGAGCCCAAAAAATTCAAGATTTATTAGAAATAAAAAAACTAGAAAACACTCCCGATATTAAAATTATTGATTTAGCCGAAAAAGAAAACAGCATAAAGTTAGAGCAGGTGAGAGAGGGGATAAGGTTTTTAAGCAGAAAACCTTTTGAAAAAGAATATAAAGTTTTGGTGATACTAAACGCCGAAAAGATGACGGATGAAGCTCAAAATGCCCTCCTTAAGATTCTGGAGGAACCTCCTTCTTATGCTTCTATTTTGCTTTCATCAAAAACCGAGAATTCTCTACTTGACACGGTAGTATCAAGGTGTAGAAAATTTCACGTGGCACCGCAAAATTTTGTGGCACAACAGCTTAATAGGATGGGCGCAACAGTGGGGGAGAGGCTCGATTGGGCATCCGAGCTAGCCAAGGAGGAAAAAGATACTATAATAGAGCAACTCGAGATATTACTCACAGGGGAGCGGGAGAAATTATTGCAAGGCAAGAGCTCGCCCCAAAACATCAAAAAGATAGAGCAAACGATAGAAAACATTGAAAATACAAACGCCAGCCCGCGCTTGGCACTGGAGGTCCTAGTTTTAAATCTAAAATAAATAGAAAGGCGAGAAAAATGAAAGCAAAGGTAGTGTTTACTCTTTTCAAAGATAGTAAAAAGACTAAGGAAACTGTTAATCTCAAAGGTGCAGACAAACTCGATATTCATCGAAAAATCACCGGCATTACAAACTGTAGAAGATCAATGGGCTACAAGATAATGAACTGCAACATTACTTGGGTCCCCGAACGACAATTCAACAGCATCGTTGGTTGTACTTAACTGCATGCTCGGAGCTTAACAACATAAACTCCGAGCCCAACCTCTCATTTTGATTGCATTATCCACCCAAACTGATATATTATTAACCGTATGCCAAAACAAAACATAAATGATTACTCGGCCGAGCAAATCCAAGTACTAGAGGGGCTTGAACCAGTTCGAAAACGCCCCGGAATGTACATTGGATCAACCGGCCAAACAGGCCTTCATCACCTCGTTACTGAAATCGTCAACAACTCCATGGATGAGGCCATGGCGGGCTTTGCAAACCATATTAGAGTCGAATTTTTCAAAGACGAATCTGTTGCAGTTTATGATAACGGTCGAGGTATTCCTTTTGATATAAAAAAAGAATATGGAGTAAGTGCTTTGGAACTTGCCTTCACAAAACTTCACGCTGGAGGAAAATTTGGCAGTGGAAGTTATAAAGTTTCAAGCGGACTTCACGGAGTTGGCTCATCTGTTGTTAACGCACTCTCAAAATGGTGTAGGGTTATTGTAAAAAGAGGAGAAACCGTAGTCATTCAAGAATACGAAAACGGTGGAAATGTTGTTCGTCCAACGGAAAACCTGGATTTTAAAAACCCCACCAAACTCAAAAACGCTCCCTGGGAAATAGACTTAGAAAATTGGAAATACAAAACAGGAACAATCGTTCACTTCTCACCAGATACTTCAGTCTTTGAAACCACAGACTTTAAGTACGACTTTTTTGCCCAACAACTAAAGGAATACGCTTATCTCACTGCAGGAATAAAATTCGAGCTTTTGGACCATAGAACTGACCAAAGTAGCATTTTTTACTTTGAGGGCGGGGTTAAAGCATATTTAACATCTCTAAACAGAAACAAGAAAGTTTTAAACGACAAAATTTTTCACGTTAAAAAAGAATATGAAGATATAAATGTGGAGGTCGCTCTCCAATACAATGACACATTTGTGGAAAATGTAATCTGCTTTGCAAATCATTTAAAAAACATTGAAGGCGGAACACATCTCACGGGCTTTAGATCAGCCCTCACAAAAACTATTAACGACTACGCGCGAAAAGAAGGTTACATAAAAGAAAAGGACTCAAATCTTTCCGGCCCCGATCTTCAGGAAGGTTTAACGGCAATAATCTCAGTAAACCTTGATTCATCAATTTTACAGTTTGAGGGCCAAACCAAAGGAAAACTCGGAAACACAAACGTCAGGATTGCTGTCGAGGGCGTGGTAAAGGATGCGTTGTGGGATTATCTTTTGGAAAACCCCAAAGATGCCCAAAACATAATAGAAAAAAACATCTTGGCCCTAAAAGCGAGAATGGCAGCAAAGGCCGCACGCGATACCGTTATTAGAAAGACGGCCCTCGAGGGTGGGGGAGTGTTACCAGGGAAACTGGCCGATTGTTCACTAAAAGACCCCGAAAGGACCGAGATATTTATTGTTGAGGGAGATTCCGCTGGTGGATCTGCAAAACAAGCGCGCGATAGAAAAACGCAGGCGATACTTCCGCTTTTTGGGAAAATTTTAAACACCGAAAGAGCTCGTCTAGATAAAATTGTGGATTCAGACAAACTTAAACCACTAATAATTGCCATTGGCGCAGGAATTGGAGAACAGTACAACCCAGATAAACTTCGATACCACAGAATAATCCTTATGGCCGATGCCGATGTTGATGGAATGCATATTGTCACACTTTACTTAACATTCTTTTACAGACACATGCAGGAGCTTGTACGAGATGGGCATATCTATGTTGCCGTCCCACCTTTATATAAGGCAACTTGGGGAAAGGAAAAGAAATATTTATTTGATGATAGCGATAAAAACAAATTCTTAAAAACACCTGAAGGCCACAAAGCTGTGATTCAAAGATTTAAAGGTCTTGGAGAAATGAACGCCGACGAACTTTGGGAAACCACCATGGACCCAGAGACAAGACACCTGAAAAAAATCACCGTAGAAGACGCTGCCAAGGCCGACGAGACTTTTTCAATGCTTATGGGGGAAGAGGTTGCCCCACGAAAAAGATTCATTCAAACCCACGCCAAGCAAGCCAACGTCGACGTAACTTAGGTCCATCCTAGCCTCATTAGAATTTCACGTTTTCACTTCGCGCCAAATCAATATTCATTTCAGGTCCATCCTAGTCCTATTAGAGAAAGCTCCCTACCAAAAACAACTAATCTTCGAAATAATCCAATCAACAATGCCGTCAAAGGATCAAATAAAACAATATATAAGGGGAGCTTATTATCATACCTACAACAGGGGTGTCGAAAAGCGAAATATATTTCTTGAAGAATCAGATTTTGAAAGATTTCTTTATAAACTCGAAAGGTGTGCTTCCAAATCGCATAGACACAGGGTGAAGATCTTGGCTTATTGCCTTATGCCTAATCATTTCCATATATTGCTTCAAAGTACTACACAAAATGGTATGGAAAGTTTTTACAGATCACTACTCACAAGCTACTCCTTATACTTCAATAAAAAATACAAACGTGTGGGGTATCTCTTTCAAGGAAACTACAAAGCTAATATGATAAGAACGGATTACGAGTTACTATATAAATCACGTTACATCCACCAAAATCCTTTGGACCCAAAGGACGGACCTAACTCCATCCTCAGGTATCCTTACTCTACTTACAAATACTATGCTAGTGGCTTAGGTCCATCCTGGATTAATACGAATGACATCCTAAACCTGTTTAGCACAAACCCAACCAAATCGGCGAGTGAATACCAAAAGTTTGTAAGGATGGACCCCGATTTTGATTGAATTCACACATCAAAACTGATAAAATTATTTGGTCATGGAGGAACAAATTACACAGTTAATTCCATCTAACATTTTAGATACAGATATTACTGACGAAATGCAAAGAGCATATCTGGATTACGCGATGAGCGTCATCGTTTCTCGTGCACTTCCCGACGTTCGTGACGGCTTAAAACCAGTTCATAGAAGAATCATTTACGCTATGCAAGATCAAGGTATGACGGCCTCCGGAAAATTTAACAAATGTGCTGCTGTAATTGGCGAGGTTATGAAAAAATATCACCCGCACGGTGACGTTGGAATCTATGACGCCTTGGTTCGAATGGGGCAAGATTTTACTCTAAGATACCCACTTATCATTCCACAGGGGAACTTTGGAAGTATGGACGGAGATCCTCCTGCAGCCATGAGGTACACCGAGTGCAAACTTCATAAAATTTCCGAGGAATTATATTCAGATATTGATAAAGAAACCGTTGATTTTGAGCTAAATGACCTTCAAAATTACGAGCCAATTTATCTGCCGTCACTTCTTCCTAATCTTCTATTAAACGGATCGGCTGGCATTGCGGTTGGGATGGCCACAAACATTCCTCCACACAACCTTTCCGAAATTATTGATGGCATAGATCACCTCATTGAAAGAGCCGATCATATTGGTGACGAACCCGACCCAGAAAAAAAAGTTGAAATATTTGAAGGATTCGCTGTAAAAGTTGCAAACACGGGATTTTCTTCCGAAGCAAACGTCGAGGATCTCATTAAATTAATAAAGGGACCTGACTTTCCAACTGGAGGAATAATCTATGATCAAAGCGAAATTATTCAAATGTACGCAACTGGAAAAGGAAAAATTGTCACTAGAGCTAAAACAACTATCGAAACATCTAAGGGAGGAAAGGTTAGTATCATAGCAACCGAAATCCCTTATCAAGTAAATAAATCCACACTTCTTTCGAAAATTGCCGATCTTGTTAAAAACAAAAGAATAGAAGGAATATCTGATCTCCGTGATGAATCAAATAAAGAAGGGGTGAGGGTGGTTGTTGAATTAAAGCGCGACGCTATAGCAAAAAAAGTACAAAACCAGCTTTTCAGGTATACACCTCTTCAAAATACATTTAATGCAAACATGGTAGCTCTTGTTGATCGCGAGCCAAAACTTATGACTCTAAAAATGATCTTGGAAGAGTTTATCAAACATCGACAAAAAGTAGTTGTCAGAAGAACAATTTTCCTTCTCAAAAAGGTAAAAGAACGTGAACATATACTTCAAGGTTTAAAAATCGCCATTGATAATATTGATGCAGTTATAAAACTCATTCGCGCCTCAAAAGACGCAGAGACTGCAAAAAAAGGCCTAATTGAAAAGTTCAAGCTTTCAGAAATTCAGGCTCAAGCAATTCTCGATATGCAGCTTCGAAAGCTTGCAGCTCTTGAAAGGCAAAAAATTGAGGACGAGCTCTCACAAATCACTGAAACTATAAAAGACTTCGAAAGTTTACTCATCTCGCCAAAAAAGATCATTGAAAAAGTAAGGAAAGAGCTTTCAGCCATAAAAGAAAGGTATGGTGATGTCCGAAAAACTCAAGTTATAAAAGGAAAAGTTGGGGAATTTAACGAAGAAGATCTTATTGCAAACGAAAAATGCATCGTGACTATATCGGAAAATGGCTACATAAAAAGATTCAAAGAAGATGCATATAGAAAACAGGGTAGAGGAGGGACGGGAAAAACAGGACAGGCGTTAAAAGAGGGGGATCGCGTTGATACAATTAAAATTTGTGATACTCATGACTGGGCGTTTTTCTTTACAAACACAGGGAAAGTTTACAGACTTCGCATTTGGGAGCTCCCCGAAGCCCTAAGAACCGCCAAAGGAACACCGGTTGTTAACTTTTTAAGTATTGCTCAAAGCGAAAAGGTTGAGGCCTTCTTCACACTTGGAAACGGTGACGCGGAGTCTAAAGATGCTTGTGTGTTTTTCGTCACAAAGAACGGCCGTGTGAAAAAAGCTTTACTCAAAGACTTCTCAAACATTAGATCGTCGGGAATTATTGCGATAAAACTTGATAGTGGTGACAGTCTCGTATTCGCAGGATATGTTGAAAAAGGTGATGAAGTATTAATTACTACCTCAAAAGGCCAGTCAATAAGATTTAGGGGGTCTCAGGTCCGTGCAATGGGGAGGACAGCTGGCGGAGTATCCGGCATTAGACTTTCGAGAGAAAATGATTATGTTATAGGGGCAACAATAATAGACAATAAGAACAAAGAAACTGATCTTTTAACAATCTCCGAGCATGGATACGGCAAAAAAACACATGTAGATGAATATAAAGTACAAAATCGAGGTGGGTCCGGAATTCGAACACACATGGTAACAAACAAAACAGGGTTTTTGGTTTCAGCAAGAACGATTGCTCATGGTCAAGAAATTGATATTTTGATTGCCACGGAAACTGGCAATATGATCAGACTCTCATCAAAACAGATACCAACGCTCGGAAGATCCACACAAGGAGTTAGACTCATTAGAGTTCCTGAAGGCGACAAAGTGATTTCTATGACTCCTATTATCGAAAAGAGCAGCAATGCGAATGATTGATTTCGAATTAAATCTTTTTACCAAAGGTATAAAATATATTGCCGGCGTCGATGAAGTAGGGCGGGGGCCAATCGCTGGTCCGTTAGTTGTTAGCGCAGTAGTATTAAATCTAGAAAAAGTATTAGATTTACTTAGGAATAACGACGTCGATGATGCAGAAACCTGGTTATACTCACAAATTAAAGATTCAAAGAAGATAAACCAAAGAAATAGAAGTATTCTAAACGATTTTATAAAGAATGAGGCATTAAACTACTCAGTAATAGAAATCTCGCACAAAAAAATTGACTCAATTGGAATGGGGGAAGCAACCAGGGTAGGATTTTTCGAATCAATTCAAAAATTAACACTTAAACCCAACCATGTTTTCACAGATCACTTTGCAATCCCAAAACTAACAAGAGAAGACCAAACAAATATTAATGATGGGGATAACAAAAGTATTTCCGTAGCCGCAGCATCAATAATTGCAAAGGTTTACAGAGATGGTTTAATGATAGAGTGGAGCAGGAAGTACCCAGTTTATGGCTTTGAAAAGCATAAAGGATACGGAACAAAAGAGCATATCACAGCACTCTTAAAGCACGGGCCGTGCGAAATCCATCGCAAATCTTTTGAGCCAATCAAATCCTGGTTTAAGTAATTTCTTCGGACTCTACATCTTTGTGGAATTTTTTGTGAACATCACGAAGTTGAGCGTTTGTCACATGTGTATAAATCTGCGTGGTTGATACATTAGAGTGGCCAAGCAACTCTTGGACCGAGCGAAGATCTGCACCTTCTCTTAACATTCCTGTAGCAAAAGTGTGACGCAATGTATGGGGCGTAGCATCAACAGAAATTCCAGTTCTTTTAATATACTTTTTAACCATCCTTTGCACACTTCGAACATTTAAGCGCAAGGATTTACCATCAAAATCCTGTTCATCCATCTTTTTCCCGGAATAACGAACAAATAATGGCTTAAATGAATCAGTGCGCGTTGCTAAATATTTTTTAAGCCACAAGAGCGCCGATTTTGAGAGATAAACAGTTCTGGCTTTACCTCCTTTACCAACCACAGTGAACTCATCGGACTTTAAATTAACGTCATCTCGGTTTAAAGCCACAAGCTCGCTGACACGAAGCCCTGTACTAAACAAAACTTCAAGAATTATGCGATCACGAAGACCAGATCTGCGATTTAAGTCTTGAACCGTAAACAATATCTGCATTTGATCGTCATTTAGAACCTTTGGCACACGATCACTTGATTTTCCTAGAATTATTTGTTCGGGAGATAAAACTTCTAAACCTTCCTCAATGATTAGATACCGTAAAAATGCCCTTAAAGCTATCAAAAACGTCTTCTGCGTGGACTTTTTAAATTCCTGATGTGATTTTGAGCTAATTCGGCGATTAAGATCAATTCGATACTTTTTTACATCCTCGTAATTAATACTAGACACCACCGGTTCTTTTATTTTCAGATTATTTTTTAACCACTCCAAAAAATCATTCAAATAAAAATGGTACATCTTAATAGTATTTTGTGAAAGATTTCTTTCAATCTCGCAATACTCCAAATACTTGGAGATGGCACCATTTAAGCTCTCTGAAGTTGATACTTTAGTCATCTTTATATTCAAAAATGCGTCCTGGGGCATTTTAGGGGCTTTCGTTGTGGTTGTAACTAAAGCTCCTAGACATAACCACAATAGACAGCGTTTTTCCTAAACCTATTATGGCATATCGACTTACGTGAGGGAAATTTGAGGGATAGGGGAAAACAATAAATAGAGGCGGGGAGAATCAAATAAATAAATTTAAACTAATTAACGCAAAATAAAACTCCTTAAAAATTTGGATATAAATAGTAAGAAGAGGGAACCCAGGTCCATAGATTTGATACGTCGTATAATGTATATTTAACGACCTCTCATGTGGGGGTCTGAAATACCGCACAAAATGAGTACACAAATACATAGTAGAGAAGTATAAAATCAAAAATCCAGAAATTAGCAAAAAATTAACAAATAATTAAATTGAAATAAAGGTAAATTAAGTTAATTTACCAGGACCCTCTTCATTTCCCACCTCTATTCCACCTAACGTGTCCCAACCCAGTTATCCACAGTGCCCCTCTCAAAAACCTATGACAATCATACGTACAGGGATTATAACGATCGTACACAGAAAATACCCAAGACGCGTTAGCAGTATATCCCATAGTATGACAAATGTCCCCTGCTCTACAGCCAAACCCCTACCCTATTTTTTGGCTTCATGACAACAAAAACAAAATGCCTATGGCAGAAAAACAAGCAACAACAAGAAAAACAAAAACACGATAAAAATGAATTGTGAAAGATTTTTTGCGTTTATATCGTTCTTTAAGTACCCATCCACAAAGTTAAGACCAAACATCAGAACCGCTGAAACGTATAAAGCCCTAAGAAACGACTCCGTGGGAAAGAATGTTACTGACACACTTGCCACAAAGACTAGAAACATAACAAAGGTATTTAAAAGAAACATCTCTCCTCTACTCGGCTTTTTAGCATCCTTATCAAAACCAAGTCCCCAGAATTGATAAATAGAAAATAATAAAGCTGAAATTGAAACCACAGCACTTTGAATTACCCCATTTACGCTGATCTTAAAAATCGAGGCGAATAAGGGAATTGAAATAATGATTGAAAGTATCTGAGCGAGGGTCACCGCTACCCTGTAAAGCGGAATCTGCTCTTCCCTATCGTGGATAACTAAGAAAATATTGTCTACAAGCGAAGTAATATAATAAAGAACTGAAAAAGCAGCCACAATCACTAAACGAAACGTGGAATTTAAGTTCGGGAAGAACCTCAGAAACATGGCCATGCCCAAAAACAGTTGCATGGGAAGAATCATTCCAAAAACAATATTATTTACTTTAATGTTTGGGTAATGAGAAATAACCGAGGCGAATCCTACAAATATAAGCGTTAGAAAAAACTCCGTTTTTAATGAAAGATTAAACCTAAAAAACAATAGGTATACATAAATAAAAGCCAAAACTGACTGAATTATGTATTTGTGTCTTCTTTCTATTCTGATAAGTGCCATAGATTTTTAAGTTCCTTTTTTATAAAGCATAGGGCCATGGCAACACCGTCATTAGCATCGTCAGACTTCACAACGCTCCCAAGGTTTAAAATCTCTTTCACGGCTTCTTGCATCTGTTTTTTGTCGGCTCTTCCATAGTCTGTCAAAGTTTTTTTAGCCTCCAAAGCCGTATATTCATATAGTACCAAATCTTTCTTGCTTGATGCGGCTAAAATCGAAATACCCCTTGCCTGCCCTACCGAAATTGCCGTCTTCGCGTTGGTATTAAAAAACAGTTTTTCAATCACCATAACGTCGGGAGAATACTTTTCAACAATTTCACTTAATCTTTTATAAATAAATCTAAGGCGTTGCGGCATACCCAAATCAGGTTTTGTAATAAGAGTATCGGCTTCCAAAAGCTTTGGGAGTTTGTTTTTTGTTTTATATACCTCTACAACCCCATACCCCATTCGAGCTGTTCCGGGATCTATTCCAAGAATAATCATAAAGGAAAGTTCACATAAACTTGACAAACGTCATCTTGCTCCTCTAGTTGTTCGTATAGATCTTTGCTACCAGTTTCCATCCCAAAATTTGGGCTTTTAGGATCAGGAGAAAATATATAATGAGTACATCCTGCACTCCCTAGAGATCCCCCTGCCCTATCAAAGATGTTTCTAATTTCGGCTACGGTTCTATTTTTATTATCTGTTACAGCTTTAACAAGGAAGGCCTCTCCGTGCGGTCCAAAACCTTCATAAATTACTTCTTCAAACGATCCCCCACCGCCACCGGTACCTGTTCCCTTTTTAATTGCACGCTCGATGTTTTCTTTTGGCATACGAGCATCTTTTGCTTTTTCTATAGCAAGGCGCAAAGCCGCATTGGAATCGGGGTCCCCTCCACTCTGACGCGCGGCCACACTAATAAGTCTACTAACTTTTGTGAATAATTGAGATCTTTTGGCGTCATTTACTGCTTTGTCTCTTTTTATATTCGCCCATTTAGAATGCCCTGACATGGTTTAATGTTACCACAAGAGCAAATAAAATTTTATTGACAAAATTACAAATCTCTATATCATTTTTCTGACATGGAAACGCTAAAGAAGCAAGCCATAGATGCCGCTCTCAAAAACAATTGGGAAAAAGCCGCAGAGCTGAATCTTCAAATACTTGAAAAGGCCCCCAAAGACTTAGAAGCTAAAATTAGGCTTGGGAGAGCTTATATTCAAACCGCAAACTTCTCCAAAGCCATAAAAATATTCGAAGAAGTTTTAAAAGCCGATCCAATAAATCCTATCGCTAAAAAGAACATCAAAATTGCCAGAGAAAGAAGAATCGATAAAGGCACAAACGGCAATCTTACTGCCAAAGCACTAGTAAAAGAACCAGGGACTACGGTTGAAGCCCGCTTTGAGATAACAAACAGAAAATTAAAGATGGAAAATTTTACATCAGGAGATGAGTTAAAGTTAAAAATAAAAAAATCAGAGGTTGACGTTTACGGAGAAGGAAAATTCATTGGGAAGATTACAGACAGAAACCTAGTTAAGGAACTAAATATCGCCAAATCAGGAAATTCAGAGCTTAACACAAATTATATTAAAACCAACAATGGAAAGGCCATAGCACTAATAAAGTGTAATTACTCTGTGTTTAGATCAGAAAAACAAGACGTTAAGCCCTACTTTAAGAAGGGCACAATTGATGAGCCCGAGCTCGAATTCTCCATCGAGGAAGAAGAAGTAACCGAAGAGTAATTATCTCAAATCATCGGCCTCAAGCTTTACTTCTTTCTTAACAACCTTTTTCTCCTCCCTCTTGGGTTCTTCTTTTTTAGATTCTTCCTTCTTCTCTTTTTTGACAATCTTAATCGGGGCTTTAGTAACAACCCTCTTTTCTTTTCGCTTTGACCCCTCGGAAACGATATCTGCCACATATTCCTTATTTCCCTTCTTATCAGTTAATACCCTATCCAAAGCAGCGAAGGGCGCAGAAAGATTTTGAGTCGGAATAATTATTCTAACCTCATCGTTTACCTCAACACCATTGAAAGTTGCAGCAATATCGGAAATTCTATAACTTCCGCTGTCACAAAGTACATACCATCTTCCTTCCTTCTTAGACACAATCCCATCTATTTTCTTCCTCTCAACTTTTTCAACCTGCTTGAACAACTTTTTCCCATCTTCCTCTATCATCTTTAAAGTATCACCAAAAACCAAGCGGGATTTTGCAGCATAGTTTGCTGGAACCTCATGTTTATTTCCATCTTCACCAACTAAATACTGACCATCAAAAGTACCGGCTATTCCCGGCATACCTTTGTATTTCTCTATCTGTTTATCCTCCTCAAGTTTCTGAATTAAGTCATGAATACGCTCTAGGTTCCGAGCGGCAACAGTGGCCAAATTTTTAACTTGATCTAGTCTTCTCTCAAAATCAGGATGTTGTTCGTTCATCATTAACTCCTCCATGCTCTTCGGCAATGGACATACCTTTATCAAAAGGCATTTCCATCCATTTTGCAATTTTTGCTTCTACATATTCTCTACCTGTTCCATAAGCTTGTCTACTATACTCAATTGCCTTTTCTTTGTTACCAGTCTTTTTAATCATAAAGTCTTCGTCCCAATAACGCAAAATTTTAACTGAAAACGGGAGAGACGTCATCCCATCAATCATAAGTTTTACATAAACATGAAACCTCTCAAGAGTTACAATGTCGTCGGCTTCAAAATACGGTACAAACTCGTTTTCCATTACTTTTGCATCCATTGCCCCTGCAGCAAATGTAATAATAGTCCCAACATTACCAAGAACCGCTTTCAGAAGAGTTTCGGGAAGCTGCCCCGTAAACTGGTGAGTCAGATAAAGTCCTAGCTTATACTTTCGCGATTCAGACAAGATCTCTTCAAAGCTACCTGTTGCAAAGTTCTGAAACTCATCCACATACAAATAAAACGGTTTTCTATCCTCTGGATGTTCTTTTGCTCTCTGTAGCGCGAAGAATTGAATACGCGACACCAAAAGCGCACCAAGTAAGTTCGCATTATCCGCTCCAATTTTACCTTTAGATAGGTTAATTAAAAGAATCTTTCCCTCGTTCATTACTTCCTCGAAATCAAGCGTGGACTTGGCCTGGCCTAAGATGTTTCGAATTGTAGTTGGAGCCAAAAATCTATTTACTTTGTTTTGAATAGGAGAAATTGCTTCAGTTATAAATCTTTGATTTCCTGCCATTTCCTTATACTCTACTTCCCAGAATTTCTTTACGACCGGATCACTTATTTTATGTATAATATAATTTCTATAGTTTTTATCCTCCATAAGACGCGTAATACCAAGCATAGTGGTTCCTGGAACCTCAATAAGTGTTAGAAGTGCATAATTTAAAAGGTATTCAAGACGAGGACCCCACGAATAGTCAAAGTGGTGTTTTATAGCTGCAAGAAGCCCTGATGCGGCAAGACCCTTTTGAGACTGATCTTTCACTTCCAATAAATTTAAACCAATAGGATGGTCAACATCTGATGGATCAAAATAGACCACGTCTTTGAGTCTATTGTCTGGAATAAATTCTAAGATTGTATCTATAACCTCCCCGTGCGGGTCAAGCATACAAACTCCAGCTCCATTTTTTATATCCTGGATAATCATATCTATAAAAAGCGTGGATTTTCCTGTCCCTGATTTTCCTATTACATACATATGTCTTGTTCTGTCATCGTTATCTGCTAAACCAAATCTCACTTTTTTGCCTCTAAATATAGTGTCACCAATATATACACATTTTTCTGTGGGGAGATTTGAGGGCGGTTCAGATTTTCTTGAGTAAGACCAAGAAATATTGGGGGTATCGATGTTAGTTGTTGGAAGATGAAAAATCGTAGCCAGCTCCTCACCGTTTAACACTACCGATTTATCGTCTTCAAAGATCCTTTGACAAAAAGCCTCAAGCCCATATCTTCTGCTTGGAATAACATTGTATTTAAAACTGTTTGAACTTAATGTGGAATATTGTTTTAGTGCAGCAGTAATTGATCTCATATTGTTATCAAGCCGCACAGGGTCTTTCGAACTTGACATTATTCTTATCACCGCCTGAAACCCTACTTTAGCCAGTTTATTTTCTATTGAACTAATCTCAAGCTCCTGTGTTGGACTAAGTTTTACTATCTTCGAAGCACTCATTGTTTTTCCTGCAGCAGCAAGGGACGCCTCAAGATTCTTATATAAAAAGCCGCCAGTTAAGATCTCCTTAAATATTTTATAAACCTCCTGTCCCATAGTATTAACAACATGTTTTGTAAAAGTGGAGCCCATCGCCGGCGACTGGCCTTCTCTAACCGAATTTACAAAGTTGAAACCCTCTTTTTGCCAAATATCGGGAATTGGTTGAACCACCATTTGAAACCAAATTTCCTCGTCTTCTTTAACTTGGGAAAGTGCGGACGTAAAAGCAGACAATGGGTCTGTTTCAAAATCTCTAAATGTTTTTATTGGGAAAAAATATGGTTTAGTAAGACTAACTTCCGCAACCTCATAATCTGAATGTTCCGGATCAACTCTTTTACAGTAGTCGTCAACCACTCTAATGCTTACTGATGGATATTGTGCGTATATTTGGCTTTCAACAAATTTTAGGATATCAGTTGGAACTACTACATAAAACTTTATTCCCGAAGCTCCAGAAGATACCACCTCAAAGGAAAGGTGTTCCTGAAGACCTGCATCCTCTCGAAGTAACCCATGAATTGATGCAAACATAGTTTCTGCACAAAGGGATGAGGTTTGTACGTCAAGCGTTTTTTCCTCGTTTCGGCTCATGGTTATCTCTAAAATCTCGCAATTTTCCAAATTCCTTGAGCCATAAGATTTCTTAAATTTTTTTCGAATGGAAGAATAAAGAACAAGAAGTCCCCCCATACACACCGTCACAACCAAAAGAGCATATCTAAGATCCATAAAATATCATACCCCGCCCTAATTTTGGGCGGGGCTAGAAAGGAGAGAGACTACAATCATTATATTACATCGTTTCTGCTAAGTCAAAGCCCAAAATTAAGGTGATATCGGCGCGGTCAATTTCATTTTCTTCAACATCAAATGCTTCTTCCTTACCTAAAACTTTAGTTACCCCAAAAACATGTGAGAGAAATCTTACTGTCTCCGAGTTTTTGTTATCAACAACAAGCATACTCTCGTCATATTTACTAACAGAATTTCCCACGGCCACTACTCTACCCCCCATGTTTCTAACAACACGCGAACCAAGTTGAGCAATCCCAGAAATGTCGGTTCCATTAAGTACTGCAATGTTTTTCTTTTCTAAAGAAATCGGAGAGCTGATAGTCAAATCCTGTATTACATTATCTAAAAGCGCGGGATTTTGCATGTATGAAAAGGTTAAAGTTTCTCTGATAGATCTATCGGCAGGAAGGGACTTCAAAAACAAATAGGTATTATAAAACTCCGGTAGTGACATGTTTGTTCTAAAGGAACTTTTAACATCGGGAAGGTTTGAAAAATCAAGAAGCGGAAAAAGCGCTCCCCCATGCACAAACTTATCAAAATCGTCTTTTAATGATCGGTCTACTAATATATAGTTATCTACCTTGAAACCAAATAAATCAAAGATGGTTTTATTTGTCAAAAGAAGTCCCCCCATAAGTTTATCTGGCGCGTTTAAACCTCCTAAAGCAAAGATTTTGGAGAATTCTTCTGTGGAATAGCGCCCCGGCACATCAATAATATAATTTAATGGAATCGTGTAAATTAATGCTTTTTTAGATTCCTTATCTAAAATCACAAACTCCATTTTATCTACAACAATCGGATCCGATGAAAAACTGTCCACAACTATGTAAGAAAATGTCGGAAAGTGATCGTTCGACAAAGAGTAACTGTTGTAAGATTCGGCAGAAACAAAGTTTTGACTAACTTTTTTGTACAATATGAACCCAAAAAGAAATAGAGTTGATAGTAGAAAAGAGAATGAAATAACAGCTATTTTCTTGACTTTCTCTGCCCTTAGTTTGGTCCGCTGTTTCCGAGTTTTATCCAAATGGGTACTTTTGGGGCGCTTAACGGGCATTAAACCCAGTGTATCAGAACGGTACGGAAGATGTAAAGAACATTTCTTCTTTCCTTTTCGGATGAAGAAATGAAATAGATGATGCATGGAGCATCAAGCGCTGAAAATGTTTTGCGGCCACCTTTTGCTGCTGGCTCGTTGAATAGACGCTGTCCCCAGCTATTGGGTGATTAATTCCTGCCATGTGAACTCTAATCTGATGAGTTCTTCCCGTTTTAGGAAAAACTTTTAAAACTGTGAACAAATCTCCATCTAAATTCAACTCTTCTAGTTTTTCGGCATCGGTAATAGCTTCTTTTCCACTTGGCACTAAAGCGAATTTGATGCGATTTTTTGGGTTCCTGCCGATGGGCGCATTAACTTGAATTTTCTCATCTTGTACTCTGCCAAAGACTACTGCTGTATACTCTTTTCTGACATTTCGTCCCTTAAATTCCCTCTGAAGAAAAAGAAAACCTTCAGGATTTTTTGCCACAACCAAAAGTCCAGATGTTTCCTTATCTAAACGGTGAACAATTCCCGCCCTCTGAGCAAATTCCGTGCCTGGAAACTTTTCTAAAAACTTGTATTCTTCCTCCAAATAATCTTGAAGTGTCTTGCCTTTTGAGGTTTGAGAATTATTTACAATAAGCCCCGAAGGTTTGTTAAGAACCAAAATATCTTCATCTTCGTATATTTTCTCTATTTTCATAGATAAAGTGTACCAAAAGTATACCAAGGCCCCCCACCACCAAAATATCATTGATATTAAAATGAATAATACCAAAAAAATCTAAATAATCGCGTACGCATCCTCCAAAAACCCGCTCTAAAATATTTAACAAACCACCAATGCTAATGCTAACAAATGCGGCAATATTAACTAAGGTTTTCCGAAGGTTTCTCACAAAATAAAAAACAAACAAAACATACAGAAAAATTGATAAGACCAAGAAAATCATAGGGGGAATAAACAAAAGGTTAGATGAATTACAAGTCATTAAAGCTTACTTCTCAAGTTTCTTTGAACACTTTAAACAAAGAGTTGCTTCTGGATAGGCTTTAAGCCTGGCGGCTTCGATTTGCTCCCCGCAATTCTCGCAGATTCCATACTTTCCAATCTTTATTCTCGCTAAGGCTTTTCTAACCTGAAGTATAGCCGCGCCAAGAAAACCAAGTTTAATATCAGTCAAATCTTTTGCTACATCCTCAAGAATTGCTTCATCAATATCTTCAGCATTTCCAGTCTCGCGTCCACTTTGCAAATAGGGATCTTCTTTTATCAAAAGTTTTTGTTCGTGGCCAATTTGCTTCTCTTTCTTAAGAAGTAAACCCCTTGCTTTATCTATAAACTCTTTAGGAAGGTTTCTCTTTTGCATAATCTTTCTTTCCCGAAAATAAAGATTAACCAGACTCATTGTAAATAAAAGCCCACAAAAGATCAAATAACCGCTCTTCTTATAAAATATATAGATATACGGGATGAAAAAGACCAGCATTAAAGAAAAAATGAGACCTGATTGAAATTTGTAACCCCTATAACGCAAAACCAAGGCATACAAAGATGGCAGAAGTATTAAAAAGGGCATTACAGAGTTTTCCCAGTAGAACAAATACACACCAAGCGATACAAAAAACCCAAGAATGCTTAAAGCCAAAACAAAAATGTCTAAAATTCGATATCTTGACCACCTCCATTTTTTACATAGCAGTAGAGTTGGGACAAGGGAAAACGAAAAAACGAAAAATAAAAGGTTGAACCAGTGGTCAGCTTTAAGAATTATAGAGTTTGGGGTATAAATAGAAAGACGTGTGAGATACCAGTTTACAAAATAATACGCAAGGCCTCCTGATATTAATGACAAAAATGAAAGATCAAACAAGCGTTCTTCGTCAAATCCGTCGCGTCTACCCTCATACCACATGACAAAAAGCCAAGCTAAAAGCCCCAAAAAGAGGAATACGAAGACTAACGGGATCTGAAGGTTTTGGATGTAAATAATTTTTGGAAAGTTCATTTGTTATGCTTTTGAAACGTAAGTACCACTCTCGGTATTTACTTTATCACCAATTTTGATGAATGTGGGAACCTTGATTACGGCTCCGTTGTCAAGAGTTGCTTCTTTCAAGACGTTTGTGATGGTGTTTCCTCTAAATCCCGGTTCTGTATATTTAATTTCAAATATTAAAGATTTTGGAAGATCGATAGAAATTGGTCGATCTTCAAAGTATAAAACTTGAACTTTCCCACCTTCCTGCAAAAACTGGGCGGCCTCCCCTATTACATCGCCACTAACATGAAATTGTTCATAAGTAACAGGATCCATAAAAACATAATCTTTTTCTTTGTATAAATATTGAGCGTTTTTGCGGACTACATCCGCATCTTCGACTTTGTTGTTACCAAGGTAACTTTTGGTTAAAACTTGATTTGTAATAAGGTTTCTTGCTTTTATTTTTACGTTTGCGCCGGCTCTTGCGCTTTTTATGTGTTCGTATTTGAGAACTATAAACGGATCTCCACCTTCTTTGAATATAACTCCTGTTTTAAGATCCGTCGCCAGCATACGTAAAGATTCTACCAGATTTACAGGAATTTGAATAAAAAGCGCCCGGTACTCATCTCCTCCAAAACAAGTACCGAGCACCATAAGATTTTACCTATAGATATCTCTCTTTCATCCAAAGCCAAGCGATGTAAAAAGAGTACATGGACGCTGGGATGGAAATCGCTGCCGCGCAAAGCCATATAAATCCTAGAGCGGTCACTTCACCCCCTTCACCCCCAAGCAACACAACGTTTTCAGCGCAGTAAATTATCCAGAGTATTGCGAGAACACCCAAGGATAAAATAACAATAACAGCCAAAGCCGTCTTAATAATTTTCGCAATCATTTCTATCTCCTTACTTAACTTAAGATTAGGTTAGTTTCTATAACCGGATTGTACTATGGGATTTGAAAATAGGCAAAAAAGAAAGTCCAAAGATTGGCGGCTCTTTGGACTTCCGTAGCTTAGTCTATTTCTTTTCCTCGTACCGACGGATTATATTGCTGTTTTCGTCTCTGACGCATATTACGCCAGTTTTATATACCCACGGCTCCCTAATTAAGTCCAAGGAAAACGCATAAATACGGTCACCTATACTAATAAGCGCCCTATCCTTGAACTCTAGATCAAAACTAAACTGAATCTCTGGGAGAATCACACTTCCTAGCTGCTCCATTTCACCCGGCAATTCAACGAGACGGCCGTTTAAACGCGAAAAGTCAGCCCCCAAAGCTATGTAGGGTACAACGGACTTGCACAGAAACCTCAGGGGTGCAGTGAAGTTATTCCCCGCAGCAATAGCTCTCATTAGATCCCTAGCGTTTCTTTCAATATCCCCAGGCAGCATACCATCTGCAATCTCTTTTTGCCTGCGGGTTTTTTCCGTTATGAATCTTCTAGTGTGAACGACCAACGCTAGTTCATACACGGAAATACATAAAAAAACGTAAAACAAAATTTGGTAATTCATTTTCAACTCCTCTAGAGCCTAAGCCGGCATACGGACCTCAAGTCCCACCGGTTGATTTGATCTCTCCTCCGCCAAAAGAAAGAAACGATTATGCGTAGAATTATACCCAAAACCCACAAATCTGTCAAACTATAGGATATGAGATTAGGGCATGATAAAATTGCAATGTTAATAGGCCGTGGTGGTCTCAAAAACCACAATTGAAATTTAAATAAGCCGTGGTGGCGGAATGGTATACGCGGTGGTCTCAAAAACCACTGGGAGTAAAATCCCGTGTGAGTTCGACTCTCACCCACGGCACCACCCTACGCTAAAAGCTACGGGTGGCGGGCCAAAAATACTTTTTATATTAACCCTCCCGCTCGGTTTCCATTTCAAAAAATTGGGTGATTTCGGGCTTAAAGAATAAATCAACTTCGCCCGTTGGACCATTTCTATGCTTTGCTACAAGAAGCTTATACGTCTTTCTATCCTCCTCATCGGGCCTCCACAAAAACATCACCACATCCGCATCCTGTTCAATAGAACCCGAATCCCTTAGATCCGAAAGCTGAGGTTTTTTGTCACCGCCTCTTTGCTCAACCGCACGCGAAAGCTGTGAAACCGCAAGAACTGGAATATTTAGCTCACGAGCAAGACCTTTTAAACCCTGAGAAATTTCCGAAACCTCCTGTACCCTACTCTCACGAGTGCGGGCGCGCATCAACTGCATATAGTCAACAATTACTAAATCAATCTTATGCTCCAAAATAAGCCTTCTGGCTCTTGTTCGCATCTCTAAAACTCCAATGCCCGGCGTGTCGTCAATAAAAATCGGAGCCTCGGCAAGCTCTCCTGCTGCCACCCCGTACTTTTCAAAATCCTCCTGCGAAAGATTTCCGGTTGAAATTTTCCAGTTGTCAATACCTCCTAGAGAAGAGATCATCCTGTCTACAATCATTTCCCTATTCATTTCAAGTGAAAAAATCGCAACCCCACGCTTTTTTTCAAGAGCTGCATATTGCGAAACATTAAAAGCAAATGAGGATTTTCCAACCGATGGGCGCGCCGCCAACACCACTAAATTCCCCTCACGCATTCCTGAAAGCATTCGATCAAGCTTTTTCATTCCTGTTGGAACACCGCGAAGTTCACCCTTGTTTTTACTAAGCTCGTCAAGTCTCTCAAATGTAATTTCAAGTGTGTCTTTAATTGGAATAAAATCTTGGTAGAGTCTATCTTGAGAAACTGAATATAAAAGATGTTCAGACTTATCTAGAAGCTCGGCGGTATCACTTTCATCAAAAACCATTTCGCCAATTTCGGCAGCCGCGGTAAGAAGCTCTCTCTTTATTGCCATATCTTTTATGGTGCGCGCATACCATTCGATATTCGCTGCAGTTGGTACAGAATTTACAAGTTCGGTTAAAAAAGTTACTCCACCAATGTCCTTCAACTCCTTCATTCTTTTAAGTTCGCTTTGAACAGTAATAAGATCTACTGGTTCTCTCTTCTCAAAAAGGTTTAGTATAGCTTGATAAACAACCCCGTGTAAATCTTTATAGAAATGTTTAGGAAAAAGAAATTCTACGACCTTTACAACCGCATCTTTATCTAAAAGGAGTGCCCCAAGAACCGATCTTTCGGCTTCCAAATCATGCGGCGGAACTCGCATTGATGAGTTGTCTTTTCTCTTTACTTTTGGCATGAATTAATGATTGGGCGTGAGAATTACTACCTCAGTATCTTCTGGTATATCACTTTTTGAAGAAACTTTAAGCTTTTCTTCTACTCTAACACTTTTTTCATCCTCACCCATCTCATCTAAGAATTTGTCTACTCCATCTAAATTTGGTATGGCTGTTTCGTCTGTTTTGTAATGCATGGGAATTACAATTCCCGGTTCTAGTGACGAGATGATCTTTGTGGCCGTCTTCGCGTCTATCGTATATGTACCTCCAACGGGAATCATCAATACATCAACGTCAGATATTTTTTCTAAAGTTTCTGTGGAAAGTTCGTGGCCTAAATCACCAAGGTGCAAAATCGAAAATCCGTCTATTTCTATTAGATAAATGGTGTTTCTGCCCCTTTTTCCACCTCCAGATTCATCGTGGGCAGTATCCATGCCATATACAAAAACGTCGGAGGTTTCGTATTCACCAGGATTATCTATTAAAAGTTTGTAGCCAGATACGCCTTCGATGTAGTCGTGGTCGTGGTGATGGTGCGTAACAAGAAGAAGATCACATTCTTGTTTTGGGAATTTGTAACCGGTCATTTTTGGGTCATAGGGATCAATAGTAATTGTGAGTTCCTTGCCTTTGATTCTAAAACACGAGTGTCCGATGTAGCTTATTTCCATATCACCATACTACCAGCTTGAAAGTAAATTTTGAAGTAATTCAGTATTTAGTCTATAATCCACCCCAAATCTAGAATACACGCTAGGAGGAATATTATGGGTATCTCAAATGGCTTAGAGGAACCTCAGTCCGCTGTTACTCGTAAACTTGGGAGTTACACCTTACGTCTGGGTATAGTCGGAACCACGGGTGAGGTGAGATTAGAAAGAGTGCCCTCCGACACCGCCGCGCGATTACTTACCGTAAAGATTGGCGGAAGAGATGTATTTTTAGGAGCACTGAGGGTAAATAAAGAGGGAAAGTTCTCTTCCCTCACCTTCTGCGCTCTGGGCGCCGAACCTAATGTCCGTTTTAAGTACGAGCAGTGTGAGGTAACGAGGCAAGTTCCTATAGTTCTGTGGAAAGAGACCATGTTCTATATCTGCACAGATGGCAATAGTGTCAAAGCCGTTATGATTGTCAACCCAAACGAAAAAAGTTAAATCGATTGTTTTATTTTTTTTTGAAGAAGGCGCTTTTTTGCTATACGCATCAAGGCGCCTTTCAATTTCAAAAACTTCCTATTGAAAAATAATTTTGGGTGTGGTAAAATCCACAGGTTGAAAATTTCATAAATTATAAAGCGTTAAAGAAGGACTAGTAAAAAGGCCACGGTTAACAAAAGCGAGGCGAGACAGTGTGAGTCGCCATTAATCCCCTTTCGAACACGCCTTCATAGCTGCCAAGAAAAAAGCGAAAGCACAATCTTGGACGGAAGCTTCACCGTAAAATAAAGCACCTGATGTCGCATGTGCGGAGTCGGGACCAAGAGCCAACAAACTCATAACTTGTTGGAATAACGATGGGACCACGGGTCTCTTTTTTTGTATCTAAAGAGCTCTCGTTCGTTGATTTATTACCATTTGTAGAAAATGGCTGAGTCAACAAACGGGGGCTTTTTTTGTTTATGACTAATAAAAAATTGATAAAAATAAAATTGATTACTATGAAAGGAGGTGTATCAATGGACGCCGTGCTATCGGTGTTAAAGGAGTTTGACCGTATGCCAAACAACAAAAATTTTCCTGACAAATGTTTTGTTGAGAGATCCCTGGACCTTTACGGATATCTGACCTTGTTCGTATTCGTGCGCCCGGATACACGGGGTAAATTCTTATTAACTACAGATAAAAGAGAACGCTTCATGCCCACAGAGGAACCCAATAATGGTTTGCTTTTTGCGAGAATACCAAAGCTAAAGTCTTTGACAACAAAACTTTGGCAACTTGGTGTCCCCTCCAAAATAATATTTGCTGTGGCGGACAACAGTTATGAGCTCTACAGAGGTCCAATTGAGGGTATCGTTTTAGATACGGTTTTAATGGATGAAAGAAGAAAACTATATGCTGCAAATCTAACAAAAAGACTCGCTAGGGATTTTCCACAACTGATGGAGGTTTTTAGTCTTGGGTTGAACAGAGTTGGCCTATTCTCAGAAGACTTAGTAATACCAGAAGATGTCTTGGCTCAGGAAATTGCTTTCCAGAGAGAATTTGTTTACTCGCAGTTTTACGACAAACAATCTCCCACAGACAGCATAATTGAACAGATTGTGAGAGGAAAGTGTCGTGCCTATGAGGAACAAGGGCTTTTGATCGAGGCTGCTGATGCTATTCTAATCGGAACCGAAGGTGCAGATGAATTAGAGTCATGGAGGCAGCGTACGATAATGCTCAAACTAGGTGGCGCCAAATTCCCGGTCGTCTACCCATACATTAGAAAAGAAAATTTATCTACAGGGAGGGAGTAAATGGAGAGAATTCATCGTGATTTTGGGGGAGCTGGTCCACATAAACGTCAGTTCCCCTACCCTTTTTAGGGTAAAATCTAGTAGAATTAAGTAACATGAAACCACAAAACTTATTTACGCAACCGTATAAAGGCGCGCGGGATTTTTACCCCGAAGAAATGCGCATCCGAAATTATATTTTTGACACCTGGAAAAAGGTGTGCACACAATATGGCTACGAAGAATACGATGGACCTTTTTTGGAAAGTTTTGACATTTACGCTGCAAAATCTGGTGAAGAACTCGTAAACGAACAACTCTACTCTTTTGTCGACCGTGGAAAACGCAAAGTAGCAATTCGCCCCGAAATGACGCCCACTGTTGCTCGTATGGTTTCACAAAAATACAAAAGCCTCGTCTTCCCTACTCGATGGTTTAGCGTTGCCAACTTCTGGAGGTATGAAAAGCCCCAAAAAGGTCGCCTTCGAGAATTTTTTCAAATAAACATCGATATATTTGGCGTTTCGGGTATTGAAGCAGACTTTGAGTTGATTTCTATTCTTGTTGACATTCCAAGAGCGTTTGGGGCCAAAGAAAGCATGTTTGAAGTTCGATTCGGCAATCGAAAATTCATGGAAGATATCTTTACAAAATTTGGGATATCTAAAGAGCAAGCTACTAAAACTTTAAAAGCTATAGACAAAAAAACGAAAATCTCAGATAACGAATTTAAAGAACTCTTAAAAGAATACGCAAAACTATCTCAAAAACAGTCTGACAGCTTATGTCAGTTTTTGGAAGATCCAATGCTTTTGGTGGAGGAGACGAAAGAGTCGGCTGGAGCACAGGAGGTCACTTCCCTACTGAAATTATTGAGAGCTTCAAACCTTGACAAATATGTAAAATTTACGCCAACAGTTGTCAGAGGTCTTGATTACTACACCGGAACCGTTTACGAACTTTACGATTTAAACCCCCAAAATCCTAGATCTCTCGCAGGCGGCGGGCGTTACGACAACCTAACCGAAGCATTTATTAACGAAAAAATCCCCGCCACAGGCTTTGCTATGGGAGACGTCACCTTTAAAAACTTCTTAGAAAACTGGAATCTGCTTCCTTCTTTTAAGAGTGTGTGTGAATATTTAGTTACCACGTGGCCAGAAAAAGATCAAAAATATTTACGGGCTTCGCTTGAGACCGCCAAAATCTTACGCGAAAAAGGCAAAAACACAGTAGTGTGGCTAGAAACTGACACAAAGCTTGAAAAACAACTTAAGTATGCCGACAAAACCAACGTCAACTACGCGATAATAATTGGCGAGCGTGAACTTACCGAAAAATCAATCACTATAAAAGATTTAAAAACGCAAAGGCAAGAAACTAAAACCTTAGAAAAGTTTTTAGCCGAACTGAGTTAATCAATATGCAAAAAACTGCCCACATCAAAAAATTTTTCTTCCCACACGTTGCTCTTTTAATTTCTACCCTTATCTGGGCACTTGCCGGAACGGTAATCAAAATCACTTTGCATCATATTCCACCAATAACCTTCTTATATTTCAGATTTCTAATCGTTTGTATTCTCATACTTCCCTATACTATATGGGAACTAGGAAAAACTAAGATCAACCCAAAAGACTACTTAAACTTCTTTTTGCTTGGAGTCTTCTCTCAAACTGCTGTAACACTAGTTTTCTTCGCTCTTAAGTACACCACAGTAATGGACGCTACAATTATTGGAGTTTTAAGCACGGTTTTAGCCGTTTACGCTGGTCATTATTTTTATAAAGAAAAGCTAAGCAAAAATCTAACGCTTGGGCTTGTGATTGCCTCCCTTGGAACATTTGTCGTCTTTTTAGAACCTCTTCTCTCCGGAATTAAAAACCACATTTCACCACAAACACGGGTATTTGGAAACTTTCTTGAGGTTATATATGCTCTTACCTGGCTAATGTACGTCATTTGGTCAAAAATGAGTATGGGAGAAGATTCGGGGAGACTTAAAAAAACTCTTAGCTTTATACATCTTAAACCTATGACTAAAAAGTACCCATCAAACCTAATTGTTTCAATGACATTTTACATCGGCCTAATAACTCTTGTCCCTCTTCTAATTCTTGAAGGTGTAGGCTTATTTGGACCTTACACCTTTAATCTTCTTGCCCTAGATTCAATTGGGCTTCTTGGACTTTTATACATGGCGATTTTATCCTCTATTACTGCGTATTTTTTATACCAATGGGGTCTAGAAAACTCACACGTTTCTACATGTGCAATATACGGATATCTCTCCCCGATTTTCGCTTTACCTTTCGCTTATATATTTCTTTCCGAAATTCCAAATATTTACATGCTTTTAGGAGGAGCTTTTATTGCCGCGGGGGTCATCATTGCCGAAGTAAATAATACTTGATATACTCCCCTACATACTTATGAAGAAAGATATTCACCCAAAAGTTCATACAAACTGCGTTGTCACGTGTGCATGCGGCAACACTTTTACAACGATTTCAACTTTACCCTCAATTGCGGTTGATATTTGTAGTGCCTGCCATCCCCTATTTACTGGCCAGCAAAAACTAATCGACACTGAGGGAAGAATAGATAAGTTTCAAAAAAGAATGAAAAAAGCCCAGCCCAAAAAAGAGAAAAAGGTTGATGTGAATGCAAGGTTAACCGCGCAGCCGCAGAAAAAACACCCAACTCTTAGAGAAATGCTAGAACAAGCCAGAGAAAAGTAGATAACTCCTATGAACTACAACAAATCAGATCTTGAAATAAATCCCGATGTTGTAATCCTTGAAATCCGCGCAGGAACCGGAGGTGATGAGGCAGGTCTTTTTGCTAACGACTTATACAGAATGTACTCACGCTATGCCGAAAAATCTCACTGGCACAAAGAAGAAATAAAAACTCTTACAGCTGAATTTCGTGGCCCAAATGCCTACAATCTTCTCAAAAACGAGTCGGGGGTCCATCGAGTTCAAAGAATTCCAACCACTGAAAGCAGTGGAAGAATTCATACCTCGACTGCAACGGTTGCAGTTCTTCCAAAGATTAAAAAAATTGATATAGAAATAAAACCCGACGATCTAGAATGGGAATTCTACCGGGCTGGAGGTCATGGTGGCCAAAATGTCAACAAAGTCTCAACGGCAGTTCGTCTTACGCATAAACCCACACGAATAACTATTGAGTGTCAGGAAGAAAGATTCCAAGGAAAAAACAGGGAAAGGGCTCTTGAGATGTTACGCGGAAAACTTTTCGCTCTGATGCAAGAACAACAGGTAAAAGATATATCCGATTTAAGGTCTAACCAGATAGGATCGGCCGAAAGAAGCGAAAAAATTCGCACATATAATTTTCCTCAAGATAGGGTTACGGATCATAGAATTAATAAGAACTGGCACAATATAGAAGGAATAATGAATGGGCAAATTGATAAAATACTAGAAACCTGCTCAACTATTTAGGGTTCTCTGCGGCTTCCTCTAGGTTTGCGTATAAAGTTAGCTCACTTCCACCTCTATCCACCGTTAAAGATACTCTGTCCCCCACTTTTTTCTTGGAAATTATTTTACTAAGAGACATCTTTACACTAATGGACTCGCCGTCGATCTTGGTAATAATATCTCCTCTTTGAAGACTCGCTTTTTTGGCAGGTGAATCAGGTAATATTTGCTGAATAAACGCCCCCTCAGGAAGCCTTCTTAAAGTTGCTGTTTCTTTCGAGATGATGACATATGAAACCCCAAGATATGGTCTTTGAATCTTCCCACTTTTTAGGAAGTTTTCAAGAAGAGGTTTAAAATCATTTATAGGTATCGCAAAACTTATGTTCTCGGCTCCAATAGAAGTTGCAACATTTACACCAATTACTTGCCCCGAAGAATTAAGAAGTGGTCCCCCAGAATTTCCAGGATTTACTGCAGCATCAGTTTGGATTACACCTTCATAAGATTTTACTTCGCCGGCTCCACCGTGAGCGCTTACGTCTCGCCCAACGCCCGAGATTACTCCCACCGTTACAGTATTTTGAAACTCTCCCAAGGCATTTCCAATTGCTATTGCTGTCTGCCCTACTTTAAGGCTATCAGAATCTCCAAGCTTTACGCAAGGAAGATTACGAGCCGCAATTTCAAGAATAGCAAGATCAGAAATTGTATCGAAATGAACTTTATTAACCTCATAAGTATTTCCATCTTTTAAAATCACCGAATACTCCCCCGCCGGGTCACTTACTACATGGCTATTTGTAACAATCAAACCGTTTGGGTCAACAATAAAACCCGTTCCAATACCCGCTTCAGAAACACTTGGGCCGGAAAAGATGTCAAAATCTAATGTTTTTACCACTACCGAAACTACAGACGGCGAGACGTTGTCAACCACATCAATAATTGAAGATTCCTCTTGGACTACCTCCTGTCGTAGTAAAGATCTTGACTCTCCATATTTTTTAAACTGAAGTAGCGGCTTTACTACCGCGGAAATTCTACTAAAACTATTTCTAAAAACGTTTCCCCTACGATTAAAAACTACACTAGCCAAAAGGAGAAGCACCACAAAAACTAAAAACCAAATTAAACCAGGTAAAGTTTTATTTCTGTTTTTCATATTTATAATTCCTTAGCAAGTTCTATTGCCCTATTAAGCTGTGAATCAACATTCTTGCCCATCTCTTCGTCCGTACGCGTGACTACAATATCCGGCTGAATTCCACCTTCTTTATCATCAGTTTTGTGAATCCATTCCTTGGCTGCAGTTAACCATTTAGAAACCGTAATGTGAGCCCCAGAACCGTCTTTAAATTTCTCTTCTTCTTGGATAGTGCCCTTTCCAAAAGTTCTTTCACCAATAAGGGTTGCGCCCCTCTGAACTTTTAAGGCGGAAGCTAAAATTTCTGACGCGGAGGCACTCCCACCGTCAACCAAAACAAAAATCCCTGGAACATTTTCAAAGGTTCCAACTCTTTCAGCCATATAAGGCTTTTGTTCACCGGTTGCAGATTCTTCATATAAAACTGGCTTGCCATGGAAGAATTCTTCAGCTACATAAACTGCTGATTGAAGGTAACCCCCGGGATTTCCTCGAACATCTATGACAATTGCGTCAAGTTCCGTCATTTTTATATTTACCTCCGAAGCAACTCTAGACCATTCGTCATTTGTATCGGCATCAAATCTACTAACTCTTATGTAAACCGTTCCATCTCCTTTATCCTCCCAAGTTACGCTTGGAACATTTATAACCCGGCGTCTAATTTTCACATCTCTGGGCTTATCGTTTCCTGTTTGAACTTTTAGTGTGCTTGTGGTTCCTGCTTCTCCTCTAATTTTTGCAACCGCTTCACTTAAAGTCATTCCAAATGTAGTTTTTCCTTCAATTTCCACGATTTTATCCCCGGCCTTTAAACCCATTTCCTTAGCTGGGGAGCCATCAAGAGGCGAAACAATAATTAAATTTCCATCTCTAACCCCAAGCTCAGCACCAATACCTTCATATTTACCATTTAAACTATCGCTGATTACTTTATTAATTTCCGGAGGTAAAAACGAGGTATAGGGATCCCCGAGCGACGAAACCATTCCAGAGATTGCTCCATAAAGCATCTTTTGAGGATCAACCGGGCGTTCGAGGTATTTGGCGGAAACTATATCCCAAACTTCCCAGAACAAATCAAAGTTTACTTTTTTATTTGCTGGGTATCTATTTACAACTTCGATCTTTGGAGGATTTTTTCGAATTTCAAAAAGATAGCCGCGCTTTCCAAAATAGTAGCCACCATAAAAGAAGGCGACTGCTATCAAAACGGTTATTAAGAAACGCTGAAACTTTTCGAAAGCGCTCATATTCGTTTATTCTACTACAAGCTATAAAGCGTGTCTCTCGGTGTACGGAAGAAGGGCCATAAATCTTGCCTTTTTTATCTCTCTTGCCAAGAGTCTTTGGTTCTTTGCCGTAAGCCCTGAATATTTGTTTGGAATAATCTTCCCACGCTCACTTATAAATCTTCGTAGTATCAACACGTCTTTATAATCGGGTTTCTTCCCCATTTCAGAGAAATAACAGGTTCTTTTTTCTCTTTTTATCCTAATCGTTCTTTGAGTTCTTTGAGCTCTTTGAGCTCTTTGAGTTCTTTGCATGCTTTGGGTTATTCCTTAGGGGCTTCTTCAGAAGTTTCTTCGCTAGTTTTAGATTCAGTATCTCCTAAATCTAGGTCACCAAGATCATCGAGATTTATATCTTCATATCCTGGTTGTTGTTGCTGCTCTTCCACTTGGGGTTCGGCCTCTCCAGTTTCCTCGACTCCTTTTTTAGGAGTAAGGATGATCATGTCATCAACAACTACTTCCGTCTTGTATTTCTTTGAGCCTTGGCTATCCTCCCAATTTCTAGTTTGAAGTCTTCCTTCAACATAAACTTTTGTACCTTTTTTAAGAAGTTGGCCACAGATTTCAGCAAGTTTGTTCCAAGCCACAACGTTATGGAAATCAGCTACTTGCTTAGTTTCGCCATCGCTTTTCCACTCTCTGTTTGTGGCAACCACAAAACTAGCTACTGCGTTCCCCTGCGGGGTATATCTAACTTCTGGGTCTCTTGTAAGATTCCCAATTAACATTACTTTGTTTAGGTTCCTTGTTGCCATAAATATCCTCCTATTTTTCTTTGGCTGTAATTAAGTACCTAAGAACATCAGTCATCAAATTTAATTTAGTTTTAAGTTTTTCAACTTTGGATGCATCTATTTCAAATGTGAGTACATCATAAAAACCCTCCGTAGAACCCCTTATTTCGTAGGCAAATTTCCTCTTGCCCCAGAAGTCATCTTTAGTGACTTTCCCACCAAGAGTCGTTATTAAATCGGAAATCTTTTTGGAAGTGTTTTTTGATTCCTGCTCCCCAAGATCCGCTTTTGTAATCGTCATAATCTCGTACATATACCTCCGCCGATTATATAAACAAAAATCCGTGTTGTCTACAACAAAATGTCTAGTTTTACTAGAATTTTGGTTACACGCTGAAGTGGAATTCGATGACATCTCCGTCTTGTATCACGTAATTCTTACCTTCTAGTCGTAATAGACCACGCTCCTTTGCCCCCTTTATGCTTCCTGCGGCCACCAAATCATCAAACGAAATTACCTCCGCACTTATAAAACCTCTCTCAAAGTCAGTGTGAACTTTTCCTGAGGCCTCTGGAGCTTTTGTACCTTTTTTCACCGTCCACGCGCGAATTTCCTTAGTTCCATTAGTAAAAAACGTCTGTAGTCCTAATATTTCATATCCTTTCCTAATTATCTTATCCAAACCGCTCTCCTCCATTCCCAAGTCTTTCATATATAAATTTCTATCCTCATCAGAGAGTGAACAAAGTTCTGATTCAATTTTTGCACTAATTCCTAAACAGGAATCCTCAGGTAAACCGTACTTCTGAGCATCTGTTGTGTTCAATTTATCCTCGTCTACATTAAAAATATACACTATAGGTTTTAACGTAAGGAGATTCATGTCTTTTAGATGCTCCGACTCCTCGTCAGAAAATTTCAACTCGCTAGCTAATTTATTTTCATTGAAAGCCGTAAATAAAAGTTTGTATAATCGATCTTTTTTTAAATCCTTTTCAGGTTTTCCCATTCTTTTTTGTAAGGTCGCAAGATCGGCTAAGACGAGCTCTATGTTCACAGTTTCTATATCACTCTTTGGGTCAAGTGACCCTGCTCTTACTACATTCTCGTCTGTGAAATCACGAACAACCTGAACAATCGCATCACACTCACGAATGTGCCCCAGAAATTCATTCCCAAGCCCTTCACCTTTATGTGCACCTTGAACAAGTCCTGCAATATCGTAAAACTTCACCACCGCCGGGACGATTTTTTTGACATGTTCAGCTTTCACAATCTCGGCAAGTTTTTCAAGCCGCTTATCGGGAACATCCACTACTCCAACGTTTGGCTCAATAGTGGCAAAAGGGTAATTAGCTACAAGTGCAGCCTGTCTTTTAAGAAGCGCATTAAACAAGGTAGATTTTCCAACGTTGGGCAGCCCCACGATTCCAATACTTAGCATGAGTTTCATTATAGCAATCGAACCCCAATATTCTAATAAAACTAGAATTAACCCCGTTCAATATGTTTCCAAACCCCGCTATAAATATCTTAGTGGGGCGGGATCCTGGTGGACAAACTGGCCTATCAATCCGGTTGTGGGAGTTCGATTCTCCTCCGCTCCACCATATAAAAATATATTGACACTAATTACAAAATAAATTAGAATATGAAACATTGATAGGTCTAGTGTCTACCAAGACACAACCGGAAAGAAAAACCTCGCTACACGCGGGGTTTTTCCGTTTCTAAACACAATATCTCCAAGCACAAAAAGCGCCCTCGTGATATATTACAAAAAGTCCTACCTACGATTTGTGTACTCACAAGAGCGCTTTTCTGTTCTCGACTGTTCAAATCAAGAAAGCTGGTTTCTGTTTCTCAAAAACCAATTTTCTAAATCCGAGCAAAACTCGGGAGGTAAGTGGCGGCTTGTAAAAGCTTCCAAATACCTCCCAAATAAAACAATAATTGCATGCTCCGTTTCCAATGTTAATTCACGTCAAAGAAGAGTTTTTCGGTGGTGGCGTACCGCTCTTCTTTCAAGACCACTCCTGGCACCTGGAGTTACAGCAGAGATTTATTTTTCTCTCCCCAAAAGCTTTGGTCTTCACCTTTGGTTTAGCTAAGTCTTTTGCTTAAGTCCTTTCACCTCGTTATTTTGAGGAGGACGGGCGCTTAGCGACCTAATATTTGCATCAAATCTCCCAGATTAGATCCGGCTGATAGGAACCAGAAAGCTTAAAGCTTTCCCATTCACTCCGGGGGACGTAGCCACCATGACCACTAGTTTCAGCCACCTGGCTAAACCCAGAATCAGCAAACACAACGAGAAAGTTTTCACCGACTTCTGGATCAATAGTAACCCCTGGTGTGTTACGCAAATTTTTACGCGTATACACCTCAACAGGGGTCGCATCCCCATACGAGCTTATAGCAAATTCTAATTGTTTCAACTCCACTAAAAGCCCTGCCCTTCTCACAAGCAGTGACTGAAGGTTCATTTCTGACCTCCGGTTAAGCAAGAAAAAACCATC
>Ga0315284_10000905_pt1 | contig 40812 bp, 36 predicted proteins | sample YL17G09_16_MG_FD_203696 | JGI IMG/M metagenome (GOLD analysis project Ga0315284, IMG submission 203696) | Sediment microbial communities from Yellowstone Lake, YNP, Wyoming, USA - YL17G09_16 | ecosystem: Environmental > Aquatic > Freshwater > Lake > Sediment | place: USA: Wyoming | collected...
AGTCCTAGGCCGCCTGCGGATATGTCGGCTAAAGTTGCGCTGAAGTCTTCGCAGTATTTGCATGTTTTTCTTGTGTATCGTTTTGCTTCTGCGAGCGGTATGGTCGTGACGGTTGAGTCGTGTGTTACGAGAATTTTGCCTTTGATGTTGATCTTCTCTATGCTGGCCAGCTTGATGCCTAGATTGTTTCGGACATGTTTCTCCATTAGTCCTTCGTAGGTGAAGCATTCGGTGCACATGAGGCCGACGAGGAACTTTAGGGGCGAGACAAGTTTGCTGAGGCCGGAGTGCTGCAGTTTTCTGATGGCTTGGATCTGGCAGGGCGTGCCCACGAAGGCTAGGTCAACGATTTTGCGTTTAGCTGCGTCGTTGAGGGCTAGAAGGTTAGGCGAGTAAGTGTATCGCGTGCCGGCGGCTGCAATGATTTCCCGGCTTGTGGTGGCCAGCTTCGGGACAGGGAGAAAAGGTTTCTGTTTGCTTATGGCTGAGATGATGGCTCCGTCTATTAGCCCGTTTTCCAGCGCGGTGATTAGCATAGTGGTTACGGCGCCGCCGTCTTGTGTGGCGTTGGCTATTTTCTGGTCTGTGGTTTGGGCTTCTGCGAGTCGTCGGTGGACGCCGAAAGATTCGCCTGGTTTTCTTGTTCTGCCGAAGACGAGTTTTTCCATTTTTGCTTGCGACGTGTCGAGTTGTGGGCAAGCTTTGGCGCAGTTGCCGCAGGCTTCGCATTTGTTGATGAGTGCGGGCGTTTCTTTGATGTATTCTAGGCATTTGAATGGGCATACGGCGATGCATGCGGCGCAGCCTGTGCATTTGCCTGTTTTTATTATGTTTTCTTCGAGTGATTTTTGGAAGCTTGGTTTCTGCGGGTTCATGGCTGGTCTTTTATGGTGTGTGGGTAAACCTTTAAGTCTATTGCGCGAACGTTTAGGCTGGTTTGTGAGGGCTGAGGAGGTTCTTTATGGGTGCAGTTCAGGTTGTGGGTGTTGAGGGTTTGCCGATCGTTCGGAAGGGTGACAACGTGGCAGCGCTGATCGTTGAGGCGGCGGGTAGACAAGGGTATCCGTTGCTGAGTGGGGATGTTCTTGTTGTGACGCATGCGATCGTTTCGTCGGCTGAGGGTCGGATAGTGAATCTTGATGAGGTTGAGCCTTCGGAGTTTGCGAAGACGATTGCAGCACAGTACGAGAAGGATCCTGCGTTAGTGGAGGTGGTGCTTCGGGAGTCGAGGGGGATTAGGCGGATGGGTGATGGTAAGCTGATTACGGAGAGCCGGCTGGGTTTTGTGTGTGCGAATTCTGGGGTGGATAAGTCGAATGTTGAGGGTGAGCGGAATGTGGCTTTGCTTCCCTTAGATCCTGATGCTTCGGCGAGGCAGATCAGACAAGAGGTGAAGCGGTTGACAGGTTGTAGTTTGGCGGTTATTGTTTCTGATACGCATGGGCGGCCGCTTCGAGAAGGTGAGATTAATGTGGCGATTGGTGTGGCGGGGTTGGCTCCGATTCGGGACAGGCGGGGTGAGGTGGATTTGTTTGGGTACGTTTTGCGTGTGAAGCAGACGGCGGTGGCGGATGAGTTGGCTTCGGCGGCGGAGTTGGTGATTGGTCAGGCTGATGAGGGGGTTCCTGCGGCTATTATTAGGGGTTACAGGTATGTTGCGTTGGAGGATGTGTCGGCGAAGAGTCTTATTAGGTCGAGAGAGACGGATCTGTTTCTTTAGGGTATAGAAGATTACTCCAGAACTTTTAAATTCTGATGGGTTGCATTTTTAGATTAGGGGAGAAGGAAGTATGAAGGTTATTTACGGTAAGTGCCTAGTTTCAGTTATCGTCATTATGTTGTTGGCAGCGAACTCTATCGTCTTTCAGGTTCGAGCTGTTGAGCCTGGGTTGGTTGGAGCCCTGAACGCTGTGGGTTTCACGAATATTGTTGAGAGCTCGGTTGAGACCTTCGAGTCTGGTACGTATAATGTTACTTTGTATGCCGAGTTCGCGGGTTTCTGTAATGAGAATGAGCTGAGCTTTTATGAGGTAAACTCGACGGTGTATGAGCTTATTTTCTCGGGACCTGAAGGCGGCTGGGGCTATATTGTACCGCCGATTTTGAAGAATTTTACGAGTCCGGGACAGTTCGGGGTTTCCATGTATACTCCTGAAGGCCACAGATATCGCACTGAGAACTTTTTGAATCCGGATGGGCAGAACCATTCGAAGGTTTACTTGAATTTGGATAATTCGAACATGTACTTGATTGGCTTTGAGAATTTGTATGGTCTTGGTGATAGAGATTTTGATGACTTTGTGTTCTCGCTTGAATTGATGCAGCCGCCTGAGCCGACTCAGTACTGTTTGAGTGTGGTTTCTGAGTTTGGTGTTGCAGGCGGCGAAGGGCTATACGATTCTGGGACGTATGCGTATGCGTCTCTGGACATAGGGGTTATTGATTATGGTAATGGAACGCAAAGCGTGTTCACTGGCTGGAGCTGGAACGCTTCTGGATCTGATTATTTGCAGAGTGATCCGATTTTGATGGATCAGAACAAGACGGCTGTGGCTGATTGGGTGGCGGAGACGTCGATTGTTACGGCTGCGGATTTCACTTATTCGCCGCCTTTTCCGGAGATGTTTGAGGATGTCGTGTTTGATGCTTCTTCGAGCAACGGCACTATCGTGGAGTTCTTGTGGGATTTTGGTGATGGAAACGTGACGAGCACTGGTGACCCTGTTATGGCTCATCAGTTTGCGGATTTTGGTACGTTTAACGTCTCTTTGACTGTTATGGATGTTGGTGGTGGAAATGACACGATGTGGCAGCTGATCAAGATTAGTGGTCGTCCCAGCGCGTCTTTTACTTATGCTCCGCTGGAGCTTCATGCTTTGGAGGAGGTTGCGTTTAACGCGTCTGGAAGCGAGGCTAATGGCGGCAGCATCGTCAGCTATGCCTGGGATTTCGGTGACGGAGGCGGGAACACGTCGAGCGCGTCGACGGTGAAGCATACGTATGCTGGTGTTGGAGGCTTTAATGTGACTTTGACGGTTACGGACAATGAAGGTCTTACGGGAACAAGCTGGGCAATGATTACTATCTTGCCGGGGGTGCAGCATGATGTGGCGGTGTTGAATGTGACTACGAATACGCTGCATGAGTATGCGGGGCGCATCGTGAACATAACCGTTACAGCGAGGAATAATGGTGAGGTTTCTGAGAGTTTTGATTTGAAGGCTTATAGGAATAGTACTTTGATCGGCACGATTCACGTTTCTGATTTGGGTGTTGGGGAAGAGGTTACGGTGATTTTCCCTTGGAACACGTCTTTTCTGATAGCTGGGAAAAGCTGGAGAATAAGTGCTGAGGCGGTTGTGGTTGGAGAAGTGAATCCGGTTGACAACGTGTTTGTTGACGGTTTGGTTTACATTAAGATGATGGGTGATGTTAACGCTGACGGAACCGTGGACATATTCGATGTTGCAGCTGCCGCACTTGCTTTTGGTTCGGTTGAGGGTGATCTGAACTGGAATCCGCAAGCAGACGTTATGGCTCCGCGTGGGCTTGTGGATGTTCATGACATTGTGGCGATAGTGCTTCATTTTGGCGAGGTTGCAGAGCGTTAGAGAACGTGTGCAGCCATTTTCTTTTTTTGTTTCTTGTTTTTTTGTTTTTTTTGCTGTGCGGTTTTGGCATGTTGGTTTGATGGTTTTGGGTAGAGTTTTGTTCTAGACCATTTTTGGTTTATGTTTAGAACAGGTAGAGTTTTCTTCTAGAACATGTGAATAGATGTTGCATCCTATCTGCTTAAATATTCGAAAAGTGAATAGTGTGCGGGTACGGAGAAAAGAAAGGACGGCTATGTTTGTGCCGGTTAATGTTCTTGTCCGCTTCCGTCAGGAAGGGATTTAGATAATGGAAGCTCTCGTCTGCAAGGAGATTACAGAGGAACTTAAGGCGCAGTGGAAGAGTTTGTGGAGGAATCGTATTGATGATAAGGTTAGGGCTGAGGGTGTAGCCGACAGCGATTATTCGATGTTGTTTGTGGAGAAGGGCACGGTTATTTTTGCGACTAGAAAGTTTAGGATGCTGAATCTTCGCGAGATTGCGGAGAAGCATAAGGTGGTTGACGTGGACCGTTTGGTGCAGCCTAGTTCGAGTGTGGGTGGTTGGGGTAAGTTTATTCGGACGGTGATTGTGGGTCAGAGGCCGGTTCGGCGGGTTCGTCGGGCGGCTCCTGAGGTGGATGTGGTTAAGGGGCGTCAGCAGTTGAAGAAGGGTGGGCGTGGTTGGCTTCACTGTTGAGTTTGGTTTGGATCGGTTGAGTTTTCGTTTGTTTTGGTTTTCGTTTTAGTTTATGCATGTTTGTTAGATGGGAGGGTGGTTTTGTTTGGCTAGTTACCGGCGTCGGTTGGATATTATAGCGGATATTCTGAATGTGATTGGTGAGGGTTCGAAGAAGACGCAGGTGATGTATGGGGCGAATTTGAGTTATAAGCTTTTGATGAAGTATTTGGATCATGTTGTGGCTGCTGGGTTTGCCTGTTTTGAGGAGGGCAGAGCCTGTTATGTGGTTACGGTTAAGGGTCGGGTTTTTTTGGAGAAGTATCGGGAGTATCAGCGTAGGAACAGGAGTGTTGAGAGGACGCTTAATGACGTTAATAGTAAGCGGAAGAGTCTGGAGAAGCTGTGTTCAAGCGGGTAGCCGCTAGGAGATTTGATTGTTTTTTGTTGTTTTTTGTTGTTTTTTGTGGCTTTTTGCTGTTATTTTTTTTGGCTGGTTGAGGAGTTGACGTGAATGCGTAGTGTTCTGTTCTGGTTTGCCGGTTTGGCCTGCGTTTTGCTTGTTGCCTGTGCTCCAAGTTTGGTTCATGGTGCAGATGAGAGTGATGCGGGTTTAGCTGTAGCCAGCGCAGAGGCAAGAGTCGTTGAGTGCTACAACTTTGCTTTAGAGGCGGAGCGGGCTGGGGCGAACGTTTCAGCTTTGCTTCGGGTTCTTGATGAGGCGGGTGATCTTCTTTCTAAGGCCGAGCTTGCTTATGGTGTGGGTGACTATGATGGTGCTGGGGTTTATTCGGCTCAGTGTGAGGGGCGGCTGGCGGGTTTTGAGGTTCAGGCTCAAGCTTTGCGAGACAGTGCGGCTTGGCAGCGTCAGTTGGATTTCATGGTTAACGTTGTTGGTTCGGCTGCTGGGACGGTGGCGGTTTTGGTCGGCGGATGGCTTGTCTGGCGTTTCCTGAAGAAGAAGCATGGCGTGGCGGAGGCTGCAGCGGCTTGAACATCCGTGAGTATCAAGTTCCGTTTTTGGTTATAGTTGCGGTTTTGGCGTTGCTTGTGGCTTCGCCTGTTTTGAGTAGGCTGCTGGTTTATCCGAGGACAGAGTTTTTCACTGAGCTTTGGCTGTTGGGTCCGGGGCACATGGCTGAGGAATATCCGTACAACGTTACGAGGGGAATGAATTACACGGTGTTTCTTGGTGTTGGGGACAGGTTAGGGTATTGTGGTTATTATCGGGTTGAGGTGAAGTTTCGGAACCAGAGTCAACCTGTGCCTGAGAGTTTTGGGCCTCTTGGGAATCGTTCTTCGAGCGGTTTGCCCTCGCTGTATAGCATAGTTGCGTTTGTGGGGGATGAGATGGTTTGGGAGACGCCTCTGACGTTTTCGTTTGACTACGAGTTTAATGAGGGGCTTGGGCAGGTGGAGTTTAACAGCTTGACGTTGAATGGTTCGGTGTTGGATTTGAGCGGCTATGTTAGCGGGTGGAATGTGACGAGAAGCGAGTTTTATGGGAACCTGTTCTTTGAAACATGGATATATAATGGAACGACAGAGAGTTTTCAGTATCATGAGCGGTTTGTGGGTTTAAGGTTTAACATGACGTTGTCTTAGTTTGTTGGCTGGTTTGCGGGTATGTTATTTTCTGTGGTTTCTCCATTTTCTTATTTCTTTGGTGCTGTTCCATGATGGAGAAGTTTTTCTGATTTTGTCTGTCATCTTTGCGGCTTCTTTGAGCATGTTGGGGTCAAGTCTTCTTTTTGCTTCTTCCTCTGCGATTTTTGCGTTTATTGCTTGTCTTGCTGTCTCGTTCCAGTCTATGTGGGAAAGAAGTTTCATTTTGCGGTAGGTTTCTTTGTCTACTCTCACGTCTATGGTGCTCATGTGAATCATTAGTGTATTTGCGCGAAGCTGTATAGAAATCTTATGAGAAAGTCGTGTGAGTCTGACAACATTTTGATGCTTGTGTGTTTTGTGTATGTCTTTGGGCAAGACATATGAATAGTTAAGACAAGAAAGCTGTATAATGCTTCGCACACAGTGTTACTGAGAGTGCTTGCTCATGGTGTTCAAGTCTGACGTGATACTTGCGGTAGGTGCACATCCTGACGATGTTGAGTTGGGGTGTGGTGGAACTTTGTGCATGGCTGTTCGAGCGGGAAAGAAGGTTATTGCGGTTTTCTTGACGAAGGGTGAGCGAAGTGGTGTCGCTGAGCTTAGGGCGAAGGAGAGCGTGGATGCGTTGTGTGTTCTTGGGGTTAATGAGGTTCATTTTGGCAGTTTTTCTGATGCGGATATTCCGAGTTCGCGTGATGCGGTGGATTTTTTGGAGCAGTTTGCCATCAAGTACAGTCCTAGCCTAGTGTTGACACACACGGTTAATGATGTGCATCAGGATCACAGGCAGGTAGGATGGCTTTCGATTTCGGCCTTCAGGAACGTGGGTAAGATTCTTGCTTATGAGACGCCGAGGGTGACGTCGAGTTTTTCGCCTAACTATTTTGTGGACATTACCGGTTGTGTCGATTCGAAGTGGAATTCGTTGAAGTGCCACATGTCGCAGAAGACGAAGAGGTATTTGGGTTATGAGTCGATGGTTAACCTTGCTTCGTTCAGGGGTAGCCAGGTTGGGTTGGCGGCTGCTGAGGCTTTTGAAGTAGTGAAGTACGTTGAGAAGCGTTGACCAGGGAGCACCTGAGAAGAAACACAAGCTCGTCGTGTCTGGGCATCAGCCGAACTATTTGCCGTGGCTAGGGTTTTTTGACAAAATGCTCCAATGTGACGTTTTCATTATAGAGGATAACGTTCAGTTTGAGCAGCAAGGGTTCGAGAACAGGAACAGGGTGAAGACGCTTCAAAAAGTCGTGTGGCTCACCGTTCCAGTTGAGCACACCGGGCAACCTATGCTGATCAGTGAAGTGAAGATAGCGAACAAGGCTGAACCAAACTGGGCGAAACGTCATTGGCTGACCTTGAAGTACAATTACTGTAAGGCTCACTATTGGGATGAGTACAGCAGTTTCTTTGAGGATGCTTACAGTCGAGAGTGGATGATGCTGATTGACTTGAACATGCATTTGATCAAGGGTATGATGCGGTTTTTCAACGTAGAAAAGTCGTTGGTAATGTCTTCAACCTTGGATGTTTCAGAGAAGAAGAGCGAGAAAGTGCTTGCCCAATGCAAGGCGCTTGGCGCAACGGTTCATCTTTCCGGAATGGGTGGAAAAGGTTACTTGAATCTTGAGCGGTTTAAGGAAGAGGGCGTGGAAGTGGTTTTTCAGGATTTTAAGCATCCGGTTTATGCTCAGCTTCACGGTGAGTTTGTTCCCGATCTGTCTGCGGTGGATTACCTGTTTTGTGCTGGACGAAAACCGTGGAGAGCCGAATTCGGCTAGAGGAGGAATTGAAGAAAATGAGAAAGATTTCTTCTGCTTTCCCATATTTTGGTGAGGAAAATCTTCGAGCAATTCTCAGAGACATAGAGGCATCTTTGAAAAGTGGGGTTCTGACGGATGGTTCTCATGTTGGCAATTTTGAGAAAGAGTTTGCTGATTACTTGGGCGTCAAGTACGCGGTTGCCGTGAACTCTGGGACTGCTGCTCTCGAAATCGTGCTGAGGCATTATGGGTTGAAAGGGCGGGAAGTTATTGTTCCGACGAATACTTTTGTGGCGACGCCTAACACGGTTTTGTTTGCTGGCGGTAAACCTGTTTTTGCGGACATTCGGGAAGACACGTTGTGCATTGATTCGGAAGATGTTAAAAGGAAGATTTCGTCGAAGACCGCTGGAGTCGTGGTTGTTCACATTGCCGGTTTGGTTTGTCCTCAGATGAGGGAGCTGAGAGAACTCTGCGAGGACCACGGCCTGTTTCTTATCGAAGATGCGGCGCACGCTCATGGAGCCACGTTTGACGAGAAAAAGGCGGGGTCGCTGGCTGATGGTGGCTGTTTCTCCTTTTATTCGACGAAGGTTATGACGACGGGCGAGGGCGGCATGATTACGACGGATGACAAGAGAATAGCTGAGGTTTCGGTTTGTTTGCGGTCCCATGGTCAAGACTCGCGTAGGATGATGGTTATGCTTGGACATAATTGGCGGATGCCTGAGATTGCCGCGATACTGGGAAGACATCAGCTGAGCCATATAGAGGAGTTTGTGACGAAGAGGAATCAACTGGCGAGAAGGTATGGGGCTCGGCTAGCCAACGTGAAAGGGCTTTCCCTGTTCAAGACGCCTGCCAACATTAGACATAGTTATTACAAGTTCCCAACGAGAGTGGATGACAGGCTTGACGTGGAGAAGCTTGGTCTGATTTTGAAGAGGGATTACGGTGTTGAAACAGGCAACGTGTATTATCCGCCTTGTCATATGCACCCGTTTTATAGGGAGAATTTCGGTTTGAAAGAGGGCGATTTGCCCGTTTCTGAACGGGTTCTGAGGAAGGTCTTGTGTTTGCCCATGCATGTGGGTTTGAGTGTGGATGATGCTGATTATGTTTCTGATTCTGTGCGTTGCGCTATCGGAAAGTTGGAAGACAAGTAACTGTTAGGAAGGTTTAGCTTGTGGGAAGAGGCGTTGTTTCGCGTTTTCCGCTGCGAAAGTCTGAGTTGGACAGGTTCAAGTTTGGTCGAAGGGCTTATCTTTCTGTTTCTAGTTTAGCTGGCGGTTCTTCTCTTTGTCTTGATGTGGCGTGTGGGGCTAAGCCGTTTCCTGACGCGCATGTCTTGTGCGATTTGAATTTGGAGCGGGTTCCGGATAGGAGTATGAGGGAGCTTAAGACGGATGGGAAGCCTTTCGTTGTGTGTGACTGCCGTTTCTTGCCGTTTAAGGATAAGGCGTTTGGGTTTGTGACAAGCTATTATCTTCTTGAGCATGTTGACGATCCGGTAAGCATGTTTAGGGAGTTGAGGCGTGTTTCGGAGCACGGCTATATTCAGTGTCCATCTTGGTTTAATGAGATCATGTACGGTGAAGACGTGCACAAGTGGATCGTAGTCAAGCGTGAAGGCAAACTCTACATTAAGTCGCTTGTTGGGAAGCATCTTAGGCTGGGGTTTGTTTTTCATAGGTTGTATCGGACGGGGGTTTGGCAGGTTTTGCATGCGGTTCTTGATGAGACTCTGCATTTGTTCACGATTCGGTACGAGTTTTAGAACGATCTTGGTGTTGTCATGAGCGACAAAATCATTCGGTCTTCAAGGCCGTATTTTCCGAAAGAAGACATAGACCGACTACTCGTGGACATTCGTGAAGCCTTGGAGACAGGCAGGCTCAGGAACGGCAAGAATCTGTCTGAGTTTGAGAGGCTTTTTGCAGAGTACATTGGCGTAAAGAACGCTGTGGCCTTTGACTCTGACGGTGACGCTCTTGAAACCGCTTTGAGGTTTTATGGTGTTGAAGGTCGCGAGGTTGTGGTCTGCACGAACAGTTTCATCTCGATGCCAAACAGCGTTGTTTATGCTGGTGGGAAAGTGGTTTTTGCTGATATCAGGAGTGATAGTCTTTCGATGGATCCTGATAGTCTTAGAAAGTGTATTTCGGACAGGACTTGTGGTGTGGTTGTGACGCATATTGCGGGGTTTCCGAATCCCGATTTGAAGGAGATCATGGAGATTTGTGGTGAGCACGATCTTTTCCTGATTGAAGATGCAACCCACGCTGTAGGCGCAACGTTTGATGGAAAGAAACTGGGAACTTTCGGGAAGGCCGCCGCGTTTGCTTTCACACCGACCAAAGTTTTGACTACTGGCGAAGGCGGAATGCTGGTTACAAACGATGCCAAGATGAGTGAAGAAGCCAGACGCTTTAGGTTCTACGGATGTGGACGAAACAATGCGGAGTTTGTGAATCTCGGCCGACACATGATCCTTCCAGAAGTGTCAGCTATCCTGGGAATTTACCAGCTCAAGAGGGCTGAGGAATTCATTGCGAAAAGAAATGAAATTGCTTGCATTTACAATGAAGAATTGGATAAGCTGAACTACGTGAAAACGATAAAATGCGCCAACAAGGCAACGTGCAGCTACTACAAGTACCCGCTGACACTAGACAGAAAAGTCAACAAAGCCAAGTTCACAGAACTCTTGTATAGGCAATACGGAGTCGAGACGGGAAGCGTTTTCTATCCGCCATGCCACTTGCAGTCTCTTTACAAGGGAGGTAAGATTAGCGTTGTGAGAGGGAGCTTGTCGACTTCTGAAGATGTGCTTGCGCGCACAATCACTTTGCCGATGCATAGTGGGATGACTGGGAAAGAGGCACGAAGTGTTGTTGAAGGTGTGCGTTCTTGCAGTAGGAGCTGTAGCGGAGGATGAGTGAATGGCCAAAAGAATTTCGAAAATAGTCGTGACAGGCGGTGCAGGCTTCATAGGAAGCCACATAGTCGATCGCCTTTTGAAAGATGGTTTTGAGGTTACAGTTATCGATAACCTGCGGTCAGGCAAGATGGAAAACTTGGCACATAATCAGAATAAAGATGATTTTCATTTTGTAAATGGTGATATTCGAGACCCGAGTACAATCAACAAAGCATTGAAGGGAGCAGATGTCGTCTTCCATGAAGCAGCCTTTGTCAGCGTACCTGCTTCTATTGAGGAGCCTCTGCTCACGAATGAGATCAATGTGTCAGGGACGATGAATTTACTGAAAGCGGCATCAGATCTGGGTGTTAAACGTTTTGTCTTCGCATCTTCAGCAGCCGTCTACGCAGAGACTCGCAATCCAGAGAAGAAAGAAGAGGAAGTGGCCTATCCAAAATCGCCATACGGCATCTCAAAACTGGTTGGAGAATATTATGCGAGGTCTTTCTATGATTTCTATGGTCTTGAAACTGTTGCTCTGCGCTATTTCAACGTGTACGGGCCAAGACAGAGCTTTGATCTTCAAGCTCAGTATGGTGGGGTAATTACCCTCTTCTTGAACAGACTTCTGAGGAACATGTCGCCGATTGTTTACGGTGATGGAGAGCAGACGAGAGATTTTGTCTATGTAAAGGATGTCGTAAAGGCGAACTTGCTTGCAATGACTTGCCGAGAGGCTGCGGGCGAGTCCTTCAACGTTGCTAGTGGTACGAGAATAAGCATAAACAAACTTGCGGAAGTGTTGAAAGACGCGGTCAACAAGAGAAACATCAAGAATAGCTATGCAGATCCTCGGCCCGGCGACGCTAAGCACGGTTATGCAGATACGGACAAAGCAAGAAGAATATTGAACTATACTCCCAGCTTCTCTTTTGAAGAAGGCATAGGCGAGCTTGTTGAATGGTACACGAAGAACCAGAAATTCTCTGCTTGAAAACAGTCTTGAGATCAAATGAACGATACAGAGCCCTAGGGTGGTTGATGGAAATTGACAGTTGAAAAGCTGAGAGTTGCTGTGATTGGATTAGGTAAAATGGGGTTGGTTCATAGTTGCGTATTGAATGTTCTCCCGAATGTTCAGATTGTGGCTATATGCGAGAGAAGCGGTTTGATACGGCGATTCTCGAAAAAGCTATTCAAAGGAGTACAGATCGTTGATGACGCGCACAAGCTTGCTGGGTTCAATCTTGACGCCGCATATGTAACGACACCGATACCTTCTCATTTTGCCGTTGCCGAAGCCCTGTATTCAAACAAGATAGTTAGGAACGTTTTTGTTGAGAAGACTCTTGCACAGAATTCTGAACAAGCTGTCAAATTGGTTGAAATGGCCGGGAAATCTGGTGGGGTCAACATGGTGGGATATTTGAGGCGATTCTATGTTACATTCCAAAAGGCAAAGGATCTGCTTTCGAATGGAGCTATCGGCGTTCTGTCTTCTTTTGAGGCATATGCCTACTCCGCTGACTTCTGCGGTGCGAAAGAAGCATCACAGATGCTTGCGTCTAGGGGAGGGATCCTAAGGGATCTAGGTTGTTACGCAATTGACTTGTCATTGTGGTTCTTTGGTGAGCTCGACGTTTCGGGAGAGGAGACATCACCCGGCCACTACAGACAGAAGGGTTCTATCAAATTTGAAATGAAGAGTGCAAACGGATTAGCCGGGCATCTTGAGGTTTCACCGTACATGCCCGATTATCGAATGCCTGAAGTCGGTTTTCTGATCAAGGGTACTGACGGAGAAATCGCGGTCAATGATGACAGAGTGGAACTCAGACCTGCAAAAGAAAAACCTTCAGTCTGGTATAGGCATGACCTTAATGACAACGTTCCATTCTGTCTGGGATTGCCGGAATATTATCGTGAGGATTCTCTCTTCATTGATTCTGTAATCAACAGGCATCAGTCAGAACCTGATTTTCGTTCAGCAGCGAAAGTTGATAGACTGATCTGTCAGGTAGAACAAAGAGGTGGCGAAGATGGTTGACAAAAATGAAAAAGTCTTGCTAGTGGGAGATAACCCCTTTCATAATATAAGCCACCTTTCTCAAAACAGAACCAAGCTTAGAGATCGTTCGGTAGTCAACCCGACTTACGCAGCTGAACTTGTAATGACGTCGCTTGACAATGGAGCAAATGGCTTCATGTTCTCAGTGAGCGAGACTACGCTCTCAATTCTTGAAAAAATTCGCGAGGAAGGAAGGAGCGAGGATTTGGCGCTCTATGCGATTGTTCCATACGCTTACGAATACGTTAGGCTGGCCGCTCAAACCGGTGGAATCCCCGGTCTTGCCAAACTGTTTTCAAGACAGCTTGCGTCGTCGGGCAACTTTAAAGCCATGGCGATAGGAGCAGGCGGTCTGTTGAGAGCCCACCCCATCTCCCTCTTGGAAGCCTACCTGACATATGAAATAGGCAGGACGAAGTCATCAATGGGGAAGCATGCGAAGATTGAGTCGGTTCTACTTCATGAAGTGATAGTCGACATGGCTCTGGCTCTGAATTTGGACTGGTTTTTCAAAGCCTACATTGAGTTCATGAAAAAGAACAGGTACACCCCAGGTTTCAATACGTGCAATTTCGCCTACTTGGTTGACAAATTCAGGAGTTGGAATATTAGCCTAACAAAAATGATTGTTGCCGCACCCTTTAACAAAATAGGATTTCAGATGAATCCATCAAAGGGTGAATGCGAAAAAGCTTTGAGGAGTCTTGAAGGACCGTCTCTCATTGCGATAAGCATTTTGGCAGCTGGCTATTTGAAACTCGATGACGGTAGCAGGTACATAGCGTCTTTGCCAAATGTCAAAGGGGCTGCTGTGGGCGTGTCAAAAGAAAAACATGCAGAAGAAACCTTTAGATTGCTGTCTAACATACTGCGAAAGTAAAACACAGTTTTAATTGAAGAGTGCCTATCTGTGCCACGATCTGACTCTGAAATCCCCTCATATCGCAGTTTCATTATGTCAGTGGATGTTGACGGTTGGCCAAGCTTGCTCAGATTCTACTCCATCGAACATGACATTGAAGAGGCGGAACGACAGGTTGAAGTTGAAAAAGGGCTTGACATACTGTTGGACCTTTTCGAGCGGAAACGTGTGAAAGCAACTTTTTTTGTGACGGGAGAAATGGCCCAACGGCATCCAAGAAAAATTGAAGAAATCGCCAAGAAAGGACACGAAGTGGCATGCCACGGATTCCAGCACGAAAGGAACGAGTGTTTACTAGAGGCCGATGAACAGAGATCAAGAATTGAGAAGGCCAAGAGAGCTGTTGAAGAGGCTGCACACAATCGACCCGTCGGTTTCAGAGCGCCATGCTTGAGAGCAAATAGCACGACCCTTGCAGTTCTTAGTAAGTTAGGGTTCTTATATGACTCTTCGTTTCTTCCGATGCTGATCCCAGGATATTATGGTTCGCTGTCATTTCAGTTGAAACCGCACTCTGTCACCCTCAAATCCGGAAGCATCTTGGAAATTCCAGTTTCGACGAATCCTATCGTGCCGTTGCCTCTGAGTGCTTCATGGATGAGAAACTTTGGGCTTTTACATGTCAAGTTTGGAGTCAAAATGCTATTCGATCGCGGCTATCCGGTTATGTTTTACATTCATCCTCGGGATGTGCTCAACCTGCCGCACATTGCAGGCGTACCTTGGCATCTTTACAGGAACGTTGGAATAAAGTCAATCGAAATGTTGGATAAAATACTCTCCTTTGTCAATAAGTCAGGTGGAAAGGTGTTGCTGGCAAAGGATTTCGCTCTCGAATTCTTGAAAAATGAACAGGTGATACAAAAGTGAAAATTGGAGTAGTTGGACTCGGAGCTGTCGGAGAAACTGTATTCCACGCACTGAAATTCTACCACAAGGAAGTACTGGGATATGACAAGTTCAAGCCATCGAATACCCTCGAAGAAGTAGTGAAAAGCAACGCTGTTTTCCTAGCACTGCCAACGAACCCGAAGAACGGACACCTTGACTGCTCGCTGATCAATGAATACCTAGACGAGTTGGAAAGAAGAAAATACTCCGGTGTGGTAATCATCAAATCGACCATGCCACTTGACTTTGTGAAAGAACTGGAAAATAGAAAGCTGAGAATAGTCACGATGCCAGAATTCCTGCATGAGAATGCCCGTTTACAGGATTTTGTCAGCCCCAAGATTGTGGTCATTGCGGGGAAGAAAGAAGATGTGGATTTTGTTATGAGCAAAGTCTTCTATTGGCAAGACCGAAAGATTCCGGTCTATCGAGTTGATCACATGACGGCTGTGATGATGAAACTTGTGATGAACGCGTGTGCAGCTACAAAGATATCTTTTGCGAACGAAGTCAGAAGGCTATGCGAGGACTATGGAGTTGACCCGAGATTGGTTATGAATGCCCTCGTCTCCGAAGGCAGGGCAGCTCAGGAATACACAAACCCAATGAAAGGACCCTTTGATGGAAGATGCTTGCCGAAGGATTTGGAGGAACTCATCAATTGCTCGAACAAGACTATTCTTCTGAGAGCTGTGAAAGAAGTTAATGAAGCTGTCAAGAAAGAGACAGGCAAGAAGTGAAGAAGCTGCGTTCATATAGTCAGGATCCAACTTCCTAAGCAGGCGGCTTATTGAAATGATGCTCTGGGAAATACTACTGCTGACAACGATCAGTCTGACTGGCCTGACTGGCACGATATACGCTGGCTACTATCTGTACATCTTGAGAGCGATAAAGACAAAGCGAAGAGAGGAGAAGAACTCAGATTTCAAGCCGAAGATTACAGTGATCGTTCCCACTTACAATGACGCTCAGACGATCAAAGATAAGCTGCTCAATTTGCTCGAACAATCTTATCCGAATGCTCTCATGGAAATACTGATGATAGACAGCGCTTCAAAGGATGGTACTGTCAACCTGGCAAGAGAATTCTTTTCAGAACACCCTGAGCTGAAGGTAAAACTGATTGTTGAAGATGAGCGCAGAGGGAAGTCCACGGCAATCAACAAAGCTTTGTCCAGCCTTGACCCTCAGAGCGAAATCGTGATCATGACGGATGCGAATGCTTTTCTGGATAAAAATGCGGTTCAGACAGTTGTTGAACGCTTTTCAAATCCCTACGTGGGGTCGGTTGTGGGCAAACAGGTTGTGCCCCCCACTGATCGATCTGGTGAGGCGCAATCAGAGTCAGCGTACTTGGACTTTTACCAGAAGATGCGAACTGGAGAAAGTCTAATCGATTCAACGCCTATCTTCGATGGTGAGCTCTCGGCCTACAGAACCAAGTTCATAATTGGCAAGAAGATAAGAGAGAACCTCAATGCGGACGATTCGCAACTGGCAATAATGGCAAGAAGAGAGGGATACAAATCAGTTTTTGAACCTGACGCTCATTTCTATGAACCTCTACCAAGCAACAGACATTCATTGAGAATGATGAAGGTGCGAAGAGGCCAAGGACTGGCCAGACTGTTTTGGTACAACAAAGACATAATGTTTAACAAGTCGTTTGGCAAATTTGGCTCCACAATAATGCCAGCCAATTTTTTCATGCATATTGTATCGCCTTTCATAATACTGAGTTTGATGGTTCTTGCGATCACGACTGCACTCTCGTATGTTTTTCAGAACAGTCAGCCAATTGCTCTTTTGGTTCTGTTGGGCCTTGTTTTGCTTGCAATTCTAATTGATAAGGCTCTACCCACAACAACGAAGATATCTAGAGTTGCGGCAACCTTCTTGCAGTATCAACTTGTTCTTGTGGAAGGTATGCTTCGTTACGTGACTGGTGACTCACTTCACAAGTGGCAAAAGGTCCAGAAAAGAAGCTAGGCGAATGTCCTGCTTTGATCTTGCTGCACATTAAATATGCTTCAGGTTTAACTCGCGAATTGGATGGATTGGATGGACTTGCAGATTCTGTTTCATTCACTGTGGTTCCCTCCCTACACATGGGGCGGTGTAGGTACACAGACATATGACTTAGTTCATGCACTTGCTCGGCAGGGTGTTCAAGTGACAGTCTGTTGTGGAGGACCATCGACATTCGACAACGAATTGACCAAGAATCTGGAAATCATACGCCTACCGACGGTTGAAGCGCCACCGCGGTTCCTGTGGTTTCAGCTGAGAAATCGAAATGCAAGAATACTGGAAGAGAAATTGAAAAAAGCAGACTTGCTTCACAGCCAAGCAACTTCCTTCTCGCTATATCCGTTTCTTATAAGAAAGCAGAGGCGTCCGTGGATTGTCTCCCTTCACGTTTCTCCTTTCGAAGAGTTGGGAGTCCTACTCTCTACTTCTCCGTGGAAGTGGAATCTGGCGGATGTGACGACCCACATTCTGGCTTTTCCATTGTGGACAAGCTTCAACATGTTGGAACTGAATCGGGCTGATGGATACGTGTTTTGCGGTAATGCTACGGCCCAAAAAATAAGAGAGCGTTTCAATTACGCAGAAAACAAGGCACACGTCATTCAAAACGGAATTGATTTCCAAAAGATAGAGCGAATCTTGGAGTCACCTAGCAGTACGAACAACAGTGGACGGCCAACTCTGTTCTATTGTGGGAGACTTTTTTGGCGAAAGGGAATTGAATATCTTATTAGAGCCATGCCGTACATAGTCAAGGAGCAAAAGAATGTCATTCTGAAGGTTTTTGGTAAGGGACCATTAAGGTCAAGAGTAGCAAGTCTGATATCGGCATTGCATCTTGAAAACAACGTCGAATTGGTGGGTTATGCTGACTATGACCTTCTCATTAGAGAACTGAAAGCAGCTGATGTGGCAGTATTTCCTTCGTTGTATGAAGGGTTAAGTGTAGCCATGCTAGAAGCAATGGCTTGCACCAAGCCCCTAGTTGCTTTTGACTATCCATTCACTAGGGAAATAGTGAAGAACATGGAAAATGGAATACTAGTAACTCCAAAAGATACACTGGAACTTTCGAAGGCTATCTCTTTCCTGCTGTCTGACGACAAAGCTAGAAAGAAAATCGGCAATTCCGCATATCAGTATGTCAAGAAGAATCATGATTGGAACATTATAGCTCAGAAATATCTGAAAACTTACACGGATACTCTGAGAGATTTCAAGTCAAAAGAGGCACACACGCGCTACTCCTTAAAGCATTTTCTCAAAAAGTAGGCGTATGAGTTAATGACTATTGCTTTGTTATTTTTAGGTCAATTAACCATACAGGCACAAGCTTTTCTAACATACTTATCTGAACATGGTTATGAAGTTACAGCCATAAACACTACACACTGGTCATTTCCCAGAAAAATTGATGAGACGAATATTCCAGTCTACAATTTGTATGAGGACAGTAAAATTCGTGCTATGTTCGAGGGTCGACTAGACTGGTTTAGAAAAGCCACTTTATATAGCATAGCTAGAAACTTAAACCTCAAATGCGATAAATTCAGTCAAATTACCGATAGGGCAGGGATAGAACTAATCTATGGAAGTTGGGGGTCTCTTAGCCTCCCTGAGATCAGCATGGCGCAAGAATTCCATGTGCCCACAGTTTACGAATTTCTCACGTACCCTACTAGCAGTATTGGGGTGGCACAAGAGATTGAAAACTTTTTCAATAGGCGAACAGTGAATAGCCTAGATGGACGAGTGCTTTCTACGCAAAGAATGCTTCATTACATGAGGAATGTATTTGATATGCGTCGCGGAGAAAACTTGGTTTTTATGGAATGTTACCCTGAGAAATTCTATTACCGAAAGAGGTTGCCCCTTCTGTCATCGCTTGATGGTCAGCCGCACCTGGTTTTCATCGGCATGGACGTATACGACATTCTTCCACAAGTCGAAAAGGTGGCCTCGAAGAAGATTCACGTTCATATGTGCAACTTAAGCCAAGCTGGTTGGCACACGAACGCGCAGGAAGGGTCAAATGGAGAGTATGCATCCAAAAACTTGGGTTTTGTTCATTCATTCAACAGGTTTACTTACCGGGAAATTGCAGATGGTAGTTTTGCCACATTTTTGACACAGTTTGACGCTTGTTGGGTCACGTATAATTTCTTGGGCATTTCAGGCTTAAGTAGGTTTAATAATAGCATCCCCAGTAGGTTTTCAATTGCCCTTCTTGCAGGAATTCCAATTGTTATTCCACAGGGCTATCTAGAAGGGTGTGAAGAAATAATAAAAAGGTATCAGATAGGTTTTGCATATGACAACTATTCTAACCTAAATAATAAACTAGACAACGAAAGTATGCTGAGCAATTATCAAAACAACGCTATCAAAAATCCGAATTTGTTCTCTCTTGAGAACAATTTCATGAAAATGGATAAATTCCTTAAAGGGATAATTGGTTAACTTGTTCCTGAAGTTTCGTAAGAGACAAGTTTTGGAATCTTTTATCTCGTATTGCCAAGATCACAATCTACCACTGGCCTAGGTTGATATGCGCGCTGCCTTGTCCCTAAAATGGTTAAAAATGGTTATAAGTCCGTTTTTGCTTGTTAAAGCCCGTAATGGGCTTCTTTGACGAACGGATTTTAGCTGCGCTCAAAGACGGCAAACCCAGAAGCTTCGCCACGCTTCTGGGCGAAGTGGGTTTTAGCCATAACACTTTGCAGCAACATCTTGAGCGTTTGGCAGGTCAAGGCTTTGTTGTTAAGGAAAAAGCGGCTTCAAACAGTTTTGGAAGACCCAAATTCGCCTATCATGTTCCATCCAGAACCGTAAAGCAGGTCACTGTCGCCCTCGAGGACCCACACGTGGAGCTCGTGGCCCTGCCGTTCAGTCGCCTGAGACACGTTTGCAGGTTCGAGAAGGGTGGCTACTGCAAAGAAACAAAGAAGAACTGTGCGCCTCAAATTTGCCCCCAAACCCGAAAATAAGACTTATGACCACTTTACACCAATTTCGGGACAAGCCAGCGCGCTATTTTGTCATCCTACTACGCTCCTCGGGGCCCATATTCGGGAGCACAGGCAAGCTGCCCGATCGCATATGCGTTAGGTTAAATTGGCGTGCGTGGAGGGAAAGCAAGTTTGAATATTCGGTCGAAGAGAATACTCTGGATCAGTTTCCTATATGTGGACAAGAGTTTTCACAAGACTACACAGATTGAGATCCTGAGGCATCTTGCAAAGAGAGGCTATTCCGTTTTTCTCCATGCTCTTTATTCTGACGAAAATATCAAAAATGACTATTCTGATTTGAAAATTCATCCTCTTCCTATGAAAGATAGACTTATGATTACGAACACTCTCTTTGTCTTGTTTTTACTCTTTTTCTTGCCTTTCTATGTCATGCACTTTAAGCCTGATTATCTAATTGTAGAGCCACAGGATGCTACGGCTTTTGGCTTGATACCTGTGGCTCTTCTTCCAAAATCAACACGGCCAAAAATCGTTCTTGACGCCAGGACTGCATACATTCCAAAAACCTCTCGAGATATAGGTGGCTTTTTCTTTGACAATTCTTTTCATATAGCTAAGAATTTGTTTGATGGCATAACAACCATAACTCCCATGATGAAATCGGATATTTGTAGCAAGTATCACATAGATTCTAGACGTGTCGGAGTTTGGACTTCAGGCGTCGATACTGAGCTTTTCAATCCCCAGAACTTCACAAGAGAAAGAGCGGAATTGCGGGAAAAGTTTGGCATAAGCAAGAAGCTCGTATTCTTCTACCACGGCGCTTTCGGTGCTGTCCACGGCCCTGGCTCAAGAGGAATTATTGAAATGGTCGAAGGCATTGCACTTCTGAAAGGCAAAATTGATGATGTTGCTCTATTCCTCCTTGGGCGGGGGCCGTGTTCTCAACGAATATTGGAACTAGCTCGAGAACATGAAATTCAGGATAGAGTTATTATTCATGATCGTGTGAACTACAAAGATGTTCCAAAATTTATCGCAATGTGTGATGTGGGTCTTCAACCCTTCCCTGATCGGCCTGAGTGGCAATCTCAATGCTCACTAGCACTCCTGGAATATCTCGCAATGGAGAAACCTGTCATAGCAACGCCTCTCCCGTTAAATCGTTATGTAATGGGAAACTGTAAATGTGGCATCTACGTTTCCTCGACTGATCCATCTGACATAGCAAAAGGAGTACTGTCAGCGTATAATCATAAACAAGAGTTGGAACAATGGGGTTCATATGGCAAAAATATCATAAGTCGAAAGTTTGCTTGGGAAAAAGTGGCAGAGAGTTTCGATAAGTATCTAATGCAAACCTAAACATGGCTGCCAAGTGCTTGACGTTCGTGCACTTAAGCGCTTGTGGGGGCTGGTAGCCTATTGCCTGGCCTTCACCTATTGATTTCTGAAGAACTAACAAGTCTCGCGCGCTTTACGCAGGATCCGAAAACTTGATAGTGCAAAGATTTCTTGTGGGATTCCAGATGCTTTCAGATATTGGCATGCAGCGAGGTAGTCTAGTGTATATGTGCTGAACAGCTTTTCATCAAAGCTTATTAGCTACAAGAGTGATTGTGCTTCGGTCTAGAGCATACGCATATCATTTGGGAACTATTGTGATGATGATAATGCTGTTTCCAAAGGAAAAGACACTATTACTACTAAGCTCTGCACTTATCATTTTGCTTTGTACTTCGGTAAGTGTACTAAGCGTGGGCTCTGGTATTTTGACCATTCAAAACACTGGCACTATTACTACGCACACTGAATATCCGTCTTCCACTTTTACGTACCGCATATTCCAAAATTCAACATCCAAATATCGCATAAACAGCATGGGCTCCGTAGATGACGATAACGCTAACTTTGCCATAATGCTTAACAATGCCTTATCAAATTGCTCCGCTCTCGGCGGCGGCTCGATCTATGTTTATCCTGACAATTACGTGACAGACAGATCAATAGGCTTTGCCTACTATGCATCTGGATATTCTAATGTCTATCTCCAATTTGGGCCAGCGACAAACATCACGAGAACAAGTGGCACTGGAAGTGGAGACTACATTTTTCAACTACATAGTTACGGCACAACAACAAATTTCACGCTTACGAGCAACGGAACTGTAACCTTCAATGCTGCAAACTATTGTGACGGATTCGATTTAAACGGACAACTCAACTCGACATTTTCAAACATGACTATTGAACATCTCAAAGGCAATGGAATGCAAATCGCTCAATCTCGATATTGTCATTATGAGAACATCACGGTGTTCTCTCCGCATGAAACAACTGCTAGCGGATGGATCATAATGCTTGGCGACGTTCAATACAGCACGTTTAAACATTTGAATCTTGACGGCAACAATCAAGGTTTAACGGAAGGATTCTATTTTGGCGATTGGTATGGCAGTACATACTGGAATGGAACCTGCTTCAATAGTATTTCTGATGTTTGGGTTCATAATATGATTAGGAACGGTTTTTACCTTAATAGTGGTGGTACTGGATTTGGAGTTTACAACAACACCTTCACAAATTGCACAGCAGAAAATAATGCTCAAAACGGCTATTTCGGAATAAAACTTAGACCCGCCCAGAACAACACTTTCACGAATATCATAATCAAAAACATGACTGGCGGAGTCACCACAGGAACGTCTTATGATGATGGTGAAACACCCGGCAATTGCACTGGAAACTTCGTCCAAGCAACTTGCTATAACATAAGAAATCAACCGTTCACACTAACAACTGACGGAAACGATCAGTCAGTTGACCATAACTTCTTCAATCTCACGTTTTCGGGCGGTCCCGGAACTTACTTCAATAGTGGTGAAAACTCACCAATCCACGACAACACTGCATACCTGAATTTCACCGACACAAGTTGGGGCATCTATCTTGAGGAAGGCTATATGTCTCAGAACACGTTTTACCTAAACTTCACACGATGCGGCAGTGGTGGACACACAGATATTTGGCATTATTCGACATGGACAAACATCACGAACAACACTTTCAACGTTTATGCAACGTCAGGAAACCCAAAAAGCTTATACGATTTCACTAACGGAACCCAAGGCAACATTGTAGTTTATCCCTATTCCTAGCGCGCTCTCTCTCGCATGCAGGGAACAAAGATCAAAAGATTACCTTGTATGAATTCGATCCGTTGAAGTATAAGAATTAATAATAAGAAAACTAATAAAAAATTCTAGTTGTGAATTGACATGAAGTTATTGGCGATATGTTCATCTATTGACCTATCTATCCCCGCTGCGGGGGTTCCTGTCTACTGGCAATTGCTGAGGGGTTTTCACGAGACAGGAATCGAAACTATTGTCGTCACGGGCCAGGGGAAAAGTTTTAGCAGTCCTTGGTGGCGTCCCCATGAAAGACCATCAATTGTGAATAAGGTGTTTGATTTTGCTTTAACCAATGGGGTGAGCTTGAACAAGAATTTTGTGGGATACTTTTATGACCGTGGTTGGAAGAGGAAGATAGACCAGATTTTTAGTATCGAAAAGGACATTGATGGCGTTTTCTTGGTGGGGGCTCCGCACCTTGCCAAGGCAGTTCCATCTTGGATTAGAAAAAAATATCGAGTGCCTACAGTCTATTACGAGACCGATATTCAGAGTGTTCCGAAGTATAGTCTAGATCATCACCCCGAAAAGCACGAGTTCCCCGATTATTCAGAGTGCGATGCTGTCGTTTGCTCGTTTGAAAAAACTAGTCAAGAATTTAGAGAAAGCGGCCTTCAATCGGTCTTTACCGTTCCTTTTGGTGCAGATCCAACGATTTTTAGTCGAATAGATCTTGAACAAGAAATAGACGTATTCTTTTCAGGATACGGCGAATTAGATCGTGAAGATTGGATGCGTAAGATGATTGCAAAACCTTCGCAGACCTTGAGAAACACGAGATTCTTAGTTGAAGGCTCCTTCAAGATGGATCTAGGCAAGGCAGAAAGAATCCGGTCGGTTTCTCTTGACAAATATATACAACTATGCTGCAGCAGCAAAATCAATTTAAACATATTGAGAGAACAATTCATCTCAGCCGGCGTGTTGAACTCCAGAATTTTCGAGCTAGCATCACTTGAAAGCTGTATTGTTTCCAATCCCTGTAGTTCCTTCGAAGAGTTCTTTGAGCCGAAAAAGGAAATGGTCATTGTTAGCAACGAGAAAGAGGCCATTGACACGTACAAATGGCTGTTATCTTCAAAAGAGGACAGAACGAAAATAGGTAAGGCGGCCAGACAACGCGTTCTTAACGAACACACTTATCTAAATCGAGCTCAACAAATAGTGAAAATATTTAAAAAGCTCAAAACATAACACTTTAAGGTAGCGCGCGCGAATTCTCGTGCGGGCGCTAGAGACGATGAAACCGCGCCGAAAGCATATAGAGAGAAAGGCATGCCCTTGAAACCCCTTTTTTGCGAAATAACGAGCTATTGGGACTGGCCCATCATAAGAGACCAGATTTGCGAACATTATTTCTACTATCCGATTGAACTCATGATTCAAAAAGGCTTCAAAACTGAGGTATTGACAACACTGACATCCGAAAAGAACCAGCAACGGTTTGAAGAATATGAGAACCTTAGCATTTATCGTCTAAGTTCTAATATTACCACACCCGCAAGAATGATTTCATTCGGCATAAATGTCTTTAGTCACGTTGCAGAGAAAAGATATTCACTAATACACATGCATAATGTTAACGGGTTTGATGACTTCGTGTCTTGGATTGTGTCGAGGGTTAAGAACACTCCAATGGTTTTCACTTCACATAATCACGATGCGTTTGAGCGGTTCCTGACATCAGAACCTAATGCATCTGCCTTTCGCCAAAAAATGTCTCAAAAGTGGTTCGTGAAAGATTCCCCGACTTGCGTGTTCACTGCGTTCACGAAAACCCAAGCTCAGATCTATCAGAGGCTTGGAATAAACCATGTCGAAATCATACCTCATGGCATAGATCCGAAAATTTTCGAGGTTCAACTTGATCACACCATCGAGAAAAAGTACGATCTGGATGAATTAAATATTCTGTGCACAGGTGTAATTGATCCTAGGAAAGGCCAACATTTTCTTGTAGGCAGCATGCCAAACATCATTAGAGAGTACCCCCACACGAGGCTCATCCTAGTTGGGAGATCTTTTACTCAGTCCCAAAAAGAATACTTGCAGACGCTTAGGAACCAGGTGAGAAGTTTGGGTTTGCAAGAAAAAGTGATATTCATAGACAACACTTCAAGAGACGAATTGATCCAGCTGTATCTGTCATCTTCCGTCTTTGCCCTCCCTACGCGAGCCGAAATGTTTGGGCTAGTCTTTCTTGAAGCAATGGGAGCTGGCTTGCCGATAGTTTCCACTAACAGGCCTTATATTAAGGAAATATTGGGAAATGGTGAGGCTGGAATAGTGGTTGAGCGGCAAGAAAAATCGATTGAGACCGCAATCTTGACTTTGCTTGGAAACGAATCGATCAGAAAAAAGATGGGGGATAATGGCAAGAAACTGGTTCACGACAAATACTGCTTGGATAACGTGATCCAGAAATACTGGCAGTTGTACCAAAAGATTATGCAGTAGCTCAAAACCCTAGCTAGATAAGAGATATGACGAACGCCAAAAATCTTTAGTTTGTCTTTCGCAAATTGGTCTTGACTGCGGTTGCTAAACGCGCGCGCTCAAAGGAACGTTGAGGTAATCAAATGAGAATTCTGATGGTTACTCCCTCTTACTCCCCCATTTTGGGAGGCACTGAAACATACGTGGAGCAATTAACACAAAGACTTAACGAAAAAGGCGTTGAGGCTGACATCATGACACTAAACATGGCCTTGAAATGGAACCCTGTTGGGAGAGACCAGAGAGGAAAAACAAACGGGGCGAGGCTATTCAGAATCTCTGCGCACAACCCTCGCCTGTTCAACTTTCATGATCACAGCATTTATGGTGAGCTGTTGAACGTTCATGTGATTCCAAGATTGAGTTTTGTCAGGGAATTCAACCACTACGATATTTTACATTTTCATGATGACAGCGATTTCACATTCCCATTTTTTTCGTACCTTGCCCCCAGGAAGAACAAACCCAGACTTTGGCATATGCACACTATACCCTATACATATCAGTATTACCAAAGAAACCCTCTATTGAAGGCTATGATGAAAAGAACGGCAGACCTTTACGTAGGTCTGTCGAAGTACACAATACCTTTTATGTTAAAGTTGGGTTTGCCAGAATCAAAGTTGGCGATTCTCCCCAATGCGATTGATACAGCAAAGTTCAGACCTAACAAGAAAATGAAAACCGACAACCTAATTCTTTCTGTAGGCAGAATTATCCCTCAAAAAGGATTAGACGTTCTCTTGAAGGCCTTACTTCTGTTGGAACCCCCAGCGCAAGTCGCCATAGTCGGGCCAGCAAGTGACAAGTTGTTTTTCTCTGAAATACAGCGTTTGATTCGAAAAGTTAATGACACTACTGCTCACAGAGTTTCGTATCTAGGGCCCCTTAGTGGGAATGCGTTAGTTGAGTTATACCAGAAAGCCGCAATATTCGCAGCACCTGCGCGAACGGATCATTTTCCCATGGCAAACCTCGAAGCGCTAGCATGCGGCACGCCGGTGGTTTCAACCCCCACAGGGGCTGTGCCCGACGTAATAGAAGACAGATGCAATGGACTTTTGGTTCCTTCGGATGAGCCGACAGCTCTTACCTCTGCTCTAAAAACTCTGCTGGAAAACAAGGAATTGAGAGAATCCTATGGGAGAAAAGGGAAAGAGATTGTTGAAGAGCACTTCTCGTGGAATATCATTGCGGGAAAAGTGATAAGAATCTACAACCAGCTATTGAACGCGAGACTCCACAAGACTTAGTTTCCGGAATCGTTGAAGCTGCACTATGCATTGGCTACTGTTGAAAGACAATAGAGAGATGTAAAATGAAAAACTATTTGCTTTCTGTTCTGCTGATACATTTTGGCACACTGCTTTCAATAATCCTGAATATTTCAATTCTGAGACAGGTATTCGGCTGCATTTACCTCACCTTCGTTCCAGGATACGTAATACTGAAGACTCTAAAGGTGGACAACAACAAGATAGACACTGTCTTGCTTTCTGTAGGGGTGAGCCTGTCATTTCTGATGCTTGTCGGCGTTGCCATGTGCGCGTTGTTTCCACTATTCGGTTTTGCGAGGCCTCTTTCACTTTTTCCGCTCGTGTTGGTGATTAGTGGTGTCGTGTTGTGCATACTTCTCATCGGATGCCGACATGACGTAACTAAGAATGAGTCTTCAAGTGCTTCTCGGTTGCCGACATTCAATGCTTTCTGGGTGCTGTTGTTTGCTATTCCGATTCTAGGCATAGTAGGAGCTGTATATGACAATGTTTTGGTTTTGCTTGCCATGATAATAGCAATGGCTTTCCTATGCTTGTTCGGGTTCTCTTCTAGAATAGTGCCTGTGAAATATCATATTTTGCTGGTGCTTGTGATCTCTACGGCTCTGGTCCTTCATACCGTTCTCATAACAAGGTACATCATGGGTGAGGATATTCACGTGGAAGTGTATGTTTTTAAGCAGACATTAACAGATGGCATCTGGACTTCTCCTGGAGTTGGCCTCGACACAAATATTGCGAGGTTAGCATCTGTTCTAAGCATTACTATTCTGCCAACAGTCTATTCGATTTTTCTCAGTTCTGATACTGAAACGATCTTCAAAATTATAATTCCCTTGCTGTTTTCTCTTGTCCCACTAATTTTGTATAGAACATATGAACTGCAAACGGGCAAAACCATAGCGCTCCTGTCCACCCTCTTCTTCATGTCAAGCAAGATCACATTCTTTGGTATGGAGCCACTGACTCTGGCGAGACAAGAGATCGCCGAGGTTCTTTTTGTCTTGTCGATTTTTCTTCTTGTGGCAAAAAACATATCCATACAAAAGCGCAGACTCCTCCTTATAATCATTGGCGCAGGCCTGATAGTATCGCACTACGCCCTTGCCTATCTCTACATTCTTCTAATCATCCTGTCTTTCATTTTATTACGCCGATGGCGATCCCGAGACGTACTGAACGCGTCGTTGATTCTGCTGCTTTTTGCAATGACTTTCGCATGGTACGTATATGTTTCAGACGCACCCTTGTTGAAAATATCTGATGATATAGCACGAATAAGAAACAATTTCATGACTGATCTCTACGAACCCGCTGCGAGGTCTGCGCAAGTTGCGACCCTTGCCAGTTCACCGCCAACGATAGTGAGCGTATTCAATAGGGTCGTTACTCTTGCCCAATATTTGTTCATACTTGTCGGAATCGCAGGACTGATATTGAGGAGAGATAAAGCAGGGTTCGATGCAAAATACCGCGTAATGTCAATCACCGCGATGCTAATTCTAGTCATTTCTCTTGTGGTCCCTGATTTAGCTGGAGCCTTCAATCTAACTAGGGTCATCGCAATAATAATGATTTTCTTGGCGCCTTTCTTCGTCCTAGGCGGGGTGACACTGTTCGGTTCTATAGGAAAAGCGGTCTCTTCGTTCAATACTGCAGGACTCAAGCAACTCAGACTTGCTCGATACAAAAATATAAGCATTATACTTGTTTCGATAGTGCTTGTTGCCTCATTCCTGTTTAGCACTGGATTCATTGAGCACGTCACCGGCGTTTATCCTGAATCGTGGTCCTTAGACAAAGACCTGAAAAAGACGTCAAACGACCAAGGCATTAGAATGTCCTATTACACTGAAATTACTCAGGAACAAGATATTGCTAGCACGGTATGGATGTCAAAACATGGGTCGATTGGAAACTTCATCTACGGGGCGTCCCATGGGGTATGGCTATCCTATGCTCAACTCGATATCTATAGATTCGCTCCCCTCTATTCTTTTTTGGAGGCTAAAGCAGGCGACTACGCTTATCTAGGGTATGCATATACTATTGGTGGCTTGCCGCTTAACGAGACAGAGGTGTCGTCAATGTTGAACCCTAGCGACATGATATACTCTAATGGCGGTGGCGAAGTTCATCTGCGTGTCGAGCGATAATCAAAATTGTTTTCCCAACAGACTGGGAGAGATCACCACATTTGAATTGTCAAACCAAACCTGGTGGTTTCCTGCGAAAGTCTATATATTGCAGAACAGTAATGCATAGTTTTATTCACCTTTCTTAAACTATTGTATGAGATGGGAAAAAATGAATTGGGCTAACGAGAGGGTTTTGGTGACGGGCGGGGCAGGTTTCATAGGGTCAAGTATCGCCAAACGACTCTTGCAGGAAAAGGCAGAAGTAGTTGTATTGGACAATTTTTCGGAAGGAAGAAGGGGAAAAATTCCCAAGGGCTGTACAGTCGTCGAAGCCGATGTCCGAGACAAGGGCGCCTTCGAGAAAGTAGGACCAGTCGATTATGTATTCACCTTAGCCGCGCCATCGTCCATAGTTCTTTTCAACAAACAACCTATTGACTGCTTTGAAATCACGGTATCCGGATTACTCAACGTTTTAGAGTGGGCCGCTGCCACTGAGGTGAAGAAAGTTGTGTACCCAACTTCAGGAAGCGTTTATGGAACTGCGCCTGTACCTCAAAGCGAAGATGATGTAGTGCACCCTATGAACCTTTACGGCGTTGCCAAATTGGCCTGCGAGCACATCGCAAGAATATACTCTGGAAAGATAAAAGTTGTGGGACTGAGAATATTTGCTGGATATGGTCCTGGGGAAGAACACAAAGGAGAATTTGCCAGTCCTGTAACCCTCTTCTTGAATTCCATCATCAAAGATGAAAGACCCGTTGTTTATGGCGATGGAACGCAAAGCAGGGACTTTGTGTATATAGACGACGTCGTAGACGCAATCTTAAAAGTTGCCAAAACTGATGCTACTGGTGTGTTAAATGTTGGTTCTGGAAAGGCACACAGTTTCAACGAAGTGATAAAGTGTATTAACAAGTCTCTCAAAAAGAACATCAAACCATTGTATGTTAACAAGCCGACCAGCTATCTCGAAAGAACTCTAGCCAATACCAAAAAAGCCACGGACGTTTTGAATCTTCATCCTTTGGATCTGCGCCAAGGTCTCGCCAAATACTTGAAGCAGATTGATACATAGAATAATACGAGATTGCAGGCATAAATATCGGTATGCCATTACGTGAGGTATCGGAAGTTGTTAGATCTTCTTAAAAAAATACTGAGGGCTTACGTAGAGCTGCTATTAAAAAAAGCGGACTTTGTTAGTGCAAATGATGCAAGGGTTTTCTACAACAATCGTCCTATTATTTTTGGAGATCCCAGTAGGGTAAGAATTGGCAAAGAGGTGCAGCTTTACAATGCGATTCTAAATACAAATTCCGGGATTATTACTATTGAAGATTTCGCCACTATAAAGCCGAATTCGATGCTAATAACAGGAACGCATGATTTCTCGAAAACAAATCTGGAAAGAAGAAATACCTATCCCAGAAACGGTGGAGAAATAACAATTAGGAAGGGTGCTTGGATAGGGCCAGGCGCAATAGTCTTGGGCAAAGTGACCATAGGTGAAAACGCGGTAATTGGAGCTGGCTCGATAGTGACAAAAGATGTGGAAGCAAATTGCGTTGCGGTAGGCAATCCAGCGAGAGTAATTAAGAAGCTTTCAATATCAAATTGAGTTTTTGCTTCTGACTTGGTCTGGTTAGCGCGCACTTGTGACTTATTTCTCTCAGGAGTATAGACTAATTGAAGTATTTGGCAAGGTAGTCAACTTGTATGAATCGCAGAATCAGTCATCTTTACCCAAAGTGAGCGTTGTCATTCCGGCGTATAATGCGTCAAAATTCATTAGAGAATCCATCAACAGCGTTTTGAATCAAACTTACAAGGATTACGAGATAATCTTGGTGGATGGACGCGATGGTTCTACCGACAATACAAGAGAATTGGTCGCTGACTATGGGGATGCCGTGAGATATTTCTATCAAGAAAACGTCGGAGTCTCTGATGCAAGGAACAAAGGAATATTGAATTCGAAAGGGGAGTATGTAGCGTTTCTCGATTCAGATGATCTCTGGTTAGAAAACAAGCTAGCCCTACAAGTTGAGTTTCTTGATAGCCATCCAGATGTGGGATTAGTGTTTTCTGACGGTTGGGTCAAAGCTTATGGAAATGTTTCTGCGAGGGATCAGCGTATTGTTGGAAGAAGATTTTTCCAGCTAACTAAACCTCACAGGGGTGAGGTCCTAAGTCAATTGTTTGTTGGCAATTTTATCCCGACTTCAACTGTGGTTATTCGAAAACAATGTTTAATGAAAGTTGGTCTTTTCAAGAAAGAATATAACGTTGGCGAAGATTACGATTTGTGGTTAAGAGTAGCCAGGGTTTTTAAGGTTGACTATACAGATGAACCGCTGGCGATCTATCGAGTACACGGAGATAGTCTTGTGCACAAAATGGATGATTTTCTCTTAAACGCGATATTGATCAAAAAAAATGTCTTAGAGAGTGAACCTCAGCTTCTGGAGCGGTTTAGTCGAAAGGATATTGATCAGATTTTCTATCGTCGCTACGTTTACTATGGTGATTATTTACTTTTCAACGATAAATACGAAAGAGCAAGAGGAAATTACAGGGAATACCTGAGTTTGAATCCATACTATATGCGGGTTTACATCTTGCTATTGATGACATATTTGCCGATTCGATTCAAGAGTCTTCCGTGGATCGCCAAAATTCTCAAAGTGGAAGTCTGATATTCTGGTATCCCGATAGTTTATTTGCCTAATCTCACTTGGACGGCAAGCAACTCGACGAAAACCGTTTTGAGAAGTATATGGATGGCAAAGCGCACAAAGACAGATGAATAGGAATCGTCTGCCTTGTTAACAGTGGAGTGATTCGCCGAGCAATGAGCAGAAGCAATTGGAGACCAATGCACGCGTGTCGAGAATCTCGCAGGATACACAAGAGATATTGGCATGGGCATAGAGTGCACAAAGTGTAAGAGAATTCGGAAATGCTTTGGTGATGAGCAAGACATCGGCAACTAGAAGCTTCACCCTACTCATGCGCGCCCACAATGATCATCCGATGAAAGTCACTAATCTTCATATCGTCAGGATTCGCCAAGCGCGCCCGAACATAGCAAGAATTGACGAAAAAAACGCTTCGAAGAGAAATCATGAGGATTCATATTCCCACTTCTATCTACTTCGTGCCGCCCCCCAGCCAAATTGCTGCCCTTATATTTTAAGAACGAAATAAGAAACTATAAAATCAGCTGAACGCCATAAATGATACTTGAGTGGAAATGTCGTATGAATGCCACTAATGTCAAAAGTTTGCAGGTTCTCTACTCCACATACCCACCTGCTTTTCAGATTTTTGGGGGAGCTGAGATTCAGCTTCTCAAGACAAAAGAATACATAGAAAAAACGAGCAGTTGTAAGCCAAAACTTTTCGACATGTTCACTGACAGATTGGATCAATATGATATACTTCACGTCTTCTTTATGCGGCCCGATATTTTCCCCTTGTGCCAAATTGCCAAACGAGTAAGTATAAAACTTGCTCTATCACCTATATATTGGAGAACAAGTGAAAGCGCGCGCACGCAGTTCACCAATGTCTTTAGCCCCTTAAGTTTAGCAAGATTCTATTCCAATATGAAGCATTACAAGATTCATACATTTCGAGAGTTGTTTCCGTCTAAAGAAATTTTGGAGTTAGCAGATATAATTTTGCCAAATTCTGAAATGGAGGCAGAACTCCTTATTCAAGATTTTCGAGTAGACCGCGGGAAGTTCTGGGTCGTTCCAAACGGCGTTGATGAAAGATTTGCGTCAGCGAAGCCGGATGTTTTCGAAAAGAAATACGGCGTAACTGACTTTGTTCTGTTCGTTGGAAGAATCGATTCAAGGAAAAACGTGTTGAATATCATAGACGTTTGCAAAAATCTGGAATTACCCCTGATTGTGATCGGACACTTGAATCCTGCTGAAGAAGAATATTATGCACAGTGCAAAAAAGCTACACAAGCCAGCAAGAATGCAAAGATGATCGGTTTTCTTGCCCACGATTCCGAGGAATTGTCTTCTGCTTATGCGGCGGCTAGGGTTTTCGTGCTGCCAAGTTATTTCGAAACGCCAGGCCTAACCGCATTAGAAGCTGGACTTGCCGGCTGCAATTTGGTGGTAACCAATCAGGGACCAACAAAGGAGTATTTTGGAGAACACGCTTGGTACGTCAACCCATGGTCAACCAAAGACCTCAAAGCAAAAATCAAAGAAGCATACGACAAGCCAAAATCAGGCCTGCTGAAGAAAAGAATCCTTGAGAACTACACGTGGGATAAAGTTGCAAAGAAAACCTTGGAAGCATATCTCCGAGTAATGCACAGATATTAGAAGTCGTAATAGTTCTATGACTTCAAAGAGCATTGTCTCGTCAAATCCAGCCATCAGGGCTTGCGAATGGGAAGCAAGAGATGTTTCAGAGAGGAACCAACAATCCTATAGAAGATGATTCCATATTTCTTTATAAAGCAAGAATCAAATCCAGATTACTGAAGGAGATTGGTCAGAGATGCGAAAACCCCTCTTCATGTTCCATCTAGTCTTATCTGTTCTAATTCTCAATTCCGCAAATGTTTACATCCTTGGAATAGGTGTAAAGGCTGTTAACGCTGATACAACGGCATCAGCTTTGAACAGTTGGTTTTATAGTGGCTGGCAATATCGCAAGGAACACACAATCACCCTTGAAGGCCCAGTCCAATTTTACCAGCTGTCCGCTCCATGGACCACGATCTCAGGAAATCCTACCGATAGACACGCTTTTCAGCCTGTCCACAACACGACAATCATTGAAGTCGATATAGTGGTCGATGGGGCACAGCGAAAATACTTGGCTTACGATTCTGATTCCTCAGGGTCGCAGGTGAGGCTCTATTATACAAACGACATAGATGGCTCGTGGACTCCATACTCTGGAAATCCGATTCTTGGACCAACCTCACGCCGTTACAGATGGCCCAGCGTGACCTACATTGACGGCACATTCATCATGTTCCTAACCAATCTGGGCAGTGGAACCCTTGAGAAGTGGATCAGCACAGACGGCATACAGTACAGTTTCAATGAAAACGTCAAGTCTGGCGGAAATCCTTACAAGAACCCCTTCATATGGCTCAACCCCAACGACGGCAAATGGTACCTCTATTCCCATGATAGTTCTGGCGGAACCGAGTATGTCATGGTTAGGAGCGCTGCAAGCCTCGATAGTCTCGACACACAGACTGATACGATAGTTGTCAGTCGAGCTGGTCCATTAGGTTCGCCTTGTATGACGTACTACGACAGTAAGTACTGGTTATTGGCTGAAATACAGGTCAGCGGCGGCATTTGGAAAAGCGTGGCATATTACTCATCAACGTCGCCCGTTTTAGGGTTCAACCAGTGCGGTAACTCTCCCCTTCTCGTTGATGACGAGGCGTGCCCGATGTTCTTTCTAACACCCGACCTTACGCAAGCTTATCTGTTCAGCAACAGGGGCAGTTCCACCTGGTATCAGCTCACTCGCAGCGTATACATCAACGACACAGGTTCTCAAGGAGCAAACAGAGTCACTGATTATCAGGTGACAGTTGCCGCTCACTCAGGAAGCGGAACGGACAGCGGACAAGATTTCTACCTCAACGGGCACTCCAGAACCGACTTCGGTGACCTGCGCTTCACTTGGTGCAATTCTTCAATTGGAAGTGAGGTCGAATGTAACTACTGGATCCAGAACATGAGTGCAGGGGACAGCGCTCAATTCTGGGTCAAGATTCCTGAGATAAACCAAGAAACGAACAACACACTGTACGTTTACTATGGCAACAGTAACGCTCTCACAACAAGCAACCCGAACGCGACTCTAGAGTTTTACGACGACTTCGAAGGAGATCTGAGCAAATGGACCGTGCTGGGCGGAACGTGGCAAACAATTAACGGGAAACTTGATGCCCAGACCACAAGTTTCGGTCAGCGCATAAGAGCCAACGCCTTCACATTTGCGAATAACAGCGTTCATGTCCAGATAGAATGGCTTTCAGGAACATACTTCGAAAACGGACCATACGTCAGAGGTCAACCACCAAATGAACATGACAATGGATACATGGCTATTCTAAGTACTTATGGAGGTCTCCCCAGAGACAGAATATCCAAGGTGTCTGAAGGTTCGGAGAGAACGCTGGCGGCGTTGGGCGCCACTAACCCGTCAAAAAACGTTTGGTACACTTTCGTGTTGAGCCTCTGTGGCACTACTCTGAAGAGTAGTATTAGTCCACTTTACACTTCTCAGATCACGGCAAGCGACAGTAGCTTCAGCGACGGAACTCTTTGTCTCCTCGACTGGTCAGGTGCAGTTGAACATGTACTCTTCGATAACCTGTTCGTCTGCAAATACATAAACCCCGAGCCAGCCCACGGAAGCTGGGGAGCCGAGACGATCAGCAGCTTTGTCATCATAGACCAGACTTTTGTCTCCGACGCGGAAGCCGACTTAGGCAGCTTACAGACCGTCGGAATCCACGCACAATGGGCAAACAACGGCTCAGATGTGGTCGCGGGAACACTATACATTAACGGAACCGAATACATAACGAACGACACAGGCTGGGCAAGTTTTGTTTCTACTTCTCCTTTCGTCGGACACATGATCTGGTCGATAACAGGCGTCAACTGCGGGGGAATATCCACCTACGTTCAGACGGCTTCATCGCCATCAATCCTATGGAATCAAATCAAGGTTTTTGACGGTGGAGTCACGGAACAGTCACCTATTCTCGGAGAAACAATAGTCGTGTGGTTCAAAGCCCTCTACGCATACGACGACGAAGTCTTCAACGACGCAAAGGGAATACTTTACATCAACGGTTCACCAGCAACGTGGTTAACAACCAACAATCGGTGGGAATGTAGTCTAGTGGCGACCGCGATAGGAACAACATCTTACACGGTTTCAGAAGTCAATGACTCTCTGCAAGGACTGACAAGCATAGACGACAGGGCAGGACCGCAGACCGTGACAGTCTGGTCATCGCCATTCTCGATCGTGTCAAACTCAACCGTAATGCAGTTCGCGTTTGACTCCACAAACCTGACGATGAGTTTCACAGTGTCCGGCCCCTCGGACACGATGGGATACACAAACGTCACCATGGCGAAAACGCTGGTCACCAACATAACGGGACTCACAGTCTACCTCGACGGAAACCAAATACAATTCACCAATTCCTCAACCCAGTTCTATTGGCTCCTGTCCTTCACCTACCACCACAGCACCCACAGAGTAGTAATCGCCATGAAATCACTCGAGCAAACACCCCAAGCCTTCGACTACAGTAATCCCCTCTTAGCCATGGCCCTCATATCCAGCTTGCTCGCGGGCTCACTAATCATCTGGAAAAGACTACGCACCAGAAAGCTCACGCCGTGCGCAAGCCTCAAAACCACACGCTCAACGTCTAAGTCAAGACAGTGTTTGCAAGGGTAACGCCAATTCCCAGATCCAGCAAGCCATCACCAGTTGTCAGACAGCTGACCCTACACATGTGCGCGCGAACCATGTCCTTTTGATTACCTTTCAACCTTAAAGATGCTTCGAGCTCAGACTGCCAACGAAAACTCTCAGGAAAAGTGTGAATTTGAAGATTGCAATCGTTCTTGGAACAAGACCTGAGATCATCAAATTCTCCCCAATAATCCGCGAGTGCACTCGGTTGGGTCAAGACTTCTTCATCCTCCACACGGGACAACACTACTCTTACAACTTGGACAGAATCTTTTTCGAGCAACTCGAGCTACCTGAAGCCAAACACAACCTTGACACAGGCTCTGGAGCACATGCGGAACAGACAGGAAAGATGCTTATCGGGATAGAAAAGATCCTCGTCAAGGAAAAACCCGACGTCGTTTTAGTTGAGGCGCGCGCCAACTCTTAGGAGGAAGTAGAAGAGCATGGACAAAGCGTTAGAGATGGGCAAGACCTCAGCAACTGGAAGTTTCAGGCTGCTCATAGGCGTGGCAACATCTACCATAATAATGGCTGTCGGAGCCATAATCCTAGGCAGACTCCTAACGGTTGACGAATACGGGCTGTACGGGATCGTGTTGATCCCATCAACCTTGATGAACTTGTTCAGAGACTGGGGGATGAACTCTGCCATGACCAGGTACATCGCTAACTTTAGAGTCTCGAACAGAGATGAAGAAATACAGGACGTCATCGTCGCAGGGCTCACCTTCGAGGTTGCAGCCGGTCTTGCCCTATCATTCCTCTCTCTATTCCTAGCAAATTTCATCGCCTCGACACTCTTTCATAGGCCGGAATCCGCATCCTTCATAGCAATAGTGTCAGTCTCTATAATCTCAGGATCACTGCTTACAGCCTCTCAATCCGTCTTCGTAGGGTTCGAAAGAATGGAACTCAACAGCTTCACACTCATCTGCCAGTCCATAGTAAAAATTGCAATAGCCCCAGTGCTGGTGCTACTCGGCTACGGCGTCTTAGGAGCAGTCATCGGCTACACTCTGTCGTTCTTTGGCGCAGGAATCATCGGATTGACAACTTTCTACGTTGTCTTATTCAGACCCTTGAGAAGAAAAAGAATAGGAAACTCCAACATAAGGAAAGCACTCAAAACAATGCTAAGCTATGGAGTTCCGCTCTCAATATCCTCTATCCTCGGAAGCATTCTAGGACAGATTTACGCTTTCATGATGCCCTCTTTCGCCAACAACTCAATGATAGGCAACTACCAGACGGCAGCCAACTTCACAGTTCTCCTAACCTTTTTCACCGTCCCGATAGCAACAGTGCTGTTCCCAGCGTTCGCAAAACTCGACCCACAGAATGAGCACGAGCTTGTAAGAACCGTCTTTGCATCCTCAATCAAATACACGTCTATTCTGCTGGTACCGGCGACGATGGCCATGATGGCTTTGTCTGGTCCGATGATTGGCACGTTGTATGGGGAAAAATACGTTTATGGCCCCTTTTTTCTGACTATAGCCGTAATTGGCAATTTGTTCGTCGTCGTCGGAAGCCTGAGCCAAGGCGGCTTTCTATCCGGTCTGGGGGAAACACGAATGCTCATGAAGCAGAGCATAATAGCAATCGTGGTTGGCGTTCCCCTAGGCTTTCTTTTTATCCCTTCGCTTGGAATAGTGGGTCTCATAATAGCAAACGTCTTCGCCGGATTGCCAGGCTTGCTCTGGACACTCTACTGGATATGGAAGCACTACAAAGCCAAAGCCGACTTCCAATCCTCAGCCAAGATCCTCGCAGCATCAGCGATTGCATCCTTCACGGCATACCTGCCCACCGCCTCACTGAACACAGCCAACTGGATGAAGCTCATAATCGGTTTAATCATCTTTCTAACAGTCTATGTCCTCAGCGCTCCATTGATCGGGGCAGTCAACCAAACAGACATAAGCAATCTGCGAACTATGTTTTCAGGCTTTGGCTTCATCTCAAAAATACTAAACATCCCATTAAAAGCAGCGGAAAAAGTTGCACTCATCAAGACTCCAAACAAAAACAGAAAATCTTCCAATTCGGAGTCCTGATTTGAGAACGCACGCGACTTAGGAATTGGAGACGTTGACAAAATGAGCGCGCGCTTGGATTTACCTCGCATTAACACGCGCGTGAAGCTTCAGTCTCTTTCCAAACCGGAATATATAGAAATAGGCTTGAAAGGAGACGCCGTTGTAATAGATATCCATGAGAATATGACAAGCATAACTTATTGCTGGAAATACCAGGAAGGGCCATACGACAGCTAGGACAAGCAAAAGTGCAGCACCTTCAACCCCGTGCAACACAACATACATCCTTCCCTTCAGGAATTGCGACTCCAGATTCTCATGAGGATATTCCCTGTTGAGAAAATAGTCCAATAGGTGGTCTACGTCAAGGAAGACGCCAGATATGATGCAAAGAACAAAAATGGTCAAGTTGAAGCCGAAGAGTTCAACTGAAAGAAAAGGAGTCTGCTGATCGAAGAATAGGGAAACAGTTGCGATTATCAAACTCGCAAACAAATGTGATGGAGGATACAAGCCTTTTACTTTCCCGCAAATTTGGTTTCTCTGTTCGCCAAACTGAATTATAAGTAGCCAAGTCTAAATAGATATCTGAGGTCAATTCTGCACACGCAAGTGCGGCTGAACGCGGTGAAATTGTGAAGAGAACAATAATGAACAACCTTAGCGCGCTAGTGTGTTGCTAAATTCGGGGAATTGACGTGAACTTGTTTGATCATGCTCTGGCTTGACCAGACACCCATGATTTGTACGTGGAAGTGCTAGGAGAATGCAACTATGCTTAGACGGTGAGCAGAAATTGACACAAACAATTCGATTTAGCAACAGGCTGGCGCGCGCGGGCAGAAAGCTGAGAAAATTGAAACCTGCAGAGCTGGTTCAGAAGCCCAAGGTTTAGTGATTTGCGAAGCCTGATTACGAGTAGAGGTATTTTTGTTGTTCCCATAGGGTTACTTCTGCTGGTTTGCTTGGTTTGTGCAGCGTGTATTCGTCGCATTCCTGCATTTTAAGCTGAACGTACTTCTCGGCAGTCTTTTTGCCTAAAGCTCTTATGCAGATGTCGTCGCTCTTCCACTCTCCAACGGCTTCTTCCAAGGAAGAGGGCAAGGTCTTGACGCCCAGTTTCTTACGCTGCGCTTCGCTGAGACTATAGAGGTTCACGTCCGCGGCATCGCCTGGGTCTAGCTTCCTTCTGATCCCGTCCAGTCCAGCCTCAAACACCGCTGCATACGCCAGATAAGGATTGCACAACGGGTCGGGGCATCTGAACTCTATGCGGGCTTCGCCTCCGTTCTGCGGTGGAAATGCAGGTATTCTCACGAGAGATGAGCGGTTTCTTTTGCTCCATGCTATGTACACGGGGGCTTCGTAGCCGGGCACCAGTCTCTTATAGCTGTTCACCGTCGGCGCCACGACAGCGCACAGGGCGCGGGCATGTTCAAGGATTCCACCTATGAAATAACGGCAAGTCTGTGACACATAGGCATAGCCTCCTGCGTCGTAAAATGGGTTCTTGCCTGTCCTTGCGTCTGTCAGCCCCAGGTGGATGTGCATCCCGCTCCCAGCCTTGCCATGCCACGGTTTAGGCATGAAAGTGGCTATCCAACCATATTTCTTGTCGGCGACACCTTTGGCTGCAAACTTGTAACGCATGACGTTGTCCGCCGTGGTCAACGGATCCGAATACTTAAACGTGATCTCATTCTGCGCAGAACCAACTTCATGATGTTGCCTTTCAACTATGATGCCCATTGCGGAGAGCACTTGAGATAGATCCATGCGGAAAGCTTCAGTAAGGTCTCTGCCCGGCGTGATGTCAAAGTACCTCTGCTTGTCCGCAAGATGATTCTCAACCGGAACAATTTCGCCGTTTCCAGCTTCTTGCACCAGATAGAATTCCAGCTCGGCGGCAGCTGTGGGCTCGTAGCCTTCTCTGAGCATCTTCTCCGTGGCCATTTTGAGAATGTGCCTCGAATCTGTTTCGAACTGCTTCCCGTCAGGCTGAGTTATGTCACACATGAAGCTGGCGACGCTTTTGTCATAGAAGTAATACGGACAAACCGTGAAAGTCTCAGGGTCTGGCCTCATTATCATGTCACTGTCTTCTATGCTGACTCCGCCGTTGATTGATGAGCCGTCGAAAGTCACGCCTTCAGCCAGGGCGTTTTCAGCTTGCTCCGCGGGGATTGTTCTGCCTTTGAAGAAGCCAAGAATGTCTGTGAAGTGCAGGAGAATGTAGTCAGCACTTCGGATTAGTTTCAGGCAGATTTCTGGACTCTGAATTGCTTGCAGCTTGTCTTGCGTCATAGCATCACGTCTGGGCAAATGTACAGCAATACTATGAATTTCTGTGCATATAAAAGCCTTATTCCCCAAAAAAATGACAAATGTTAAATACAGGATGCGTTGTCTGAATAGACGTACAGTCAGGTGAGTTTTTGACGCAATTGGACGAGACAGATGTCAGAATATTGGAAGCACTGACGCTTGATGCTAGGCTGTCGTCGAGGCAGATTGCCAAGCAGTCTGGAGTTTCCGTTGGCACGGCGCTGTCACGGATGAAGCGGATGGAGAAAGAGGGCATAATTAAGGCCTATTCAGCATTGCTGGACCATGAGAAGATAGGCTACGAACTTACAGTGGTAAGCGAGATAACCGTTTCAAAAGGCAGACTTCTGGAGGTGGAGAATGAGATTGCACGGTTGCCGAACGTTT